>Ga0114949_10000055_pt1 | contig 39982 bp, 37 predicted proteins | sample N074metaG_FD_83505 | JGI IMG/M metagenome (GOLD analysis project Ga0114949, IMG submission 83505) | Deep subsurface microbial communities from Kermadec Trench to uncover new lineages of life (NeLLi) - N074 metaG | ecosystem: Environmental > Aquatic > Marine > Ocean trench > Sediment | place...
GTGGATCGGGCCCAGCGCGACCACCATCTGAATCGTGGAACAATTCGGATTCGCAATGATCCCACGGTTGGTGTACTCCGCGATTCGGGCCGCGTTACACTCCGGAACGACCAGCGGAACATCATCGTCGCAACGAAACTGAGACGTATTATCGATCACGACTGCGCCGGCGGCCGTCGCGCGTGGCACATGTGCCGCTGACACCGAACCGCCTGCGGAGAAAAACGCCAGCTGAACCTTGGCGAAATCGAAATCCTCCAGCACTTCGACCGTGTGCGGCTCATCGCGAAAATCGATGCGGCGGCCGGCCGAGCGGTGGCTTGCCAGCGGATACAGCTTACCCACCGGAAAGTCGCGCTCCTGGAGTATCTGGATCATGGTCTCACCCACCAATCCGGTAGCTCCGACAACGGCGATGTCAAACGTGTTGGACATTAGTCCATCGGGTCAAGTTAAACGATGTAAATCAGGACTTCTGCTTAACCCCAATGGCCGGGGTAGCGGAGATCACGTCTGCATTCTGAGCTCGATGCCTGAGATAGTGGTCCATCAGCGTCAGTGCCAACATCGCCTCCGCGATGGGGGTCGCTCGCAAGCCAACGCACGGATCGTGCCGGCCGGTCGTGACGATCTTCGTGGCGCGTCCCTCGCGGTCTACGGTCCTGCCCGGCACCTGGATACTCGATGTCGGTTTCAGAGCGATGCTGACGAGAATGTCCTGGCCGGAAGATATGCCGCCGAGCGTGCCCCCGGACGAGTTCGTCGAGAACCCGTCGGGAGTCAGCTCATCACGGTGCTCACTACCGTGCTGCTCTACGCACTTGAAACCGGCGCCAAACTCCACGCCTTTGACGGCGTTGATGCTCATCAGGGCATGGGCGATCGAAGCCTCCAGCTTATCGAAGACGGGTTCGCCCAAACCGGGCGGCACGCCGCTCGCGATGATGTTGATGCGGGCACCGATGGAATCCCCGGCCTCGCGCAATTCGTCCATGAAACTCTCGAGCTCATCGAGCTTCTCCGGGTCCGCGCAGAAGAACGGATTGTCGTTGACCAGTTCGAGGTTACGCGGAGCCAGATGATGCGGCCCGAGCTGGGCCAGATAACCCGTGATGCGTACGCCTAGTTGTTCGGCCAGGTATTTGCGCGCTATGGCGCCGGCGGCCACGCGCATGACCGTCTCTCGCGCCGACGCGCGACCGCCGCCTCGATAGTCGCGGATCCCGTATTTCTGCTGGTAAGTGTAATCGGCATGCCCGGGCCTGAAGCTATCCTTGATCTTGCTGTAGTCACGGGAGCGCTGGTCGACATTCTCAACGAGCAGGCCGATTGCCGTTCCGGTGGTGACGCCCTCGAAGACACCCGACAGTATCTTGACCTGATCCGGCTCTTTGCGCTGTGTGACGTGCCGAGAACGGCCCGGCCGGCGGCGCTCGAGGTCAACCTGAATATCGGCTTCGGTCAAGGCCATCCCCGGAGGACATCCATCCACCACGCAGCCCATGCTCGGCCCGTGGCTCTCGCCGAAGGTCGTCACGGTGAACAGACGTCCGAATGTATCGCCAGCCATAGCCTCGATGTCCATTGTTGCAGCGGGCGGCGTCACGGCCGCTCGCCGCTCCGCACTGCTAACCCGCTAAGTATCCGGTCAATTCGTCCCGCGTCAACACAAAGACGCCGTGGCCGCCATGCTCGAACTCCAGCCAGGTCACAGGCAGGCGTGCGTACTCCGCCACAAAAGCTCCCTGCGCTTCGCCCACCTCCATGATCAGGACACCGTCGGCGACCAGATACGGCGGCGCTTGGGCCAGGATCTCTGCGACCAGCGAGAGGCCTTCGGGGCCACCCGCGAGCGCTACGTCCGGTTCGTGAGAGTACTCCCGCGGCAGCTCGTCAAGCCGGGACTCCGGCACGTATGGCGGATTGGTAATGATAACGCGGTATTGGCCCTCGACCGCTGCAAAGAGATCCGACTGGATCACGCGCACGCGATCGACGAGATTATTCGCTGCGACGTTCGCGCGGGCCACTTCGATGGCAGCCGCGGAGACATCTACCGCATCCACGACCACGCCTGGGCAGTAGTGCGCGGCGGCGATTGCCAGACAGCCGCTGCCGGTACCAAGATCCAGGATTCGATCGCCGTCCCGCAGACGACACCAGGGCTCGAAGCCTCGACCGATCAGTTCGGCCAATGGCGAGCGCGGAATCAGTACCCGCTCGTCTACGACGAAACGTAGGCCGGCGAACCAGGCTTCGCCGAGAAGATATGCCAGCGGCTTTCGCTCCGCCACGCGACGATGAACGAGTGTGCTCAGGCCGGGAATCAGCGCCGGATCCGGCGCCCGCTCCCAGGCCGCGTCATCCCAGCCCTGCTGGTTCCGGAGCAACCAGTAGGCCTCGTCACTCGCATTATCGGTGCCGTGCCCGAAGTCCAACTCATGCTGAGCAAAATATCGGGCGATCAGCGCGACCCAATCGTTGCCGGTCCGGGCCCGGGAAAGTGCTCGTTCAAGCTCAACGAGAGTCATGGGCCGCGGATACTACTCCTTATGACATAATCACTCGCGTGATCGGAACCATGCTAAGAATCCTGATGGTCGTACTTATCCTACTGGCCGGCGCGACGCTATGGGTATCCGCTGTCAGGCAGGATCTGCCCGCACCCGCGGTCGCTACGGTACTCCCTGAGCCTCTCCGTCTTCCGGCCGTGCAACTGACGGATCAACGCGGACTCGATTTCTCCACCGCGGAGCTCGTGGGGACCTTCAGCCTGATGTTCTTCGGCTTCACCAACTGCCCGGATATCTGTCCTATTACGCTGCAGACGCTCGCCAACGTCGAGGCCGAACTGCGGGCGAAAGGCCTCGACACACCCCGTATCGTGTTTGTCAGCGTCGACCCGGACCGTGATACGCCGGCACAAATCGAGCGCTACCTTGGCAACTTCAGTGCAAACTTCGTCGGCATTACCGGCAGTCAGCAAGCACTACAACCGCTGCTCGCCGCCCTGGGCGTGACAGTCGAACGCCACCAACATCCCGGCGAGGAAGCCTATAACGTTATCCACAACTCCACGGTATACCTGATTGGTCCGCGAGCCGAGTGGCTCGCGATCTTCAGCGCACCTCACGATGCTACCGTGATCGCGACAGACTACCTTCGAATTCGGCAGCTATACCTGACTCAGCGGACGGCCGTCTCGGCTACCTCATGAGATCCACTCTGTCGGTGTGGGTGCAATACCTGCTCCCGCAACGCTTGCTTGCGGCGCTCGTCTATCACGTCGCCCGGTGCACCTGGCCGCTGGTCAAGAATCCTCTGATTCGTTGGTTCGCGAACCACTACCGGGTGGATCTCGATGAGGTCGAGCAGCCAGACTTGAGCGCCTATCCAAGCTTCAACGACTTTTTTACGCGAGCCCTGCAGCGGGATGCGCGACCGATGGCCGGCGATGATCACACCATCGTGTCGCCTGCGGACGGCTATCTGACCGACTTCGGGACAACCGCAGACGGTCGGCTGATCCAGGCCAAAGGGATTGACTACCGGCTGGATGAGCTCCTGGACGAGCCACCGGACGGTGCCGTGAATCTGGCGCTGGGGAGTTTCGCCACGATCTATCTCGCGCCCCATAACTACCACCGCGTTCATATGCCGTTGGCGGGCACCCTCAAGCGCACGCGTTATGTGCCCGGGAGACGATTCAGCGTCAATGGCCCGACCGTGCGCGGGATTCCTCGACTTTTCTGCCGCAACGAGCGCGTCGTCTGCTGGTTCGATACCGTGGTCGGGCCCATGGTCATGGTCCTGGTGGGCGCGCTCAACGTCGCCAGTATCAGCACCCGGTGGCTGGGAGAAATCCCGAGCGGCAAACGACGACTGTGGCAAGACGGCGGAACGCCGCAACGTCGCTACGGACGGGGAGATGAGATCGCCCGATTCAACCTCGGCTCGACGGTCATCGTCCTGCTTCCGCCCGCCGCGTTGATCTGGGACGAGGCACTGTGTGCCGAAGGGCCGCTGCGGATCGGACAGCCTCTCGGCCGAACCCGCGCATCCGGTGCAGGTAACCTGACTTGAGTTCCAACTCGTGGCGACCCACCGCCTCGACGGCAACGCTCCGGCTGCGCGCCGAGCTGCTCGCAGAGATCCGCCGGTTCTGCGCAGACCGCGGCCTGCTCGAAGTCGAAACGCCGGCATTGTCCACGGCCGGCGTACCCGATGCGGCGCTCGAACACATGACGGTCCAAGCTGCAGGCCTCGGAGGCGAAGCCTACTACCTGCAGACCTCGCCCGAAGTCGCGATGAAGCGGCTACTCGCCGCGGACACAGGTGACATCTACCAGATCTGTCGCGTCTTCCGAGACGGTGAACTCGGCCGTTGGCATGAGCCCGAGTTCACGCTGTTCGAGTGGTATCGAGTTGGTTGGGACGAGGATCAGCTCATGGGCGAAGTGGAGTCGCTGCTCGTTATGCTGCTGGAACCGCGTCGAGATCTGACGCCTACCGTCCGTATGAGCTACCGGGAGGCCTTCCGCGAATTCCTGCGCGTGGATCCGTTCGCCGACGGCCCGGAACTTCGCGGCGCTTTGTCGCGTGAGGCGATCGACATTCCTGCCGAAACCGGCGCCGACGACCTACTCGATCTCGCGCTGAGTCAGGTCGTCGTCCCGCGGCTCGACCCGCACGCGATCTCCTTTATCTATGACTTCCCACCCAGCCAGGCGGCATTGGCGAGGATCAAGCCCCAGGATCCGCCCGTTGCGGCCCGCTTCGAGGCATTCAGCGGCGGCATCGAGCTCGCCAACGGCTTCGGCGAGCTGACGGACGTCACCGAACAGCGGCAACGTTTCGACACGGCGCTTGCGTTGCGACATCGCGACGGCCGGCACGGACCACCGTCGGATGAGCGTTTTCTCGAAGCGTTGCACCACGGCCTGCCGCCCTGCGCGGGCGTGGCCGTCGGCGTGGACAGACTCGTCGCCCTAGCGGCTGGGTTGACCGGCATCGCCGCAACGATCAGCTTCGCCCACGACGCGGACCCGTCGTAGGTTCAATGGGGGCGCACCCGGGTAACTCTTGCTCGAATCGTAAGCTCGTCGCTCTCGCAATGGGGGCGGACATGACGGTTCACGCCTCCCTGCGCCGTACCCACCACGCTTCGATTTAACGCAATTGCCAGAGGCTTCGACTCGGCATGAATCATCATGCCCGCCCTCCGCATCGGCACCGCAGCATCGGCACCGCAGCATCGCGCACCGTGGTGACCTCAGGCATCCTAGTGGGGTCTGTCTCGACGAGGGTCAGTCAGGACTTCGCCCGGGAGACATACTCGCCGGTACGCGTATCGACCCTAACGACCTCGCCTTTCTCGACGAATAACGGCACACGCACGACCGCGCCGGTCGTCAGCGTCGCCGGCTTCACGCCACCCTGGGCCGTATCCCCCCGTACACCCGGATCGGTCTCTACGATGCCGAGTTCGACGAAATTCGGCGGCGTGACCAGTAATGGCACGCCGTTCCACAGCGTCACGGTGCAAACATCCTCTTCTTTAAGCCATTGCTTGACGTCTGCGACGGCTTTCTCATCTGCCGGCAGCTGCTCGAAAGTATCGGCGAACATGAAATACCAGAACTCGCCATCGGTATAGAGGTACTGCATATCCCGCTCCACGACATCGGCTACTTCGACAGACTCACCGGACTTGAAGGTCTTATCGACGACTCGACCTGTCTTCAGGTTGCGGATCTTCACGCGATTGAATGCCTGGCCCTTGCCCGGTTTAACGAACTCATTTTGCACGATCGCACACGGATCGCCGTCCATCATGATTTTCAATCCACCACGGAATTCGTTGGTGCTATATCTCGCCATCGATCTTTTGCCTGCCCCGTCTGTAGCAGTGACTGTCTGGTCGCGACCTGCGCCATAAACCGGGCGATAATACCGCCAAGCATCGTGGAAGCGAACTGATTATCGTGACTAGGCCCAGCGGTCCGCCGATACCACCTAAGTCCTCAACGTCGCCGCGCTGGCAGCATTCGCTGCGCGACGCCGTCAGGGATGTGCATGAGCTCCTCGAAATTCTGGAGCTGGACCCGCTGGATACCGACTGGTTGCAGCCGGGCACGGGCGAGTTCCCGGTACTGATTCCAAGAAGTTTCATCTCGCGCATGCGTAAAGGGGACCCGGACGATCCGTTACTCCGCCAGGTGCTGCCTGCCAGGGACGAGCACGCGGAGCACCCAGGGTTCACGCAAGATCCACTGCTGGAGATCCCTCTGGCGCAGGCAGGGGTCATCGAGAAGTATCCGTCACGGGCGCTACTCGTCACGACGTCGGCGTGCCCGGTGCACTGCCGTTATTGCTTTCGGCGTCACTTCCCCTATGAGACTCAACTGGCATCCCAAAATGACTGGGCCGACGCGTTGACCGCGCTCAAGAGCAGTCCCGATATTCGCGAAGTCATTCTATCTGGCGGTGATCCGCTGAGCCTCTCGAACCGTCGTCTACAAAAACTGATCTCGGAACTCGAGACCGTTGAGTCGATCACCACGGTCCGCATTCACAGCCGGTTCCCGATCATCCTACCGGAGAGAATCGACCGGGAACTGCTGGCGCTTCTGCGGCAGACACGGCTCAGAACCGTTCTCGTAGTGCACTGCAATCACGCGAATGAGATCGATGCGTCCGTCAGGACTGCGCTGCTGCAGGTCAGCGCCACCGGCACCTCATTATTGAATCAGTCGGTACTCTTACGCGGCATCAATGACAACGTGGACTGCCTGGAGTCACTGAGCTACCGACTATTCGACTCCGGCGTCCTGCCTTATTACCTGCACCGACTCGACCGCGTGGCAGGGGCGGCTCACTACCAGGTAGAGGACACGAAGGCGTTACAACTCATCGCTGATCTTAGAACGAGGGTCCCAGGCTATCTCGTGCCCAGGCTCGTCCAGGAAATTCCAGGTGAATTAAGTAAAATTCCTCTGGCCTGATCTACCAAAAAGTCATCTGTGACCCTCGTCCGTTCGCGAACAGGTCGGAGTGCTAGAATTCGCTCCCTCTCGCACCTCTAGCGCTGATCTCGCTACAAGGACGTAGTACCGAATGAGTCAGGAGAATGTACCCTTAGTGGTACTCACAGACCGCGAAGAGAACGTCGAATTTATCAATCGAACGCTCCGCGCTGCCGGGCATACGGTCCGGTGCTACTGGATCGATAGTATCGATCGCGTGCCTGAGGCATTGGAGAAATATTCTCCTGAGCTATTGTGGCTGTTTAATAACGGTAACGCAGCCGAGATCAAGCGAGTTGCTCAGAGTCGTAGCAATGTCCCGCCGATCGTGCCTCTTCTGGTCGTCAGCGAAAACGTCGATGAATCAGCCATTGCCGACGCCATGCTGGCCGGAGCTCAGGATCTGGTCTCGGTCCATCATGTGGAGCGCCTGCGCTCTGTAGCGGAACGGGAACTGCGTGCCTTCCAACTGGAACGGGCATTGAACAGGACCATCCTCTCCGCGGCCCAGGATCGTAAACAACTCTCCAAGTTGAAAGCGGGGACGGAGGATGCGATCGCGTGTGCCCAGGAAGGAATTCTAGTAGAGACGAATCTAGCGTGGGCGCAACTGTTCGGCTACGACGACGGCGGAGCGATGCAGGGGCTGCCGATCATGGATTTCTTTGAGCCCCGCAGCCAGATGACGCTGAAGGGTGGACTCGTCGCGTGCACGAAGGAGCACTGGGGCTCCGAGCCGCTCAGAGTGACGGCCCTCACCAAAGACGGCTCGACCGTTCCCCTGGAGGTGTGCCTTGAGCGATCGGTCTTCGAGGGCGAGACGGCCGTAAGAATCACCATATTCAGATCCAAACATCAATCCACCGCCCCCGAGCAACTCGTCGAGCAGACCGTGCATCGGGATCTGTCCACCGGGCTTTATCACCGTCGGCACTTCATCGACTTGCTGACGCAACGTCTTCAGTCGAACCCCCGCGGCGGCGTCCGAGTACTCGCCTATATTCGCCCGGATCACTTTGGCGACATCAAAGATGACATCGGGCCGTTCGCCAGCGAAGATATCCTCGCGCAGCTGGCCGACGTCGTTCGTCGCCTGACCCAACCCAACGACCTGTCCGGACGCTTTAACGGCGTCGTCTTTACCGTGTTACTGGAACGCGGAACGCTGCGGGATGTGGAGACCTGGGCGGAGAACGCTATTGCGACCATCTCGGAGCACCTCTTCGAGACCACCGAGAAGACGGTCTCTGTCACCTGCTCACTCGGACTGTGTGAGATATCAGATGGCGTCGAGGGGCTTGAGATGGTGCTCATCGACGCGGAAAAGGCTAACAACCGCGGCCGGAAAAGCGGCGGCAACCAGGTCGTGCTGGCCGAGCCGTCCGACGAGTCTGCCCGGATCAGACGCTATGACCTCGTCTGGGTGGAGAAGATTAAGTCCGCTCTGTTGAATGATCGACTCCGGCTCAAACACCTGCCGATTGTGAGCCTTCATGGCAAACAAGGAACCCGGTTCGATACCGTGCTTCGCATGCTCGATGAAGACGGCAAGGAGGTGCCGGCTACGGAATTCATGCCGGTCGCCGGACGACACGAGCTGCTCCGGTCGCTTGATCGTTGGGTAATCGGCGCCTCGATCACGTTCTCCGGTGAAAAGAAACCCGACCAGATTTTCGTCAAGCTCTCTAGTAATTCCGTGGTCGACAAGACACTGCTGGAGTGGCTCAAGAGGGAAGTCGAAGGGAGCAACGTCGACACGAGCAGCATCTGTTTCCAGGTCAGCGCAGAAGACATTTCCCGCAATCTCAACCAAGCCAAGATACTCGTCGCGGGACTATCGTCGCTGGGGTTCTCCTTCGCAGTGGAACATTGCGGCGTTGGCCGCGACCCGCTGAAAATACTCAACAATATTCCGATGCAGTATCTCAAGATCGATGGCTCCTTGATGCAGGGCATCTCGAACAACCTGACACATCAGGAGATCGTGCAGAAGTTTATCGACGAGGCGCGCCAGAAGGGCATCGAGACGATTGCAGAACGCGTCGAAGACGCCAACACCATGGCCGTCCTATTCCAGCTCGGCGTGAGCTATATGCAGGGCTATTATGTGCAGGAAGCCGAAGTAGTTTTGGAAGAGCCCGAGATCCCTAAGGAGCCGACCTTCGAGTGGGTTCCCGATGAACGGAGCGCCGGCTGACCAGCTCTGATTCGGGGATTAATCCGCGAGGAGCCGGTCCACTTTTCGCCAGCCTCGTGGCAGGACGCTGCCCCGCCTACCCCGGCTCGCGAGATAGTGATCGAGGTCCTTAGGCTTCAGGGTCATGTGCCGATCTCCTGAGATGATCCGCAGCGCCTGATCCTGCGCCAGCACGCAGATAGCCGCCATCTCGACATTCGTTTTCTTGGGCAGGCCCTGAATCTTGTTGCCCTTGCCGCGCGCAAGCTCCGGCAACTCTTCGACATCGAACAATAGCAGCCGTCCGTCAGTCGATACCGCGGCCAACAGGCTCCCCGCTTCCCCAACCGCGGCGGCAGGTATCACCGACGCGCCCTTTGGAACCGTAAGCACAGCCTTGCCCGCCTTGTTGCGTGAGTGGAGGTCCGCGAGCGTCACCACAAAACCATATCCTGCGGACGAGGCCAGCGCCCACTTGTCCTGCCCGGCGCCTAGCAGTACCGCACAGAAGGACGATCCGTCGGGGGGCTTGAGTCGTCCCGAGAGCGGTTCACCCTGACCACGCGCCGAGGGGAGAGTATGGGCAGCCAGGCTATAGGCGCGCCCGGTACTGTCCATGAAAACTGCCAGTTGGTTACTGCGCCCGACCGCCGCCGCCAGAAACTGATCGCCCGATCGGTAGCTAAGCGTCTCCGAATCGACCTCGTGTCCCTTGGCGGCCCGAGCCCAGCCTCTCTCCGAAAGAACTACGGTGACAGGATCGCTGACGATCAGCTCCGACTCGTCCATCGCCTGCGCCGCACCACGTTCCACGATGTCGGTGCGACGCTCGTCGCCATGAAGCTCAGCGAGCTCCACCAATTCTCCCTTGATGAGCTTCTTGAGCTGCACTTTGGAGCGGAGCGTGCGCTCCAGTTCGACTTTCTCCTCAGCGAGTTGTTTCTGCTCTCCCTGAATCCGAACCTCTTCCAGGCGCGCCAGATGGCGTAGCTTCAACTCCAGTATCGCTTCCGCCTGGATGTCGCTGAGCTTGAACCGCTTCATGAGAACCGGTTTTGGAGCGTCCTCTCGGCGAATAATTTTGATCACGGCATCGATATTGAGATAAGCGATTAACAGGCCATCCAGGATATGCACGCGACTCGTGACCTGATCCAACCGGAACTTCAGTCGGCGCTTGACGGTATTCGACCGAAACTTGAGCCACTCCGTCAGCAACGCTTTCAGTCCGTAGACTGCCGGCCGGCCGTCGAGCCCGATCACATTCATGTTGACCCTGACCGTGCGCTCCAGATCCGTGGTCGCGAAGAGGTGCCCCATGGTGGCGTCCATGTCCACGCGAGTGGATCGTGGTGTCAGCACCAGACGCGTGGGACACTCATGATCCGATTCGTCCCGCAGGTCTTCGATCATGGGCAGCTTCTTGGCACGCATCTGCGCTGCGATCTGCTCGAGCACCTTCGCGCCGGACACCTGGTATGGCAACTCCGTGACCACCACCTCGCCGTCTTCGATCTCATACCGTGCACGCAAGCGCAGCGTGCCCGAGCCGGTCTTGTAAATCTGCGAGATCTCCTTTCGCGAAGAGATCAACTCACCGCCGGTCGGAAAGTCGGGGCCCTTGATATATTTGGTGATCTGACTCAGGGTCATCTTGGGCTGATCCAGCAGGCGAAGAAGCGCCGTAATGACTTCCCGCGCATTGTGCGGCGGGACATCCGTGGACATACCGACGGCAATTCCGCTGGTGCCGTTCAACAGGAGATTCGGCAGCTGCGCGGGCAGGATCGCCGGTTCCTGCAGTGTGCCGTCGAAGTTCGGCAACCACTCGACCGTGCCCTTGCCGAGCTCGGCCAACAGAATGTGCGCGTAGCGAGTCAGCCTCGCTTCGGTATAACGCATGGCGGCGAAAGACTTGGGGTCATCTTGAGATCCCCAGTTGCCGTGACCGTCGACGATTGGATACCGATAGGAAAATGGTTGGGCCATATGCACCATGGCCTCGTAGCAGGCCGAATCGCCGTGCGGATGAAACTTACCGATGACATCGCCGACTGCCCGAGCCGATTTCTTCGGCTTGGCCGTGGCGGACAGCCCCAGGTCACTCATCGCGTAGACGATTCGCCGCTGTACCGGTTTCAGGCCGTCGCCGAGAAATGGAAGCGCCCGATCCAGGATGACGTACATGGCGTAATCCAGGTAAGCCTTCTCCGTGAACGTCGCCAGCGGGACGCGTTCGATCCCGTCAAAGTTGAGTTCCTGTTCTCTCATATGTCTATCTCGTCAGTGAACGAGCCCGGCCGGCCTGGCGCTCCGGCAGACGCCAGCCAGAGGAGCCGCCCGCATTTAGATGTCGGCGAGATTGCCCTTCTCCCGGAGCCAGTCCCTTCGATCGGACGCCCGCTTCTTCGCCAGCAGCATATCCAGCATCTCGTCAACTTTATCCTTGCTGTTGACGGTCAGCTGGATCAGGCGCCGGGTTTCCTGGGCCATCGTCGTCTCACGGAGTTGAGCCGGGTTCATTTCGCCCAGCCCTTTGAATCGCGTCACCATAACCTTGCCTTTTTTCTTCTCCGCTTCGATTCGATCCAGGATCATGTCGCGCTCTGCATCATCCAGCGCGTAGAACACTTCCTTACCCACGTCAACGCGATAGAGCGGCGGCATCGCGACGAATATATGCCCTGCCAACACTAACGGCCGGAAGTGACGCAGGAACAGTGCGCAGAGCAACGTCGCAATGTGCAGCCCGTCCGAGTCTGCATCCGCGAGAATGCAGATTTTGTGATAACGCAAGTTGTCCAGATTGTCCGAACCGGGATCCACTCCTAACGCGATGCTGATGTTATGAACCTCCTGGGAAGCTAGGATCTCGCTTTGATCGACCTCCCAGGTGTTGAGGATCTTGCCTCTGAGTGGCATGACGGCCTGGTTCTCCCGGGTCCGTGCTTGCTTCGCCGAGCCACCGGCGGAGTCGCCTTCCACCAGGAACAACTCCGCCAGTCTCGGCTCCTGGTTGGTGCAGTCGGCCAGTTTGCCAGGCAATGACGGGCCGGAAACGATTCGCTTACGTACGATCTTCTTCGCGGCCTTGAGACGCTTTTGCGCGTTGCCGATCGCGTGCTGAGCGATCTCGTCACCGGACTCAGGATGCTGATTCAGCCACAGAGCAAACATGTCCTTCACAACTCCGCTGACGAAGCCGGCGCATTCACGCGAACCCAGCCGCTCTTTCGCCTGGCCGGAAAACTGAGGACCCTCCATTTTCACTGACAGGATGGACGCAACTCCCTCCCAGACGTCCTCCGGCGCGAGCTTCAGCCCTCGAGGCAAGATATTCCTGAAGTCGCAGAACTCACGCAGCGCCTCGGTGAGGCCCGCTCGAAGCCCGTTGACATGCGTACCACCCTGGGGAGTAGGTATCAGATTGACGTAGCTTTCGCTGACGGGTGAGACCTCGTCGGTTCGCCAGACGACAGCCCATTCCACGGCTTCTCTCTTGGCCGTGAGCGTCCCGGTAAACGGCTCCTCGGGCAGGCATTCGGCTGTGTCTCCGATTATCTCTTTCAGGTATTCCTCCAGACCACCCGTGTATTGCCAGCGTATTTTCTCTTTCGGTTTCTCAATCTCCAGCCGCACATCGAGGCCGGGGCAAAGCACGGCTTTCGCGCGCAAGACGTGCTTGAGGCGCGATATGGAGAAAACCGAACTGTCAAAGTACTTGGGGTCCGGCCAGAACCTGACCGTCGTCCCCGTATTCCCCTTGCCGACCTTGCGAACGACCTTGAGCTTGCCGCGGCGTTTGCCGTTGACGAAGCTCATGTGGTACTCCTTGCCGTCGCGGCGTATCCACACCTCCAGGTTCTTCGACAGCGCGTTGACGACGGAGACGCCTACGCCGTGCAATCCTCCGGAAAAGCGATACTGCTCGTTCGAAAATTTCCCGCCGGCATGCAGTTTCGTCAGGATCAGCTCGACACCGGGAATCTTCTCCTTCGGGTGAATGTCGACCGGCATCCCACGTCCGTCATCGGCAACTTCCAATGAACCGTCTTTATAGACCTTGACGTCGAGGCGTTTCGCATGACCCTCGATCGCCTCATCGATACCGTTATCGATGACCTCATGGGCCAGGTGATTCGGCCGAACGGTATCGGTAAACATGCCCGGGCGCTTACGAACAGGCTCCAGCCCGGTTAAGACCTCAATGTCGGCAGCACGATAGCTCTTAGTCATTTACCCATCCCCGCTCTCAGCAATCAGTCGGGCGAAGACAGAATCTACTGCGGCGGCGGGAAATCAGTCCAGAGTTGCCGCTCATTTTCGTTAACTAGGTCACTTTTCGCCTCAAATGAGCGAACTGCTAGGTCCAATACCAGCCCCCTCGTGACGACCTCTATGCCCGACAGACCGCTAGCCCGGCCGCAATGCTTGGCTAGCGAAGAGCGAGTGGATTGTAACGCTTGTTGTGGATGCTAATCGAGATCGGCCGTCAGCAAGTCGCGCACAGCCTCCGGAACGGCGGCGATGGAGTAGCAATAGTTCGGATGGTCGATTCCAAATCCAAGCGAGGCCCCACGTTTCAGCGCCTCACACATCGGTCTCTCGAATTCGAACCGCAAGAAATGTACGGCAGAGGTTTTCTCTTCCGTGCTTCGGCCCAGGTCCTCGTCAGCGATCGCGTCGACCCTCTCGAAGCCGGCAACCTGCGCATAGATCGTGTCTTCGATTCCAGTCAGGCGCGCCAGCTCGCGCCGACGCACGTCGGCATCCGGGATCTCGATCATGAAGGTCGCCTTGAGATTGCTGCCGTCGGGGACCAACGGGTTATAAGCGCGCAACTCTTCTTCGATAGCCTCAAGCTCAAAAATTCGCTCTATGCGGAGCATCTCCTGCACCTGATACTTGATCGTCAGCCGGTCTTCGAAATACAGGGCCGTGTCGGCGCCGACCCCGACCTGGCGGTTCTTTTTGTGGGCTAACACGCGTGCGCGAAATTCGGGACGCTGCTGGTGGTATTCCTCCAAACTCAACAGATCCGCGGGCGTGAGTGGTTTCACGCTAATGGTCCAAAAGAGCTATATCGATGGGCCACTAGATCCCGTAGGCATGGCGCAGCAGCCGTAGCGGGTGTGTGGCCTCTGCAGACTCCGCCACCGAGGCGATCTGCTGTGCCGCCATCGGGCAATCGCTCGTAAACCGATCCGCGGCGGCATCGTCCACAGCGCGGGCGACAGGCCGCGCGATCTTTCGCGAGATCGCGTTGTGCTCTTTCTTTACGGCGTAGGTACCATCATGACCTGAACATCGCTCTATGACTCGCACTGTCGTATCCGGGACCAATTCCAACACGTCTCGCGTCTTCAGCCCGAGGTTCTGCACGCGTAAATGGCAGGGCACCTGGTAGCTCACCGTGCCGAGGCTGTTCTCGAAGTCGGTCCGGAACTTGCCTTCCCGGTGTCGGAGCAGCAGATAATCGAACGGATCAAAAAATGCTCGCGCGACAGCGGCGACTTTCTCGTCCTCCGGGAACAGGAGCGGTAACTCCCGTTTGAACATCAAGACGCACGACGGTATCGGCGCGACCAGATCCCAGCCCTCAGATACCCACCGGAACAGTTCGTCGATGTTGCTGTCTTTGGCCTGCTCAACGCGCTCCAGATCGCCCAATTCCAACTTGGGCATGCCACAGCATCGCTCCTGGCGCGCCAGTGCCGTGGGTACGCCGTTGTGCTCGAACACGGCGACCAGATCCTCGACCAGGTCGGGCTCGTTGCGATTGCCATAGCACGTCGCGAACACGACGACCTTGCCCTGCGTACCGCCAGCCGGCTCAGCCCGGACGTCGCTGCGCCCGACTCTGTCGCTCAGGCGCTGGCGCGCACTCTTCACGTGGTACTTCGGGACAGGCGCGTCGACGTGCACACCGAGAACTCCCTGGAGCACTTGTCGGCCGAGCTTGGAGCTGTTGACGGCATTGACCGCCTGTGACACGACGGGAATACCCGCGAGCTTGCCGATCGTATCGGTCGCGCTCAACAGCTTGTCGCGTAACCCGGTCCGGCCGTCTTTGAACTGCTTCACCTTGGCGCGCAACATCAGATGCGGAAAATCGACCGCCCAGTCGTGGGGCGGCACATACGGGCACTTCGTGTAACACATATCACAGAGATAGCATTGCTCTACGACCTGCCAGTAGGCTTTCTTCGGGACGGAGTCCAATTCGCCCGTGTCGGATTCATCGACTGCGTCGAACAGAGTCGGGAATGCATTGCAGAGGCTGAAGCAGCGGCGGCAGCCGTGGCAGATGTCGAAGACCCGCTCCAACTCCGTCAGCAGTGGCCCTTCGGCGGTGTAATCGGGATGGCGCCAGTCGATCGGAAGGCGCGCCGGCGCCTCCAGGCTCCCTTCTCTAGGCGGTACGCTGCTATCACTCATCGGTAGAAACGGTACCCGCGCCCACTAGCCGGCCTGGCCGGGACTAGTCGTCGAGGGTATCCAGGGCCTTCTGAAACCTGTTCGCGTGGGAACGTTCGGCCTTGGCCAGCGTCTGGAACCAATCGGCGATCTCCTCGAAATTCTCCTCCCGGGCAGCCTTCGCCATGCCAGGGTACATGTCCGTGTACTCGTGCGTCTCACCGGCGATCGCGGCCTTCAGGTTCGCAGCCGTCGGGCCGATCGGTAGTCCCGTGGCAGGGTCGCCGACGACTTCCAGGTATTCCAGGTGCCCGTGCGCGTGGCCTGTCTCGCCTTCCGCGGTGGAACGGAAGACTGCAGCCACGTCGTTGTAACCCTCAACATCGGCTTTCTGCGCGAAGTACAGGTAGCGGCGGTTGGCCTGCGACTCGCCAGCGAACGCGTCCTTGAGATTTTTTTCGGTATTGCTGTCCTTCAGATCCATGGTCTTCCTCCTGATGAAGAGACGGTTAGTTCGTCGTCTCGCTGCCTGTGCGTCCTCTACAGAACCACCGGGGAACCCGGTTTAGACTGAGTCTAACTCTGGAGGCTAATGTAATGCGCCCCTGCAAACGTGTCAACAGGAGGCCGCGCGACGTTTGACCGGGTCAGGCACGCTGTGTACCGTGGCGCGATTGCGGTGACGGCTGGGAGATGATGGCGGCAAAACGAAGTACGGGAGTGAGCGGGCTGGAGAAGTCTCTCGAAGAACTCGAGTCCTTGGTTAACCGGCTCGAGAATGAGGAGCTGCCACTCGCGGAGGCACTTAAAGAATTCGAACGCGGCGTGAAACTCACGCGAGAATGCCAGACGACGCTCAAAGAAGCCGAGCAGACAGTCGAGATCCTCCTGAAGAAGACCACCGACGGCGACCCCGAACCCTTCGAGCCCAGCGACGACGAGTAGCGGTCTAGGAGGTCAGGTAACGGTCGCGGTAAAATCGGCGCCTTGGAGGCGCTCGATCAATGAACGCAGGAACACTTTGTTGAAACGCAGCTGAGTGCCGGCAGAGGCCTGCTCGAGTAGCGTCGAGCTGATCCGGATAAGCGAGACCGTTTCGTCGGCGATGATCGTGGCCGTGCGCCGGGCCCCTTCAACATAGCTGGTAGCGCCGAAGCAGTCGCCCGGACCCAGTATCCCGACCTCCGACCGGCCCGATTCGACGAGAACATCACCACTCACGATGACATAGAATCGATCATCGAGCTCACCCTCTCGAAAGATCTCCTCTCGGGACGAGTATTCGTGCCAGTCGCCGGCACGCAGGACTTCCCAGATCTCTGAATGAGAGAAATCGTGAAAGAAACTAAGCCGACGCAATAAATCAAATTGCTGCTGCTGGTCGATCCGGTTGTTGTGGCTCCGCAGCTGCTGATGAATCTTTGTCAAGGCCACCGCAAAAGCCGCGCCCGTCGGATAGCGCATGTCCGCACTCTTCTGTAACGCTGTCGCGGTCACCTCTTCCAACTCCTCGGATATATCCGCACGCAATGAGTGTATCGGCGGCGCCGTAGCGTAGACGATCTTGTGGAGTAATTTGGCGAGATTGTCCGCCCTGAATGGCCTGAATCCCGTTAGCAATTCATACATCACAGCGCCTAGCGAGTAGATATCCGTGCTCGAAGTGATGTCAGCCGCCTGGACCTGCTCCGGTGACATGTAGCTGGGGGACCCCGCGATGCCCTCGATTCGGGACACGGCCGAATCGCTGATGAGCGCGATACCGAAGTCGATGATCCGAACGTCATTGTCGAGCGTCAGCATGATGTTACCGGGCTTCACGTCCCGGTGAATGACTCCACGACTGTGCGCGTAATGGAGCGCCTTCGCGCACTTGAAAACAATCTCGACTACATCATCGACCCGCAACAGATTGTCGGGCCGACAGTAAGCGGCCAGGGTTCTGGCTCCGTGGATCGGCTCGGAAACGACGTAGTATTTGCCGTCTTCTTCGCCGGCATCGTACACGGGGAGAATGTTCGGATGTTGCAGGCGGCCCATCAGCTGGGCCTCGTTATAGAACATCTTCCGAGTGGCTTGGGCCTTCTTGTCGTCCTCCTCGTCCTGGACCTCGTAGATCTTGATGGCGACGTCGCGGCCGTAGTAGGGATCGTGTGAGAGGACGACCCGGCCGTTGCTACCCCGCCCGAGATCCTTAATGATCTCGTACTTACCGATACGCTCAGGATGCGTGGATCCGGAGGTGCTCGTCGATGCTGCTCTGGCAGTGGCCTGGACCATATCAGAAGTTCGGAATTGATCTCGCCAACAGAAGACAGGCCGTTGCCATAGCGGCTGCCACAATGTCGTCCAGCATAATGCCGATCCCCCCGCGCAATCTGTGATCTAGATCGCGGATCGGCCAGGGCTTGGCGATATCAAAAAACCGAAATAGAACAAAGGCTACCAGCAGCCAGAGCGGATCCGAGGGCAGCACCAGGCAGGTCGCGAGAAAACCTACGATTTCATCCCAGACGATCGCCGGATGATCGTGAGACTGCAATCGGCGTGCACTCTCGCCGCAGACCCATACTCCGAAGACGAACAGCGCCGCGATCAGAACGGCCTTCGCCTGCCAGGGCCACCCCGCGATCAGCCACGCCGGCACGACGGCGATCAGCGTCCCCGCCGTACCAGGCGCCTTGCGGAAGAGCCCGGCGCCGAAGCCGAGCGCGAAGAAGTGAACCGGCTGCTTGAGCAGCGATGCCGCTAGTCTCGGAGCCGGCATACTCAGAAATGAGTGTGCCCGGCGTAGGCCGGGGTGAAGCGTTCGCCATCACGGCGACATTCAACCCCGGCGCCGAGCACGAGGGCACCGATCCGGCGGGCGCTCGCACCGCTCGCTTCCAGCGCAACCTCCACGGCTTCAGCCTTCGCCGGCGCCGCCGTGAAGCAGAGTTCATAGTCGTCGCCCCCGCTAAGCGCATAGGCTTGCGCCGTTTGCGGCGGAAAGAGCGCGAGCAACTCAGCCGACAGCGGAAGTTGCTCGACGTCGATGACCGCACCGCAGCCGCTAGCCTGGCAGATATGCCCAAGGTCCGCGAGCAACCCGTCGGAGACGTCGATCGCGGCGTTAGCGATGGGAGCCACGGCCCGGCCCGCCGCGACCCGGGGGTTGGGCCGATTGAACCGCTCGACCAGTGCGCGATGCTCCGGGCCGGCGTCGACGGCGTCCTCGTTGATCAGCGCCAGCCCCGCCGCCGCGTCGCCTAAAGTCCCTGTGACATACACGTCATCACCGACATGAGCGCCGCTACGAGTCATCAGCCCGTTCGTATCGACCGACCCGATCAGCTGCAGCGTCGCGCTCAAGGGTCCTCGTGTCAGGTCACCGCCCACGAGGCTAACCTCGTGAGCTGCGGCCAACCGGAAGAATCCCGTCGTGAAGCCCTCGAGCCATTGTTCGTCCACAGCGGCAATCGTCAAGGCCAGTGTGCACCATCGCGGCTGCGCGCCCATCGCCGCGAGATCGCTTAGATTGACGGCCAGAATGCGATGACCGACCGCATCGGCCGCGGTCTGCTCCGGGAAGTGCACACCCTCGACCAGCGTGTCCGTTGTCACCGCAAGCGGCCCCGACGCATTTACCACGGCCGCATCGTCTCCAATCCCCACCACGACATCGGGGTCGTCGACGGAACGAGAAAAGAAACGCTCAATCAGCTGAAATTCGTCTCGACTCACATCAGGCCCCGCTGACGGAACGACCTCGGCCTTCGATCACGTCGGCGGCTTTGTCCAAAACGGCATTAACGAAGCGGAAGCAATTGGGCGACCCGTAGCGCTTGGCAAGCTCTACGGCTTCGTTGATCACGACCTTGGTCGGCACGTCCGGACGGCTGCTCAGTTCCTCAAGCCCGAGTAACAATACGGCCCGGCCAACCACATCGACCGTCTTAACATCTCTGTCCGCCTGAGTGGTGATCAGCGAATCCAGACTCGTCACGTTGCTGATGACGGCCGCCAGCAGTTCCTGGAAATAGTCTTTGTCGATCTGTGCGTACTCGGGCGCCGTCGCGAACTGTTCCTGGAGCTCCGTGACGTCATGCCCCCCCAATTGCCACTGATAGAGCGCCTTGATCAGCAGGTCACGAGCCCCCTGGCGAGCACGCACCGAACTTCCGTCCTGAGCCGGCATCCCGAGCTAGTGCTCCATCCGCCGGAGCAACGTGGCCATCTCGATGGCTGCGAGCGCGGCATCTGCACCCCTGTTGCCGGCCTTGGTCCCGGCCCGTTCGATCGCTTGCTCAATCGTGTTCACGGTGAGCACGCCATAGCCCACCGGGATCTGATGCGTGGTGCTGATGTGGGCCACGCCGCGACTCGCCTCACCTGCGACGAAATCGAAATGTGGCGTCGCACCGCGAATGACACAGCCCAGCGCGATCAGCGCGTCGTGTCGTCGACTCGTCGCCAGCTTCTGCAGAGCCAAAGGTATCTCGAAGGCCCCAGGCACGCGTACGACCTCGATGTCCTCTGGATTAGCGCCGTGTTTGATCAGGGCTTCCAGCGCACCGCTCAGTAAGCGGTCGACGATAAAATCGTTGAAACGTGACGCGACGATGCCGAACCGCAAGCCGCGCGCGTCGAGGTCCCCTTCCACGGTCTTGATCGGCTCGTCCACAACAACTAATCCGCCGCGCCGTCGTCAGACGACACGTACTCCACCACTTCGAGACCGAAGCCGGACAGCGCGTGCATCTGCTTAGGTGCGCTTAGCACACGCATGCGTTTGACTCCCAAGGACCTGAGAATCTGCGCGCCCGTTCCGAAGGTACGCAGCTCGGTTGCGCCATCTCGTCGAGTCACGATGTCATTCTCCGGTTGTTCCAGATCCCGTACGACGCTCATGAATTCCTGCGGCGATTCTTCCTGACGGAGAATAACGATCACGCCACGATCTTCCTCCGCGATCAGCTTCATGGCATCTCGAAGCGGCCAGCCGAAACGAGAATCGAGGACGCCGATTACGTCACTGAGCGTGTCTTGAATATGTACGCGGACCAGCACGGGCGTCTTCGCGTCGAGTTCCCCGCGCACGAGCGCCAGGTGGACCGCCCGATTGACGTGATCCTCGAACGACACGAGACGAAACGGGCCGAACTCCGTCTGGATCTCGACTTCCGCGATCACCTCGACGGACTCCTCCTTCTCCAAACGATAGCTAATCAGAGCAGCGATCGTCCCGATCTTCACATCGTGGCGGTGCGCGAAACGAAGGAGATCATCGCGGCGAGCCATCGTGCCGTCCTCGTTGAGTATTTCAACGATCACCGCGGCGGGCTCCAGGCCCGCCAGCTGCACGAGATCGCAGCCCGCCTCGGTATGTCCAGCCCGTGTCAGAACGCCGCCCGCCTGCGCCATGACCGGAAAGATATGACCCGGTTGGCGCAGATCCTCCGGCCGGGCGTCCGGGGCGACGGCCGAACGCACGGTCTGCGCCCGATCGTGTGCCGAGATGCCCGTCGTGACGCCGTCGGCAGCCTCGATCGATACGGTGAAATTGGTCGCCCGGCGTCGATCGGTATCGCTCACCATGAGCGGGAGACGCAGTTGTTCGCAGCGCGCGCGAGTCAATGTCAGGCAGATCAGGCCACGCCCATAGCGAGCCATGAAGTTAATATCGGCGGGAACGACTTTGGAGGCGGCCATGATCAGGTCGCCCTCGTTCTCCCGGTCCTCGTCATCCAGAATGACGACCATCTTGCCATTGCGCAGATCGGCAATGATCTCCTCCGTGCTATTGAGCCCCGTCCAGGCGCCTTCAGTCTTGACTGGTGTAACCATGTTTCTGCAGCAGCTCCAGGCCAACGCCGGTCGACGAATCTCGTCCGGCCGTCAGCCGCTCAACGTAGCGGGCGATAATATCGACCTCGATATTAACAGCGGTACCGGATTTGTACCTCGTCACGATGGTCTTTTCCTGGGTGTAGGGGATGATATTGACCTCGAACGTCGCGTTCGTAGCCGCATTCACGGTCAGGCTGACTCCGTCCACCGCAACGGCGCCCTTCCGCGCGATATAGGGCGCCAACTCCTGCGGGACCTCGAATTGGATCACTGCGGAGCGGGCAGACTGGCGGATATCGGTCACCTGGCCGATACCGTCCACATGCCCTGTCAGCAGATGGCCATCCAACGGCTCTCCGAGCCGCAGCGCGGGCTCGAGATTGACACGAGCCCCCACCGACAGTTCTCCGAAGGTCGTGACGGTCAGAGTCGCCAACGACACGTCCGCGTCAAAGCGCTGCCCGCCCGACTCGACGACGGTCAGGCACACCCCGTTGACGGCGACGCTATCGCCCTCGTGCAACGTAGGCAGCCCGGCGTCCTCGACATCGATAGTCAAACGGCGGTCGCCGCCGACATCGGCTTGTTCGACGATTCGTCCTACGCCTTTGATAATGCCGGTGAACACGCGGTTTACCGTTCGGTTAGCGGGCCGGCCACCGTACTGGGCCGCGCGATGATGCGCAAGTCATCGCCGATCCGGCGTACGTCCTGATATTCAAGCGAGATTCGCTGCTCGAGGCTTACCAGCGAATCGATGGCGAACATGCCCATCGCAGTGGTGCCCAGAAGTTGCGGCGCCATATAAATCACTAGCTCATCGATGAGGCCCTCGCGAATCAGTGCGCCGTTCAGTCCGGCACCGGCCTCAACCCATACTTCATTGAACTGAAGCTCGGCGAGGCGTTCCAGCACTTGAGCCAGATCGCAGTGACTTGAGCCGCCGACGCGCTCGATCGTCGCGCCCTGCGCCAGCAAATGGCCGCCCGCGGACGACTCCGCTTGATTGGTGAAGATCAGAACCTCCCCCGGCTTCGATAACAATCTGGCGTCCGGCGGAGTCTGCAGCTTAGAGTCCACGACGACTCGCGCGGGTTGGATCACGGCTGGCGCTGGCTCCTCGAGCCGCGCATCCAGAGACGGGTCATCGGTTAGCACGGTGCCGATGCCCGTCATGATCACGCTCGACCGCGCTCGCCAGCGATGCGCGTCCGCGCGGGCGGCGGCCCCGGTAATCCACTGGCTCTGCCCGTTCGCAAGCGCCGTGCGCCCGTCCAGACTCACGGCCAGCTTGCTGCGAACCAACGGGCGGCCCCGCGTCATGCGCGAGAAGAAACCGGGGTTCAACGCGGCCGCGGCATCATTGACGATGTCGAGATCGACCTTAACGCCCGCGTCTCGGAGGCTGGCGATGCCGCTGCCGGCCACCTTCGGGTTCGGGTCGATCCCCGGACACACGACTCGAGCGATGCCCGCTTCGATCAACGCCGCGGCACAAGAGCCGGTTTCACCTATAAAGTTGCAGGGCTCCAACGTGACGTACGCAGTCGCATCGGCAGCCGCGCTACCCGCGTGCGCCAACGCGATGCGTTCGGCGTGAGCGCTACCCGCCCGCTCGTGCCAGCCCTCACCGATCACGCGATCGTCTTTAACCAGGACACAGCCGACCCGTGGATTCGGGTCCGTCGTGTACAACCCGCGGGCTGCCAACTTGATCGCGCGAGCCAGATATTCGGCGTCGGTGTGCCCCGTCATTTGTCTTCGTCTTCGGACAGGAGCGACATCTGATCCCGGTTCACGAGCGGGCTGCGGCGCGACCGCAATTTCTGAATTTCCTCCTGGAACTCGGTGATATCTTGAAAGCTGCGGTAGACGGATGCGAAGCGCACGTAGGCCACTTCGTCCAGTCCGTGCAACTCCTCCATGATCTTGTCGCCGATGAGCCGCCCTGTCACCTCGCGTTCACCGAGGGTCTGGAGCCAATGGATGACCCGGCCGATGCTCTCCTCAACATCCTCGCTCTTGACCGGACGTTTCTCCAGGGCCCGCATGATGCCGGCACGTAGTTTGTTCCCGTCGAAAGGCTCCCGTCGGCCATCCCGTTTTATGACACCAGGCATCACGAGCTGTGCCGTCTCGAAGGTGGTGTAACGCTCACCGCAGGAGCGGCATTCACGCCGACGCCGCACCTGCATGCCTTCGCCGGCTAAGCGCGAGTCGATGACCTTGGTCTCTTCGTGACTACAGAATGGACAATGCACAGACCACCCCGCGAGCTTCGTTACGCGCTACGCGTAAACCGGATAGCGCTGACACAGTTCGAGTACTTCGCCTCGAACCCGATCGATGACGGACTCGATTTGAGCCGGGTTATTCAGCTCATCCAGGATATCTGCGATCCAGCCGGTAAGTTCAGTGGTCTCGGGCTCCGTGAAGCCGCGCGTGGTAATCGCCGGGGTGCCGATGCGAAGTCCGCTCGTGACTCGCGGCGGCCTCGGGTCATTAGGCACCGCGTTCTTGTTGACCGTGATGTTGGCGCGGCTCAATGCATCCTCTGCGGCCTGTCCTGTGATCTCCTGCTCGATCAGGTCGACGAGCATCAGGTGGTTATCAGTGCCTCCGGAGACGATCTTGTAGCCGCGGTCGATCAGAGTCTCTGCCATACGCCGAGCGTTGGCGAGCACCTGTCGCTGGTAGTCCTTAAAGTCGGGCCTCATCGCCTCGGCCAGAGCGACTGCCTTAGCGGCGATGACGTGCATCAGCGGGCCGCCCTGAATGCCTGGAAACACCAATGAATTCAGTCGCTTGGTAAGGTCCGGGTTATCCCGGGCGAGTATTAACCCACCGCGCGGGCCCCGCAGGGTCTTGTGTGTCGTCGTCGTCGTGACGTCGGCAATCGGGACGGGATTGGGATAGAGGCCGACGGCGACGAGCCCCGCCACATGCGCCATGTCCACCATCAGAAAGGCGCCGACTTCATCGGCGACCTCACGGAAGCGCTGCCAGTCGACGATCCGGGAGTAGGCGGAGAAGCCGGCGACGATGACCTTAGGCTGGTGCTCACGCGCGAGTTCCGCCATCGCATCGTAGTCAATCTCGCCGCTGCCCTCGTCGATCCCATATTGGGCGACTTTGAACAGCTTGCCGGAGAAATTCACTTTGGCGCCGTGGGTAAGGTGGCCGCCGTGGGGCAGGCTCATGCCGAGCAGGGTGTCGCCCGGCTCCATCATGGCCAGATACGCGGCGGCGTTAGCCTGTGAGCCTGAGTGCGGTTGGACATTCGCATAGGCTGCGCCGAAGAGCGTCTTGGCTCGCTCGATGGCGAGCGACTCCGCGACGTCGACGAATTCACAGCCGCCGTAGTAGCGTTTGCCGGGATACCCTTCCGCGTACTTGTTCGTCAGAACGGAGCCCTGCGCCGCCAGTACTCTCGGACTCGCGTAGTTTTCCGACGCGATGAGTTCGATATGCTCTTCCTGGCGTCGTTCCTCCCCTTGCAGCGCCTGGTAGAGCTCGTCGTCAAATCCCTGGATCTGGTAGTCGTCGGTAAACATGATCAGCGTCCGGTGCCGTCGAAGCAGGCTCTGTGGTCTAGGGGGAGCGCATTGTAACGCTGTTACGGCAACGCGGAAGGGGCATCCAGAAGACCTTCCACAGACCGTGTCCACGCGCGAGCGAGATTGGTCCGATTATAGCCGCCACCCCCCATGCCTAAGACCCGGCCCTCGCAATAACGGTCCGCGAACTCACGCAGCCGGGCCGCAGCATGACCGTGGGCGTTCTCGCTGTAGGCCAGATGCGTGATGGGGTCGCCCGCCAGGGAATCCGCGCCGCAGTTCAGCAGCAGTAACTGCGGCGGGTTCGCAGCCAGATAGGCCTCGACTTCTTCCCATGCGGTCAGAAACGCCGCGTCCTCAGCCCCGGGTTGCATCGGAATATTGAGCTTGGTCCCCTTCGCCTCACCCCGGCCTGTCTCACTGCGGCTACCCGTTCCCGGATAGAGATAGCGCCCGTCCTCGTGGATGTCCGCCACCATGACTCGTGGGTCGTCCTCGAAGCCGTAGAAAACGCCGTCACCGTGGTGGGCGTCGATATCGACGTAAGCGAGCCGGTCGATGCCGTACAAGCGCAGCGCGGCCTCGATCGCGACACCGCAGTCATTGAAGACGCAAAAACCGGCCGCCCGACCTCTGGCCGCGTGATGCAGGCCACCGATTGGTATAAACGCCCGGCGAATCGGCCCCGCCATGATCGCGGCCAGCGCTTCCAGCGTGCCGCCAACGACATGGGCGGCCGCCTCGTAGACACCCGGATAGGCCGGCGTATCGCCGCCGTCTAGCGATCCGTATCCCTGCCGTGAGCAGGCGTCGACGAAATCGACATATTCCGCCGTATGGAAATACTCGATCTCTTCCCGTGTCGCTAATCGCGGCGGACGCCGAACGATTTGTGATGCCTTGGATGATTTCTCCAACTCCGCCATGAATACATCGTGGCGGTCCAGGCCGAAGGGATGACCGTCCGGAAATCCGTAGGACGCGAGGTCCTCGCCGCAGATCACGATCACCTGTTCCGACACCTGCTGCTCCTTCCCCTGGCAACGTCCGGCGCCTTCCGTGATAATCGCGCCTCTTCGAGAACGGATTCCCAGCGCCATGGCGCAATACATCTATACCACGAACCGACTTTCGAAAGTGGTGCCTCCCAAACGGCACATCTTGCGCGACATCAGCCTGAGCTTCTTTCCCGGCGCCAAAATCGGCGTACTCGGACTGAATGGTGCCGGCAAGTCGACGCTGTTACGGATTATGGCGGGCGTCGATACGGAGTTCGACGGCGAGGCCCGTCCGCAACCCGGCATCCGGATCGGCTTTCTGCCCCAGGAACCGCAACTCGACAGTGACAAAGACGTCCGCGGCAACGTCGAAGAAGGCATCAGCGAACTCACCGGGTTATTAGAGCGCTTCAATGAGATCAGCGATCGTTTCGCCGAGCCGCTGGAAGACGCGGAGATGACCGACCTCCTCGCCGAGCAGGGCAAGCTGCAGGACGCGATCGACGCCGCAGGCGGCTGGGAACTGGAGCGTAAACTGGAGGTCGCCGCCGACGCCCTGCGACTTCCCCCTTGGGACGCCGATGTCAGCACGCTCTCGGGCGGCGAACGGCGGCGCGTGGCCTTGTGCCGCCTGCTGCTCGCCGAGCCCGACATGCTGCTTCTCGATGAACCGACAAACCACCTCGACGCCGAGTCCGTCGCCTGGCTCGAGCGGTTCCTGGCGGAGTATCCGGGGACGGTGATGGCCGTGACCCACGATCGCTATTTCCTGGACAATGTCGCCGGTTGGATCCTTGAGCTCGATCGCGGCTATGGAATTCCCTGGGAGGGAAACTACACGTCCTGGCTTGAGCAACGAGCGCAGCGGTTGAAGATCGAGGAAAAACAGGAAGCCGCTTACCACAAGACGATCAAGGCAGAGCTCGAATGGATACGATCGAATCCGAAGGCTCGCCAAGCCAAAGCGAAGGCGCGCATACAACGCTTCGAGGAACTGAGGTCCAAAGAGTTTCAGACGCGCAGCGAAACCGACGAGCTCTATATTCCTCCGGGGCCGCGGCTCGGCGACCTCGTGATCGAAGCGACGGGGGTGAGTAAATCTTTCGGCGAACGACTGCTGTTCCAGGGTCTGTCGTTCAACCTCCCGCCGGGCGGCATCGTCGGCGTGATCGGTCCTAACGGCGCCGGCAAGACCACATTGTTTCGCATGCTGGTCGGCCAGGAAACGGCCGACGGGGGAACGATCCGCATCGGCGAGACCGTTAAACTGGCCTATGTCGACCAGTCTCGCGACACGCTCGATGACGACAAAACCGTCTGGGAAGAGATCTCGGAAGGCCAGGACATCCTGACCGTCGGGACTTACGAGACTCCCTCCAGGGCGTACGTCGGACGCTTTAACTTCCGCGGACCCGATCAACAGAAAAAGGTCGGGCTGTTGTCGGGTGGCGAGCGTAATCGAGTCCATCTCGCGAAGGTCTTGCGTGAGGGCGGCAATGTCCTGCTCTTGGACGAACCGACGAATGATTTGGACGTGGAGACACTTCGCGCGCTGGAAGGCGCCCTACTGAACTTCCCCGGCTGTGCCGTCATCATCTCGCACGATCGCTGGTTCCTGGACCGGATCGCGACGCACATTCTCGCCTTCGAGGGCGACAGCGAAGTGGTGTACTTCCAGGGCAACTACGCCGACTATGCCGAGGATCTGAAACGCCGCAAGGGCCACGACGCCGATCGGCCTCATCGGCTTCGCTACAAAAGCCTCGCAGCTTGAATCGCCACTAGAAGGAGTTACACTCGGAATCAGGGGCGCTACATGTCGATTTTTATCCATCGAGACAACCGCTTTGAGCAGTCCGAGACAGTCTCGCGAGAGTGTCCGCACTGCGGCGCGCATGCGCAGCTGATTCCCGTCGCCACGCCCTCGTTCGAGGCACTGAGTTCCTATCGGCCCCGGTATGTAGGCATCGGCTTCCGCTGCGCCGCCTGCGCGGAGCCGCGCTTCACTCGCGCTGCCGTACGAACGTACGAGGACTCCCGCATAGAGCTGTCCGCCAACCTCGTCGAGGTGGAGCGTAGCCGGGAGCACTTCCAATTCAGCTATCTACCGCCTCCCGTCGAGCGAATCTTCCGGGAAGCGCTGCAGTGTTATACGGCTGACTGCTATAACGCCTTCGCGTCGATGTGTCGCCGTACGGTGCAGACATCGTTGGCAGACCTCGGCGCCGACTCCAAACTTCGCTGGCATGATCTGTTCAGAGAGGTCGTGGCCATCGTCGATCTCGATGACCATGTCCTGCAGACGCTCGACTCGATTCTGTTCGGCGTGGACGGGCCGATGCCGGAGATCCAGGCCGAGGAGGCCGCTGTCTTGGTCGAAGCGATCAAGGACATGGTCTACCAGTGCTACGTTCGCACGGCCAAGCTCCGTGCCGCGATGAAGATGCGTCGCTACTTCGCCGCAGAACAAACCGACAAGATCACCTCCATCGCCCACCACACCCGCCGCGCCGAATCCGCCTAACCCGAAACTCGCATCAGGCGATAACGCTAGCGACGTCTCAGATAGTCTTGCTCGACTTAATCTCGCCTCGCCGTCCATGGCTCGGCTCGAATCGTGAACTCGTCGCTTTAGGCCGTCCCTGGCACGCTCCTCGCCCACGACGCTCGCAAGACTATCCGAGCCGCCCCCAGGCATCACCACTTACGCGTTTGAGTCGACCCAGTCGCGAGCGTTCGTGAAGAGCTTCTGCCACGGCGAGTTCTCGCCCCAGTCCGCCGGGTGCCAGGAGTGTTGCACCGTGCGGAACACGCGCTCTGGGTGGGGCATCATGATCGTTACGCGGCCGTCTTCATTCGTTAACCCGGCGATGCCACGCGGCGAACCGTTGGGGTTCGCGGGATAGCGTTTCGCGACGTCGCCGCGGTTATCGACGTAACGGAGACTTGCGAACTCACGGTCGGCTCGTACTAACTCATCGTCCGATGCGAACTCGGCGCGGCCCTCACCGTGCGACGTAACGATCAGCAGTCGCGAACCAACCATATCGGTCAACAGCACCGACGGACTAGGTTCGATGCGTACCAGCGACAGGCGCGCTTCGAACTGGTCCGAGCGATTCCGCACGAATCTCGGCCAGTGACTCGCACCGGGAATAAGGTCCTTTAATGCAGCGAGCATCTGGCAGCCGTTGCACACGCCCAGAATGAACGCATCCTCGCGGGCAAACAGCTCGACGAACTGGGCGCGAACGCGTTCGTTGTAGAGAATCGATTTGGCCCAGCCCTCCCCGGCGCCCAGCACGTCCCCGTATGAGAATCCACCGCACGCGACGAGCCCGCGAAACTCGGCGAGCGCCGTTCGACCTGACAGCAGGTCGGTCATATGAACGTCGTGCGCCTCGAAACCGGCCCGGTCGAACGCCGCAGCCATCTCACGCTGACCGTTGACACCCTGCTCACGCAGAATGGCTATCTTCGGCCGCGAGTCACGCGGCGGGGTCGTGAAGTCCGGCGGGACGAACGTGAGGCTCGCGTCGAGCCCGGGGTCGTCTTCGTCGAGGATCGTGTCATAGGCCTCTTGCGCGCAATCGGGATGATCCCGTAGACGTTGCAGTCGAAACGTCAGCTCCGACCACCAGCGGTGCAGCCGTACCCGAGGCGCTTTGAAAAGCTGTTGCCCACCCTGACGGATCACGACGTCACCGTGGCTCGCTACGCGCGCGACGACCGGGCAATCGTCCATGCCGTGCTCGGCCAAGACGCGGCGCGCCTCGTCCAGATCGTCTGCCTTCACCTGGACCACGGCGCCCAACTCCTCGGCGAATAGATACGCGAGGACATCGTCGGTCGCGGTCGGCACGTCGATATCCAGGCCGGCGTGGGCAGCGAAGGCCATCTCGACGAGCGTCGTAAACAATCCGCCGTCGGCTCTGTCGTGATACGCGAGGAGGAGATTGTTTGTCCGTAGCGCTCTTTGGGCGTTGAAGAAGTGCACGAGTCGTTGCGGATCGTCCAGGTCCGCCGCGATACCGCCGAACTCGCCGAAACTCTGGGCGAGTGCAGAACCGCCGAGCCGCTGCCGTCCAGCCGAAAGATCCAACAGCACCAGGACCGTATCGCCCGCATCAGTGCGTAACTCCGGCGTCAGCGTCCGACGAATATCTGCGACGGGCGCGAACGCAGAAACGATCAGCGAGACGGGTGCGGTCACCGCTCGATCACGACCCTCTTCATGCCATACCGTGCGCATCGACAAGGAGTCCTTGCCCACAGGAATGGCGATCCCGAGCGCCGGACACAAATCTTGGCCCACCGCTTGAACCATCTGATACAGCACGGCGTCGTCGCTGCCGTGCCCCGCCGCGGCCATCCAGTTAGCCGAGAGGCGGATGTCAGACAGCTGCGCCACATCGGCCGCCGCGAGGTTCGTAATCGACTCGGCGACCGCCAGGCGGGCGGACGCCGGCCCAGCGTAAATTGCGACCGGTGTCCGCTCGCCCATCGCCAACGCCTCGCCCGTGTAACCGGTGTAACTCGCGCTCGTGACGGCAACGTCGCTCACGGGAACCTGCCAGGGCCCGACCAGCTGATCCCGTGCGACCAGCCCGCCGACGCTACGATCACCGATATGAATAAGGAATGACTTGTCGGCTACGGCCGGAAACGACAACACCTGCTGCACTGCCAGATCCAGCGTCACTTCGGACCGGTCCCATTCGGGTGGTTCAATCTCGGCGGATCTCGTTTCCCGCGTCATCTTCGGCAGCTTGCCGAACAACAAGTCCATCGGCATCGCAACGGGGTGGTCATCGAGTTCTGTATCGACAACCTCCAAATCTCGTTTCTCGGTCAGCTCGCCGATGACGGCATACGGGCAGCGCTCCCGTTCACAGAAGCCGGCGAACGCCGGCAAATCGTCGCTCGCGATCGCTACCATGTAACGTTCCTGGGATTCGTTGCACCACAACTCCATCGGCGTCATGCCCGGCTCGTCGTTGGGTACGTCCCTGAGCTGGATGACCGCGCCACGGTGGCTCTGGTCGGCTAGCTCTGGCACCGCATTGCACAGACCTCCGGCACCGATGTCGTGGATCGACAGAATCGGATTCTTCTCGCCCAGAGCCCAACACGTATCGATAACCTCCTGGGCTCGGCGCTGCATCTCCGGGTTACCTCGCTGAACGGAGGCGAAATCGAGGTCTTCCTCCCCGGAGCCGGAGCCCTGAGAGGACGCCGCGCCGCCGCCCAGCCCGATCAGCATGGCCGGCCCCCCGAGTACGACCAATTTTGAACCCGGAGGCGCCTCTAGCTTCTGAACATGAGCGTCGCGGATATTGCCCAAGCCGCCGGCGATCATGATGGGCTTGTGATAACCGCGCCACTGATCCTGCGCGCTGAGCAGGCAGGTTCGAAAGTATCCCGCCAGGTTCGGCCGGCCGAACTCATTATTAAACTGAGCCGCGCCGATCGGCCCGTCGAGCATGATCTGCAACGGGGAGGCGAGCCGATCCGGGCGGCCCGCGTTCGCAGCCTCCCATTTCTGCGGCCAGTCCGGTAGGTCCAGATGGGAGACCGTAAATCCCGTCAACCCCGATTTCGGCTTCGCGCCCCTGCCGGTCGCGCCTTCATCCCGAATCTCTCCGCCTGAACCCGTTGCAGCACCAGCGAAGGGCGAGATTGCCGTGGGGTGATTATGAGTCTCCACCTTTATCACGAGGTGGGCCGGCTCGACGCTGCAACGATAGATATGCGTGCGTGGGTCGGCGAAAAACCATGCCGTCTCGAAACCGGCGACGACCGCCGCGTTGTCGGTATAGGCAGACAGCACGCCGTCGGGCGCGTGCGCGTAGGTGTTCTTGATCATCTGGAACAAGCTGCGATCGGTGGATTGCCCGTCGATGACCCAGTCGGAATTGAATACCTTATGACGGCAATGCTCGGAGTTCGCTTGAGCGAACATCATGAGCTCGACGTCGGTGGGATCGCGCTGCAGCGCCTCGAATTGTTTCGCCAGGTACTGGATCTCGGCGTCAGACAACGCGAGACCGAGCTCGACGTTCGCATCAGCGAGCGCCTTGGTGCCTTCCCGCAGCAAGCCGATGTGACGCAGAGGTTGTGGCGGATGCTCGGCGAAGAGCAGCGCCTCCGTGACCGGGTCGGACAACGCCGACTCGGTCATGCGGTCGTGCAGCAAAGGCAACAGCGACTGGAACTCTTCGGGAGACACGGACGTCGCTAAGTCCAGCGTATAGAGCCGGCCCCGTTCGAGGCGCTGGATCGGCAGGCCACAGATTCTGGCGATATCCGTTGCCTTGGACGCCCACGGCGAGATCGTGCCCAGCCGTGGAACCACAATGAGGTCGCGGCCGCCGTTCGCGGGTTCCGCCTGACTACCGTAGGTCAGGAGTGTGTCGAGTAGCGCTCTCTCGGCGTTGCTGAGATCGCGCTCGGTATGTGCGAAATGCACATAGCGGACCACGACGCCGCGCACGGCAGGGCAGCGCGCCGTAAGCTGCCCGCTCAGCCGCCGCAGGCGGAAGGCGGTCTCAGCCGTGGGCCCAGGCAGCTGCAGCATGGTCATCTGTCAGGTTATCTCAAGCCACTCACTGGGGGTATTCTGCGCAGCTAGATACAATGTCTGCCCGTCCCCGGTCAACCGGCCCGCAAGGGAGTTACGCACATCGTCAGGCGAGTTGTTCTGCTCGCTGATGTGTAGCGCGACGACCCATTGCAGGTCCGGATGCCCTACCGTCTCGAGCAGTCGGGCCGCCTGATCGTTGTTCAGGTGGCCGACGGAAGACGCAACGCGGCGCTTGACGGATTCCGGATACGGTCCGCGATGGAGCGACTCCAGATCATGATTGGCCTCCAGCGCCAATGCATCGCAGTCGGCCAATCGTTCCGCGATGTGGGGGGTAATATGCCCTGTATCGCTCAGCACGCCCAGCCTGCGACCCGCTCCAGCGAAAACGAATTGGCACGGCTCGCGGGCGTCGTGGGGCACGGGGAAAGGTTGCACGATTATCTCCCCCAACTCGAACTCGCGGTGGCAACTCAGCGTATTTATTCGAGTGAGACTACGCGCGGCTGCCGCGGACGCTGTCCCCGACGTCATCCAGACCGGTGTGTTATAGCGACGTGCAAATCGGGCCACGCCTTGAATATGGTCGGCGTGCTCATGGGTAACCAATAAAGCCGTCACGTCACGCGGCGTGCGCCCTAAGGCTCTGAGCCGTTCCTCAGTGGCTTTAAGGCTCAAGCCACAGTCCACCATCAGTAACGTGTCGTTGGCTTCGACGAGCAGCGCGTTGCCGCGACTACCGCTCCCCAAAGACGCGAACCGAAGCGTCACGAACTCACTGATCCCCTGACCCGCCTTTACCACCCTCACCGCGTGGCGAGTACATCGGTATCGGGAACTGCGCGACGTTACTGCCCTCTGCGATCGTGATCTTGCTAGTGCCTTGCTTCTCGACTTCGTCGATGCGCACGATCGAGTGCATGGGCAGAAAGGTTCTCGTCACACCCGCAAACTCGCTCTGGATACGCTCCTCGGACGGATCTACGACCACCGACGAGCGGGAACCGAACACCAGCTTCTCGACTTCTACGAACCCGAATAGCGTTCCGTGACTCACGCTCCGAGCGTAAATTTCAAAAACCTTCCCCTGGTTCATGAAGATGACCTTGAATATCGGCTGCGAGCCCATCGACGATCCCGGGTGATGAACGAAGGCAAGAAAGCTTAGCATAGGACGAACGTGCGTGGCTGTGCTTACGATACCGGTTGTTTCACCATAACAAGAAAAACTTCTGTGACCTGGGTCACATCCGCCACCGGCTGGGGGCACGAGGCTTTGAACCATCGCTATACTGATCGGCCCGAGTATAGGATCGGCCTACGCGTCGGCTTCGAGAAGTCAGACGCCAGGAGTAGGAATTTAACTAGATGCCACTTCGCCTCGTAATCACCAGTTACCAACGACGGCGCCTGAAGCAAGCGGGCGTGAAAGAATTCGGTCCACAAGGGGGCAGTATCGGCCGCTCGCTCGACAGTGACTGGGTACTCCAAGACGGCGCGCGCTACGTATCCAGTCGTCACGCCTCCATCGACTTTCGCTCCGGCAGTTACTACATCGTCGACACCTCGAGCAACGGAGTCTACGTCAACGATGACGCCAAGCCTGTCGGTACAGCGTCACCGCAACGCCTATTCGACGGTGACCGCCTGCGCATCGGCGAATACGAGATGCTGGCGCATATCACCGAGACTGAGAACGAGTTCGAGGTAGTCTCGGACGATCACCATATCGATCCGGTTGACAGGGCACAGTTCGTCGGCCAACCGGAGGTACTCGGTTACGACCTGGTCAGCGAACAAGAGCTAGATCCGAACGACGTCGACAAGCTACTTCGGGAAGGCGCCGAGGCCAGCGCACTGAAGGAAGCCGCTCTCAAGGCGGCCGCGCGCATTAGACGCCAGACCGAGGCAGCAGAGCAGCGTAAGGCGGAGAAAGCCACAGCCAACGATTCCCCTGGCGGGGGCCAAGGCCCGAATTTGCCCGATGGCGACCTGCCCGGCACCTCGCCATCGGTGGCGCTGTACGCGTTCTTCAGGGGCGCCTGCCTGCCGCCGAGAGACATCGACGAGCAGCAAGCGACGTTTATGCTCCACCGGCTTGGCCGGTTTATGCGCGAACTACTCATCGGGCTCACCGATGCGCTTCAAGTCCGTGCGGAGCAACAGAGCGAACTCCGGGTTCCGGCCACGAACCTGCAGGCAAACAACGGCAACCCGCGAATGTTCTCGGCCGGTGTCGGGGGAGCGCTCAACACGCTGATTTCAGAATCGGCCGTCGAATTCGAGAGCACCATCGAGGCGACGCGAGAAGCGTTTCAGGATGTGAACATCCATCAAAAGGTGATGCTCGGCGCGGTACGCGCCGCCGTGTCCGATTTTATCGACCAGCTGGACCCGGATGAACTGGAGCAGAGCTTCGATCACGGCACGATACGCAACACCTTTCTCGGCGCCACCAATAAGAAACAGTACTGGAACCGGTACCGGGAGGTTTTCGAAGCGATGTCGCAGCACTCGCCCGGCCAGTTCCCGCAGCCATTCGCCGAAGAGCTCTCCCGCGCCTACGCAGAAGAAGCGACGCGCCTCAAAGCTAAGCGGCAAACGGATGACTCAGCGCAGACTGCCGTCACCAAGCTTCCGCAAGCGAAAGCCGGCTAGCCGACTGCTAGGTCATCGCACGGATCGGTTTTTACGGAAAAGCATCACTGTCAGATCGTCTGGCTTCGAGGGCTCGTCGCCACTAGTCTGCTTCATTCGCTCCACCGCGCGTCGAACGAGTTCATCCGCCGCATCAGGTAAAGGACCTTTGCGAACGATCTCCACGATCTCATCGACGTAGAGGTTATCCATCAAACCGTCGCTGGCCAGCAGGACCGTATCACGCGCGTCGAGCTTCATCGGGGAGCCTATTTCGATACTCATATCGACCGAGCCGATGGCATTGAACAACAAGTGTCGCTCCTCGTGCCGGATCGCCTCGTTCTCATCGAGTAATCCCGCTTCTACCGCGAACCCGGTCGGTGAGTGCGGCGTGAGCCTGAGTTTCAGTCGGCCCCGTTGCCCCACGCTGATGAGCTCTGAATCGCCTACGTGGTAGCTGCGTACCCGGCCCTTGACAATCTCACCGACCACCAGGGTCGTCCCGGCACCAAGACCTTCGTTGATGATGCCGCGATTCGTCTCCTCGATCGCGTCGAGAATCGCCGGCCGCAGGTTCTCGACACGCGGCTCGGTACGAGTCAGCACATTTCGCAAGGTCCGTACGGCGCGATTCGAAGCCTCGCGACCCGACGGCATTCCACCCACGCCGTCGGCGACAGCCAGAATCAAGGCATGACGGCCGAGCGAGATGATCGCAGCCGCATCTTCATTGCTCGTCTCTTTGTCCGGTGCCCGGTAGCTACGAAAACTGACCAGGCCGTGCGACAGAACGTGGTCGGCACGCTCGACGTCCTTCTGGCCAACGTACAACCAGACGTTGTCCGTCTCGGCGCTCACTGAGGCAACTCCTTAGTGCACCACGGACAGTACTGCCAGAAGTCGAGGTCCACGCCCCACCGACAAGACGGACAGCGATGACGGCTCGGTGGCAGGCTCCAGGGCCGCTTCACCTTCGTGCGACACCAAGGACAATACTGCATATACGACATTAGCGGCCCGCGGCATTTACCGTTAGCGCATTGCGCCTGGTAGCGCCTATCCGAATAACGACGCGTCGTGTCGATCTCGAACCCGAAGCCATAGCACCAAGCGCAGTACCGCCAATCCAGCTTGGCGCCGCGACGACAGCGCGGGCAGCTCGACGGATACGTCGTGACAAATCTCTGCAGCGGCGGTTCGGCACCGCACCAGGGGCAGGCCCGCATCGCTTCTGACACGGGACCGGTGCAGCTCGAGCATTCGAGCCGTGTGTCGAGGGACTTGCGATACTTGCGCTGGAACTGTCTGAAACGCACTTTCTCCCAAAGCGCCGGGTCCACCGACGTCTGCCGCTGTGCTCGGCGTTTCTTGCCGTTGCCCTGACGAAGGCGCCTGAACTCTCGGTACATCACTACCGCATCCGGATAGCGCTTATTGGGACGGACCTGTAGGGCCCTGCACATCCAGCTCAGCAGACTCGGCTTGAGGCGTTTGCGCACCCGTTGAATCTGCGCAGGCGGCCAGTCGTAGGGCCAGTCGTGTAGATGTCCGGAGAACAGCTCGTACGCGAGAAGCCCGAGCGAGAAGACGTCAGATTGAAACATCGGCCGCCCGACGGCCTGCTCTGGCGCCATGTAGCCAACGGTTCCCGAACCGGAGGCACGCTTCACTGTCCGCTGAGCTATCTTGGAGAACGCGAAATCACCCAGCTTGAGCCGATTACCAGGAAAGATAATGAAGTTGTCGGGCTTGATGTCGCAATGGATGATCTTGCAGTGATGGGCGTGAGCAACCGCCGCGAGCGCTTGATCGAGATAGTCCAATGCAGTCGCCGTCGCCAGACGCTTCCGCATTCTCTCAGCGAGGGAACACTCACCTAACGGCATGGAGATCACGAAACGGCCTTCGATATAAGACGCATCGCGGATCGGCAGGATATTGGCATGATCGAGTTTTTGGGCCAGCCTCGCCTCGCGCCTGAAGTCGGCGAGAAAATACTCATCCATCGCGCCCTCATGGGGCACCTTCAACGCGACTCGTGTGCCGTGAATGGTATCGAACGCCTGGTAGACGGCAGCCACCGGACCGTTTGCAATGCGTCGCTCGATTCGATACTTACCGAGTCTTTGTCTTACTCTTAGCATCGGTGAATCATCCAGTGCGTCCAGCCTGACTCAGAACTTTCCCGGGATTCATGATGCCGTTGGGGTCCATGGCCTTCTTCAAGGACCGCATCAAGTCGAGCGCCACCGGCGCCGTGAACCGCTCGAGCTCGTCCCGCTTTTCGATACCGACACCGTGCTCGGCGCTGAAACTTCCGCCCAGGCGGTTCACCAGCTCGTATACCGCAGCCGTCAGACTCGCGGCGAATTTATCCTTAAACGCCTGCAGATTAGACCCCGGTGGCGGCAGCACATTGTAGTGTAGATTGCCGTCGCCAATGTGACCGAATACGGAGAGCCGGTGCGGTGCGAGCGCACTCAACGCCGCTTCAGCGTCATGTAGTAACGTCGGTATCTGAGATACGCGCACGGAGATATCGTGTTTCACCGACCCACCGTCATGCTTTTCCGCTTCGGGGATAGCCTCCCGAAGCGCCCAAAGCGCGTCCCGTTGCCGGCCGGACTCTGCGATCACGCCGTCCTGGATCTCATCCTTCTCGAGCGCGGTCTCGAGGATTCGCTCCATGACCGCCCGCAGACCCGTATCGGCCTCGGCTGAGGCGAGCTCGAGCAAGACGTAGTGCCCGTATGGTTTATCGAGCGGGTCTCTCGCCCCTGCCACGTGTTCGAGCACCAACTCCAATGACGCGCGGGAAACATATTCAGCCGAGACGACTCGATCGCCGCTCTCGCGGCGGGCCCTAACCAGGAGCCGACAAGCCGCGTCGGGGTCGGTGACCGCAACCCAGGCGAGCTGGCGGCTGCGAGGCAATGGCACGAGTTTGAGGACCGCAGCCGTGATGATTCCCAACGTTCCCTCAGCGCCCAGAAAGAGCCCGTTCAGATCGTAGCCGGCATTGTCCTTACGCAGACCCTTGAGATTCGACATGATCTCACCGCTCGGCAACACCACTTCGAGACCCAAGACGAGATCCCGGGCTGTGCCGTAACGCAATACCGCGACGCCGCCGGCATTTGTTGCGAGGTTACCGCCAATCTGACACGAACCCTCCGAACCCATGCTCAGCGGGAACAGTAGGTCCTGCTCTTCGGCAGCCGCGTGCGCCTGAGCGAGAATGAGTCCAGCCTCCACCGTCATCGTGAAACCCACCGCATCGATCTCCCGGACGCGGTTCATTCGCGAGAGATTCAGCAGGATCTGGTTCTCGGCGTCGAGTGGCGTCGCACCGCCACAGTAGCCCGTGTTGCCTCCCTGGGGGACGACACCCACAGACGCTTCGTTGCAGACACGCACGACGCGGGCGCACTCTTCGGCAGAGGCAGGCCGCACCACCAGCGCCGCCCGTCCCTGGTACAGGCCGCGTTCATCAATGAGAAGCGCCTCAGCGTCCGCGCCGTCGACTAGACCAGTCGGCCCGACGATGTCGGCAATCTGAGCGAGCGCGGTGCGAACGTCCAACGGCGATCTCTAGACAGTCAGCTGAACACGGATAGATGCATTGCCGACGAGACGCGTCGACAGTCGTCGCGCATGGTATTCCTCAGCAGCCGTCATGGTTCTCGGAAGACCTCCACGTTACACTAGCCGCGCCTTCAGAACCTAAGACGAGCGTACGCATTAATCCACCACCAGACCCGGGTTGCAAGCCGTGCCCGCGTGGCATTCGCGCAGGTGCCGGGGAAGTGATTTTACTGGGAGAACCGTCGCGTGTTGACCTACTTCTGGATCGGGCTCGGCAGCGCACTGGGCGGAATGGGGCGATACTGGTGCTCAGGGGTTATCGCCCGCGCGTTTGGTGAGACTTTCCCCTGGGGTACGATTATCGTCAATGCCTCAGGCTCTCTGATCATCGGCTTCCTCGCAACGCTCATGTCCCCCGATGGGCGCCTGCTCGTACCACCCGATGCCCGTACGTTTCTGATGCTCGGCCTGTGTGGAGGCTATACGACTTTCTCGTCATTTAGTTTGCAGACACTGAATCTTGTCCGGGATGGAGAATGGCTCTGGGCGACCGCTAATGTTTTGTTTTCTCTCACTCTGTGCCTGGCCGCCGTCTGGCTGGGTCACATAGGCGCCGCGGCGCTAAGCCGCTAGGAGTTCCGATGGAGACGCCAAAATCTGCCACCCTGCTGCGATTGTTTGTCGGTGAACGAGAACGGTATGGCCACCAACCGCTGTATGAGGCGATCGTCCTGAAGGCTCGTGAACACGGCCTCGCGGGTGCCACGGTACTCAGGGGGATCGTAGGCTACGGCCACTCCAGCAAGTTGCACACGGCCAAGATTCTGCGCCTGTCCGAAGACCTCCCGCTGGTGGTAGAGATCGTGGACTCCGACGAACACATCGAGGAGTTCCTGCCCGTACTCGACACCATGATGTCCAGTGGGCTCGTCACCCTGGAGAAGGTACGGGTCGTACAGTACGGCCTGCCCGGCGACGGGTAGTGAAGCGCGGCGAGAATTGCCGCGAAACACCATTGCCGGAGGCACCACGAACGGTCTGTCGATTGCTGGCCGCGGAGCGACCTGCTAGATTCGCCCGCGGAGGGATGCCGGAGTGGTCGAACGGGCTTGATTCGAAATCAAGTGACGGGCTCGTCCCGTCCGTGGGTTCGAATCCCACTCCCTCCGCCA
>Ga0114949_10000057_pt1 | contig 39484 bp, 35 predicted proteins | sample N074metaG_FD_83505 | JGI IMG/M metagenome (GOLD analysis project Ga0114949, IMG submission 83505) | Deep subsurface microbial communities from Kermadec Trench to uncover new lineages of life (NeLLi) - N074 metaG | ecosystem: Environmental > Aquatic > Marine > Ocean trench > Sediment | place...
ATGCCGATGGCAACCAGTTCGACGGCTGACTTGGTTTCAATCCAGTTCACCACCCGGCGCAGATGCTGCTCCAGGTAATTGGCAGGGTTTGCCGACAGGGTGCAGTCATCTACTGGGGCCCCGTCCGAGATGACCATCAGAATGCGACGGGCCTCTGTACGAGCCAGCATGCGGTCATGGGCCCATAGCAAGGCCTCGCCGTCGATGTTTTCTTTCAGCAGGCCTTCTTTTAGCATCAAGCCCAGATTGCGTCGGGCGCGACGCCACGGAGAATCGGCGCTTTTATAGATGATATGGCGCAAATCGTTCAGGCGACCGGGGTTGGACGGCTTGCCGTTTTCCAGCCACTTTTCACGCGATTCGCCGCCCTTCCAGGCGCGGGTGGTAAAGCCCAGGATTTCGACCTTCACATTGCACCGCTCTAGCGTGCGGGCCAGCACGTCGGCACAAACAGCCGCAATGGTGATGGGCCGACCGCGCATCGAGCCCGAATTATCGAGCAACAACGTCACGACCGTATCGCGGAAGTCTGTGTCTTGTTCCATCTTGAAGGACAGCGGCTGGGAAGGGTCGGTGACCACACGGGTCAGACGCGCCGTGTCGAGAATGCCTTCTTCCAGGTCAAAGTCCCAAGATCGATTTTGCTGCGCCATCAATTTGCGCTGCAGGCGATTGGCCAGCTTGGCAACGACACCCTGCAAATTATCCAATTGCCGGTCCAGTTGCGTGCGCAGGCGTTGCAGCTCTTCTGGGTCACACAAATCTTCAGCGCCTATGATTTCGTCATAGGTTTCGACAAATGTCTTGTAATGCAGGTCGGCCTTGGAATTGCGGCCCATTTCCGGGCGCCATGGGGCCTCGCCTTCGCTGTCGTCGTCGCTGTCTTTGGCGTCCATGTCCATTTCGGTTTCGATGGTCACCGTTTCCATGGATTCTTCATCGCCCATGTCTTCGCGCATTTCGACATCGGTGGGTGAACTGCCATCCGGGTCCATCTCTTCGGACGTCTCGCCTTCGCCGTCTGATTCCATCTGTTGTGAGGAATCGAGTTCGTCGTCAGAAGCCGTCGGGTCGGCCTCGTCGCCCAATTCGTCTGCCAGGTCCAGATCACGGATGACCTGCCGGATGGCCCGGGCAAATTCAGTCTGGTCCTCTACTGAATTCATCAATGAGTTCAGGTCTTTACCCGCTTTCATCTCGATCATATTGCGCAACAGATCAACCATCGACCGTGCCGCGATGGGTGGCTTGTGACCAGACAGGCGTTCGCGAACCATAAAGCCGACAACGTCCGCCAACGGAATTTGGTCGACGGTTTCGAACTGGTCATAGCCACGGGCGGCGGTCTCGGCCTCTAGATTGGCCTCCAGATTGCGCGCAACGCCTTCCATCATTTCTGCACCAATCGATTCGACACGCGCCTGTTCGGCCGCATCAAAGATCGATCGGGCGGTTTCGCCTGTTGGGTACAGGCGTGTGTGGATGGCATCGTCATGATGTTTGATCCGCAGGGCCATGGCGTCGGCTGCACCCCGAATACGGGCGGCCTCAACGGGTGTCAGGTCCCGCGAGGGCAGGGGCAATTTGCCCGGCCCCGGCACGTTTTGGGCACTAAAAGTCACTTCCATCTCGGCGTCCTCGGCAATAGAGCGCGAGGTCGCGGCAATGGCTTGCTTAAAGGGCTCTACCAGATTTTCCGGTATGGACATGACGGCTAACCAAACAAGGGCAGCTTAGGCCGAGGCGGCCGCAGCGGCTTTTCTAACAAGTGATTCTGGCAATTCTATACCAAAAACGCGTTGGTAATATTCAGCAACCAAAGGCCGTTCCAGCTCGTCACACTTGTTCAGGAAGGTGACACGGAACGAAAAAGCCAGGTCGTTGAAAATCTCGTTGTTCTGGGCCCAGGTAATGACCGTCCGCGGTGACATCACCGTCGACAGATCACCATTCATAAAACCAGCACGGGTCAGATCGGCCACACGCACCATCTTGTCGATGATGTCGCGCCCTTCTTTATTGCCAAAGCTGGGGTTCTTCAACAGGACGATGTTGCACTCGGCTTCATGTTCCAGATAATTCAGGGTTGTAACGATATTCCAACGGTCCATCTGGCCCTGGTTGATCTGTTGTGTGCCGTGATACAGCCCCGTTGTGTCGCCCAAACCAATGGTGTTGGTGGTCGAGAACAGACGGAACGATGGATGCGGGTGGATCACTTTGGATTGATCCAGCAATGTCAGGCGTCCTTCGGCTTCCAGAATACGCTGGATCACGAACATCACGTCCGGGCGGCCGGCATCATATTCGTCAAATACCAGCGCAATCGGGTTCTGAATGGACCAAGGCAGGATCCCCTCGCGGAACTCTGTGATCTGCTTGCCTTCTTTCAGCACGATGGCGTCCTTGCCGATCAAATCGATACGGCTGATATGACTGTCGAGGTTGACGCGCACACAAGGCCAGTTCAGGCGGGCCGCGACTTGTTCGATATGGGTGGACTTGCCGGTACCGTGATAGCCCTGCACCATGACGCGGCGGTTATGGGCAAAGCCAGCCAGAATGGCCATGGTGGTTTCGTGGTCAAACAGATAGGCGTTATCAAATGGCGGCACATGTTCATTACCTGCCGAAAAGGCAGGGACTTCTAAATCTGTATCGAGGCCAAATACCTCACGGACAGAAACCTTGATATCCGGCTTTCCGTTATTGCCGATCGTAGTAGATTCGGTGCTCATCGATCTTCTTTCACGTCGAGTTCATCAAATGGCTGCTTTTAACCAAATGAGAATACGCAGCAATGACTTGACGCAATTCTTCCTGAGCGCGAATGCTCTGGTTGTCGGGGTCATTTGTGCTGCCATTCGCATCGGGGTGGAAGCGTTTGACCAACTGCTTATAGCGTTTTTTAACGTCTTGCAATGTTGCCGTGGCATTCAGCTCTAATACTTCCAGCGCTTTGCGATCATCAACGGGCAATCTGCGTCTTGCGGCCGTCTCGACATAGTCGTCCAGTGTCATCTCGATGGGGTCAGGCACTACCCGAAAAGTGGCGGCTGCGGCCCGAATATGGCCGGTCTGATCCGACGCCTTTAAACCCGGTCGCTGTTGGCCTGGCGCGGGCCCTCGCGGGCCATTGCCTATGGGCCCTCGCGGGCCGTTGCCCATGGTCCCTTGCGGGCCGTTGCCAATGGGCCACGTAGGGCGGTCCCATTTGGCAGTAGACCTGGCCATGGCTTGGTATTCGTTGGTTTCCATGCCGTCGAAATAGTTCCACGACTTGTTATAGTCGCGCACATGGCTGAGGCAGAACCAGAAATAATCGCGCAAATTATTGCGATCGCGCGGCGCACGGTGCACACCGGCACCATCACATTCCGGCCAGTCGCAGTCGCACTCTGGGTCGGGCTCGGTCAGGCGATGGTTTTCGCCCCGTCCTGACCTGCTATTTGAGTTGTAGTCTGCCATAGCCAGATTATGATGGCCGCCATGCCATTTGAAAAGCTGATAAAATAGGACATTTACACATGAGCGTCGCCAGTGACATCGAACAAAAACTCCGCGATGCCCTGTCACCCACGGCATTGGAAGTCACCGACGATTCGCATCAACACGCTGGCCATTCGGGCGCCAGTCCAGGCGGCGAAACCCACTTCAGCGTCAAAATCACCGCCCAAGCGTTCGAAGGCCTGAACCGCGTTGCCCAACAAAGACTGGTCTACAAGATACTGGCAGAAGAAATGGCCGGGCCGGTACATGCTTTGGCAATAGAGGCAAAAGCCGGCTAGCTCTCGAGTACAAACAACAGCAAAAACGGCAACAGCACAAAGGCCATGGCAGTCGACAGGATGACCGTGCCGGCGACTTCTTCGGGGTTTTTGCCGTAGCGTTGGGCGAATAGGTAGTTGAAGACGGCGGCGGGCATCGAACACATGATTAGAATCACGCCGCGCATGACGCCGTCAATATCTAACAGCCAGACCAAGAACAGACCGCTGGCAAAACCAACACCCAATCGCAGCAGCGACACGATCAGGCTGTTGCGCAGATTGACGATCCCATAGCCGGCCAATGAAACGCCCAGCGTTATCAACATCATGGGGATCGAGATGTTGCCCAACAGCATGGTCGTGTTTGTCAGCCAGGCAGGGACCTCGACATTGATGGCCATCACGACGACAGAAAGCAGTGTTGCGTAGATGATGGGGGATCGCAGCATCGTCACCAGCGAAAAATGCCCGGATGCCAACCACGGCGAGACGGTGAATTGCAGGGTCGCGGTCACGACGAAAAAACAAAGACCCATGCCCAGGCCAACGTCGCCAAAGGCGAACAGGCAGATGGCCAGCCCCATATTGCCGCAATTGGGGAAGATCACCGGCGGCAGGCCGGAATCACGTGGTATGCCCGTTGCGCGCAGGGTGACATAGCCCACGCAGACCCATATCAGGGTTGCAGCCAGAGTGATAAGGGCGATCTCGCCAAATTGTGACAGGGGAAAGTCGAGGGTCGTCAGACGGCTGAACACCAGGCAGGGGGTGGTGATATTGGTCAGCAATCGCGTGATGATGGCCGTGTCATAATCATACCCCATGCGCGCCCAAGCAAAGCCCACGGCGGCGATCAGAAAGACCGGGGCAATGATGCTCAGTAGCTCAAGGATCATGAATTGGCATTCCGGTCAGATTGACCGTTGGCGGTGTTTTCACTGGGGGTAACGCGCACGGTTGTTATCTGGTTGCGCACCTTTTGCATGATCTCGAACTTGAAGCCTTTGAACAGGAATATTTGCCCTGGGTCTGGGATAATTTTGGCTTCGTCGATAATATAGCCTGCCAGGGTGGTGGCCCGGTCGTCGGGCAATTCCCAGCCGAATTCGCGGTTAAGGTCGCGCAGGGGTGTGGTGGCGTCGATGATCAGGCGACCATCGCTTTGTGCGCGAATGGTTTCGTCATCCAGATCATGCTCGTCGGCAATGTCGCCGACAATTTCTTCCAAAATATCCTCGAGCGTCACCAGGCCCATGATTGCGCCATATTCATCAACAACAATGGCAAAATGGCTGCGCCGGTCGCGAAACGCGTTCAGCTGTTCGCGCAGGGTGGTGGTTTCAGGGACGAACCACGGCTTTATAATCAAGGCCCGCAGGTCCAGCGTGTCTTCATTCCGACCCCGCAATGCCTTGAGAACATCCTTGGCGTGGACAATGCCGATGATGTTGTCGGGGTCATCTTCCCACAGGGGTATGCGCGTGTGCGGGCTGTTGACGATCTCTTCAACGATTGCGCCGGTGGGTTGGCCTGCATCAATGGTTTGCATCGCGCGTCGATGGATCATGATCTGCGAGACCAAAATTTCGTCCAGGTCCAGAATGCCCCCCAACATATCGGTATGGGGTTTGATCATGCTGCCTTCACGGGCATGCAGGTCCAACGTGCCGCGCAATTCATCCTCGGCAGAAAAGACCGCTTTCGAGGCGCTGGCATCGACACCAAAAAACTTCAGCGTCGCCCGCACAATGGCCTGAATAGCCGTGGTGATCGGGGATAATACGGGGACCAGCCACCGAATAATCGGGGCAACACGTAGCGCGCTCTGGTCAGGGTTGGTGATGGCATAGGTTTTTGGCAGGACTTCGGCAAATATCAGCACCAGGGCTGTCATGGCAATACTGGCGACGACAACGGCATAGTCGCCCATCAAGCGCGCGAACAGGGTGGTGGCCAGGGCTGTGGCCACGATATTGACCGCATTGTTGCCCAGCAAAATTGTACCCAGCAGGCGCTCTTTGTTTTCTTGCAGGTGCTCAACGATTTTGGCGCGTTTGTCGCCTTCTTTGGCCATCAGCAATATGCGCGCGCGCGACGCGGCCGTCAGTGCCGTTTCAGACCCCGAGAAAAAGCCCGACAGCAACAGTAAAATCACAATCGCAATGATCGTGGCAATGGTTTGAGTATCCATGACGATTAATGTGCGCTATCTGCCAGCGCCTGTTCAAGAACATCTTTGACCATGGCATCAGGCACGCCGCTTTGCAGGCATGCCTGGCCAATGCCCTGGGCGACCACAAAGGTGATCTCGCCTTGTTTAACCTTTTTGTCCTGCATCATGTGGCCCAGCAATGTCTCGGCGTCAAAATCGGCATCGGATATCTGGTTTGGCCGGGTCATCAAGCCAACCCGGTCGAGATGGGCTTTGACGATTGGCGCGACGCTGTCATCACACAGGCCCAGCCTGGCTGATAGTTCGAAGGCCATGACCATGCCCATAGCGACGCCTTCGCCGTGCAACAGGCGGTCGGAATATCCAGTTGCGGCCTCTAATGCGTGACCAAATGTATGGCCCAGGTTCAAGAGGGCGCGCTGCCCGCCTTCGCGTTCATCAGCCGCTACAATAATTGCCTTGGCGCGGCACGACACAGCGATGGCGTGCTGCAACGCCTGGCTGTCGCGCGCCAACATGCGCTCGCCATTGTCGCCCAACCAATAAAAAAAGCGTGCATCATTGATCAGCCCATATTTCACCACTTCGGCATAGCCCGCCAGCATCTGGCGTTGGGACAGGGTGTCGAGGGTCGCCATATCGGTCAGAACCAGTTTGGGCTGGTGAAAAGTACCGATCAGGTTTTTGCCATAGCTGGTGTTGATGGCCGTCTTGCCGCCGACCGAACTGTCGACTTGTGCCAACAGGGTGGTGGGGACCTGAATGAAGTCGATCCCCCGGCGGAAGATGCTGGCAGCAAAGCCCGTCAGATCACCGATGACGCCACCGCCCAGGGCGATGATGGTGTCCCCGCGTTCTATTTTTGCCTCAAACAATTGTGCCAACAGACTTTCCAACTGGGCAAAAGACTTGGTGCTTTCACCAGCGGGCAACACGATGGATGTGTTGGATATGCCCGCCGCCTCAAGGTTTCGCTGCAAACTATCCAGAAAGTGCGGCGCGACCTGGTCGTCTGTGACAATGGCTGTCACCGGGCGTTTCAGCAGCGGCGCAATATAATCCGCCGCCTTTTCCAACAGACCGATGCCGATGTGGATGTCGTAGGACCGACCCGCCAGGTCTACATTGATCGTATCGATTTCGTGACTAGTCATGACTGTTACCCCAATGATCGTTCAGGGCCTTGATGATGGCCTCAACCACATCCTCGTGGGCACCGCCATCGCTTTTGACGCGGATGTCTGCCTCGGCATAGGTCGGATAGCGCTCGGCCGCCAGACGCGTCAGAATTTCCTCTGGGTCGCCGGTCTTCAGCAAAGGGCGGTTGTTCTTGCGCCCGGTGCGTTCCAACAGTACCGAGACATCGGCATCCAGCCATACTGAGGTCGACTTTTCCTTGATGGACGCGCGCGTGTCTTCATTCATGAAGGCGCCGCCGCCGGTGGCCAGCACCTTTGGCGTGTCATCCAACAGACGCGAAATTACCTTTTTTTCGCCTTCGCGGAAGGCAGGTTCGCCAAAATTCTTGAAGATCTCGGGGATCGTGCAGCCTGCTGCTTTTTCGATCTCGGCATCGGCATCCATGAAGTCGATACCCAACTCGCGTGCAAGGCGGCGGCCGACTGTCGTTTTGCCAGCACCCATCAGGCCCACCAGAACAATCGTCTGGCGCGGATCGGGGCGGTGCAGTGTTTTTGCGATCAGTCGTGTATCAGTCATCGCCTTGGGGTGTATTATCGTTTCCAGTTTCGCAAGATCGCCATAATCTACACGAACGACCAGCGCTTGTAGACAAAAAGGAACTGGTCGTGACCGATTGATCGCTGGCAATTGCGCCTACCGGTGGTGCCAGGCGTTGAAACCCTTATATTGAAACAGTACACTGAATTTTCAGTCATTCTTGAATGGGAAAAAGCGTTGGGAAACAATAAGAAATTTAGCTTCATTATCGGCGGTATTGCTGCCCTTCTGGTCGCATTGCTGGTCTTTTTGACCCTGTGGGACCCACCCGCGCCGAGCCAGGAAATTCAAAAAGATGTGACGGATGATCTCTTTGCGTCCTGAACCGATGCTGCACCGCTTGCTCCCAGCTTTACTGGTGGCCTTGCTGTTGCAGGGCGGCCTGTCGATGTCGGCACATGCGCAGACGAATGATGCAGCAGGTCCTACCTCGATTGTACCCGGACCAGCTGCTGCCGAAATATCAGACAGCCAGACCGGTCCGATTGTCCTCGACGCTGACGTTACCTCGGCGCCGCTGACCAATCTGGACCCGGCAGGGATGGGGCTGTTAACCCCGTCCAATGGCGGTTTTGCCCCAGATATGTGGGCGGGCAGTGACAGAGAAATCGTGACCGCTCTGATGCAGGTAGTACCGGCCAACACCAATTCGCCAACCATGCAAATGTTGTTGCGGCGCCTGACCCTGTCGACGGCGACACCACCCCAGGGCGCCGGGTCAAATTTGGCTTATCTGCAGGCCAGAATAGAACGCCTGTATCAGGCAGGCGGCTTGCGCTATCTGATTCCGCTGTTTCAGCAATTGCCGTCGCTGGTCGAAAGTTCGGTCCTGGCGAAAATGCAAACCGAAGTGGCCCTTTTGGCAGGCGACACCACAGATGCTTGTGCGTTGGCAGAACAAGCGAACTACCAGCATGAAGACGTCTTTTGGCTGCAGATGCAGGCCTTTTGTTATGCCGCCAGCGGAGACTACGGTGGGGCTAGCTTTGCCCTGGATATGGCGCAGGAACTGGGCGACATCGATGCCGACTGGTCCAGCGTCATGCGCTTCCTCGCCGTGCCGGAAGACCAGCGCCAGGGCCGGACGCCCAAAATTAAAGAAGATGTCGACCTGACACCGCTGATGCTGATCAGTCTGCGTGCTGCGGCCATAAAGGTGCCAACAGCAGCTGTCGAGCAAGCCAGCCCCATCATTTTGCAGGCCATCGCCAGCGCCGAGAGCACGTCTGACGACACCAGACTGTTGGCTGGTTCACTGGGGCACGAACAAGCGGCTTTGTCCAACCGGGCGCTGGCTCGGGTGTATGGGGCGATTTCTATCCCTGTAGACCAATTAGATCAGGCACTGATGATGGATGCTGCAGGCGACAGCGCCATGACAGACGCCACTTTGTACCAGGCATCTGCCCTGGCCCAAGACGCGCCTTTGCGCCTGCAATTGCTGGGCATGATCTGGTCCAAGGCGTTGGCCAAGGGTGACCTCGTCAACGCTGCCCAGATGACGGGAAAATTGACCCAGGCTATCGTACCAAGCACCAATCTGGCGGCTGCTGCTGCGACAGCGGCACGGGTGTTGATTGCCAATGGCGATGTCAAACGCGCTATGGGCTGGTACTGGGTGCTGCGCAGTGCTGCGGCCAATGGGGATGCCGATGCCACCACTGACCTCATCGGTCTGTGGCCCCTGATGCAGATGGCCGCCGGGTCCAGCCAATTCCCGTGGACGAGGGATATTTTGGACGTCTGGTGGCAGGCGCAAGCTGTTCATCCCGGGGCGTTGCGCTATGAACGTGGATTGCGGACTTTTTCAATATTTGAGGCCCTGGGCCAACAGGTGCCAGCGAATTATTGGGCTGAGCTGGCGGCGATAGAGAATGGCCCCACCAGCGAAACAGTGAACAGCATTGACCTGTTGCGGCTGCGAGATGCCGCGCGACAGGGCTTGCTTGGGCAGACCGTGATGTTGGCGTTGATATGCCTGGGCGAAGGTGGCCCGGCCAATGCGGACCCAATAATGTTGGATGAAGTGATGCGGTCGCTGAGTGCTGTAGGGATGGCGCAGGAGGCCCGATCAATGGCGCTGGAAGCCATGATCGGGGCCGTGATCGGGGCCGCAATCGAGAATGACCTTTGAGCGCCGGTGGATTCCCCACCAGACCACCCAAGAAAGTGGCCGACCAGGCCAGCCTGTTACAGATTGAATCCTTTATTGAAATGATGGCTGCCGAGCGCGGGTCTTCCCTCAACACGCTAGAGGCCTATCGTCGCGATCTGTTGGACTTTGCGGACTTTGCCCTCACGAAATCTTCTAATGCGTTGGAGGCTGATACAGATCTGGTCCGCGCCTATCTGCAAAAAGTACAGCGCGCTGGCTATGCCACCAGTACCAGTGCGCGTCGCCTGTCATCGCTGAAACAGTTTTACAAATTTCTGTTTTCTGAAGGCCGGCGGCCGGACAGTCCCTGTGATTCTCTGCAAGGCCCAAAACAGACCAGACCCCTGCCCAGGGTCCTTAGTGAAGACGAAGTCGACCAATTGCTGGAGGTCGCCAGGGCGCGTCAGTTCAACGACCCATCGCCCGGGCATGTACGTTTTACCGCCTTGCTCGAGGTCCTTTATGCCAGCGGCCTGCGGGTCACAGAGCTTGTTTCGTTGCCCCTGTCAGCTGTGACAGGTGATCCCAGGCTGTTGTTTGTGAAAGGCAAGGGTGGCCGTGAACGCTTGGTCCCGGTTAGCGACAATGCCCGCATGGCACTGTCGGTGTACCTGACCGTACGCGATCACTTTTTGGAAAAAGCAGGGGTCGAGAATTCGCTCTTTCTGTTCCCGTCGCGCGGCAAGGCAGGGCATCTGACCCGGCTGCGGGTGTCGCAATTGCTCGATGAACTGGCCATCGAGGCGGGCATCGACCCTAGACGCGTCAGCCCCCATGTGCTGCGCCATGCCTTTGCCAGTCACTTGCTAAATCATGGGGCTGATCTGCGATCGGTCCAGCAAATGTTGGGGCACGCAGATATATCGACCACCCAGATTTATACGCATATATTGGAGGAACGATTGCTGTCGCTGGTCCGATCCGGGCATCCGCTGTCCCCCGACAAGAAATCGGACAAAGACAACCAAGCCTAAAGCTGTTGCGACGAATTGACTCAATCGGCTGTAGCGACTAGCTTGCGCGCCAGAATTAACCCCGTATCAGACGGGCTTGCAGGACAGGATACGATCATGGCTTTTACCCCCATCACCGAAGCACCCAGCCGCATCAACCGCAGTGAATTGGCTGTACCGGGTTCCAACACGCGTTTTTTGGAAAAAGCCGCCCAATCCGACGCTGATGCCGTGTTTCTGGACCTCGAAGACGCCGTTGCGCCAAGCGACAAGGACCAAGCCCGCAAGAACGTTATCGAAGCGATCAATGATCTGGATTGGGGTAGCAAAATTCTCTCTGTCCGGATCAATGGACCGAGCACAGAATACATGTACCGCGACGTGGTTGATCTGATGGAACAGGCAGGCGAACGGCTTGACCTGATCATGTTGCCCATGGTCGACAACGGTAAAGATGTCTACGCGCTGGATATGATGTGCACCCAGATTGAAGCTGCCAAAGGCCGCAAAAAGCGCGTTGGTTTTGAACACATCATCGAAACCGCCCAGGGCCTGATGAACGTTAATGAAATTGCAGCGGCCAGCCCGCGCAATGAAAGCCTGCATTTCGGCGTGGCTGACTTTGCGGCATCAACCAAAGCGCGCACCACCCAAATCGGCGGCCCGAACCCGGACTATGTTGTCCTGACCCACCCCGACGAAGCCGGCAATCGCGACACCCATTGGGGCGATATGTGGCATTATGCCATCGTGCGTATTGTTGTTGCTGCTCGGTCTCACGGCTTGCGCCCCATTGACGGCCCCTTTGGTGACTTCTCTGATCCTGAAGGCTACCGCGCCCAGGCAAACCGCGCGGCGGTGTTGGGTTGTGAAGGTAAGTGGGCGATCCATCCATCACAGATTGACCTCGCCAACGACGTGTTCAGCCCGTCCGATGAAGACGTGGCCCAGGCCAAGGAAATCATTGTTGCCATGGAAGCGGCCCTCAAGGAAGGCAAGGGTGCTGTGTCCCTGAATGGCAAGCTCATTGATATTGCCTCGATCAAACAGGCCGAAGCAATGGTGACCATGTCTGAACGTTTGAAGGCTTAGGCTTTCTGGCCCGTGAGGTCGTAAGTTGCCAGCTGTTTGGCTGGATAAAACTCAACGAGCTCGATTGCGGTGCAGGTTGCTGGGATGGGGGACCATTCGGTACTGAGTGCCGGTACGCTACTCAAGACTCGTGCAGAATCTGCAGTGGAGATAAATTGAGCAAGCGTGCAATGAGGCACCCAGTTGTTGGGCAAGTACCAAAAGGCGCACTGCTCCTCAAAATCGGCCGTTAATTGGTGAAAGGTTTCTCTGAGTTGCATTAGCGGCTTGGTTCTGACAGGCGCAAGAAAAAGTGCGCCCTGGTCACCGGGAAATACCCCGACGCTAGAGAACACCAATTTGAAGGACGAAATCATGTTCGATATTTGCAGCAGCAATTCCGGAAGCTGATCAGGGCATTCTTCTTGGTATATGGCCAACGTAATATGTGGATACATGTTGTTCTGCAACATTGATTCATTGATGTCGTTTTCGGCTATCTGTCTCCAAATAGATTCGATTTTTGCTGATGCAACAGGATCAACGGCAAGAACAACGCCGTAATACTTCGAAGTGATGGTCTTACCCCGCTTCTTGTTCGGCTTCCATCAGGGCCTGGTCGATGGCGCGCAGCAGCATGTCTGTGTCCTGGGCGCCCATGATGGCGTATTTTTTGTCGATGACAAAACACGGTACGCCGGTGACGCCCATATTGCGGCCGATGGATTCTTCTTCGCGGATGTGGTCTTCGTCGGCATCACTGTTCAACAATCGCTCAACAACGGCACCATCCATGCCCGCCTCAATAGCTATTTCCAGCAACACGGCTTTGTCGCCGACATCGTCGCCTTTGATGAAATAGCGTTCAAACAATTTCTCGACGACTGCGTCCTGGACACCGGCCGTGTGGGCCCAATGGTTCAGACGGTGAGAGTCGATGGTATTGGGCAGACGCGATTGCCGTGTGAAGTCAAAGTCGATGCCATCTTCTTTGCCCGTCTTGGCGATATTGTCGAAAACCTGGCGGGCCTGTTCCTTGTTGCCGAACTTTTTGCTGACATGGTCCTTGCGGTCGACACCTTCGCGCGGTGTGTCCGGGTTCAATTGAAACGGGCGATACACCACCTCGATATTGACATCGGGGCGTTGGGCCAAGGCTGCATCCAGGCGCTTTTTACCAATATAGCACCACGGGCAGATCGTATCTGAGATTACATCAATTTGCATGGGTCCAGAATAGGCAGAAAAGCGCGCCAGTAAACTTAAAAAAGCTGGTCAATCGAGCAGCAATCCTTACATATAGGCCTGTTATAGCCACTAGATTGACACTTTGCCCTGATCGGGCGACAGTGTGTAATGAACTATTGAGCGGTTGAAGGACGCCCCCTTACGCTATGGAATCATTCTTGGAATTTGAAAAGCCGGTCGCCGAGCTGGAACGCAAGATCTCTGAACTACGGCAGATATCTGACAGCGGCGATGTCGACGTCGTCGACGAAATTGTTCGGCTGGAAAAAAAGCTCAATCAACTGTTGAAATCGACTTATAACGGCCTGTCTGCCTGGCAGCGCACCCTAGTTGCGCGCCATCCGCTGCGGCCACATTTCAATGACTATATTGACGGTATGATCACCGACTTTACGCCGTTGGCGGGGGATCGGGGCTTTTCGGAAGACTCCGCCATCATTGGCGGGCTTGGTCGGTTCCGCGGCCAGTCTGTCCTGGTCATTGGCAATGAAAAGGGGCGTGATACGCAAAGCCGTCTGGAACATAATTTCGGCATGGCCCGGCCTGAAGGCTATCGCAAGGCCATCCGCCTGATGAAACTGGCCGACCGGTTCAAGCTGCCGGTGATTACGCTGGTGGATACATCGGGTGCCTACCCAGGCATTGGCGCGGAAGAGCGCGGCCAGGCCGAGGCCATCGCCCGATCAACCCAGACTTGCCTGCAATTGGGTGTGCCGCTGATCGCCGTTATCGTGGGCGAAGGTGGCTCTGGCGGTGCCGTTGCGCTGGCCTCTGGCAACCGGGTGATTATGTTTGAACATGCCATCTATTCGGTGATTTCGCCCGAAGGCTGTGCATCGATTTTGTGGCGCACGTCTGATCACGCCGAAGACGCCGCCAACGCCCTGAAGCTGACAGCGCCTGACCTGAAAGAACTGGGCGTCATCGACCGGATCGTGGCCGAACCCTTGGGCGGCGCGCATCGCCAGCCAGACACTGCAATTGCCGCGCTTGGCGATGCCATTGCCGAGACGCTGGACGATTTGCGTAAACTGTCGCCCGACGAATTGCGCCGCGACCGTCGCGAAAAATTCCTGGCCATGGGCACGGCGGGTGTCGTGTGATGCACGCACCCATTCGAAATTTTGTTGCTGTTGCCGCGATTCGAAACTTTGTTGCGGTTGCAACGGTGGTTACCCTGTGGGGGTTGTCGCCAAATGTTCAGGCGCAAGAGACCGCAGCCCAAGGCGTGGCGAATATCGAGCAGATGTTCGATAGTTTTACTGTCTCACTGGTTGCCTCGACAATATGTGATCCACCGAAGGAGCGGACATTGTCCAATTTCCTGGGTAATCTGATGGTGGTGCAGGGCAGTATATTGAGTGCCTATCAACAGAAATACCCGGACCTGGATGAAACGGCCATCTTGAACATCATCGATAATCGGATCCACCGTCTGGGTGAGTCGATTCAGGACCAGATTGCGCGTGAAGGCTGCATGGATGCCTCTATTGTAGAGCTGTTGGACCTGTTCGAGATCAATTCCAGACCCGATCTATTTAAGCAATAGAGGTCGATGCCTAACCAGCCACAATGGCCCCATGACAATGTTTGAACTTTTTACCTGACCCACAGGGGCACTGCGCATTGCGTGCGACCTTGCCCCAGGTGCGGGGGTCGTTGGGGTTGCGGTCTTCTTCGGTCACCCTGGTCCGTATGGGCATCTGAATTTCTGTCTCAGGCGTAACGTCACCAAAGGCCGGGTCGCCGCGACCCAGTTGCATGTTTTGGGGTGGTGCCTGTTCTTCGCTTTCGTCAGGAATGCCTTCCGTGCCTACGGTTGCGTGGGCCAGAATATAGGTTATCTCGGCCCGCACCTCTTGCAGCATGACCTGGAACATCTCAAACGATTCAGCTTTGTATTCGTTGAGTGGATCGCGTTGGCCATAGGCGCGCAGGCCCACAGTCTGGCGTAGGTGGTCCAACTGCAACAGATGCTCTTTCCAGTGTTGGTCGATGACCTGGATCAGGAACATCTTTTCCAGGGCCCGCATCAGGTCGGGACCCATGGAAATAGCGCGTTCAGCCATCCGCCGATTGGCAAAGTCGATCAGGCGATCAGTGATATCCGTATCGTCGATGCCATCTTCTTCAACCCAGCTATCAAGATCAGGCTCGACCATAAAGATGCGCTGCATCTCGACCTTCAGACCGTCGGTGTCCCATTGATCTGGATAGGACTTGGGTGGAATATGCTGCGAGATTACTTTTTCGATCGTCTCTAGACGCATGTCGAGAATGACGTCAGAGACATCCGTCGACTCCATCATTTCGCGGCGCTGTTCATAGATCGCCTTGCGCTGGTCGTTCATGACATCGTCATATTTGAGGACGTTTTTACGCATATCGAAATTGCGCTGTTCGACCTTCATCTGGGCTTTCTCCAGCGCCTTGTTGATCCAGGGGTGGACAATGGCTTCGCCTTCTTCCAACCCCAGTTTGACCAACATCTTGTCCATGCGTTCGGACCCAAAGATGCGCATTAAGTCGTCTTCGAGCGACAGATAGAATTTAGAGGCACCGGCGTCGCCCTGACGACCGGCACGCCCACGCAGCTGATTGTCGATACGGCGGCTTTCATGCCGTTCTGTACCCATGACAAACAGACCGCCTGCGGCGATCACTTCGAGGCGCTCCGCGGCAATTTCGGCTTCGATCTGGGCGATTTTTTTAGCGCGCTTGGCGTCATCTTCAATTTTCGAGGCTTCGTCTTCAACCCGCATGTCCCGGTTGCCGCCCAGCTGAATATCGGTACCACGACCGGCCATATTGGTGGCAATGGTAACCGCACCCAGGCGCCCCGCCTGGGCAATGATGTGGGCTTCGTTTTCGTGATAACGCGCGTTCAGCACATTGTGGGGAATCTTACGCTTTTTCAGCAGGTCAGCCAGATACTCAGATTTCTCGATACTGACTGTACCCACCAGGGTTGGTTGGCCCTTTTCATGCGCCTCGGCGACCTGTTCGATAATCGCGTTATATTTCTCGGGGGCGGTGCGATAGACCTCGTCATGTTCATCCAAGCGGGTCAGGGGCATATTTGTCGGGATTTCCGCCACCGCCAGGCCATAAATGTCCTGAAATTCTTCTTCTTCTGTGGTGGCGGTGCCGGTCATGCCTGCCAGTTTGGGATAAAGCCGGAAATAGTTTTGGAACGTAACACTGGCAAGTGTCTGGTTTTCGTTCTGAATGTCGACTTTCTCTTTGGCTTCCAATGCCTGATGCAGGCCTTCCGAATAACGGCGGCCTTCCATCATACGACCGGTGAATTCGTCGATGATGACGACTTTGTCGTCCTTGATAATATAGTCCCTATCGAGCTGGAACATCGTATGGGCGCGCAGGGCTTGGGTCACGTGGTGCACGACCGAGACGTTCTCTATTTCGTACAAATTGTCGCCAATCAGCAGCCCCGCATCGCGCAGCAGTTGTTCGATATGTTCGTTGCCTTCTTCTGTCAGGGCAACGGTCTTGCTTTTCTCATCGCGCTCATAGTCTTCGTCCGCCAATTTGGGAATGAAGGCGTCGATGGTTTTGTAGAGCTCTGAATTGTCTTCGGTCGGGCCCGAAATAATCAGCGGCGTGCGGGCTTCATCAATCAGAATCGAGTCAACTTCATCGACGATGGCAAAGTTGAACGGGCGCTGCACCATCTGTTCGACCGTGTGCGCCATATTGTCGCGCAGATAGTCAAAGCCATATTCGTTGTTGGTGCCATAGGTCACGTCGGCGGCATAGGCCTCGCGTTTTTCCTGTTCGTTCATACCATGGACGACACAGCCAACTGTCAGGCCCAGAAAGTTGTATATCTGTCCCATCCATTCAGAATCTCGGATGGCAAGATAGTCATTTACTGTGACAACATGCACGCCGCTGCCCTCGACGGCATTCAGATACACCGCCAGCGTGGCGACCAGGGTCTTGCCTTCACCGGTCTTCATTTCAGCTATTTGGCCGCCATGCAGGATCATCCCACCGATCAGCTGCACATCGAAATGGCGCTGACCGAGGCTGCGACGCGCACCTTCACGCACGACGGCGAAGGCTTCTTCCAGGATATCATCAAGGGTTTCGCCATTTTGCAGGCGGGCGCGAAATTCAAGGGCTTTGCCGTGTAATTCGTCGTCGCTCAGGGCCTCGACACTGCTTTCCAGCGCATTGATGGCTTCGACCCGATCAAAATAGGGACGCAAATGCCTGTCATTGGCAGAACCGAATAGGCGTTCGCCTAATTTACTGAAACCGAGCATGAATTTTTCCTAATGCCCGCGTCGCGGGGGATTGATGTCTGAGGACAGATAGGGTGCAAGTCCGTCCGTGTCAATGTGTCGCGTTTGAAGGGTGTATTCAATGTCGTTTTCGACTGGTTGGACGGCTGGATTACGGGGGTCTTTGCGTTCCCCATCAGATCATGTATCAATCACATAAATGCGGGTGCATGTAGTGACTAAACCCATAAAGGACAAAGCATTGGTCGATCTGAAGACATCACCTTTGGCCCCGGAAAGTTTTCCGGTGATGCCGCCGATTGCAGGGGTCCAGCTGGCCACTGCAGAGGCCGGTGTGCACTATACGGGCCGGACCGATGTCTTAATGGCTACATTTGACGCTGGTACGACCATTGCAGGGGTGTTCACAAAGTCGACCATGCCCGGTGCCCCGGTTATCTGGTGCAAGCAGGCCCTGGCAGACAGTCAAGGTCAGGTGCGGGCATTGGTTGTTAAGGCGGGCAATGCCAATGTATTTACGGCTGAAGACGGCATGAAGGCGTGTGAAGCCATTGCAGCTGTCGCCAGCGACATTGTTGGCTGCGATGCCAGCGACATCATGCTAAGCGCCACAGGCGTTATCGGCGAAAAGCTGCCGGTCGATAAAGTAACCGCTATCCTGCCTTCGATGACGCCGGTTGCCGATGGTTGGGCCGACGCTGCGCAAGCGATCTTGACCACGGACACATTCCCCAAAGGCGTAACCCGACAAGTACAGCTGGGTGATGCGACGGTGACGATTAACGGCATCGCCAAAGGCTCTGGCATGATTGAGCCAAACATGGCGACCATGCTGGCTTATGTGGTGACCGACGCGACACTGCCTGCCGATGTGCTGGATGCTTTGTTGCGCGAGACCATCGAACCATCGTTCAACGCCATTACCGTGGACAGCGATACTTCGACGTCAGACACCGTGCTGTTGATGGCGACGGGGAAAGCTGATCACGCTGCAATCACTGATGCGTCTGACCCGGCCTTGACCGAATTCAGGCAGGCGTTGCAGAAGGTCATGACAGACCTGGCGCACCAGATTGTGCGGGACGGGGAAGGGGCCACCAAATTCATCACCGTCTCGGTCACAGGGGCGACAAGTGATGCGGCCGCCAAAATCGTCGCTAAATCAATTGCCAATTCCCCCTTGGTCAAGACAGCCATTGCAGGAGAAGACGCAAACTGGGGCCGGGTCGTGATGGCCATCGGCAAATGTGGTGCTGAAGCTGACCCGATGAAGACGTTGATCAACTTTGGTGGCCAGCCAGTCACCGAAGCCGGCCGGGTTAGGGACGGCTATGACGAGGCGTTGCTCAATGAGCATCTAAAAGGCAGCGAGATTGATCTGTCTGTTGACCTGGGTGTTGGCAACGGTCAGGCCATCGTCTGGACCTGTGACCTGACACACGGCTATATCGAGATCAATGCGGACTACCGGTCGTGATCTGGCGGCCGTTCACACGTCAATCAGAACGCCTGACTTTTCGTCGCTTTAAGCGCGCGGATGCCAAGGCGTTGCCCGCCCTATTGGATGACTGGCAGGTCGCCAAATGGTTGTCTCGCACGCCTTTTCCCTATTCCCATCAGGATGGTCGGGACTGGATCAGGATTTCCCGCTCTGTTTTGCGCCGCCGCCGGGGGTATTCCCTTGCGATTATCGAAACTGACAGCAAACAGCTGATTGGCGGCCTGGGCCTGTCGACCGAGACCGGCGAGATTGGTTATTGGCTGGGGCGGGACCATTGGGGCAAAGGCTATGCCACCGAGACGGTGAACATGATTACCCAGCTGGGTCTGGTCGACTCTGACATGCCGAAATTGTGGGCTATGGTGATGCCCGGTAATGGAGCCTCCAAACGAGTGTTGGAAAAAGTCGGGTATCTTTCTCCTGGCACACGGCCCCATCGATTCCGAGGCGGCGAACAATCCGCCCATTATTACCACCTGCAACAATGGGAATGGCAGGCTGCGATATGACCCCTAAAATCGTGAAAACCGTTTTGGTCTCGGCCGTGGTGCTGATTGACGTTGACGGTCGGGTGCTGATCGCCCAGCGTCCCGAAGGCAAGTCGATGGCGGGCTTGTGGGAATTTCCTGGCGGTAAGGTCGAACCGGGTGAAACACCCGAGATCGCCCTGATCCGCGAGATGCATGAAGAACTGGGCATCGAAACCTGGGAAAGCTGCCTGGCACCGCTGACCTTTGCGTCCCACACCTATGAAGATTTTCACCTGTTGATGCCGCTATTTGCCTGCCGCAAATGGAAGGGCACCCCCCAAAGTCGCGAAGGCCAGGCGCTGAAATGGGTGCGAATCAATCAATTGCGCGATTATCCCATGCCGCCTGCCGATGAACCGCTGATCGCTATGTTACGAGACCTGCTTTAGTTTCCTGCTTCAGGGTCTTTCAGATCTTCGCCAAACATCTTGAGTGCGTCGCCCAGATTGACCGTGGCACTGCCTGGTTTTAAGGGCTGTTGCTGGCTTTCATGGGGTGACCAACCGGTCAGGAAGACAATATCAAAACTGGCCGGGATGCGCCCGTCCGGGCGGCCAAACAGGTCGTGGTAGGCCTCGGCTGTGGCCATCATGGTGCGGCGCGTCATGGGCGCGCGGTGGCGGCTCAACAGGGCATTGCTTTCGCCCATACCGCGCAAGTCCCGCATCAATGACAACGCGTCGCTATAGTCGACAGTGATGCGTTCTGTATCGGCCACCGACAAGGCGAAGCCCGCGCGCTGTAGCAGGTCGCCTGCCTCGCGGACATCGACAAAGGGCGAAACGCGGGGGCTGGCGCCGCCCATTTCCTGCATTTCGGCTTGCAAGAGTGCCTGTCGCAACTCTGTCAGCGTTTCGCCCCCAAACAAGGCGGCCATGAACAGCCCATCGGGCTTGAGGGCCCGGTTGACCTGGATCAGGGCGCCAGGAAGGTCGTTGACCCAATGCAGTGACAGCACCGACGTGATCAGGCTGAGGCTGTCATCTTTGAAGGGCAGGAATTCTTCATCGGCGATCACGGGGAACCCGGTTGACTGGCGCACCATGTTGCCAGAGATATCGGCGCTGATAATTGTTTCGATGCCGGGGTGTTTACCCAGCAGCGACGCCATGATGCCTGAATGACTGCCAATGTCAGCCGCTGTGTGAAAGCTGCGATTGACGTCATACAAACGGTCATCCAGGCGGCTTGCGACTTCCTGTTTCAGGAAATCAAAGTCCCCATAGCGGGCCGCCCGACGCTGTCGCCGGACGCGCAGCAAGTGTCGGTCAAAAATTTGGCTATCTGCATTGTCGCTCATTTGGTCTATATGACAGAAGACGACTTCGCGGCCAAGAACCCTTCATGACAGATCAGATTTGACCCATTGAATATTGACCCATTGAATATTGACCCAGGCCACATTGAAAAACAGTCACGCCGTTGGTTCCCCAATGCCGTCCGCCAGCTTATGGATGCTATCTATCCGCCGCAATGCGCTGCCTGTCACCAGGTCGTTGCCCAACATGGCCAGCTTTGTGGTGATTGTTGGTCGCAAGCGCATTTCATCCAACCGCCTTATTGCGCGTGCTGCGGCATACCGTTCGAATTTGACCAGGGGGTAGACGCGATCTGTCTTGTTTGTCTGGCAAACAAGCCCATATATAAAACGGCCCGCGGCCATGATTTATGACGATATCGCCCGTACGCTGGTGCTGTCGTTCAAGCACGGTGACCGGCTGGACCCGGCAGCGTCCTACGCCCAGATGATGGTGCGTGCAGGTGGCAAACTGGTCGAGTCAGCGGACCTTATTGTCCCCGTGCCCCTGCACTGGACCCGCCTGTTCAAACGCCGCTACAACCAGTCGGCCATTCTTGCCCAACACATTGCAGTGCTGGCAAACAAGACGCATTTGCCCGACGGCTTGGTCCGCAACAAGCGCACCCGGCCCCAGGGATTTATGAAGCGGGCGGAGCGTTTGCGCAATGTTCGCAACGCCTTTAATGTGCATCCAAAACATGCCGATGCCATCAGGGGAAAAACCGTCCTAGTCATCGACGATGTGCTTACAACGGGCGCAACGGTGGATAACTGCGCCGAGAGCCTTTACAAGGCGGGTGCTGATACAGTTAATGTGCTGATTCTGGCGCGGGCCCGATTACCCGGTGCGAATACGCGATAACCAGAGAGGCTCAGGAGAGCGACGTGGTCAAAGTAGAAATATACAGTTCCATGATGTGTGGTTTTTGCCACCGAGCCAAGCAATTGCTGGGCCATAAGGGCGTGGACTTTGTTGAGATTCCTGTCGACATGGATATCGAGGCCCGCGCCACAATGCGCAGCCGATCAGGCGGGTCGAACTCTGTGCCACAGATCTTTATCGACGGCGACCATGTCGGTGGCTGTGACGAGCTGTATATGCTGGAAGAAAAGGGCGCGTTGGACGTCCTGTTGGCTGGCTGATGTCTAACCTGTTCAAGGTCGCCTGCGTTCAGACGAACTCGGGCAATGAAATTGGACCCAATGTAAAAATTGTTAGCGAGATGATCCGCGCAGCCCACGCAGACGGCGCGGATTTTATCTTGTTGCCCGAAGTGGTGTCGCTGTTGGAAAGCGGCTCCAAGATTATGTTCGCGCGGGTACAAACCCAAAAAGACGACCCAGCGTTGAAGGCATTTCAGGCCTTGGCAGTCGAGCTGGGCATTTGGTTGCATACTGGGTCATTGCCGCTGAAATTGTCGGGTAAAAAAATTGCTAATCGTTCATTTGTGGTCGATCCACAGGGCGACATCAAGGCCTGGTACGACAAGATTCACATGTTTGATGTGGACCTGCCGGGGGGTGAAAGCTACCGGGAATCAAAGAACTACCAGGCAGGCGACCGGGCGGTGGTGGCCGAGCTGCCCTGGGGCAAGCTGGGGATGTCGATTTGCTATGATCTGCGTTTCCCCCATCTGTATCGGGCCCTCGCGCAGGCTGGTGCGGACTTTTTGTGTGTGCCATCTGCGTTTACAAAGGTGACCGGCAGGGCCCATTGGCACAGCCTTTTGCGCGCCCGGGCAATCGAGAACACCTGTTATGTTTTTGCCCCTGCACAGACGGGTACCCATCAGGATGGCCGCAAAACTTATGGTCATTCGCTGATCATCGATCCGTGGGGTGAAATTCTGGCGGATGCGGGCACAGATGTTGGCTATATCGTCGCCGACATTGATTTGGCCAATGTTGCCAAGGCCCGGTCACGGGTGCCGTCAATCCAACATGATCGTGGCTTTAGCTTCGATTGATTGCGACAATCTTTTGCTTCACCGCTGGCTTGTCATCGTCTTCTAATCCTTGTTCAAAGGCGACGATATCCAGCCGTTTGCAGACGTCTTTCAGTTCGTTTGGTTGCAGCAGAAAATCAGGATTGGCCGGCCGTCCATATGCCTCGTTCCCTGCCATGAAAGTCTCATAGATCAACACGCCACCTGGGGCCAGGGCGCCAACGATGTGGGGGAAAAGTGGACGATGCAGATAGTTGGTGACGATGATGCCGTCGAACTGCGCATTGCCCAGGGGCCAAAATCCTTCTTCCAGATCGGTCTCCATGACAGCCAGATTGGTGCGATCCAATAGGTCTTCTACACCTGTCAAATTGATATCAATCGCCATCACACGAAAGCCCTGATCCAGAGCAAACCTGGTGTGCCGACCATTGCCACAGGCCAGATCCAGCACGTCGCCCTTGGGGGCAATTAAAGCAGCATGGGTAACGACCCACTTGAAAGGTTCCATTTATCGCTATTCTCATGTAAATATGTTGCGTTAAGTGATTGTAATATGGCCAGGATAATAACGTAACTGCGTAATTTGAGTAGGCTGCATGGAATATTAAGCAGTCGGGAAAACGCAAGAAAATGATCAAGTACCAATTGAAGTGTGGCAATTGCTCTCATCAGTTTGAAGGGTGGTTCGCCGATAGCGCAGGCTATGACAAACAGGCTGCGGCAAAGGTCATTGATTGTCCTGGCTGTGCGAGTTCAGATATTTCCAAGGCTATCATGGCCCCCAATATTGCCCGTCGCCGTGGCGAGGACGACAGCTCGATGACGGCGGCCCAAAGCGGTGCCAAGGTTCGTGCGGCCATGCGTGAAATCCGCCGCGAGGCTATTGCCAACAGTGACAATGTTGGCGAGGCGTTCCCCGAAGAGGCGCGCAAGATCCACTATGGCGAAGTCGAAGAACGCTCTATCCATGGCGAGGCAACGGTCAGCGAAACCAAGGATCTGGTGGAAGAGGGCATCGAGATATTGCCGCTGCCATCGGAATCTGACGCCTGAACCTGCTTAGTTCAAGGCCACAAATATATAATTGATGTCGGTATCTGTGCTGGTGCGCCATTCACCCTTAAGGGGGTTGTAGGTCACCCCCTGGATTGTCTGGAGGCCCAACCCTGCATCGCGCAGGGATCGCGTTGTTTCTGCCGGGGTCAGGAACTTGTCCCAGTCATGGGTCCCGACCGGCAGCCATCGCAAAATGTATTCGACACCAATTTTGGCAAGGGCCAGACTTTTGAGGGTGCGGTTCAGTGTCGCGCCAATGAAGATACCGCCCGGCTTTAAAATCTTGGCGCAGGCTTGCATGAACGACGAAACATCTGCGACATGCTCCAACACTTCCATCGCCAGCACGACATCGAATGTCTGTCCGGCCTCGGCCAGTGCCTCGACACTGGTCTGCAGATAATTGATGCCTAGCCCCATCTGTCTGGCATGCAGGCTGGCAACCGAAATGTTTTTATCTGACGGGTCGACCCCGGTTATATTGGCACCCAGGCGCGAGATTGGCTCGCACAATAGTCCCCCACCACAGCCGATATCGGCAATGTCCAGTCCCGCCAGTGGTTTTGGGTCGGTGGCCACGCGACCCAGGTGTGCGCAAATTTGATTGCGAATATAGCCAACCCGCACTGGATTGAACTCGTGCAACGGTTTGAAGGGCCCGCGCGGGTCCCACCATTCTGCTGCCAGGGCAGAGAATTGTTCGACCTCAGAGGGGTCAATACTGGGGGCGGGGTTGGAATTCACGGTCTAAGACTTCTTTCTATGGGCAAGGCACTGATATCACATCACATTCATAAGATTTGCCGGTTTGCTTGCAAGATCAGCATCTAACGCGTATTTAGGGGCCGCAGAAACAAGGGCAAGCAGCAATTTAAGAACGTGAGGACGCCATGGTATCATCCTGGCGTGTCGGTGTGGACTGTTTATGGCACGAGTGGTCAAAAAATTTGGCGGCACTTCGGTGGCCGATCTGGACCGTATCAGGGCCATTGCCACCAAGGTAAAGGCCGCCGTTGATGCGGGTGACCAGGTCGTCGTCGTCGTGTCGGCCATGTCTGGGGTGACCAATAAGCTGGTTGGTTATGTGCAGGACGCATCGCCGCTATATGACCTGCGTGAATATGACGCCGTGGTCGCGGCCGGCGAACAGGTGACGGCAGGCCTGACGGCGATTGTGCTGCAAGAAATGGGCGTGGACGCGCGATCGTGGCTGGGTTGGCAATTGCCGGTACACACCACCGACGCGCACGGGTTAGCCCGGATTGAAGACATCGATACCGAATTGTTGGAAGAACGCCTCAATCAGGGTCAAGTAGCGGTTATCGCGGGTTTCCAGGGTATTGGACCGGACAATCGCATCACGACGCTGGGCCGGGGCGGGTCTGATACAACGGCAGTAGCGTTTGCGGCGGCCCTTAAGGCCGATCGCTGTGATATCTATACAGATGTGGACGGGGTTTACACCACCGATCCACGCATAGTTTCGCAAGCCAGAAAGCTGGACTATATTACCTATGAGGAAATGCTGGAAATGGCATCGCTGGGTGCGAAAGTTTTGCAGACCCGGTCTGTCGAGCTGGCCATGCGGTATCGCGTGCCCTTGCAAGTGCTGTCCAGCTTCAGCGACGAACCAGGCACGATGGTCGTAGATGAGGAAGATATTGTGGAACAAGCAGAAATCAGTGGCATTGCCTATTCGAGCGATGAAGCCAAGATTACTATCGAACACGTGCCAGACCGCCCCGGTGTGTCGGCCGCCATTTTTGGACCGTTGGCGGACGCCAATATCAATGTTGATATGATCGTGCAGAATGTCGGGCCCGAAGGCGATTCGACCGATGTTACCTTTACAGTGCCGCGCATAGATATGGACCGGTCGGTAAAGGTCATCAAAGGTCTGGAAGATGAACTTGGGTACAGGGCCGTCAAGTTTGACGACCATGTGGTCAAGGTTTCGGTAATCGGTGTGGGCATGCGAAGCCACGCAGGGATTGCCAGCAAAATGTTTGCAACGCTTGCAGACAAAGGCATCAATATACAAGTGATCTCGACTTCGGAAATCAAAGTCAGTGTGCTGATCGCCGACGAATATACTGAACTGGCCGTGCGGGCCTTGCACACCGCTTATAAATTGGACGCAGCATAAACATGACAACTGCAATGAATGACGATCTAGGGCGTAAACGCCTCAACGAATTATGGGCCAGGGGACGCGAATTCCTGGGCACCGAGCACGCGATCCTGGCTGGTGCCATGTCGTGGGTGTCAGAACGCAATTTTGTGTCTGCCATATCCAATGCTGGTGGTTTTGGGGTTATTGCCTGCGGGTCTATGCAACCAGATATGCTGGCAGATGAAATCAAGGCAACGGTCGCCATGACCGACAAGCCTTTTGGCGTCAATCTGATCACCATGCATCCCGACTTGGATGATCTGGTGCAGGTATGCCGCGATCAGGACGTGTCCCATGTGGTGCTGGCCGGTGGCCTGCCGCCGAGCAAAACCATTGGGGTCATCAAGGACTTTGGTGCCAAGCTTATCTGTTTTGCGCCCGCTTTGGTGATGGCTAAAAAGCTGGTGCGCAGCGGCGTTGATGCGCTGGTTATAGAGGGCTCAGAGGCCGGTGGGCATATTGGCCCTGTCAGCACCCAGGTTCTGGCACAGGAAATCTTGCCAAATATTGACGCTGTGCCCATATTTGTTGCCGGTGGCATTGGTCGTGGCGAGGCCATTACCCAGTTTTTGCGCATGGGTGCCAGCGGTTGCCAATTGGGCACCCGCTTTGTTTGTGCTGAAGAAAGCATCGCCCATCCCAATTTCAAGAAAGCGTTTATTCGGGCCAATGCCCGAGATGCACAAGCATCTGTGCAGCTGGACCGTCAATTCCCCGTCATCCCTGTTCGGGCATTGAACAACGCGGCTGCTATCGAATTCATGGATGTCCAAAAGGACGTGATCGTGCGCTATCAGGCGGGCGAGATAGACCAGGAAGCCGCCCAACTGGAAATCGAGCGGTTTTGGGTGGGCGCTTTGCGCGCGGGTGTCATGGATGGTGATGTGGAGGCCGGGTCCCTGATGGCCGGGCAAAGCGTGGGTATGGTCAAAAAAGAACAGCCCATGCAGGAAATTATCGACGAACTTGTAGATCAGGCAGTACAAGCTCTCAACGACTAACAGGCAAATTATGCCCCTTAACGCGTCAGGTCCCAGGCTGATACTGAAGCGGTTGCGCCAGGTTATGGCGTCACCGCAATCAGCACAAGAGCGCCTGGACGACATCGTGCAGGTAATTGCCACCAATATGGTGGCCGAGGTTTGCTCGGTTTATCTGGTGCGGGCTGGCGACCTTTTAGAGCTGTTTTCGACTGTTGGCCTCAATCAGGCATCGGTGCACAAGACCAGTCTGCGTGTCGGTGAAGGCCTGATTGGCGAAATTGCCGCCCGAGGTGTGCCGCTGAATTTGTCGGACGCGCAGTCGCACCCAAATTTTGCCTATCGGCCCGAAACGGGCGAGGAAATCTATCATTCGCTGATGGGTGTACCCATTTTGCGGAGTGGCCGGGTGGTGGGTGTACTGGCCGTGCAAAACGAAACCCAGCGCCATTATATCGACGAAGAAGTCGAAGCGCTTGAAACAGTGGCCATGGTGTTGGCCGAGCTGGTGGGATCGGGCGAATTGATCGACTCCCATGAGGTGCATGAAGGCACCTTTGCCCAGGGTATCCCGCCGCAGCTCGACGGGCTGACCTTTGCCGATGGCATCGCGATTGGCCATGTTGTTCTGCATGAGCCCCGGTTGGAAGTTACCCAGCTGCTTAGCGACGACGAAGAACTTGAAACATCGAGACTGGACGAAGCGATCGATTCATTGCGCATGTCGATCGACAATCTGATCGAAAGTCCGGCCATGGGTGTCGAGGGCGAACATCTGGAGGTCCTTGAGACGTATCGCATGTTTGCCCATGATCGCGGTTGGGTGCGGCGTATCCGCGAGGCCATCGAAACGGGCCTGACTGCCGAGGCTGCTGTGCAACGGGTGCAAGTTGCCAACCGGACGCGCATGGCCAGAATATCTGACGCCTATCTGCGCGAACGGCTGGCCGACCTTGACGATCTTTCCCATCGTCTGATCCGCCATCTGATGGGGCGGGAATCAAATAACAGCGTCGTGTTGCCGGATGACGCGATTATCGTGGCGCGTAATTTGGGCCCTGCCGAGATGATGGACTATGACCGTGACAAAATTCGCGGCGTTGTCCTGGCCGAAGGCTCGCCCAGTTCGCATATGGTGATTGTTGCCAAGGCGTTAGGCGTGCCAGTTATTGGCCACGTTGCCAGTATTGTGGGCATTGTTGACCCCGGTGACCGCATCATCATCGATGGCCATGAAGGCGAAGTTTATCTATTACCGACCTCAGATGTGGTGCAGGCCTATGAAGAACGGGTCAAGGCCCAAGAGCTGTTGGAACAGTCTTACGCAGATCATCGCGAGCTGCCGGCGGTGACCAAAGACGGTATCGAGATCAGCCTGAACATGAATGCAGGCCTGTTGGTCGATATGGACAATCTGGGACGAACTGGCGCAGATGGTGTTGGCCTGTTTCGTACTGAATTGCCCTTTATGGTCAGCGAAACCTTCCCGCGCCTGACAGCGCAAAAAGAGCTGTATGAAGGCGTGTTGAATGCGGCCAATGGTAAAGAGGTCGTCTTTCGAACCCTGGACATAGGCAGCGACAAAGTCGTCCCCTTTATCGATTTACCTAAGGAAGAAAACCCGGCGATGGGCTGGCGCGCGATCCGTCTGAGCCTCGATCGCCCTGCCTTGTTGCGCTATCAGCTGAGAGCGTTGATCCAGGCATCTGGCGGCCAGTCGCTGAATATCATGTTCCCCATGATTGCCGATGTGACAGAGTTTCTGCGCGCAAAGGAAATATTTGATCGGGAGATCCTGCGGCACGAACGCCTGAATTATGAAATGCCCAGTGAAATCCGCCTGGGGACCATGTTGGAAGTACCTGCACTGGCCTGGCAGTTGGAAACATTGCTGCCGCATGTCGATTTTGTATCGGTCGGCAGTAACGATCTGATGCAGTTCTTGTTCGCCAGTGATCGTTCCAATACGCTTTTGAGTGGCCGTTACGATATCCTGTCGCCGGCAGCCCTGTCCTTCTTCAAGATGATCATTGATACATGTGATGCTGTGGGCAAGCCGCTGTCGGTCTGTGGCGAGGCTGCCAGCAGCCCGTTAGAAGCGTTTAGCCTGATCGCACTGGGGATGCGTAGCCTGTCGATGGCCCCATCGGCCATTGGCCCCGTGAAAGAAATGGTGCGTAGCCTGAATCTTGCTCAGGCCACCGAATATGTCGAGTCGCTGTTGCATTCGCCCGACCATAGCTTGCGGACAAAATTAGAGGGTTATGCCCGCGATCACGGCATCGAAATCTAATAAACAAGAAATTTTGATGATGAGCAACGTGACAATTGTTCACTATTGGGAATAGTAGCCTGAAACCAACTGGCTGGATGTTTCGAATTTCAGGTAATTGCGGTATTCAAAATGATTGAACTTTGTTGGCCTTTGATGTTTACTTTTATATAGCAACGAATCATCTTGACTGTGGTTTTTACACAACACGGGACTTGCCCCTGACCGCAATCCGCAGAAACAAGGGCGCGTTGGTGGAAACTAGCGGATCCTGGGCCCATTTATGCCGACACAACAGAATCACGAATCGAAATCTGACCTCTTGTTTGTAGAGGATATCGAGGTTGGACAAGGCGTATTGCCTGTCGATGTTCCGCAACCTGCGCAAATCAACCCGTCGGCTGAAGATGCTGCAGCGGTACCGCATCTTGCCGATGGTCATGTCAATGGCCAGATCAGCGGCCAGATCAGCGGCCAGATCAACGATCTGTGTTCAGTAACTTTGGGGGATCGCCTCAAACAGGCTCGGCGAAACCGAGGCCTGTCTGTTGCCGATGTGGCCCAAACTCTGAACTTCCAGACCACGATTGTTCAGTCCATTGAAAGTGGGGACCTGAAGGCTTTGCCAATGTCCTACGAAGTCGGATTCTTCAGGACCTACGCCATATTTGTTGGCGAGGATGGCTTGGGTGTCTCCATCAAAGACGCGGTAGATGCCATTCGCGGCGACTTCAAACCCGTGGCACCTTTGGCAAGTGGCATCATGATTGGCCATGTCGATGAGGTATCCCGCCGCGGCAGGTGGATCAAGATAGCCCTGACTGTCTTTTTGACCGCTGGTTTGATTGCTTGGCTCGCGTGGCCAGAAGGCATGGCCCGTCAAACCACGACTTTGGGGCCCAACGACGTGCCCATCCAATATACCTTCAATTTTCAGGCCGACAATTAGCCTGCTACTATGTTCGTCTGCTGACGAATGCTTCCATTTCGTATATAAGCGGCCCAAGAAACAGCAGCAAGTGCAGGATCAAGTCTATGAGCGTTCGCGCATATCGCGATATTGAACGACGCAAGTCACGCCAGATAATGGTAGGCGACGTTGCCGTTGGCGGCGACGCGCCCATCAGCGTGCAGTCTATGACCAACACGCTGACCAGCGACGCGGCTGCGACCATCGAACAAATTCGTCAGTTGGAAGAAGCGGGTGCCGACATCGTGCGCGTATCGTGTCCTGATGAGGCGTCTACGGCGGCCCTGAGCACCATCGTGCAGGCGTCTAATGTACCGATTATCGCTGATATCCATTTTCACTATAAGCGGGCCATCGAGGCCGCCGAGGCGGGGGCCGCTTGTCTGCGCATCAACCCAGGTAATATTGGCAGTGCCAATCGGGTGCGCGAGGTCGTCAAAGCGGCCAAAGACCATGGCTGTTCCATGCGCATAGGCGTCAACGCCGGCTCGCTGGAAAAGGAATTGCTGGAACGCTATGGCGAACCCTGCCCCGAAGCCATGGTTGAAAGCGCCCTGAACCACGCGCGCATCCTCGAGGATAACGACTTTTACGAATTCAAGATCAGCGTCAAGGCATCAGACGTGTTTTTGGCAGTTGCTGCCTACCAGCGCCTGGCCGACGCCTGCGATTATCCACTGCATCTGGGCATTACCGAGGCAGGGGCGTTGCGCGGCGGCACGGTGAAATCGTCGATTGGCATGGGCATGCTGTTGTGGGCCGGTATTGGCGACACGATCAGGGTGTCCCTGTCTGCCGATCCGGTGGAGGAAATCCACGCTGGGTATGAAATTTTGAAAAGCCTTGGCCTGCGCCATCGTGGCGTCTCCATCATTTCCTGCCCGTCTTGTGCGCGACAGGGTTTCGACGTGATCAATACGGTGGAAATTCTTGAAGAACGTCTGGCCCATATTCACACAAATATGAGCCTTTCTGTTCTGGGCTGTGTCGTGAATGGCCCAGGTGAAGCGCGAGAAACCGATATCGGCCTTACCGGCGGTGGCAATGGCAGCCACATGGTCTATTTGTCTGGCGTAACAGATCATAAGATCAGTGACGAAAAGATGATTGACCACATCGTTGAACTTGTAGAAAACAAGGCCGCAGAAATTGAAGCTGCTGAATCAGAAGCGCTTCTGACCCAAACTTCTTAGCGATCCACTCGAAAGGCTGATGATGGCCAAGTTACAACCCGTTCGGGGTACACATGATCTATTGCCTGCTGACGCGCGTCGGCATCAGCATATTATTGCCGTTTTCCGGGACATCGCCGAACGGTACAATTTCGGTCAGATAGAAACCCCGATCTTCGAATTTACCGACGTGTTCGATCGCAGCCTGGGTGAAACCACCGACGTGGTCACCAAGGAAATGTATACATTCATCGACCGCTCGGGCGACAGTCTGACATTGCGCCCCGAACAGACGGCGGGCATTGCGCGGGCCTTTATTTCCAATGGTTTGGCGCAAAACCTGCCGCTAAAGTTTTACTCCCACGGGCCGATGTTCCGGCACGAGCGCCCACAAAAGGGCCGCCAACGCCAGTTCCACCAACTGGACGTCGAAATTCTGGGCGTCGCTGAACCGCAAGCTGATATCGAAGTTATTGCCCTGGGGTCGCATTTGATGGAAAGCCTGGGCCTTACGGACAAAGTGATGCTAGAACTTAATACGCTGGGCGACACAGACAGCCGCAAGGCATATCGCGATGTGCTGGTCGAGTATTTTTCGGACCACAAGGCCGATCTCAGCGAAGAAGCGCAAGATCGGCTGGGACGGAACCCGCTGCGCATTCTCGATTCCAAAGACAAAAATGACCGCGCCGTGGTTGCAGGGGCCCCGGCTATGTCGGCGTATCTGAACGCCGCGTCGACAGACTTTTTTGCCTCTGTCGTCGATGGCCTGGATGCCCTGGGCATTGCCTATCAGCGCAACGAACAATTGGTGCGCGGGTTTGATTATTACACGCATACGGCTTTTGAATTCACCACAGAGCTGTTGGGTGCGCAAAGTGCCGTCCTGGCAGGGGGGCGTTATGATGGCCTGATCGAATCGATGGGGGGCCAACCGACGCCCGGGATCGGTTGGGGATCTGGGATCGAGCGCCTGGCGATGCTGCTTGAATTTGTGCCAGAGGCTGACCGTCCAGTGGTGATCGTGCCTATTGGGGACGCTGCTGCCAAACAGGGGCTGCTGTTGTTGCAGGAGCTACGCCATGCTGGCGTGACGGCGGACATGGGTGCCAAGGGCAATGTGGGCAAACGCATGAAACAGGCCAACAAAGCCAATGCAAATTACGCTATCCTGTTGGGGGATGATGAAATCGCGGGTGGTGTGGTCACCCTGCGTGATCTGGATGGCGGCGAACAGACAGAAGTCGCCCGCGATGTGATTGTCAGCCAATTGTCGAACAGGGCTTAAGACCATGATTGCAGATGACAAATTACATCAACTGATCCGGCGGTTTGAAGAGATGGAGGCCCGCATGGCCGGGTCCGGTGACCTGTCAGGCGACGACATTGCCAGATTATCGAAGGAATATTCGGATCTGACGCCCATCGTCGAGATTGGCCGCGATATTCTGCAAAAACGCTACGAGATGGGTGACCTGGCTGAATTAATTGCCGATGCCGAAACAGACGCGGACATGCGCGCCCTGGCCGAAGAAGAATTCCGCGAGCTCAAGGATCTGTTGCCTCAGTTGGAACAAAAAATCCAGATTGCCTTATTGCCCAAAGACGCCGCCGACGAAAAGAATGCGATCTTAGAAATTCGCGCCGGTACGGGCGGGGACGAGGCAGCCCTGTTTGGCGGTGATTTGTTTCGGATGTATCAACGCCTTTGCGATCAGAACGGCTGGAAGATAGAGATCATCTCGGCCAGTGGTTCAAGCGCGGGTGGCTACAAGGAAGTCATCGCCAGTGTGAATGGCCGAGGGGCATTTTCACGCCTGAAATATGAATCAGGGGTGCACCGCGTGCAACGTATCCCCGAGACAGAATCCGGCGGCCGCATTCATACATCAGCGGCCACCGTCGCCGTGCTGCCAGAAGCCGAAGAAGTGGACATCCAGATCGACGAGAAAGATCTGCGGATCGATGTGTACCGCGCCAGTGGTGCAGGCGGTCAGCACGTTAACAAGACCGAAAGTGCCGTGCGGATTACCCATATCCCGACAGGCACGGTGGTTGCCCAGCAGGATGAAACGTCGCAGCACAAGAACAAAGCCAAGGCCATGACCATCCTGCGGGCGCGGCTATACGAAGCCGAGCGGAATCGCATTGCAGCGGAACGGTCAGACACACGCAAAAGCCAGGTTGGCTCGGGCGATCGGTCAGAACGTATTCGGACCTACAATTTCCCGCAGAATCGCGTTACCGACCATCGCATCAATCTGACCATCCACAAATTAGACCAGATATTGCAAGGCATTGGCCTGGACGAAATTATCGACGCGCTGGCAGCAGAAGAGCAAGCCGCGCTGCTGGCCGAAGCCGAAGCCCAGGTATAATGACCCCAGCGGTCCAGGCGCTGTGGCAACAAGGGCGGCAAACCCTGCGCGACGCGGGCATCGACAATGCCAATCTGGATGCGCGACTTTTGCTGCAAGAGGCCCTGTCATGGACCCAGGCACAATTGATGTCTGGTGGCGACGACACTGTCGATGCTGATACTGCCAACCAATACCAATTATTGTTAAACCGCCGGGCCGGGCACGAGCCTGTCTCGCGGATCGTCGGCTGTCGAGAATTCTGGAGCCTCGACTTCCAGATCACGCCAGCCGTTCTGGACCCAAGGCCCGATACCGAGACTCTGGTGCAGGCTGTGTTGGACGATCTGTCAGACAAAAAGGCGCCCCTGACCATTGTCGACCTGGGAACCGGAACCGGCTGTATCTTGATTGCCTTGTTGACAGAACTGCCTGCCGCCACCGGCATTGCGGTCGACCAAAGTGCCGATGCATTAGACGTCGCCCGGGGCAACGCGACGTCGCTGGGTGTGTCAGATCGGATGACATTTATCCAAAGCAACTGGGGCCAGATGCTGGAGAGTGATTGCGCCGATATTGTAGTGTCAAACCCGCCCTATATTGACAGCAATGACATGCAGCAGTTGATGCCTGAAGTTGCCCTGTTTGACCCCCCAGAGGCCCTTGATGGGGGCGAAAAAGGCATGGACGACTACAGAAAAGTGATGGCCGATCTGTCCCGCATTCTGAGGCCCAATGGCCGTTTTTACCTAGAGGTCGGTATCGGACAGTCAGGCCAAATTATTGAATTAATTGAAGAAATAACAGTAATGTCAATTTCGATAGTCCAGGATTTAGCTGGCGTTGATCGTGTGGTCGCTAGCGCAATCTGACAATCTGGCATTTTGGTGCATTTAGTAGTTGGCAATCCGGTCAGCACGGTCTAGGGTCCAAACCGAAGACGCGATGACAGCGATATAGCTGCACGCAGCTTCAAATCCTGAAGAGCTACAGGAAGCCGTAACTTAGACCGTTACGGGAATAGGTGAGCTGTTTGCGCAGCACATCGGATACTGAAAATTGCAGTATCGCAGGCTGAAGAAAAATAGAGCCCGACCAAACCAATCAACTGTAAACAGACATGATGTGGCGCTGATATGAGGCAAGGTAACAACAACAATAGACAACGTTCGCGTGGGCGCTCTGGTCGTAGTAAAGGCCAGGGACAGAATAACCTAAATCGCGCGTATGACAGCAACGGCCCTACGGGTCGTCTGCGTGGCACCGCTGTGCAATTGGCGGAAAAATATGCAACTTTGGCCCAGGATGCCCGGTCCAACAAAGACCGCGTGATTGTTGAAGGCTTGTTGCAGCATGCCGAACATTACATGCGCATCGTAAGCGAAGCCAACGAGGCCCAGGCCAAGCAACGAGAACAGAGTGAAGCCAATCGCCGTCAAAATAACGAGCAGATGGCCGACCGCAATGACGCGCCTCAGGTTAATGGTGCCGATACCGCTGTAGAACAGCCTGTTAGTGCCAATGTCAGTGCCAATGTCAATGTTAGTGCAGAACAACCAGATATTGACGCTGCTGGTGCCGGTGACCAGCCAGGTGTGGATGAAAGCGTGCCCGTACAGGAAACGCCAACCCCTGTGCGCCGTCAGCGTCGGTCGACAGGACAGCGCCGAAGCCGTGTGGCTGCCAAGACAGCAGACAAAGCCGAGGCCATGGAGAAGGCTCCAGCGCCAGCTCCCGAAGCGCCAGCCGAGGAACCAGCCGAGATACCAGCCGAGATACCAGTGGCAACTGAGCCATCTGAATAGGCATATACCCCCGCCAAAATATCGTCATCCCACCTCTTGTGTGGCCGTTTAGCCACACCATATAGGGCATATACCGGGTCGCTTTTTAAAGGGCCCGGGCTTGGAAATGCTCGCAAAGAGGTGACCTAAATGGATATCGAAAAGTTTTCGGATCGATCGAAAGGCTTTGTGCAATCTGCGCAGATGCTGGCCCAACGGTCCAATCATCAACAATTCACGCCAGAACACCTGCTGAAGGTTCTGATCGAAGACGAGGAAGGCCTGGCCGGTAATCTGATTGCCAGTGCTGGTGGCAATCCACAAATGATTTTGCCTGACGTCGAAGCCGCCTTGGCAAAACTGCCACAGGTGGAAGGCGACGGCGCAAGCTCGGTGTACCTGTCGAACGAAAACGCACGCCTGCTCGATAGCGCTCAGCAGATCGCCGACAAAGCCGGAGACAGCTATGTCACCGTTGAACGTCTGTTGCAGGCCTTCACATTGGCATCCGGCACTGAATCCGCAGACATATTGAAAAAGGCTGGTTTGACCCCGCAAGCCCTGAATGATGCCATCAACAAATTGCGCCAGGGGCGCACGGCCGACAGTGCCACCGCAGAAAATGCCTATGATGCGCTAAAGAAATACGCCCAGGACCTGACGGAAGATGCCCGTGAGGGACGCCTGGACCCGGTCATTGGCCGCGACGAGGAAATCCGCCGCACGATGCAGGTATTGTCACGCCGGACCAAAAACAACCCGGTGCTGATCGGGGAACCGGGCGTTGGTAAAACCGCCATTGCCGAGGGGCTTGCCCTGCGGATTGCTAATGGTGATGTGCCCGACAGTCTGCTGCACAAGAAAGTGCTGGCGCTTGATATGGGGGCGCTGATCGCGGGCGCGAAATTCCGTGGTGAATTTGAAGAGCGCCTGAAGTCTGTGCTGGAAGAAGTGCAGGCCGCCGACGGGCAGATTATCCTGTTCATCGACGAGATGCATACCATTGTCGGGGCAGGGGCTGCAGAAGGCTCGATGGATGCCTCTAACCTGTTAAAGCCGGCATTGGCGCGGGGCAAGTTGCACTGTATCGGCGCAACCACACTGGACGAATATCGCAAGTACATCGAAAAAGACGCCGCTCTCGAGCGCCGGTTCCAGCCTGTGCTGATCGAAGAACCTACGGTCGAGGACACAATATCGATTTTGCGTGGACTGAAAGAAAAATACGAACTGCACCATGGCATTCGCATTACCGATGGTGCCATCGTTGCGGCAGCCACGTTGTCCAACCGCTATATTTCTGACAGGTTTTTGCCAGACAAAGCCATCGATCTGATGGATGAAGCCGCCAGTCGCCTGCGCATGGAAGTGGACTCTAAGCCGGAGGAAATTGACGAGCTTGATCGCCGGATCATTCAGCTGAAAATTGAGCGCGAAGCGTTGAAGAAAGAAAGTGACAAAGGCTCGAAAGACCGGCTGGTAAAGCTGGAGGAAGAGCTGATGGGCCTGGAGGAAAAATCTGGCGTGTTGACCGCCCAATGGCAGGCCGAGAAGGACAAATTGTCAGGCCAGCAAAAGCTGAAGGAAGAACTGGATGCCGCGCGTCTGGCGCTGGAACATGCCCAGCGCGATGGCGACCTCGCCAAAGCGGGTGAGCTGACCTATGGCTTGATCCCGGAGTTAGAACAAAAAGTTGCTGATGCAGTGGCCGAAAGCGAAGGTCACGTTCTGAAAGAGGAAGTCTCTGACCAGGATATTGCCTTCATCGTAGCGCGGTGGACCGGCATTCCGGTTGATAAGCTGATGGCGGGCGAACGCGAAAAACTGCTGCGTATGGAGGCTGAGCTGGGCAAACGCGTGATTGGCCAGGCCGAAGCCGTCAAGGTCGTCTCTGACGCCGTCAGGCGGGCCCGTGCAGGCCTGCAGGACATGGCGCGGCCCATTGGGTCATTCCTGTTCCTGGGGCCCACAGGCGTGGGCAAGACCGAGCTGACCAAGGCCCTGGCAAACTTTTTGTTTGATGACGAACACGCCATGACGCGGATCGACATGTCGGAATTCATGGAAAAGCACGCGGTCTCACGCCTGATTGGCGCACCCCCTGGCTATGTTGGCTATGAAGAGGGCGGTGTGCTGACGGAATCTGTCCGCCGCCGGCCGTTCCAGATCATCCTGTTTGACGAGGTCGAAAAAGCGCACCCAGACGTCTTCAACGTCTTGTTGCAGGTGCTCGATGACGGGCGCTTGACAGACGGGCAGGGTCGTACGGTTGACTTCAGCAATACGCTGATTATCCTGACGTCTAATCTGGGTAGTGATGTGCTGGCCGGACAGGTCGATGGCGCAGATCCAGAGCTTGTCCGCGATCAGGTGATGGATATTGTCCGCGTGGCCTTCAGGCCCGAATTCCTGAACCGGCTGGACGAAACCATCCTGTTCCACCGCCTGTCGCGCGACAATATGACAGGGATTGTGGATATCCAACTTAGCTCGCTAGAAGCCTTGTTGGCGGCCCGCGGTATCTCGCTGTCGCTGGATGAGGCCGCAAAAGTATGGCTCGGTGATGCCGGCTACGACCCGGTCTATGGCGCGCGTCCGCTGAAACGGGTTATTCAGCGGTCATTGCAGAACCCGCTGGCGGAAATGATCTTGCAGGGCGATATCTCGGATGGTGATGTAGTCAACGTGAGCGCGGCAGACGGCAAACTGGTCGTCAACGGCCAGCAGATCGCCGCGCAGGCAGCCTAATCTTGACGACTAGTCTTTAGCCGCGACCTGGGTCGAGATCGGTGTGTCGGCAATGGCGACTTTGCGTTCGGCCAGCATAGACCGGAACAATGCCAGCTCTGTACCACCAAGCCGGCGGCCGGACGGCAGCTTCAGCCCCAGTGGGTTGACCTGCTTGCCGTTCTTCAGGACTTCGTAGTGCAGGTGCGGGCCGGTGGATCGGCCGGTGGTGCCGACATAGCCAATAATTTGCCCCTGCTTGACCTTGGCGCCTTTGCGGACGCCGCTGGCAAAGCTCTTCATATGGGCATAGGCCGTGTCATATTCGCCGGAATGGTGGATGCGCACATAATTACCGAAGGATCCATAACGCGATGCGCGTTGGATAACGCCATCACCCGCAGCGCGAATCGGCGTGCCGCGGCGGGCCCCAAAGTCAGCGCCTTTGTGCATTTTTGTGTAGCCCAGCACCGGGTGCCTGCGTTTGCCAAAACGTGATGTCAGCCGTGCCCCATCAATGGGCGTGCGCAGCAGTGCCTTGCGCACGCTGTGGCCTTTTTCGTTGTAATAATCGACTTTGTTATCGTCGGTCGAGACATAGCGGTACAGGTCCAGCGGTTTGCCGCGCAGGGTCAAATTCCCAAACAGGATATTGCCATGTTTAATGACATTGCCGGTCTCGTCCTGGAATTGTTCGTAAAGGACGTCATAGGTATCACCGGCCCGGATTTCGCGTTGGAAGTCGACGTCAAAGCTGTACACCATAATCAGGTCAGCAATAATTTCAGGCGCGACACCATTATGGGTCAGCGACATATACAGGCTGTCGTCAATACGACCACTGGCCCGCAGCATGACTTTTTGCAGGGGCATGACTTCCAGCTTGGAAAAGAAGTTGCCATCTTCATCGCGACTGGTGATGACGATCTTGTCGACGGCAGGCTTTAGGCTCAGCTCCAGCAATTGGTTTTGCTCGGCGCCATCCAAAACGAGATGGACGGTTTGGCCAACTTGCAATTTGCGGACATTAAAGTTTTTCGATAGTGCCTGGATCGCTGCATAGGCAGGACGGCGCTCAACACCAGAATTACTCAACACATCCGCCAGGGTGTCGCCGCGACCAACGATAATTGACTTTACCAGCGGCTCTGGATTAACCGGTTCGACGGCAACAATCGCCTCGGCGACCGATTGTATGGCAGGGACGGGGCTATTTTCCTGTTGGCTGGCCGCGTCGGTTGCAGGTGCAGCAGCAGCAATGATATCAGCTGTTTTGGTAGATTGCGGGATCGTTGGGCTGCCCAACATACCCAAGGCGATCAACCCAATAGTCAG
>Ga0114949_10000059_pt1 | contig 39283 bp, 34 predicted proteins | sample N074metaG_FD_83505 | JGI IMG/M metagenome (GOLD analysis project Ga0114949, IMG submission 83505) | Deep subsurface microbial communities from Kermadec Trench to uncover new lineages of life (NeLLi) - N074 metaG | ecosystem: Environmental > Aquatic > Marine > Ocean trench > Sediment | place...
GGATCCGCGGGAGAGCCGCCCGGCAAGGCCCGGGGTCTGATCGTGGATCAGGCCCCGCCATTGGAGTTCGTCAAGAAGTGGATCAGTCATGTTCCGTTGTATGAGGCCTCGGCGGCGAAGGTTACGTGCCGCCAATCCCGGTGGCAAGCGAATCCGGCACTTACTACGTTACAGCCATGACTGAACTCCCATCGAGTCTCTGGAAGTGGGTCCGCGCCCGGTGGACCCCGCGGGTCCAGCGCGTCATGCTGCTGGCCGCCACAGGTGTGATTGGGTTGGGGTTGGGTGGTGTCTACGGGTCGTGGACCCGCGCCTGTGCCGGAGCGGCTTGTCCCTCTATCGGCGTGCTCGAATCCTACCGACCCACTCAGGCCCTCAAAGTCTATGCGGCTGACGGGAGGCTGATTACTGAGGCCGGCGTCGAACGGCGCACCGTACTCGGGATCGACGAGATCGATCCTACTCTCCGCGCCGCGTTCCTGGCGGTCGAGGACAAGCGGTTCTACCAGCACAATGGTGTAGACCTCATCCGGTTTCTCGGGGCTGCCAAACGGGTCGTGTTGGCCCTCGACTACGTTGAAGGCTTTTCCACTATCACGATGCAGTTGGCGCGGAATGTGTTCCGGCAACAGCTGCCGACGACCAAGACCATCCAACGGAAGGTCCGGGAGATTCAGGTCGCGCTCGAACTGGAACGGACGTACTCCAAAGACCGCATTCTCGAGTTGTACCTCAACCAGATATTCATGGGTGGCAGTGCGTATGGCGTAGAGGCCGGGGCACAGCGGTACTTCGGCAAGTCAGCCCGATCGTTGAACCCGGCCGAGGCGGCGGCGCTCGCGGCCATCGCTAACGTCCCAAACAACTACGACCCTCGCCGGTATCCGCAGCGTGTTCTGCAACGTCGGAACCTGGTGCTCAATCTGATGCGCGACGAGGAGTATCTCACGGAGGAAGAAGCCGAGATCTGGAAGGCGTATCCCCTGGAGGTCAGCTCACGCGAAGACTATGGGGACGTCGCTCGGTACTTCGTCGAGTGGGTGCGGCAGCAGCTATATGCGCGTTGGGGGAACGCCATCTACGAGCGAGGATATCGGGTATACACGACGCTCGATCTCGATATGCAGTCTGCGGCTGAGCGTGCCATCGAGGCGCAACTCGAGTTCATCGAATCGGGTGGTGATGGAGTATACCGGCACCTGACGTATCAGCAGTTTATCGATAGTGTGAGGGTCGAAGGACAAAAGGTGGCCCAGACGCCCTACCTACAAGGGGCAGTCGTCACGCTCGATGTTGACTCGGGCTACGTACGCGCCATGGTAGGGGGCCGCGACTATGGGGATTCGGAGTTCAATCGCGCCACCCAAGCCGAGCGTCAGGCGGGATCCATATTCAAGCCGTTTGTTTATTTGGCCGCTATTCGGGCGAACTATCCGCCGAGCTACATGATCGACGACGGGCCCATCAGCATCATGCAAAACGACACGATGCCCTGGGAACCGCAGAACTTCGACGGCCGGTTCTTTGGGCCGATGACCATGCGTCGAGGGCTGTACCTGTCGCGCAACTTGGTCGCCATTCGATTGGGGATGCAGCTCGGGGTACCGGCGGTCGTCGGTGAGGCGTCGCGATTTGGGTTTTCCACTCCGATTCCCCGGTTCAATTCGATGTTCATCGGATCCGCGTCGGTCATCCCGATCGAGATGGCGTCGGCGTATACGGCGTTTGCGAGTCTCGGGACGCAGGCGGCGCCGCGGGCAATTCTCCGCGTCGAGGACTCGCGCGGGAATATCGTGTGGGAGCCGCAGACGCGCCGCACGCAGATCATCGACAAGGAGCACATGTATCTCGTCACCAACATGATGCGTGACGTGATCCGGCGCGGCACGGCCTTTGGTTCGGTTTGGGCTCGGGGAGACTTTCACCAGGAGGCGGCCGGCAAGACCGGTACGACCAACGATGGAACCGACGTTTGGTTCGCTGGATTCACGCCCGACTTGGTCACCGTCGTGTGGATCGGGTTCGACGGGCCGAAGAAGATCAAGGCTAACGCGCAGGGCGGACGGCTCGCGGCGCCGGCGTGGGCGCGGTACATGAACGAGATCTACGAGCGTCGCGCGCCCGCCGCAAAATGGAAGCGGCCGGAAGAGTTGATCGTCCGTCAAATCGATATCACCACGGGATACCTCGTGCATCCTCTGTGTCCTCGTCAATCACGGGCCTTCGAGTGGTTCATTCCTGGCACCCAGCCGACCGAGATCTGTCCTGTGCACAACCGCCTGGTCCCGGGGCTTTCGACGCCTCCCGACGATGCAGACGAGGACTCGACGCATCAGTACTAACTCACCACGTCGGCCGCATCTCCGCCTCTCAGCACCGCTTGTTTGGCCTGCCGTCGGGCCGCCCATTCACGACGGTGCCGTGCTCGTCGGGCCCACCGGGATGATCGACGAGGTAGGCCCCGCCGACGCCGTTCCGTCGCCCCCGGGTGCGGACTTGCGCACCTTCGAGAGTTGCGTTCTGCTACCCGGGCTGATCAACGCGCATACGCATCTCGAACTCCACGGTCTGCGAGGGAAGGTCGAGGAGGCCGACTTCTTCGACTGGATCCGCGGTATCAAGGTCGCCAAGGAAGAATTGCCGAAAGAGGCCTTCGTGGAGGCCGCACGTGGGGGTGTCCGCGACACCTGGCGTTGGGGAGTCACTACTGTGGCTGATACGGGCACCAGTGGGGCGACGGTTTACGCGTTGTCCGAACTTGGCGGACACGGCGTCTACTATCATGAGGCCATCACTCCGGATCCGTCTGCTGTTGAAGCCGTGTTTGCGAACTTCGAAGTCCAGGTCGGCGTGCTGCGTGACGTGGCGGGTGCCGACGTCAGCGTGGGGGTATCGCCACACGCGCCCTACAGCGCTCATGAAGATCTGTACCGGCGAGTCATTGACTTGGCGGATCGTGCGTCCCTTCCCCTGGCCGGACACGTCGCCGAATCGTCGGCGGAGACGGCCTTCGTGACCCAGGGACAGGGCCCGTTCGCCGATCTTTGGCGGTCGAGGGGGCTCGACCTTCCTACGCCACGCCGTAGCCCAGTGCAGTTTGCAGCCGACCAGGGTATCCTCCGGCCCGAAATGCTCGCGATTCACACGGTACAGGTAGACGACGAGGACATGGCTCTTCTGGCCGCCCACGGCGCGGCCGTCGTTTCGTGCCCCCGGTCGAATATCCGGCATGGGCACGGACCTCCACCTCTTGCGCGATTGGTAGATGCAGGCATCCGCGTCGGGCTCGGGACCGATTCCATTGTCAGTGTCGGGTCCGTCGACATGTTGGCCGAAGCGCGCGCGGCCTGCGCACTAGAAGGGGTCACACCGGAGATTGCCCTTCATCTACTTACGATAGGGGCAGCCAGCGCACTGGGCCTCGATCAGTCGACTGGGGCCCTTGTGCCGGGGCTTCGCGCCGATCTGTGTGTGGTCGATGTTGCTGAAGTGAGCGCCGGGGATGGAGCTGAAGCGGTGCTGCACGAGCGCGCGCGGGTTGCGGCAACCGTGGTCGGCGGTCGGTTCGTTTATTGGGGGAGTTCAGGCGTGGTTTGACACGGGGATGGCACACCGTGCTACGGGCATGCATGGTCCCACTCATTCCCCTCCAGGTTGAGCATCCTTGCCGGGCGGCAAAGTGCGCGGTGCACTACCCCCGTGTCATCCTCTCCTACCCATTAGATGCACGTTCCGGACGATTGGTTTCATCGTGTCTAACTCCGGCCATTGCAGAGCTTTACGCGACGGCGTAGGTTTAGGCCCAGTGTCCGCCCGTTCAGCCGAGCGTGGCGGGATTTCGGCATGTGAATCAGGGAGCCCGGCATGCGTTGTTTGACGCTAAACGCATCCTTTGAGCCGCTCACGCTCGTTCCCGTTCGACGCGCCCTTCGCCTCGTCATCGATGGCAAGGCCGAGATCGTCGAGTCGGATGGTAACCGCGTATTTCGTAGTGCCCACGTTACGGTTCCCCGACCCTCGGTTATTCGTCTCCGCCGGTTCGTGCACGTGCCACGGAAGTTCCGACGGCAGGTTACGAACACCTTCCTCTTCGCTCGCGACCGGTATCGGTGCCAGTTCTGCGGTCGACGCGATCTCGAATTGGGATTCCGCGAGTGTTTGACCCGTGACCACTTGGTACCGCTTTCCCGCGGTGGATCGAATGCCTGGGCCAACGTGGTGACAGCGTGTTCGACGTGTAATACGCGCAAGGGCAACCGGCTTGTGGCTGAGTGCGGCATGCGGTTGCTCACCGTGCCGGCCGAACCGCACTTCGTGTACCTGACCTGGGCGGTTCGCAAGCTCACGGATGTGCAGTCGAAGTACATCCGGATGTTCTACGGTGAGGATACGCTGCGGCAGTTGGCGGGTCTCTAGAACCGGCGCTGATCCATCCCACCTATCCCGCCATCCCACTATCCCGCTATCTTATCCGGCTACGGAAGTGTCGTGAGGACTGGTTGGATAGTTACAACTTGCTAGAGATCTTTGCCAAGCACGCCAAGAATGCGCCCGATCGTGAGTGTCTGGTGTTTGGCAGCCGACGTCTGACGTACGGTCAGGTTCGGTCCGATGTGGACGCGCTGGCGACGGCTCTACACGATTTGGGGGTGACTCCGGGGGCGCGGGTGGCCGTGGATCTTCCCAACTGGCCGGAATGGGTGGTGCTGTTCCTTGCCGTCTCGAAACTCGGTGCGGTGCTCGTACCTCTGAACTCCTCGCTAGGCTATCACGAACTCAAATACCTGTTGCGGCACACCGAGGCGAAGGTCGCGGTGGTGGCGCAGAGGTTGGGCGACGTCGACTGCTTCGAGGTGTTCGAGGACCTCGAAGGTTCACTTCCCGACCTCCAGTACCTCGTCAGTGTGGGGATGGAGGATTCCTGGGCGGACGACCGGATCCATAGGTGGTCGGATTTGTTGGCCCGGGGACGCTCACGGGATCCGGTGGCCGGCACGCTCACCGATCCCAAGGACCCCGCGGCGATTCTGTATACCTCGGGTACCATGGGGAAACCGAAGGGGGTGGTGTTGTCGCTGGAGAGTCTGATCTTCACGGCAGAGCGATCGGTCGATGCGCTCGAACAGTCGGCTGATGACCGCGTGCTCCTGGCGGTTCCCTTGTTTACCATCTTTGGGCTCCATATCGTGCTCAGCGGACTCGTGAGTGGCGGGACCCTGGTGTTCCAGGAACGATTCGAGCCAGGAGCGGCCCTCGATTTGATCGAGGAGGAGGGCATCACGGTCTGCCACGGTGTGCCAACTATGTTCCAACTCTTGATGCGAGAGCCCTCATTTGAGAGTCGGAACCTCTCCACTGTCCGAACGGGCATTGCGGCTGGGAGCCCGGTCTCCCCAGACCTCGTGCGGAAAATTCGGCGGTGGAATGACGTGCAAATCGCCTATGGACTCACCGAAACGGGTCCGACGGTTTCGATCACTCGGTTCGACGATCCGACTGAGTGCCGCGAATCCACCGTCGGGAGACCGATTTCGGGAGTAGAGGTGTGCGTGCTGGAAGCCATATCCGGTGATGTGCACGGTCCCGAGGCTGTTGGCGAGCTTGCCGTCCGCGGTCCGAACGTCATGACGGGGTACCTCCGCATGCCGTCCGAGACCAATAAGCTATTCACGGAGGACGGATTCTTCGTGACTGGCGATCTCGCGTTCGTTGACGAGGCTGGATACGTCACGATCGTCGGAAGACGCAGGGCCATGATCATTCGTGGCGGCCACAATGTTTTCCCCAGAGAGTTGGAAGATGTACTCCGTACCCACCCGGCACTTGATGACGCCTGTGTGGTCGGGATCCCCAACGAAATACTCGGGAGCTGATCTGCGCGTGTATCATTCCGGTGGAAGGAGCGATCATCACTGGGGAGGAGATCAAGGAATTCTGCCGCGAGCAACTTGCCAACTACAAGGTCCCCGATGCGGTCCGGTTCTTCGACACCTTCCCGATGACCGGGAGCGGGAAGGTGCAACGACTGGAACTGGAACGCGTCTTGGGGCTGGAATTGAGTAATACGTGAACGACAGAACTTCCAACGCGGCGACGCCACGCGGCGACGCCACCGTACACGCGCCCAACGCGGCGTTGATGATCGATTTCGACAACGTCACGTTGGGTATCCGAACCGATCTGCAGAACCAACTTCGTGCGCTGATGAACTCCGAGATCATCAAGGGCAAGGTGGCGGTCCAACGCGCGTATGCTGATTGGCGGCGTTACCCTCAGTATATCGTGCCGCTCTCGGAGGCATCCATCGATCTCATCTTCGCGCCGGCATTTGGTTCCAACAAGAAAAACGCGACCGATATCCGTTTGGCCATCGACGCGCTCGAACTCGTGTTCACGCGACCTGAGATCGGGGTGTTCATCCTGCTCTCGGGCGATTCGGACTTCTCGAGCCTGGTGCTGAAGCTGAAGGAGTACGGAAAATACGTGATCGGTGTCGGGATCCGCGAATCGTCGAGCGATCTGCTCATACAGAACTGTGACGAGTACTACAGCTACAACGAGTTGACCGGGTTCACGAAAGAAAGTGACGTCGAACGCGTGTCGATGGATCCGTGGCAACTCGTCGTGCTCGCGGTGACGCAGATGAAGAAAGAAGACGACGTGATGCGTTCTGATCGTCTGAAGCAGGTCATGCAATCGCTCGATCCCACCTTCGACGAAAAGAGCCTCGGCTTCAACCGGTTCAGTAAGTTTGTCGTCGAGGCACAGAGTCGAGGAATGATCACGCTCGAGAAACTCGACAACGGCCAATTCGCGGTCGATATCGGTGACAACGCCAATGTGTCGCCCGAGGACGAAGAAGCATTCAAGCAATCGAGCGGCCGCGGCGGAGGTCGTTCGAAGCGTCGTCCGCGTTCCAGGGAGCCGGCCAAGCGTAGCTCGCTGCTGTTGGCCGAAGCGTTCGATCTTCTCCGAGAGGCATTGGCTCAGCTGGGGGCGACCGTCGAAACTTCCGTGGATGCCGAGGCGGTCCGCGAACGGATGTTGGAGCTGTTCTCCGGTGATGATGATCCATTGTTCGAACGCCCACGGTTCCAACGACTCATGCGCCAAGCGCATGATGCCGATGTGATCGAACTGGTGAAGCAGGGCGACACATACGCGATGCGATTGGGTACTGCGGCACCGGCACCGGCCGCCGAAGTGGAGAAAGGCGAGGACGCAAGCAAGGCGACAAAACGCCCGCCAACGACGACGAAGACCACGAAGGCCAAGACCACGAAGGCCAAGACCACGAGAAAGAGGGCGCCAAGGCGCAAACCGTCAACGGCGGAGAAACCGGATCAGTCACCGGACGCGGGGAAGAAGGACCAGCCACCGTCCAGTGACCCGGTTACGCCCCGACAGTCTGGCTCCCGTTCGCTGGGGCCACGCCGCGGGAGCAGCCGAGGATCTCGAGGCATGAAGGCTCCACCGAAGCAGGAGGAACCAAAGAGCGTGGAGCCAGTGGCTTCGCCCAAGCCTCCGGCTCCCAAACGCGCTCCGGCCCCCAGGTCCAAACCGGCAGACACCAAACGGGTCGACAGAACTCCACGATCACAGCCCGCTGGTGAGACCGTGCCATCCGAAGAAGATGGTGGACTTCTCAAGCGCATGAGCGCCGCGATCCAGAAGGTGATGCGGGGTCCGGAGGACGAGTAGCCCGCCCACTCCCGAAGCAGTTCTTCGCGCGTGACACCGTCGGTGTCGCGCGCGATCTGCTTGGGTGCGTGCTCGAGACGACCCTGGGCGGCGCGACGACTGCGGGCCGGATCGTCGAGGTCGAGGCTTACACGGGTCCCGACGACCCGGCCGCTCACAGTTTCGGCAACCGCAAGACTGCCCGAAACACGTCGATGTTTGGCCCGCCTGGATGGGCCTACGTTTACCGCAGTTACGGCATGCATTGGTGTATGAACGTGGTGACGGAGCGTCGTGGGTACCCCACAGCCGTCCTGATTCGGGCGCTCGAACCTCTGAAGGGGCTCGACGTGATGCGGGCCCGACGAGGGGTGGACCGGGACAGGATACTGTGTGCTGGACCGGGGCGCTTGTGCCAGGCGCTTGCCGTAACCCGTGAACACGATGGCAAGCCGTTGCAACGTGGGCCTCTTCGGCTCCTCGGTACCGAGCCAATACCCGACATCGAAATCGGAGTAAGCGGTCGCATCGGGATTTCCAAGGCCGGCGACTGGCCGTTGCGCTTCTACATCGTGGGGTCGCGCTGGTTGTCGCGTTAGATCAATCCGAGTTTCGTCCCGACTTTCTTGAACGCGGCGAGGGCTTCATCGAGGTGCTCGCGGGTATGACCCGCGGACACCTGGCAGCGCACTCGGGCCTCTCCCTTGGCGACGACAGGGAACCCGAATCCGGTTACGAAGACTCCCTCGTCCAACAACATGTCACTCACCTGGATGGCCTTGGCGGTCTCTCCGACGATCACCGGGATGATCGGCGTGTCACCTTCCAACGGCTTGAACCCGAGTTCGCGGAGTTTCCCTCGAAAATATGTGCCGTTGTCGCGGAGCGTTTGCACCCGTTCCGGATGGGCCCCCAGATAGTTGACGGCAGCTAGGGCGCTGCCGGCCACCGTACACGGTAACGCGTTCGAAAACAGTTGAGGGCGGGATCGTTGGGTTAGGTAGTCGCACAGCGCATCCGATGCTGCCGTGAAGCCGCCGGCCGCACCACCAAGCGCTTTGCCCAGGGTTGATGTGACTATGTCGATGTCCCCGAGTACACCGGCGTACTCGGGAGTCCCGCGTCCACCCTTGCCCAAGACCCCGGTTCCATGCGAATCGTCGACGGCGACGATGGCATCGTACTTTCGTGCCAACTCCAGGATGTCTGCCAACTTGGCGACGTCGCCCTCCATCGAGAAAACGCCGTCAGTGAATATCATTCGCGTTCGTGCCTCGGCGAATCCCTTGAGTTTCTCCTCCAGGTCGTCCATGTCAGAGTGTTTGTAGACGGCGGAGCGACACTTAGAAATCGATTTTGCCAGACGAATCGCGTCGATGATAGACGCGTGGTTGAGCGCATCCGAAATGACGGCGTCGTCCGGGCCTAGCAAGGTGGCGCACAATCCCTCGTTGGCATTCCAACACGATGCGTAGGTCAAGGACCTTTCCGTGCCAACCAGCTGTGCTAGGGCGTGTTCGAGGTCGCGATGGATGGTGAACGTGCCGCAGATGAACCGCACGCTCGACGTGCCGGCACCGAACCGGTCGATGGCTGCTTTTCCCGCCTCCATAATCTCGGGCATCGCCGAAAGTCCGAGGTAGTTGTTGCTCGAGAGGATGATGATGTCACCGCGTCCCTCCATCGTAACGCGCGCGTCTTGCGGCGAGTCCAGATAGTTGAACCGCTTGTACACGCCGTCGGTTTTGAACTGCTCGAGTTCCGCTTGCAACCGTTGGTTTACTGAAGAATTCATTGTCCGCCTCCGACCTCGAGGATTACCTTGCCGGCCTCGCCGGACCGGATGGCCTCGAGAGCGTCGTCGATGTGATCGAGCGTGAAGGTGTGGGTGACGACCGGCCGCGGGTCCAGCTGTCCCGATCCGAGGAACATGCGCATCTGGTGCCATGTCTCGTACATCCGTCGGCCGATCACGCCGTAGATGGTCAGTCCCCGGAAAATGACGTCTTCCGACAAGTGGATGGGGACGGCACCTTGCGGAAGGCCGAGCAGATTCACTCGTCCGCCGAGCCTGGCAGCCTTGAAGGCCTGCCCGATGGCGGTGGGGCTGCCCGACATTTCGCACACGAGGTCCGCACCTTCTCCGTTCGTTTCTTCCATGACGCGCGAGACGACATCTTCGTTTGCGGCGTTGAGCAACACGTGCGCACCCATGCCTCGGGCGAGCGCCAATCGTTTTTCGTTGATGTCCGATGCAATCACACGGCTCGCCCCGCCGGCAATCGCAATGCCTACGGCAAAACACCCGATGGGGCCGCATCCGAGGATCAATACGGTCCCTCCCGTGAGTTCGGGTGCGAGCACGGCGTGGAAGGCGTTCCCGAGCGGGTCCATGAGGGCTCCAATGGTCGTCGGGATACCGTCGAGGGGCATGACGTTGAGAGCCGGCATCGCGATGTGTTCTGCGAACGCGCCGTCACGATCGACGCCGATGATCTGGGTACGCTGGCAAATGTGCCCGTTACCAGTCCGGCACTGGCGACAGTGTCCGCAGATGATGTGTCCCTCTGCCGTGACCAACTGTCCAATCTCGAACGATTCCGTGACATCGGAACCGATTTCCACGATCTCCCCCGCGAATTCGTGCCCCACTACCACGGGGGGCTTGATGCGGCCTTGCGCCCATTGGTCCCAATCGGCGATGTGCAGGTCGGTCCCGCATACGCCGGCGTGGTGCACCTTGATAAGCACGTCGTGGGGGCCACACGTCGGGCGGGGGACATCGGTAACGGTGAGACCAGGTGCCGCACGGTCTTTGACGATGGCTTTCACCTAGAGGATGCCTTTGATGTACCCGCCGTCCATCTGGATCGTGGCCCCGGTCAGGTAACCTGCGTGGTCCGAGACCATGAAAGCGACCATCGCCGCGAGTTCTTCGGGGTCGCCAATCCGGCCGGCGGGGATCTGTGCCACCAGGTTCTGCTCGACCTCATCGACGGAGATGCCACCTTTCTGGGCCATCACGTGGAACAGTTCCGCTACGCGTTCGGTGCGCATGTAGCCTGGACAAATAGTGTTGATGGTCACGCCGTCGTTCGCAATTTCGTTGGAAACGCCCTTTACGAACCCGAGCAGTCCCGCTCTCGAAGTGCTTGACAGCAGGAGTCCGGCAATAGGCTGCTTGGCGGCAACGCTCGTGAGACACACGATTCGTCCCCATCCACGCTTCTGCATGCCCGGAACGACCGCCCGACAAAGGTTGATGGTAGAGAGCAGATTGAGCTCGATGGCCCGCTGCCACGTTTCGGCGTCGGCTTCGGCAAACGTTCGTGCGGGCGGCCCCCCGGCATTGGCGAGGAGGATGTCGACCGGCCCAGCGGCGTCGGATACGGCCTGCACGAGCGTGGTAACAGCCTCGCCGTGGCTGACATCTGCGACGAAAGTCCCGGGTCTGTTGCCGGTCTCACGTTCGACCCGGTCGGCAGCGTTGTCGAGCCGGGTTTGGTCTCGGCCGTTCAATGCGACTCGGCACCCTTCCAGCGCCAGACGAGTCGCAACGGCCAATCCGAGTCCGCTCGAGGAACCGCAGACGAGGGCGATACGATCTTTGATATGTAGATCCATGATCTAGGTTGGACCTTGAGGGTGTCCCTGTGGTAGAATGCGAGCGGGAATTTGCCGAGGTGTAGGTGTCACAGCAAGGGCCCGCAGTATTCCGACAAAGGTCGAGACTCAATGACGATTTCGCGTCGTACGTTTGTTCAGCGGACATCGGCCGCCGCCACCGCGGCGTCCGTGATCATTCCCCAGGCCTCTGGCGTGGCGAACCAACCCTCGTCTGTCCAGGGCGGCCCGTCGCTCAAACTCCTGGCCATGTTGGGTCTTGATGCGGCGCGGTCTGCGGGCGCGACCTATGCGGACATCCGGATCGTCGATCTCCGCACGCAGGCAGTCCGTACGCGAGATCAACGTATCACCGGATTGAGCGACGATGAATCCCGCGGCTTTGGCGTGCGTGCGTTAGCCAATGGCGCGTGGGGCTTTGCCGCCAGTCCGACAATTGATCGCGAGGAAGTCGTGCGGGTCGCGCGTGAGGCGGTGGCGCAGGCACGGGCCAACAGCCGAGCCATCAAGACGTCCGTCGCTCTTGCGCCGGTCAGTGCCTATCCGGACGGGTACTGGGAGAGCCCGATCGCCGAGGACCCGTTCGCCGTGGCCCTGGAAGAAAAGATCGATCTGCTCCTCGAAGCGAATCGATCCGCACTGTCAGTGAAAGGCGCGCAGTTTGTGTCATCGGCGCTGCAGTTCGTGCGGCATCGTACCACCTTTGCCTCGACCGAAGGGACTGTCGTCGAGCAAGTGGCTACACGCTCCTATCCGACCATGTCTATCACGGCGGTCGCGCCCGACTACTCCGATTTCCAAACGCGGACGTCTAGCGAAATTGCGCCGATGGGGTTGGGGTATGAGCATGTCCGCGATGCCAATCTGATCGTACGAGCGGAGCGGTGGGCCGAGCAAGCTGTGCAGAAGATCTCGGCGGCCACCGTCGAACCAGGTACGTACGATCTCGTGCTCCACCCAAGCAACTTGTTTCTCACTATCCACGAGAGCATCGGGCATCCGACAGAACTCGACAGAGCGCTGGGGTTCGAAGCGAACTACGCGGGAACGTCGTTCCTTTCTCCTCCGGAGGACATGATCGGGCGATTTCGGTACGGACCAGAGTTCATGAACATCCAGGGTGACCGTACCCAACTTGGTGCTCTCGCCACCGTGGGGTGGGACGACGAGGGTGTTCCATCAGACAGTTGGCCGATCGTGAAGGATGGGGTCTTTGTCGACTACCAAACCACACGAGAACAAACGGGTTGGATCACCGGTTTGACGGGAATTACCCGGTCGCACGGGTGCTCGTTTGCGCAATCGTGGGATCGGGTCCAGTTCCAACGCATGCCCAACGTATCCCTGCTTCCCGGTGAAGAGGGCTACTCGCTCGAAGACATCATCGAAGCGACCGACAAAGGCATCCTTGTCATTGGCCGCGGTTCTTATTCGATCGACCAACAGCGGTACAATTTCCAGTTTGGCGGTCAGGCATTCTACGAGATCAAGGGCGGTCAATTGACCCGGATGTTGAAGGATCTTGCGTATCAAGGCACGACGCCAGAGTTCTGGAACTCGATGGACATGTTGGGAGGGGCGGAGACCTATGAGTTGGGAGGAACCTTCGGCGATTCGAAAGGGCAGCCCGCACAAGCCAATGCCGTGAGTCACGGCTGCCCGCCGGCGCGATTCCGCAACGTCAAAGTCATCGATCCCAGCAGGGCGTAACGGATGATGACCAGCATCATGACACGCGACGATGCACGCGCCCTCGCCCAGCGCATTCTCGAACAGAGTTCCGCCGACCAGGCGGAGGTGCATATCAGCTCGGGCTTGGACGGCAACACCCGGTTCGCGGCCAATCAGGTGACAACGGCCGGTGACGTAAGAGATCTCGAGGCGACGTTGTTGGTCCGATTCGGTACACGAGCTGCCTCGGTGACTTTCAATCGGTTCGACGATCGGAGCATAGCCGGAGCTGCCGCTAAGGCTGAGCAGTTCGCGGTACTGGCTCCGGAAAATTACGAGCAAATGCCGGTGCTCGGTCCACAGTCTTACGATACGAACGGCGCGTTCGCCGATGTGACCGTCGAATTGAACGCTGATGTGCGAGTCGATGCGGCTCGTGGTGTGATCGAGCGGGCCAGCCGGGAAGGGCTTCTCTCGTCGGGGTTCATTCAGCGGGTCGTCGCCGCCTACGCCGTGGCGAATTCGGAGGGCCTGTTTGCGTACCATCGGTCCACGCTCGCGTCGTACACGACGACCGTTCGGACGCCGACCGACGACGGATCCGGGTGGGCAGGGACGACGCACAACAATTGGACTCTCATGGATGCGCCGATCGTGCTCGCTGACCGGGCCATCGACAAGGCGCGGCGAAGTGTGGGGGCGACGGCGGTCGACCCTGGTGCGTACACGGTTCTCTTGGAACCGACCGCTGTCGGCAACCTCGTCCAATTGTTGCGCGGTCCTCTCGATGCTCGGGCTGCCGCCGAAGGACGATCGATTTTTTCAGCAGTTGGAGGCGGAACCCGACTGGGAACCCAGGTGATCGACGAACGGCTTTCTCTCGTTTCTGATCCCTCGGATCCCCGGTTGCTCGATCGCCCGTTTACCGCAGACGGCCAGCCCGTTGGCCGAACGCAGTGGATCGAGAACGGCGTGCTCACCAACTTGGCGACCAGCCGGTTCTGGGCCATGGATCAGGACCTCGACCCGGTCCCAGCACCGGGCGGAATCATGTTGACTGGCGGGGCCGGATCGATCGACGACCTCGTAGGATCTATCGATAGGGGCCTTCTCGTGACACGGTTTTGGTATGTCCGTGGTGTCGATGCGAGAACGCTACTCTACACGGGTTTGACCCGTGACGGCGTGTTCATGATTGAGAATGGCGAGATAACAGGTGCGGTTCGCAACCTAAGATTCAACCAGAGTATTCTGGATATGCTCAACAATGTTGAAGCGGTCGGCGAAACGGTCCGCGTCGTCGCCTCCGAATCTGGTGGGCTCGGGGCGCCGGTCGTCGTGCCGCCCCTCGTGGTGCGCAACTTCCATTTCACCTCGACGTCGGAGGCCGTCTAAAGCGGCCGGTCAGGGGCGCCGGGCCACCAACCAGTCCGCGCTCCCTCCAATCCCAATTTCCACTTCCCACCCCTCATAGTCTCCAGCCAGTTTCTTGAGGTCGATGCCCGGGGACTCGCTGCCTTCGTCAGGTGGCCGCAGGCAGTGAATGCCTCCGGGTGGCGTTCGGTCCTTGAGCGTCCCGAGAAACCCCTGACGGTCTTCGGGGTCGAGTCGTCCGAGTGTCCGAGCATCCAAGACGGTGAGCGTGGGCCTTACGTCCGGGAACCACTCTCCAAGTGCCACGACGAGCGCCTGGAAATCGCGCGACAATGACTCGGCTGCGGCTCGAGTCTCGATTGCCTCGACCGACCCCAGGTCCTGGTCTACGAACACCACGGGCCACTCGTGCGCCGCGAGGTAGAGCGCCACGCCACTGGCCGCCCCTCCGACGACGAGGGCTACACCGCTCACTGACGATCGGCCGAGAATGGCAACCGGGGCCTGTGGGGGAATGTTCCAATGTGTGGGTTGGCGCTGGGCTTCACGGAGCCGGAGATGACGGGTGCGCCAGCGGCGAAAGCTCGGCAGGTTTAGGCGACGCATGATTAGACCGTCGACGTGTTCCAGTACCAGCACCTCGGTGAGCAGTAGTTGTTCTTCCGGGCCGACTTCCAACTCTTTCACCGCCTCATCGGCGATCGCCATGAGTTCATCGCGTGAGAGTTGTTCCTTGAACTCCTCGATACGCTGGAGGAGCGACTCCTCATACTCTTGGCGGAGGGAAAGGCGTCGTGCCTGTCGGGTGCCGGGAGCGAATTCGCTCAACATGGCTCGATGTGTAGCGGCATGGCTCAAGCGCGATCGGGCCGGAGCAGGCGAGCGTCGCGGAGGTACACGTGTTTCACTTCCTGTTGGGTGCGTTGGGTGTTCACGTGGAGGAGGACGCGAATACATTTGCCTAGGCCACCCGGCACATCCATCTCGGTGGCGCCAAGCAATGCCGTATCCGTCCAGCCCATCTCTCTCGCGGCGCGGGCCGGATATTCGCCCGACAGATCCCGGGTGACGGTAAAGATGATGCTGGCAACGTCATCGATATCGATCGTATTGGCCTCCACAATGGCCTCGAGGAGTTCACGCGTGGCCCGGAGAACTGCCGTCGGGGTATCTTCTACGACTGTCGTCGCGCCCCGTATGCCTCGTGTAGCCATGAATCGATGACCTCCCATCCCGAATTGCGTTTGCTCGCGATCGCCGGACCACCCCTGTTGGATCCTGCTCGCATGGTCGACGCCTGCCGCGCAGCAGAACAAGGTGGGGTGACCGCCGTCCAGGTGCGCTGGAAGGACGCCCCGGTTGGAGACCTCGTGCAAGTTACCACCGAGGTGGTACGAGCACTCTCGATTCCAGTCTTTGTGAACGACCGCGCCGATGTCGCTTGGGCGGCGGGGGCCCGCGGTGTGCACCTTGGGGCCGACGATCTTCCGGTAGACCGTGTCCGCGGGGTCTCTCCATCGCTGTGGTGCATCGGGACCTCGGTCGGTGACGTCGATGAAGCGACGGCCGCATGCCTGACGGGTGCGGACTACTGGGGTGTCGGGCCCGTGTGCTCGACATCGACTAAGGATGATGCCGGCCAGGCCATAGGCGTGGTCGGATTCCAACGTCTTGCAGCCCTGGCCCCGGCCGCAACGGTGGTGCTTGCCATCGGGGGGGTCGATGCCGATACGGCGCGGTCTGTGATGGGGGTCGGGGCGGACGGCGTTGCGGTCAGTCGAGCGGTATTTGGGAGTGGAGACATTACCCGGGCAGCAGCACGACTCTGGGCTATCGTAGCTCCATAGGATCGGTAACTCCTAGCCGCCGTTCCTGATCTGGTTGATGGTGAGCCGATGCTCGGCGAACGTCCGCGAGAACACGTGACGGCCGTCCTCCCGGGCAACGAAATACACGAAATCAGTTGCTCTTGGATACAGTGCCGCCTCGATGCTTGCGATCGACGGCGAGCCAATTGGTCCCGGTGGCAGTCCGTCGATTTGATAGGTGTTGTACGGGGATTGGAGTAGGTAATCGCGTTCGAACAACCGGCGCCGGCGTCCCAATGCGTAGATCACGGTCGGATCGGCTTGGAGTCGCATTCCCCGCCGCAATCGATTGTGGTACACCGACGAGACGTAACGCCGGTCTTCATCATGCCGTACCTCACCCTCGATGATCGAGGCGAGCGTGATCAGTTCGTGGAAGCTCAAACCGAGAGTGTCCAGGCGTGCGGTCCATTCGTCACGCCATTCCGATTGGAACGTGCGGACTATTTGGTCGACCACCTCGCTCGCGGTGGCGTCGAACCGCACCATGTAGGTGCTGGGGTACAGATACCCTTCGAGGGTTGGAGCCGGCACACCGAGCCGAAATTTCCATGTGGAGTCGCCGGCTGCCTCGATCATGTCTTCGTAGGGAATGCCTAGCTGTCGCTCTGCCTGGGTCGCAATCTCGGAGAGCATGAGCCCTTCGTGAATGACGAATGCCCGGAGTGCCGGTTGACCTCTAACCAACGCTGCCAACGCTACCCGCGTCCCGGCCCCAGCTGGAAGTTCGAATGTCCCCGCCTTGATGGCCCGTGCTCGACCGGAGATCGCCGAGTAGAATCGGAAGAATCCAGGGTCGGATACGATTCCGCGTGTGGACAGGGTCTCGGCGACCGCGGCAAGCGTTGCCCCGCGCGGAACGGTGAACATGACGGACTCGCTCTCGGGGGCCGGTGAGCAGGCGGCCAGGACGCCGGCAAGCAACACCCACCTCAACGTCACTTCGAGCGCTCCAGGAACTGTTGCAATATCACGGTCGCCGCGAGCGGGTCGACATCCTGTTTCCTGCCCCGGGTGCTGCCGCCCAAGTCTCTAACCGCTCGAAGTGCGCGACTCGTCGTCATCCGCTCATCGATGTACGATACCGGCAAGCCGGTTTTTTCGGCAATGAGGTCACCAATAGCCCGGGCCTCCAGCGCCCGGTCTCCAATGTATCCGTCTTCCGTAAGAGGTAGTCCTACGACGACCACTACGGGTTCGTATTCGTTCAGGTACCCGTGAAGTTGTTTCAGGGGAAAGCGCTTGCCAATCCTGCGGGTCAGGGTGGCCAACGGTTGCGCGATGGTGCGAGTGGGGTCGGAAACAGCTAGGCCGATGCGCTTGTCCCCGATGTCGATGGCAAGAACTCGGCCCCGCTCGTCGGACATATTGTGCGCCTCTAGCTCTGCTGCATCGTCTTGAAGAACTCCTCGTTGGTCTTTGCCCGCTTCATACGTTCCAAGAGGAATTCGATGGCCTCGACCGTGGGCATGTCCGCCAGGAAGTTTCGGAGCAGGTACATCTTGTTGAGCTCGTCTTTATCGAGCAGGAGTTCCTCTTTTCGCGTGGAACTCTTCTGCACGTCGATCGCAGGATAGATTCTCCGATCGGCGATGCCCCGGTTCAGGATCAGTTCCATGTTGCCGGTACCTTTGAACTCTTCAAAGATCACTTCGTCCATCCGGCTTCCGGTTTCGATCAACGCGGTTGCGATGATGGTGAGCGAGCCACCACCCTCGATGTTCCGGGCGGCACCGAAGAAGCGTTTGGGTTTCTGCAATGCGTTCGCATCGACACCACCTGACAAGATCTTCCCCGAATGGGGGGTCACGACGTTGTGTGCGCGCGCGAGGCGCGTGATGGAGTCAAGCAGAATGATGACGTCGCGGCCGTGTTCGACGAGCCTCCGTGCCTTTTCGATGACCATGTCGGCGACCTGGACATGCCGGTCAGCCGGTTCGTCGAACGTCGAAGAGATCACTTCTGCCTTGACGTTCTCTTCCATGTCCGTCACTTCTTCCGGGCGTTCGTCGATCAGGAGCACGATGAGTTCGGCATCGGGGGCATTCTCGGATATCGAATTGGCGACCTTCTGGAGGAGGATCGTTTTCCCTGCCTTCGGGGGGGAGACGATCAACCCTCTTTGGCCGTAGCCGACCGGCGTGATGAGGTCCATGACTCTCATCGAGAGGTCTCCGCCCTCTTGTTCGAGGCGGATGCGACGATCGGGATAGCGTGGCCGGAGGTTGTCGAACGCGATCCGGTGTTTGGCCTTCTCGGGCTCTTCGGAATTGACGCTCTCGACCTTCAACAACGCCAAATACCGTTCACCATCTTTCGGCGGCCTGACCTGACCCAGAATCGTATCGCCCGTGCGTAGATCGAACCGTTTGATCTGGCTCGGGCTCACATAGATGTCATCCGGCCCATAAAGGTAGTTCCAGTCCTGGCTGCGAAGGAATCCGTAGCCTTCGGGAAGTATCTCTAGCACGCCCTCGCCACGGAGGACCGTTTCACCGTCGAGAAGGGATTGCTCGATTCGAAAAATCAGATCTTGCTTGCGGAGGCCGGAATAGTTGGTGATGTTGAGTTCTTCAGCCATCGCATTCAGTTCTGCGATTGACTTCTGTTTGAGTTCAGCGATGTCCACGGCTCAGGGAATCTCCATAAAGGAAGGAATTGCGGTCCTGCGGTTTTGAAACGTTGAACGCCCACCGAGGGCGGATAACTCAGAATCGAGGGTGGTGTGTCGAGGGTATCTGCTGGATGTGTAGCCAAGTACATCATACGGGGGGCTACGAAACCCGTCAAGAGGCATTGTGAAGGAACTCGTTCCCTACTTCAGTTGGTGGCGTACTACCGTCATACGTGATCGCGAGATCGTGGATGCCGTGGTTGCGCCCGAACACCGAGGATCTACCGAGTTTCGCGAGGCGCTCGACCGCTGGAAAGGGCGGTGGTACTGGGTGGATGAAGACGGGGACGGTCGGATCATGCTGATCCGGATCTTGAAGCCGGCGAAGCGGGAGCGATGGGCGCTCCATCTTGCGCTGTTTGCGCTCACGTTCATAACTGTGTTTTACGGCGGCGCTCTCCTCAACGAGGTGTTTGTCCCGTTCCCTTTCACGGTCGACCGGTTGCAGGAGGGCTTGCGGTATCTGGGTGACGCGTTGACGGGCTCCACGGAGTTGGCGGCTGCGCGGGATTTTGCCCTCGGGCTGATGGCGATCCTGCTCGCCCACGAAACCGGCCATTATGTCGTCGCCAAATATTACAAGATCAACGCCTCACCTCCGTATTTTCTTCCTGCGCCGTGGCCCGTGAACTTCGTCGGGACGTTTGGAGCTTTCATCCGCCTTCGGAGTCCGATCGTAGATCGCCGCCAGCTCTTGGACATTGGGGCTGCCGGCCCGTGGGCCGGCTTCGTGGTCGCGGTACTCACACTCATCCTTGGCCTGCAGCACTCGTCGGTGACCACTGTCCAAGGCGCCACCGAACAGTTCATCGTCATTGGGGCGGACATCCATCTCTTCCTCGGGAATTCGGCACTCTTGGTAGGGCTTCGGGAATTCTTGATTGGAGAGGGGACCGTTCACCTGAGTCCCCTGGCTTTTGCCGGGTGGGTGGGTGTGCTCGTGACTATGCTCAATTTGCTGCCACTAGGGCAACTCGATGGGGGCCATGTCGTGTACGCGTTGTTTGGCGAAAAGCAACGTATTATCGGAACCGTCGTATGGTTGAGCCTCTTAGGCTTAGGGTTTTTGCCGGGTCAGTGGTGGTGGTGGATCTGGGCCATCCTGATCTTGCTTCTCGGCCGTGGCAGACTGAGCCATCCACAGGTTCTGGATCGGCATCGAAAACTGCCGCGGAGTCGGAGACCCTTGGGTTGGGCAACCGTGCTCCTATTCTTCGCCACGTTCACGCCCGTGCCTATTCACTACTAAAAGGCGTCGATGGTCGGTCTTCCATCGGCAATTGTTACAGTGTATTCGTCTTCTCGAGCGAAGGTGTCGATCGACGATCAACGATGACGGCTTCCGTTGCGTAAGTCCCATATTCGTATATATTTGCGCAAACCAGCAGGCCCCTTAGCGCATGCCAGGATCCCCGGTTCGGTACGGCCAAACCGATCCGTCAGAACCCACCGTTCACGAACTACCCCCGTTACGGTACGAGGGCGAAACCGTCATCGTTCGTATCGTCGTGCGCCGGGCGGAGGACACGTCGTGGCGTGCCCGTCTTCTTTTTGGTGCCGAAACGCCCGACGTGGCTCCTACGACAGCCGAGATTTTTTACGCGGAAACCGAACAAGATCTCTGGGTGTGTGTGCACGACCTCCGTGAGCATCATCTTCGAGATCTCTACCGATCGGTGGCTGAGTGAACGACGTCGTCGAGGAGCGCATCCGCAAGCTGCGACACGATTTGGCGAACCCCCTGGCAGCGGTGCTGGCCGAGACCCAGCTGATGTTGTTGGAAACCGAATCCTACGATGAGGAGACGGTTACCTCCCTGAAGGAGATTGAAGGGCTTGCCCGCCGGATGCGGGATTTGATCCAAAACGCGTAGCCAGCTTTGCTGCAGGACCGCAACAGCGTGGCGCATTCTCCTGCTTGCGTCCCTCGAACTGCCCCTAAAACGCTGGATTGTTCGGGAAATGGACGATCGAGGCCTGGGCGCATTCTTTGCGTGACTTCACCACGATATCCTGAAACGGGCGTGCTGATGGGAGCCCGATGCCCCACGGGCTTTGGTGATCAGGCGTGTAGCGGGCACAGGGGGGCTTCTTGACGGTACCCGTGCTGGACACCAAGTTCTCGCTTCCGGACGGATGACAACTTCGCGCTCCCTCTCGGTAGCGCCGCTGGAGTGGCATTATGGCATACCATAGCTCGATCAAACGCATTCTCGGTCGTCGGCTCGGCGGCGTTCTTGCAGCCGGTGTCGTGGTGCTCGCTGCTTGTGGCGGCGGGCCGGCCGCAGTTTCCCCAAACGAGATTCCGGAACTCGAGGCCCGACTCGCGGATAATCCGGAAGACGGTGATGTGCTGTTGCGGTACGCAGCTGCGCTGTTTTCGGCGAGTCGATGTGATACCGCCAGTGTTGTAGCGGCGAGAGGGGCGCAAGCCAAACCCCGCAGCGCTCTTGCGCCACTCGTGCTGGGCCAGTGTTTCGAACAGGCGAACGATTTTGACCAAGCTGTTGGCGTTTACGCAGCGTTCCTGAAGACGTTCCCGGAAGAGCGAGGAGCAGATGCGGTGCGCGCGCGCCAGATGCTGGCGTTGCGGGCGCGTGCAACACTTCGGGCGCAAAACGCGTTGGCACAGGAAGCGCAACTCGGTACTGAGGGTGGCGATCCACGTACCCTGGCAGTGTTGCCGATCGACATTGCGGGAGATTCGATATATCAACCACTTGGCCGCGGCCTGGCGCAGATCTTCACCGCCGACCTGGCCCTGTTGCAACAGTTCACCCTCGTGGAACGCATCCAGGTTCAGGCTCTCATTGACGAGATCCGGTTGGCTGAAGCCGGGCGCGTCGATCAAGCGACCGCAGCCCGTATGGGCCGGATGTTGCAAGCCGGACGCATGGTGCAGGGAGCTGCGGCCATTCCGAATGAAGATGACGTTCAGTTGAGCATGGCCGTGATCGACAACCAAGGTCAGGTGGCCAGCCCTTCGGCCCGTCAGGGGCGCTTGCGTGACCTCATGCGTATGGAAAAGGAAATCGTGATCGAACTCTCCGCTCAGCTTGGGTATCAGTTGTCCGAGGCTGAACGACGGGCGATTCTCGAAAACGGAACCCAGAATCTAGTGGCATTCCTAGCTTATTCGAACGGGCTGGTTGCAGAAGACATCGGGGACTTCAGTGCCGCCGCCGCGTACTTCCAGCAAGCCGTCCAGAGCGACCCTGGGTTCCAACAGGCGCGTGAGCAGTTCCGCGCGAGTGCCGCAGCTCCCGCGGTCGAGAACGCCACGCCCGGTCAAATCACCACGGTGTCAGCCGAAACCGTTCAGGCGCCGGACGTCTTTGGTGAGTCCGTGGCAGACGCCGTAAGTACTTCGGTGGCGGATGTTGCAGCGACTACCTCTGAAGCCATCTCTGCGACGTCGACGGGTTCGACGTCTACGACTACGCAGCAGGCTACCAAAACCACGACATCGACGCCCAATCCGACGACGGTTATCAAGGGCGTGCCTCCGACGATCACCGGCGTCGTGCGCGTCATCTTCCGGCTGCCGTGACGATCATGCGCCACGCTACTCTCGTACTTGCACTTTCAGTGGTCTTCACGGCTGTCGCGCAGGGCCAGGGATTCGACTTCACCGGGCGAGCGGCGTACTTCGCTGAGAGCTATACGTTCGACGACGGGCTTGCCTACAAGAACGTTTCGGAATACACGTGGCCGGTCGGTCTCAATGTTTCCCTCGGGCGGCGCTTCGATCTGGCACTTTCAACCGGCTACGTCATCGTCCGACTCGAATCCGCGGTTCCGAACCAGCTCCCCGATCAGCGCCTGTCGGGGATCATGGATACCGAAGCACGACTTTCGTATAATGTGGTTCCGGGCCGCGTAGTGATCTTTGGCACGGGGGTCATTCCCACTGGCATACAGACGGTGAGTACCGAGCAGTTGTCGATCTTGGGTGCGATCGCCAGCGACCTAATTGGTTTCACTGCCACGACGCTGGGGACGGGGGGAACGGTAGGTGGTGGTTTTGCCGGCGCTGTGCCGCTTGGCAAGTTCGCGATTGGAATCAGCGGTACCTTCACCAATCCGATGTCGTACGTGCCGGTCGTAGGCGATTCGAAGGCGCTCATTCCTGGAGCGGAAGTCCGGTTGCGAGTGGGGCTGGAAGGCCCGCTCAGTCGACGCACGTATTTTCGGACGGCAGTAATCTACGCCGCCCGGAAGCAGGACGTGGTGGGTGACAGTACGCAAAACGGCGTCGGTGACCGGTTCATCGCTTATGTGTCGGCCAACCACACAATCGGTCCAGGAACTGCGACACTCTTCGCGTTCGACGTGTTCCGCAATAGCGCGACCCTCGAACCAGGGCTAGTCGGCGCCGCGATCCTGCCTCGCGGTAATCTCCTGGCCCTCGGTGGTCGCTACGATTGGCGAATCGGCTTTGGGACGACCGTGGTACCACGGGTCGAGTTTCGCGTTTCGACCGCTGCCCCGTTGGAGGGAGACACAAAACTCCTCCTCGCCGGCCAATCGGTGCGATACGGCCTGGACATTCGACGACAGTTCGGCCGGTCCTTGATTGGCGCGCTTCAGGTTGATGGCCTCAGCGGGTTCATCGTGCAGGCTGGTGAACGGGTCGGGATGCACGGGTACCGAGTTTCCGCGCATGCGGAGTGGCGGCCGTAGCGAAGCTGTTAGTCTTGCCGTAGGGCGATAATCGGATCCACTCGACTTGCGCGCCATGCTGGGGCGAGGCATGCGACCATGGCGATGATGCCGAGAAAAATCGCCACCCCACCCAACGTCAGTGGATCGATCGGCACCACATTGAACAACAGGCCAGCGATGAGTCGTGAGGTCGCCAGCCACACGGACAGTCCCACGATGATCCCGATCAGAGCCAGCTTCAGTCCGTGTCCCAAAACCAAGCGCTGCAGCTCTCCACGGCCGGCGCCGAGCGAGACTCGCACACCGAATTCATGTTGCCGCGTACTCACACCGTAAGATATCACGCCGTATATCCCTACGGCTGCCAACGTGAGCGCAAGCGTTCCGAACAGCCCCATCATGACCATGTTGAACCGCTGTGGAGCCAGCGACGTTGCCAACATCGATTCGAATGATGCAGCGTTGAACACCGCGAGCGCAGGGTCGATTTGGCGGATTTCACTTCGCATGGTGGTGATGACCGGGCCCGGCTCCGTGGTAGTGCGCAGGATGATGTCGAACGCGGAGAAAGGCATCTGTTCCATCGGTGGGTACACCGCTGGGCGCGAGGGCTGAGATAGTCCCATGAACCGTACATCATCGACGACCCCGATGATCGTGCGCATTCGTCCCCAGAACTGCAAACGTTGGTTCAATGGGCTCTCATCCGGAAAATATTTGTGGGCAAACGCGTTGTTGATCATGACGACCGGAGGAGCATCACCGCGGTCGAGTGAACCAAAATCACGTCCCTCGAACAACGACGTCCCAATGGTCTCGAAATAGCCGGCGCTGATCGGTCGAATGCGTTCTTCCTCGACGCCTTCCTCGACGGTCATCGCTCCACCCTCAATCGCGATACGGGTCGTCCAGCCGGGGTTAGTCGGTGCGTTGAGTGCGAGGGCTGCGTGACTCACTGATGGGAGTCGCATCGCACGTTCGAGGACATTGGTGTAGAACGCTTTGACTTCGGGCGCGTTGGGCCATGCCGTGAAATCCGATGGATAGCGGGTTGCGGGGAGGCCAACGGTGAGGCGCACGAGGTTTTCGTGTCGAAACCCCGGATCGACCTGTGTGAGTTGCCACATGCTCCGAAGCAGCAAGCCCGACCCAGCGACCAACACGAAGGCGATAGCGATTTGCGCAACGGCCAAAGCTGTCCGGATACGTCCCGTTCGGACTCCGCCTGAGGTGCGACCGCCTTCCGCGAGTGCGTCAGTCAGTTTCGTCTTGGTTGCTTGGAGGGCTGGGAGAATGCCGAACGCGATGCCCGTCACCGCTGTTGCGATGAACGCGAACAGCAGTACACTCGGACTGATGGAGATCTCGTTCATGCGTGGCAGGTTCGCCGGGGCGATAGCCAAGAGCATTCGGATGCCGGCGTACCCGATAGCAACCCCGACGATTCCACCGGCAACAGCCAGCGTTAGGCTCTCGACGAGGAGTTGCCTCACGATGCGACCGGTCCCGGCGCCGATCGCTGCCCGGACCGCAATCTCTCGCTTCCGCGCCGAACCACGTGTGAACAAGAGGTTCGCGACGTTCGCGCACGCGATTAGCAGTACTAGGGTGACGGCACCCATAAGGAGCCAGAGTGCCGGTCGCACGCCGCCGGTGATCGTGAACTCCAAGGGATCGACCGTGGCACCACGCCCAATGTTGTCATTCGGATACGCTCGCTCGAGATCAGCCATGATCCTGGTCATGTCGGCTCGGCCCACCTCAAGGGGGACGCCATCGCGCAGACGCGCGATCACGCCGAGATTGTGTTGCCCGCGCATCGTTGTTGTCTCATCGTATTGCAGCGGGACCCAAACACCCACGTTGGGGAGAAACTGAAAGCCGGCGGGCATCACACCCACGACCTCGTAGGTTACCTCGTTGAGTTCGATGGTCCGGCCAACGACGCTCTCGTCTCCGCCAAAACGTGATTCCCACAATCCATGGCTGAGCACTGCCACCATGGCACCACCGGGCTGGTCTTCTTCCGCGAGGAACCCTCGACCGATCGACGGGCTCCAACCGAGCGTGGGGAACAGCGAGTGCGTTACCTGCGCTGCGGTGAGTCGATCGGGATCCTCGACACCGTCACTCAAGGTGGGATTGAAACCGGTCCAGGCAGCCATCGACTCGAAGGCGCGCTGGGTCGCGAGGTAGTCGAAGTAGTCCGGCCCCGAGCTGCCTTCACGCTGGGTGTTGTTGAACCGATCGCTTTGCGACACAACGACGAGTTCGTGGGCATCGGGATAGGGCAGCGCGCGCAAAATGACGCCGTGGACGATCGAGAACATTGCCGTGTTGGCACCGACCCCGAGCGCAACCGTCAATATCACGACGAGGGAGAAACCGGGTTGTTTGGTGAGCGTCCGGAGGGCAAAGCGAATGTCCTGGGCGAGGTTCATGGTCAGGGTCTTCCGGCGTGTGGATGGTGTTGTGGAGTGAACCATCGGTGAATGGGTATTCGTAGACCGAAACCGTTCGATCACTCCGCCAACGGCCAGATTGGCGAGTTGGATCGCCAGTTCCACGCGGGCAGCGACGCTACCGCGAGTTTTCAGGTCCTCGATGTAGGTATCGGTGATCGTCGCGCAGAGTTCGTCTTCGAACCGATCTCGAAAAGGCTCCGGGTAGAACCGGGACATAAGGCGCGCAATGCGTATGGTGTGGGTGGTGTGCATCGGGGCTACGCCTGCTCGGGTTGCAGTAACTTCTTCACGCGGGCGGCGTCGAGCGCTGTGGCAAGTCGTTGCGCCTCTGCCATGGCCACCCGACGCCCGAGTTTCGTCAACCGATAGGTTCGGCGGCGCCCGTCCCTGCCAGCAGGTTGAGTCGTGGCCGTCACTTCTTCGATATGCCCCTCGGTGAGGAGGCGATCGATGGCGCGGTACAAAGTGCCAGCACGAAGGCGCGTTCCGCTCCGGGCCTCAACTTCCTGCATAACGCCGTACCCGTGCCGCGGCTGATCTGCCAGGGCAATCAGGATCTCGAACACGACCGGGGTAAGTGGTAGATGCATTCGGGTGTCTGGATCGATGTAGGGCATTTCCTCGTTGCTCCCAGGATTCACCTTGAGAATATACTCTTAAAGAGACTAGTCAGTCCAGTGCTCGTCTGCTGTCTGTCGTCTGTTGTCCGCTCCGTGAATATTCCACCATGCGAATCGACGACGTAATCTCGGCGGTCGACGCTCACGCGTGCGGTGAACCTGGAAGGGTGATCGTCGACGGCATCCATGATGTACCCGGCGAGACGATGTTCGAGAAGAAGCAATACCTCGAACGGCACGACGCGCTCCGCCTCTTGATGCTGCGCGAGCCGCGTGGATATCCGGCGCTGTGCTGCAATGTGCTATTGCCTCCGACGCGCCCCGAAGCGGATGCTGGATTCGTCATCATGGAGCAGTCGGAATACCCACCCATGTCCGGTTCGAACATTATTTGCGTGACAACGGTCCTGATCGAAACCGGAAGGGTTCCCATTTCCGAACCCGTGACCGACCTGGTGCTGGAGGTGCCAGCCGGGCTCGTGCCGGTCCACGCGGAGGTACGGGAAGGCAAGGTCACGAAGGTGACGTTCGACAACGTGCCCGCGTTCGCAGTGCACCTCGATGTGTCGCTCGATGTGCCATCACTGGGCGCGGTCACGGTTGACGTGGCCTATGGGGGGATGTTCTACGTGATCGCCGAGGCCTCGCAGTTCGGTCTTACGCTGGCCCCCAATGAGGGCAGGGACATCGTGCGTATCGGCGAACTTCTTCGGCATTGCGCGAATGAGCAACTCGGGGTCCGTCATCCAGACAATCCCGACATCGGTGGCGTGACGATCTCTCAACTCTCCGCTGCGCCATCACCCGGGATGCCTGGCAGGAAAAACGCCGTGGTTGTATCGGCGGGTCCGATCGACCCTGCCCGACCGGAGAGGGCCTCCGGGGCGCTGGACCGGTCGCCGTGCGGCACGGGTACGTGTGCGAAGATGGCAACACTATATGCGCGAGGCGAACTTGCCGTCGGCGATACCTTTCGTCACGAGGGAATCCTCGGTACCGTTTTCGAAGGGCACGTAACGGGAACGGAAGCGGTCGGGCCGTATGCCGGGATCCGATCGTCTCTGAGCGGGCGGGCGTGGATCACGGGGAAAGCGGAATACGTTCTCGATGCTGACGATCCGTTTCCAGAGGGATATAGAGTGGGGGATTTATGGGGGAGCTAGGGGCGTCCATCGTCCATCCTCAACAGGGACTCATATGACGCATAGCAGAAGAGATTTTGTCAGGTCCACGACGGGAGCAGCAGCGGCGGTTGCGGGATTTCCTCACATCATTCGCAAGCAAGACGACCGCATGGTGAGGATGGGCCTCATCGGAATCGGGGATCGCGGAACGGGCACGCTCCGACTCATGCTCCGTCGTGGCGACGTCGACGTACGCGCCATCTGCGACATCGATCCCGATGCGATCGCGCGAGGGCGCGAACAGTTGATCGAAGCCGGCGTCGAAAACTTGGGTGTGTACACTGGAGAGGAATCCTACCGCGAGTTGGTCGAACGTGAGGACCTCGATGCAGTGCTGATCGCGACCCCCTGGCGACTTCATGCGCCAATGGCGTTGGCGGCGATGCGAAACGGTAAATGGGCGGCGGTCGAAGTGCCGGTTGCCGTAACACTGGAGGAGTGCTGGGAACTTGTCGAAACGTCCGAGGAGACGGGTATTCCCTGCATGATGATGGAGAACGTGTGTTACAGACGCGATATCATGGCCGTGCTTAACATGGTTCGTGAGGGTCTCTTTGGAGAGTTGATACACGCTCAATGCGGGTATCAACACGACCTGCGTTTTGGGTTCAAGTTTCGGCCCGGTGTGGAGTTCGGTGAGAATGCGCGTGGTCCCGCGCGATGGCGTACGCAGCATTCAGTGACGCGGAACGGCGACATCTACCCGACGCACGGGATAGGTCCGGTGAGCCAGTTTCTCGATATCAATCGTGGCAATCGATTCGTCACTTTGACGTCTACCGCGACCAAGACGCGTGGCCTGCACCAACACATTGTCGATCATGGTGGGCGCGATCATCCAAACGCCTCTGTGGAGTTCAAACTGGGTGACATCGTGACGACCGTGCTGAGTTGCTCGCGTGGCGAGACCGTCGTACTCATGCACGATACCAATTTGCCTAGGCCGTATTCGCTCGGGTTCCGGGTGCAGGGAACCAAAGGGATCTGGCAAGACGATCTGCGATCGGTCTATTTCGAGGGCCGCAGCCCCCGGCCACACCGATGGGAAGAAGCGCGCGGGTACCAAGAGACGTTCGATCACGCCCTCTGGAAGCGATATACCAGTGATGCCGAGGGTGCAGGACACGGCGGGATGGACTTCTTCGTTCTCAACGGGTTCGTCGAATCAGTGAAGCGACGGGTTCCCCCGCCTATCGATGTCTACCAATCGGCTACGTGGAGTGCGATCAGTGCGCTGTCAGAGCAATCGATTGCGTTGGGCAATCACCCGGTCGTGTTTCCCGATTTCACCGCCGGGAAGTGGGCAACGGCGAGCCCGGACTTTGGGTTCTCCGACGAATTCTAAGGGAGGATGCTGGATGCTGAGGCGAGGGCGAAGGGCGAAGAGCAGAGGAGGCATTAGTACAGTGTTGATCCTGTTGTTTGCCGCGTGTGCCGGACCGGCACCCAAGGTGAAGAGGGTCCTTGTGATCGGTATTGACGGTGTGCGCGTCGATGTGCTTGCCCAAGCCGAAACACCGACGATCGATTCGTTGATCGTCGCCGGGGCCTTCACGACGTCCGCACGCAACGTGCTGCCCACCGTCTCCGGGCCGAACTGGTCGAGCATGATGACTGGTGCGACCCCGGATAAGCACGGTGTACACTCGAACAATTTTTCCGGCAACGCGTATGACGAGTTTCCCGATTTTTTGACTCGGCTGGAACGCATCGATCGAGCGTTCGAGACCATCGCGATCGTGGATTGGCCGCCCTTGGGCAGCACCGCTGCCGGAGGTCCATTGTTTGGCGACTCCGTAGATTTCCGTGTTCTGGTGAACGGCGACGAACTCGATTACGAGGTGGCCGATTCTTTCGTCACGCGCGAGGCGGTCCGCGCGTTGGAGACGCAAGATCCGCACGCCATGGTGGTCTATCTAGGGAACGTCGATGTAGTGGGCCATGAACACGGGTCGCTCTCGCCAGAATATCGAGCCTCGATCGAAACCGCCGACGCCCAGGTGGGTGTCATCCTCGCTGCGTTGCGTGCCCGCCCAACGTATATTGAGGAAGATTGGTTGCTTCTCATAAGCACCGATCATGGCCGTCGCGACGACGGTGGTCACGGTGGTGAATCAGAACTCGAACGGACGATTTTCTATCTCACCAGTGGCCCGTCCGCTATGGCTATCGAACCTGGCGCCGCGGTGACCTTGCTCGATGTTGCTGCCACGGCGTTGGCTCATCTGGGTGTTGCAATCGATCCATCGTGGCAATTGGATGGGAAGGTGGTTGGATTGCGCCAACAGTGAGGCGGACCGATGAGCGATGTGTTGTCCGAGCCTCTGCTTGGGGAGCTGGTACACCGTTTCCAGAATGAGTTCGGGGATGCCCGAGGTCTCCATGTTGCTTGGGCGCCCGGCCGGATCAACCTCATCGGCGAACACATCGACTACAATCATCTCCCCGTGCTCCCAATGGCCATTCAGCGGGGTACCTACCTGGTCTTCAAACCGCGTGACGACGCGCACGTGCGTGTTACGAGTTCCAACTCTCGATTCGAACCGCGATCATTCGACGTCGCGGAGGAGATTCAGCCCTACGAGAGCGGTGATTGGGGGAACTACGTCAAGGCAGCGGCGCAGACGTTGGCGGTGCGCTACTCGGTTGCGACGGGCTTTGATGGGCTCGTGCATTCGACGCTCCCCATCGCTTCGGGCCTGAGTTCGTCGTCCGCGCTCGTCGTGGCTGCAGCCCTGGCATTCCTGACCGGTGGAAGCGACGACTGTCGTCCGTTCGACCTCATGGAGGCGCTCGCGGAGGGTGAGCGGTACGTGGGCGTGCGAGGTGGAGGCATGGACCAGGCGGTCATTCTCGGCGCACGCGAAGGTGCCGCGACCCATGTCTCGTTCGCACCGCTGCAGATCGAACTCGTGTCTATCCCGGGCACTTGGCAGTTCATCGTCGCCCATAGCCTCGAGGACGCACCGAAATCTGAGGGCGCAATGCAGGTTTATAATGAGCGAACGGAAGAGAGCCATGGGGCGGTGCGCACAATGGTCGAGGCCTTTGGGTTGGACGCTACGGTTGGCGAGTACCAGGCATTGATCGACGAGGTGGGGCCCGAGCGCCTGTTGCGAGAAGCGCAGCGGCGGCTCGATGCTACCCAACACCGCCGGCTGCGTCACGTCGTGACGGAGACGGATCGCGTGTTCGCAGCCGTCAGGATGCTCTCACAGGAAGATCTTTCGGGTTTTGGGCCACTCTTGTGCGACTCGCACAGGAGCCTTCGAGATGACTATGACGTAAGCACGGCGGAACTCGACGAATTGGTCGAAACGGCGGTGGCAGCTGGAGCCGTTGGAGCGCGGCTTACGGGCGCGGGACTAGGTGGGTGCGTGATCGCGTTATGCGATGCCGCGAACGCACCGCAGGTTATCGAGGGCTTGACAGCTAATTTCTACGATCGGCGGGAATTCGACACACCCATCGAGGATGTGTTGTTTACCGTCGCTCCGTCTGACGGCGCACGAGTGTTGAGCCTGTAGGCGAACCTACTCGAACGAGATCATGGGAATGGTCTTGAAGAGACCAAACGCCGCGACCGCCGTTCCCGTCAAGAGCATCAAACCATAACCGGCATTGCCGTAGAGCAGGTAACCGGTTCCGAACAGCGCCGTGTACACGACGGTGCACCCCAGGAACCACGCCAGGAGGGCGGGAGCCAACTCGGCGCCGGCCTTGGAATCGCTGTCGACCTTGACGGCTCCTCGCCAGCCAGCCTCGAACGGCCGAATGCGATCGTAAAATGATTGCAGCGTTTGGGTATCGGCCGGTGGCGTGAGCCAAGTGACGCTGAGCCACACGATCGTTGTGATGCCCACGGCCAGCACCAGCTGGAACGATGGGTCGATTGGTGCGAACCCGAATCTTTCGTGAGCAACCTGGAAATAGATCGCGACGAAAAGCGAAACAATCATGGCGGACAATTCGCTCCACGCGTTGATGCGCCACCAGAACCACCGCAACAGGAAGATCAATCCCGTACCGGCGCCGATCTGGAGAAGGATCTGGAAGGCTTGCAAGGCGTTCTCGAGCCACAATGCCACAATCGATGCCAGGACGATCAAGGCCACTGTGGATACTCTCGCAACCATAACGTAATGTGCTTCGGTCTTCGATGGATTCACGAACCGGCGATAGAAGTCGTCAACAATGTACGACGCGCCCCAATTCAGATGGGTGCTGATCGTAGACATGTACGCGGCTGCCAATGATGCGACAACCAGGCCGAGGAGCCCGTGCGGTACGAACACCAGCATCGCAGGGTACGCCAGATCGTGGCGCACGATCGACGAATCCAAATGGGGAAATCGTTCGGCCAATGCGGCAAGATCGGGATATACCACGAGTGAACACAGAGCCACGATGATCCACGGCCATGGGCGCAGCGCGTAGTGTGCAATGTTGAACCACAGCGTAGCGCGCATCGCCTCGCGTTCGTCGCGTGCGGCCAACATGCGTTGCGCAATGTATCCACCTCCGCCTGGTTCAGCACCCGGATACCAGATGCTCCACCACTGCACGCTGATGGGAATGATGAAAACCGCGGCAGCAGTCTTCCAGTCGGAAAAATCCGGTAGAAAAGCCAACTTGTCGGCTACGGCGGGGTTGGTCATCAAGTTGGCCAAGCCGCCCACGTCAGGGTGCGCGAGGGCGTAGTATGCGGCGGCGATCGACCCGACCATAGCGATGGCAAAAAGCAACAGGTCGGTGACGACGACACCCCACAGGCCTGTCGTCGCCGAGTACAGGACCGTGAGCGTTCCCGCCACGAGGACAGTGGTCTTTTCATCCACGCCGAGCAGGACACCGCTGATTTTCATTGCCGCCAACGTGACCGTGGCCATGATCATCACGTTGAAGAACACGCCGAGGTACAGAGCCCGAAAGCCGCGGAGGAACGCGGCAGGGCGTCCTGAATACCGGAGCTCGTAGAAACCGACGTCGGTAAACACGCCCGAACGTCGCCAGAGCTTCGCGTAGAAGAAAACCGTGCACATTCCGGTGATCAGAAACGCCCACCAAAGCCAGTTTTGGCTCACTCCGCCGGTTCGGACCAGTTCGGTCACCAGGTTCGGTGTATCGGTCGAGAAGGTGGTCGCCACCATCGAGGTGCCGATGAGCCACCAGGGTAGCGACCGCCCCGAGAGGAAATACTCCCTGGTGCCCGTGCCGGCGCGGCGGACGAACAACAAACCGACCACGACGACTACGGCACCGTACAGGGCCATGACGACCCAATCACTTGTGGTGAGTTGCATAGGAGCTCGACGGGGATGGCGGGTGAAAGAATAGAACGCGCCGGCCACGCGCGCCAGCATTCTTGACGTTCCGGTTGCCAGGCGTACGTTCGCGCCAGAAACCTTGAGAAGGGGGTTTTGTGTCACGACGCGTGGTGGTGCTCGTATGTTTGACGGTCCTCGTTGGAGCCTGCGATCGGCAGGACTTCGATCAACTTGCCGTATCATCGCTCGCCCAGATCGACGGCGAGATCACACTGGCCGGGTTGGAACGGCCGGTGGAAATCAGGCGGGATCCATGGGGTGTCGCGCATATCTACGCCGAGACGGTCGAAGACCTGTTCTTTGCCCAGGGGTTCGTGGCGGCGCAGGATCGACTTTGGCAACTGGAGGTGTGGCGCCGAGTGGGTGAGGGGCGTCTCTCGGAAATCGTCGGACCGGAAACGGTCGAGCGCGATCGGCTAGCCCGGCTGCTCAAGTACCGTGGCGATATGGATGAGGAATACGAGAGTTATCACCCCGATGCAAAGACGATCATATCGTCCTGGGTGCGCGGGGTGAACGCGTTTATCGAGGTCTCGCGAGACAACCCGCCGGTCGAGTTCAAGTTGACGGGCATCGCCCCCGAGCCCTGGGCTCCGAATGTGCCCATCATGCGTATGGCCGGACTCCCGATGACCGGCAATGCGCGCAACGAGTTGTCGCTGGCACGAAGCGTCGCGCGTCTAGGTCTTGAAGAAGCGAACCGGCGCGACCAACCCGATCCGTTCCACCGCCTCCACGTGTCTGACGGCCTCGACGTGGCGAGCATTCCGCCCGAAGTCCGTGAGATTCTGAACACCGGTTATCAACCCGTACCGCGTATTCCTCTGGTGGGTGAGTACGCGACCTGGGAGGTCGATGATGATCTGCCGCCCCAGGGTTCGAATAACTGGGTAGTAGGTGGGGCGATGACCATGACCGGCAAACCGCTTCTGGCCAACGATCCCCATCGGTTCCTCTCCAACCCTTCGCTGCGGTACTTGGTGCACTTGAACGGTCCCGGGTGGAACGTGATAGGTGCCGGAGAACCGGCGTTGCCGGGTGTTGCCATCGGCCATAATGAGCACATTGCCTGGGGCCTTACCATCGTCGGTATCGATCAACAGGACATCTTCGTCGAAGAAGTCAATCCGGCGAATCGCAATGAGGTGCGTTGGCGTGGTGGGTGGGAGCCGCTCCGAATCGAGATCGATACGATCCACATCAAGGACGAAGACCCTCGAGTGATCGAACTCAAGTTCAGTCGGCACGGCCCCATCATCTACGAGGACACCGTCAACGGTCGCGCCTATGCCTTCAAGTCTATTTTGGCCGAACCGGGGACGGCGGGATATCTCGGATCGTTGCGTGTGGACCAGGCGACCAATTGGGATGAGTTCCTAAGCGCTATGGACCACTGGCTCATGCCGTCCGAAAACATGATCTACGCGGACACTGCTGGGAACATCGGGTGGCAGGCGGCCGGGCTCACTCCTATCCGGTGTTGTGGTTGGGTCGGTCGATTGCCGGTGCCGGGTACGGGGGAGTACGGTTGGCGTGGTTTCAGGCCGATGCATGAACTCCCGCGCGAATACAATCCGCGCCGCGGGTATATCACGACCGCGAACCACAACATCATGCCGCCGGGATACGATCCGCCGTTGGGATACGATTGGTCGTCACCGCTGCGGTATCTGCGTCTCGATGACGTGTTGTCGGACAGTGGTGGGTTTACGGTCGAAAAGTTCAAAGCGCTCCAGCAGGACGTTTACTCCAGTGCCGCGCATGAAGCTGTGCAGGTGCTCCGGAATTGGGAAGCTTCCGACGCGCAGGCCGAACGGGCTCGGCGTGTCCTGCTGGAATGGGACGGGTGGCTGCGTGCGGACGGAAGCGCGGCGGCGATCTACCGGGCGTGGAGGGACACCGTGAATCAACGGGCGCTCGATCCAACAGTCGACGCGGCAACGCGACGTCAGTTGGCAGAAGATGCACTTGGCCATGCGGTCGATCGGTTGGAGACCGAGCAGGGTTCGGATTGGAACGCGTGGCGATACGACCGACTACGGTACACCCGATTCCCCCACTGGGTGACCGAGGCCTACGACATTCCGCCGGTACCCCGGCCCGGTGACCGCACGACGGTCAATCTTACCGGGCAATCCGGAGCGTCGTTTCGTGAAATCATCGATCTGTCTGATTGGGACAACTCCGTGGGGACCAATGTGCCGGGTCAATCGGGCCAGCCCGGTAGCCCTCACTATGACGATCTCGTGTCGTTCTGGGCAAACGGTGAATACTTCCCGTTGCTGTTCAGTCGTGAAGCGATCGTGGAGAATACCGCGAACCTGCTAACGCTCAGGCCGGCGAACTAGCTCGATCCACCGCGAAGGTTGTTGGGGTATGCCCCGCTGGCGATGAGCCCGTGGATACGGTCGGTGACTGCCGTCCGATCCGCGCGATACGTCATTCCAAACCCAGCTTCTGCACCACCGACAACATGGACGCGGCACTGACCGGTCTGCAGTTGTTCGTTGATGGCAGCGCCAATGAGAAATTCCTCCTCGGACTCGTTGTCGGCGGCTTCACGGAATCGATCGAACTGTTCCGCCAACGGCTCAAAGAGTGACTCGGCGAAGCCCCAAAGATTCATTGAGACCATTTCAGACCCCGACAACGCGACGACGCTTCCATCCGTTGCCCGTCCGACATAACCGTTGCCTGAAGGCATGATATCCCGCACTTCGAAAATCGATTGCAAGGACCCGTCCTCGGCGATCTCGCACACGGCACGGGAAACGCCGCCATCCTCGGACATCGGTGTGGTGCTCAGGCGATACGCCACGAGTGCATGGTGTCCTGGGTGGGTGGCGAGGGAGTCCCTGAGTTTTGTGAATCCTTCCGGGGGGTACCAATCGTCGGCATTGACGACGGCAAACTGACCTGAAACGGCATTGCGTGCCGACAGTATCGCGTGTCCGGTACCCCACGGGCGTCGCCGGTCGGGCCGCGGATGGTCTTGGTACGCGTATCGCACCGATACGTCGTTACCCCAGATATTGGTTACATGCGTCCCAAACTCCCGTTCAGCGTCCTTTTGGATAACCAGTACGGATTTCCGGTAGCCCGCACGAAGCGCATCGTAAATTGCGTAGTCGAAGAGTGCCTCGCCGTTGGGGCCTACCGGAGCAAGTTGCTTCCCGCCGCCAAAACGCGACGAGATGCCGGCGGCGAGAACGACGAGCGTTGGCATGTAACTCTCCTTCGTTATTTGCGAATGCTACGTCGCACCATGATAGGGTCAAGCGCGGGAACACGGTAACCCGAACTGTCGGGTGGCGGTTCTGCGAGAGGGCACGTGCAGATACATTCCCCATTTCCTAGCGCAGGGGTATGCCAATGACAAATGTGACACTGGCCCAGATTGCGGATGGGGCCTCGTTTCCCAAACGGGCCACCGCCGGCGCGTTCGGACATGACCTCGCCACGATTCAGGACGAACGCGTAGGCGGCCACGAAACGCGCATCCTGCCCTGCGGTTACCAATTGGCTCACGATCTGCCGTACGATGACACCGGGGGGCTCGCTATGCTCGTCCTACCCCGGTCCAGCCTGTCGTTGAAACATGGATTGATTCTGCCCAATTCACCGGGGCTGATCGATGCGGACTATAGCGGGCCAATTGGGATCATCGTGCACAATCTGCGTGACGATCCGATCGTTTTGTCGGCAGGCACCCGGATTGCGCAGGCGGTGTTCGTCGAGTTGAAGTTCCCGCGGCTGCAGGTAGTAGACAAAGTTGATCCGAACCGGAACCGTGGTGGATTCGGTTCTACCGGAAACTGACTGGCAGAGGGCTAATTGGTAGGGGCGGGATCCCATAGGTGAGTGCGACCATTACAGCATGTGGAGAAGAGCACGAGGCGCGCCCCGTCAAACCCAACGCCATGTTCCCTCGCACCGAGAATTTCCTGGTCGTACACTAGGCGCGGTGGGATGAACTCGTCGTCAAGGTCTTGACCTGGAACGAATATGTATCGAGCGGAAGCTTCGACGTCCCCGTCTCGCAACACCTCGACGCGCGCCGGTGTGATGACCAGGCGTCGACTGTAACCAACGCCCTCCGGCGTTAGCACGTCGGTCGAGCCGGCTTCTTCCGTGCGGACCCAATCCCACCTACCGAAAAGCTGTTCTTCGATAGGCGGCATGCTTGGTTCCGTGGCGCATGCGGCTCCACTAGCCAGGATTGCAGCGACGAGCCAAGCCCGCCGAGCGTGTTGTCTCGGTCGCAAAAACTGCATCTCTCTTCTAGGAGGTCCGAAGGGGTCGAACTACTCACTGCTGCAATGTCCTACCCCTTCAGGAATATCAACGTTCCGCCGACGCCAGCAACGTTTTTTGTAACGGACCTGCCTGGCGCCCGGGAACCTCGTGTCGCACCTTACGGTATTGGAAATGCTAGTCACATGTTCCACGAGCCATCTTCAAACCCAGGTGGGCATCTGAAACAGACGGTGTTGGGGTTGTCGTGGGCGACGATCGGCGTCGGCATTGCCATTGTCGCGCCTCAGGTTGTTAGCGCGCCCGCGCGGGGAAACCTTGCGGTACAGGATGCACCTGCAGAACCAGATCAAGGACGTGCGTTCTACTTCACGAGGGCCGTCTACACTGTTTTGGGGCAGTCCGAGGGGTGGCGCCAGGGTCGCTATGGCAAGGGATGGTGGACCGACTGGCCCAAGGCGGATATCCAATTCGTCATGGGCCTTACGCACCTGACCAACCTCGATGCTTACGAGGAAGACAACCTCATCAGGTTCGACGACCCCGAAATCCGTAGGTTCCCATTCGTGTATGCCCTCGAGGTGGGCTACATGAATCTCACCGACAGCGAAGTGTTGGGCCTGCGCGAATACCTCATGGCTGGCGGGTTCCTCGTTATCGACGATTTTTGGGGGTTGCGGGAGTGGCATAACTTCGAGCAGCAGATGTACCGCGTGTTTCCCGAGTACCCGATCATCGATATTCCAATGGACCATGCAGTGATGCACGCGTTCTATGAGATCGATGAAATTCTCCAAGTGCCCGCGCGGGGCCGCGGCATTAATTTTGGCCGGCCCACGTGGGAAGACCCCTCAGATACCGTTCCGCGCGTGCGTGGAGTGTTCGACGACGAAGGCCGACTGATCGTCATCATCAACTACAATACCGACTTGGGTGATGCGTGGGAGTGGGCAGAAGACCCTTGGTACCCGCTCGATAAAGCGAACTTCGCCTATCAACTCGGTATCAACATGATCATGTATGCGATGACGCACTGATGTTCGAATTCTTCTTCAAGTATCGGCCGATCGTGTTCCAACAGGGTGACTTGGTATTCCGGTCACCCGTGCCGATTTGGGTGCTCGTGCTTGGCGGTATGGTGTTGGCCGGCGTCGGTGTTATGACGTACGTGAAGGGCCGGCGTGGACTCGAGCGCCGCGATCGCATCATTCTGAGCGCTCTTCGAATCGTGACCATCGCGGTACTCGTGTTTGCGCTCTCGCGACCCATGCTCGTGATCGCCACTATCGTTCCCCAACAGAACTTCCTCGGCATCTTGATCGACGATTCTCGCAGCATGGGTATTACCGATCGTGGCGACGAACCGCGCGGCCAGTTCGTGTACGACCAGTTCGGACCGGAGGGGAGCGAGTTACTTTCGGCCCTCTCGGATCGTTTCCAGTTGCGCTTCTTCAAGTTTTCCGAATCGATGAATCGGTTGGGTGACGTGAGCGAGTTGACGTTCGCCGGTGCCCGCACGGACCTGGCTACAGCACTAGACGAGGCGCGCTTGGAGTTGGCCGCCGTGCCTTTGGCAGGATTGGTCGTCGTGACCGACGGTGCCGACAACGGCGATGCTTCGCTGTCGGAGGCGATCTTACAGCTGCAGGCGGACGGTGTCCCGGTTCACACCATTGGTCTGGGCACGGAACGCTTCGCGAAGGATATTGAGATCAGCCGCATCGAGGCTCCGCGACGAGTCCTTCTGGGTTCCGTGGTAGCCGTCGATCTGACGGTCAACCAATCCGGTTTCGACAGGCAAACCGTGGAACTCGTTGTCGAAGACGAGGGGCGCATTCTCAAGACGCAGCAGGTGGAACTCCCGAGCGGTGGCGAACC
>Ga0114949_10000061_pt1 | contig 38778 bp, 41 predicted proteins | sample N074metaG_FD_83505 | JGI IMG/M metagenome (GOLD analysis project Ga0114949, IMG submission 83505) | Deep subsurface microbial communities from Kermadec Trench to uncover new lineages of life (NeLLi) - N074 metaG | ecosystem: Environmental > Aquatic > Marine > Ocean trench > Sediment | place...
ATCTGGACGACCCACGCCCATTTCGCCAATCGAATGTTCTGCCTCGTGCGGACCGGTGAATTTGCAAAACCCCAGCAGGGAATCACGTTTGTGCTGCTGGACATGGACACGCCCGGCATCACCATCGAACCGATCGTTTTTGCCAGCGGGACCCATGAGGTCAATCAGGTGTTCTTCGACGACGTGCGCGTGCCCATCGCAAACCGTGTTGGTGAAGAACACCAGGGCTGGCGCGTTGCGAAGTACCTCCTCGAGTTCGAGCGCGGCGGGGGTGGCAGTGCCGGGTATGTCACAGCGCTGACAAGGGTGCGCACACTCGCCGAGCAATCGCCCACGGCCGATGGTCCGCTGGCCGAAGATGTATCGTTCAAACGTAAACTCGCAGCGACCGAAGTGAAGCTGCAGGCCATCCAGTACACGGAATTTCGCATCATGGCGGCGTTGTCCAAGGGGCAGAATCCGGGACCCGAGTCATCGATCATGAAAAATCTGGGTGCGGACATCGGCCAACGGATCACCGAGCTCGCCTTGGAGGCCGTCGGCTGGTACATCCAGCCGCACCAGCCCGATGCCCGGACGCCGGGTCAGAACGTAACGCCGATAGGACCGGAGCGCGGCATCGTCGCCTTTCCGCGTTATTTCAATCTGCGGGCAAGCTCGATTGCCGGTGGCACCAACGAAGTGCAGAAGAACATTGTCGCCAAACTGGTACTCGGGCTTTAGGCTGAAGCGATAAGCCACAAAAGGAGGATCCGATGGAACCACTTGTCCTGCGCGAGGATTCACAAGGCCTGTGCACGCTGACGCTGAACCGCCCCGATGCGCTCAACGCATTGAGCCCGGCGCTCTTTGTCGAGTTGCGCGACCACCTCGATGACATCGCAACACACACCGAAGAGATCGGATGTGTGATTCTGTGCGGCAAAGGCCGGTCATTTTCCGCCGGCAACGACATCAAAGCCATTCAGGCCGGAGAGAGGCCGCCAGAACCACACTTCCAGGCTGCAACCCTGGAAAAAATCGAAGCGTTGCCGCAACCGGTTATCGCCGCAGTGCAGGGGCACTGTTACACGGGTTCGCTGGAACTCGCACTCGCCTGCGACCTGCTGGTGGCGGCAACCAGTGCAAAATTTGCCGACACGCACGGCAAATGGGGCATGTCGCCAACCTGGGGAATGAGTCAGCGCCTGCCCAGGCGCGTCTCTCTTGTTGTCGCCCGTGAGATGATGTTCAGCGGCCGTGTTGTCGACGGTGCGGAAGCCGTAACAATAGGCCTGGCGAATTGCTGCGTGCCGGACGATGAGTTGCTGGAGACCGCCACGACCATGGCCCGGCAGTTCCTGGAAAACTCCTGGTTCACACTGCGGATGGACAAACAGCTCATCAACACCGGGTTGAACTACACACTGCGGGAGGGACTGGAATACGAACGCGCGACCAGTCCGGGCGCCGGACCGGATATGGCCGAGCGTCTCGGCGCATTCACATCTCGCTGACCGTCACCTGCTTACTCGACCGGCTCTCAGATCACAGTGGCGACGAACGCTGCGGCCACGTCGGCCATTTCGGCGAAGACATCCTGTTCGGTCCTGCGGGTTCTCTTTAGAATCTTGTAGGAGTGATCGGCCGTATCCAGCTTGTGAAGGCGCGCCTGCGGCAGCGACTCAACCAGATCCTCGAGCAATTTACCTTCGGCGAGCGCATCGCGCGTGCCGCTCATAAACAGCATCGGCAGATCGATATCCGGCAAATGGGCTGCACGTTCCACGCTGGGTTTTTTCGGCGGGTGCAGCGGAAACGAGCAGAAAATGAGGCCGCGAACGCCAAGATCGCCGGACCCGACGGCATGTGATGCCATCCGGCCGCCGTAGCTGTGGCCACCAAGAAACCGCGCGAGGTCCGGCGCACACTCGGCGGCAACCGCGACAGCGGCGATGATGCAAGCTACGGATAGCGCCTGAGGATCCACCCGTCGGCGACCGTGCTCCATAAACGGAAAATTGAATCTCAGCGTGGCGATCTGTCGCGCGGCAAATGCATCGCTGATCGCGACCATGTTGGCATGCTGAAAGTCGGCACCCGCACCGTGGGCGAGAATCAGCAAGGCAACCGCAGCATCCGGCCGCAGCAGTTCCGCGCTCAGTGTCGTATCCGGGACTTTGACTCGAAGCGCCGTGCGCCGCATGGGCGCCCTTCAGTCGAGTTCGTCGACGCTGTTGATGATTTTACCGACGAGACCGTATTCGACAGACTCTTCAGGGCTCATCCAGTAGTCCCGATTTGTATCGCGTTCCACCCGTTCGACCGACTGACCGGTTCTCTCGGCGATGATGGCGTTGATCCGTTCACGGGTTTTGACGATCTCCCTGGCATGAATCTCAACGTCGGCTGCCGTGCCGCCGAAGCCACCCGCGGGTTGATGGATGAGGAACCGGGTGTTGGGCAGACAAAAGCGATGCTCTTTCTCCGGTGCCAGGTAGATATGGGTGGCGATACTGCCGACCCAGCCAGTACCGATCGCGCGCACCGTTGGCCGGATGTAGCGGATCATGTCGTAAATCGTATCACCGGATTCCACGTGACCACCGGGAGAACCGATGTACAAAGTAATGAGATCGTCTGATTCGAACGATAGCGCGAGCAATTTCTCAGTGGTGCGCCGAGCGACGTCCTGATCGATTTCCCCGAACAGGGTCAGCGTCCGATTTTTAAACAGGGTGTTTTCGAGGAACTGGAACTGCTTGGCAGCTTCCGCAACCTCCTCTACACCATCGAGATGTGTCATTTGTCCTATACTCTTTATCAGGTTATCGGGCCGAGCAATTCTACACTAACTGTAAAACATTCAGGGGGAGCGAAGATGCCACTAGCAGCGGAATATGAGGCGATGCTGGCGGAACTGGCGGCAACGCCGGGACCGGCTTTACACGAGATGTCGCCAGCGCAGAGTCGTGAGATGTACCGGATGATGCGTCCACCCAACCCCGAACTCATCGTCGGCAATGTCGAAGACCGTGCCATTGATGGACCGGCAGGTGCCATACCGATTCGAATTTACACGCCCGTTGGCAGTGGGCCGTTTGGCATTTTGATCAATTTCCATGGCGGCGGCTGGGTTATCGGAGATCTTGATACCGCCGATGCCGTGTGCCGCGATTTCTGCACCAGCGCGAACTGCATCGTCGTATCGGTCGACTATCGCATGGCGCCAGAACACCCCTATCCGGCGGCCGTGGTCGACAGCTACGCGGCAACCTGCTGGGTCGCAGACAACGCAGAATCGCTGGGTGGCAATGGCAAACTTGCGGTAGGTGGCGAAAGCGCCGGCGGCAACCTGGCGGCAGTGGTCGCTTTGAAAGCGCGCGACGAAGCGGGCCCGGCAATCGACTTCCAACTTCTGGCGTATCCAGTCGTGGATGCGGATCTGAGCTTGGCGTCCTACCGGGAAAACGGCGAAGGCTATCTGCTCACGACCGACACAATGGCCTGGTTTTGGGATCACTACTGTCCGGATCATGGCAAGCGTGCACAGTGGGAAGCCTCACCGATGCAGGCTGAAAACCATGCGGGTTTACCACCCGCGCTCATTGTGACCGCTGAATTCGACCCGCTGCGCGATGAGGGTGAGGCCTACGCAGCCACGCTGAAGGCGGCCGGTGTCGATTCCCAGGCGATTCGTTTCGACGGGCTCATCCATGATTTTCTGGCAACCGCCCAGCTTTTTCCGGTCAGCCGCGAGGCTTTCGACAGAGTCGCCGGCCTGCTCAGTGAAAAGCTCAGCAGCCGCGGGAAGGAATGACTCATGCTGTATGTGCTTTTTTGTGAAGATAAACCCGATAGTGAAGCGCTCAGGCTCGCCAATCGCGAAGCGCATCTTGCCTACGTCGGGGACCACTCCATAACAGTGAAGCTGGCGGGCCCAATGTTGAGTGACGACGGCGAGCACATGATTGGCTCGATGTTCATAGTCGAGGCGAATTCAGTAGCTGAGGTCAGCGCGCTGAACGCAGCCGACCCCTACACTCTGGCGGGGTTGTTCGAAACCGTTGCCATTCATCCATTCCGCCAAACGATTCCAACGGAGCCGGTACTCTGAAGAAAGCGATCGTGATTGGCGTCGGTCCGGACCGTGGGCTGGGCGCGCAACTGTGCGCGCGTTTCGCGCGCGAAGATCTCGAAGTTCTGGTGGCAGGACGCACGCCGGAAAAGCTCGAATCCGTCGTTGCCAGCATCGAAGGCGCAGGCGGCCGGGCCCGTGCGTATACGGCTGACGCAACCGACGAGAGCCAGGTCAAGGCACTGTTCGATGCCGCCGGAGACGATTTATCACTTGCGGTATACAACGCAGGTAACAACACGCCTGGACGCATCATCGACATGGAAGCCGACTATTTCGAGAACAGCTGGCGTGTCTGTTGTTTCGGCGGCTTCCTCTTCGGCCGCGAAGCTGTCCGGCGGCTGGTTCCGGCGGGGGGCGGAACGCTGTTGTTCACCGGTGCCAGCGCATCGCTGCGTGGGCGCGCGATGTTCGGTGCGTTCAACAGTTCCAAGGGCGCGCTACGCAACCTTGCTCAGGCGATGGCAAAAGAATACGCCGGTGACGGCGTTCACGTGGGTCACGTGGTTGTCGACGGGCCCATCGGCGGCGATAAAATCCTGCAGGGTTTCCCGGAGTACGCCGAAAAGCTCGGCAACGAGGGGATGATCAGTATCGAAGGAATTGTCGATGCGTTCGTCTATCTGTACCGGCAGTCGCGAACGGCCTGGTCATTCGAGGTCGACGTGCGGACGTCACAGGAGAAGTGGTAGCTGGTCTAGTACCGGGTATCAGCCTTTAGCCTTTTCCAGTCTTCGGACGGAAAAGGCTAAAGGCTGATACCCGGTACTATATGCCTCAGTCGTCGACCCTGGCTTCCGCGTAACCCGACAGCACCGTGGCGCCATCCTGATTTTTGGTCTCAAGCGCCAAGCGCACAATGTTGTTCTCCACCGACTCGACCGTTGCGGTGGAGTTCAGAGTGTCACCCGGCCAGACCTGATTGGTGAATCGCACCCCGTATTTGGTGAGTCGGCCATCACCCACATAATTGGTCACCATTCGTCCCGTCATGCCCATGGTCAGCATGCCGTGGGCAAATACTGAGGGATAACCCGCAACTTTCGTCGTGAATACCTCGTCGGTGTGCAGCGGGTTGTAGTCACCCGAAGAGCCGGCGTACTGCACGATCTGCGTGCGTTTGAGGTCTTCCACCAGACACTCGCTGTAAGTGTCTCCCACCTTGAGTTCGCTTACTTTCAATGCCATGCCTGCTCTCCTACTGATCCACCGGTCGTTCGGTACGAACGCCGACGCCGGTTGCGGTGATGACGAGTTCCCCATTCTGGTCGCGGTACTCGGTGACAGATTCCGAGAACATCAGCTTGCCGGCACGCTTGCTCTCTTTTTCCCAGGTTTTGCCGGGTTTGGTTTCCGCGGTCAGCACATCGCCAGGCTTGAGATGCCGGTGGTACTCAAAGTGCTGTTCTGCATGCAGACCGCCACCACCGCCACCACCACCGCCAGATCCACCTTCCTTTTTCTTGACTCCGGTCGGTTCCTTACCCGAGCCGAACCAGTCTTCGCCGATTTTTGGTCGAAGAAAATAATTCGGATCGAATTGCGCACTGGATTGGGCAAACGTCGGCGGCGCGATGACACTGCCGGGTTCGGTTCCAGCGGCATAATCCGCATCGTAGTAAATCTGATTGTCGTCCCCGATCGAGCGAGCAAACATGAGAATGTGACTCGCCTCGATGGGAAATTTATCTACAGCCATCTCAATTCCCCCAAATAGCTTGGTTATACCTGAATTTTGTGGACAGGCAGTTTAACGCCCTTTGAAATCAGGATCACGCTTTGCCAGAAAAGCGCTGATACCCTCAATTTTGTCTTCCGTCTGCACCAGCGCACCCTGGGCGTATTTTTCCAGCATGAGCGCACCCGCTAGACTCGACTCCATGCCAAAATTTACCATCGCCTTCATTGTTCTGGGTACGAACGGCGCGAACTTTGCGAGGTGATCGGCCATGCGGCGGGCTTCTGCAAGCAATTCGTCAGCTGCCACGATGCGTGTAATCAGGCCTATCTGCAACGCCCGCTCAGCATCGATCGGTTCGCCCATCAGCAGCATCTCCATCCCCCAGCCGCGACCGACAATGCGCGGCAGGCGGGCGGTCGCCCCGCCACCGGGGATGATGCCGAGTTTGCCTTCCGGTGTCGCGAATCGCGCCTGCGGCACGGCAATTCTTATATCACAGCCAAGCGCAACTTCCAGGCCGCCACCCATGCAGATGCCGTTGATGGCGGCGATCGTCGGCTTGGGCGTACGTTCGAGCTGTTCCGCCAGACCCTGCAGGATCGGTTCCAGTGCTTTTCGCAAGTCCCGATGCAGCACCTCCTCGAGATCCGAACCCGATGCGAATGCCTTCTCTCCTGCTCCGGTGATCGTAATGACCCGCACAGCGTCGTCATCAGCGGCCGCCGCAACGGCATGCTGTAGCTCGTCGAGAGTCGCCAGAGAGATGGCGTTGTGTTTTTCTGCTCGATCGATAGTGATCAGGGCCATCGGCCCAGCCACCGCATAGCGGATGTTTTCGTAGTCGGCCATCAGTCTTTGAGGCGCCGCAACGCATCCAGACCGGATCCCAGCTTATCCTGCAGCTTTTCATCGAGCTGTTGCTCGAGACGATCTTGCACACCCTCGATGTCCAGGCCTGCCGCTGCAATCGCCTGAGTCGAACTGCTCACGATCGGTACCAGGATCTGCTGCAGAGCTTCACGTATCGTCGTGCCATCCGTTTTTCGACCGATATCCGTCAGATGCAGATCTGGAATCTTGACACTCAGATCGCCCAGCAAATCGGAATCGAGTGATGTCTGCGCATTGCTGAAAATGAACTCGTCGATGATCAGTTTCACCTCGGAGCTGTCTTCTCCCGCGGCTCCTGCGGTATCTGCCGAAGCAGAATCGAGGTTCGCCATGATGGCCTGCAGATTAGTCGCGGTACCCTTCGCCACGATGGCCAACTCGGCCTTGTCGATCAGCACAGACTTGATGACAACGAGTTCATCACTTATGTCTGCCACATCGATGACCAGTTTGATCTGACCGAATCGCATGGCGTACGAACCGCCAAATTCAGCCGGATTACCAATTGTCAGGCCGCGCAGTTCGCCGGAGCCCTCGGTCAACGAAATTTCTGCCGAGTCGAGGCTCACCGCGACACCCAGCACTTCGGTTCCGATCGTCTCCACCGCAGTCTTTATGAGACTGCCGGAATTAACAATTACATACACACCAACACCCAAGACCAACGCGACGATGATGCCGCCGACTACTCCCAGTGTCTTCATGACTTACCTCCCATCATTCCATATTTTCGGTACATGCCCGGGGCTTGCGGATACGTGCTTCCTTGATCAGAGGCTCCCTAACACTTTGCAATTTCTCTTTAGCACTCCGGCAACAATCTGATGGTAAACCGCCACGCCATCGGTGCCGAATCGCTGCATGCCCGATGTATGAAACGCCGGTTTCTTTCGCTGCGGTGCCATCATAAGATCACTCGCGCACTATTAGAAGAAACTACCTGAGTCGGGGTAACACATGGAAGATCTACCAGTACAACAGGTATCCGTTTACATGGATACAGCAGTCGAAATCACGATGCGATACGGGCCAAAACTGGTGCTGGCGATCGTCGTTTTATTTGTGGGCTTGTGGATAGTCAACCGCATCGTGCGCCTGGTCGGAAGCACCATGGAGCGCAGCAACGCCGAGCCAACGTTGGCCAAATTTCTTTCCAGCATGGTCTCGATCGGATTGAAGGCATTGCTGCTGATCAGCGTCGCCTCGATGGTTGGTATCGAAACCACATCCTTCGTCGTCATTCTGGCTGCCGCTGGTCTGGCCATCGGCCTGGCATTGCAGGGAACACTCGCGAATTTTGCCGGTGGCGTTCTCATCCTGCTGTTTCGGCCATATAGAATTGGTGATTGGATCGAGGCCCAGGGCGTGACCGGCAGCGTGCTGGAAATCCAGATTTTCAATACGGTAATCAAAACCGGTGACAACAAGCGCATCATCGTCCCCAACGGCTCCATCTCAAACGGCATCATTATAAATTTCTCTGCCGAGTCGACGCGCCGGGTGGACTTCGTTTTCAGCATCGGCTATGGCGACGACATTGGCAAGGCGAAAGCCGTGATCAGCCGTCTGATTGAAGCCGACAAACGTGCCTTGTCTGATCCGGAGCCGCTGGTTGTCGTATCCGAACTTGCGGACAGCTCGGTAAATTTGACCGTTAGAGTCTGGGTCAACTCGGCTGACTACTCGGGGCTCTCTTTCGGTCTCAAGGAACAGGTGAAGCTCACCTTTGACCAGGAGGGCATTTCGATACCATTCCCGCAAAGCGACGTGCACATCCACCAGGCCATTGGTTGACGCCGCAATTTGGTAGCTGTTTTTCTCCGGAGTTTTTTCCGCGGGGTGACGTGGAACGCGCCGCGTGAGTCTGAATAAAAAAAAGCCGCCAATCTGGAGAGGGAATCGGCGGCTCAACGATCTCTAGAGAGATCTCTACGGGGTAGAAATTTTCTAAGATCGACTGCGCGTAAGTTCCAACGCGCAACCACTTAGCTCAGCATCGAATATCCTCGAAAGCTGTTTCGCGGTAATTTCCCGGGCGCAGCAATTTGTGTCAATTTGTTTCGCAATGTGCCGCGATTCAGCCGTCTGTGAGACCCTTTAACCGCCTCAAGCCAGCGTGACCACAACGTCAATGCCGCCATCCGGACCATCGTCGATGTGCACTCGCCAGCCCTGTGCCTGGCACAATTGCTGCACGATGGCCAGACCCAGTCCACTGCCACCGGTCACCACGCTGCGCGAACGCTCAAGTCGAAAGAAGGGTTGAAAAACTTCTTCCCGGGATTCCGGAGGAATTCCGGGCCCGCTGTCGATTACATGAATCTCTGAGTCGTTGACGACAACCCGGACTGCTTCGCCATGCTGCTGTGCGTTGCTGATCAGGTTCATCAAGACACGCTGCAGCGCTCCCGGCGCCAGATCGAGCCGCGAATCTTGCGTGCCGTTCATGGTCACTGGTATCAACTGATCGTAACTCTCGACGACGTTCTCGACGAACGCCTGCACCGCAACCGATTGCTTTGCCTCCGCAGCACCCCGGGCGAAGCGCAAGGCATCACCAATCAATTCGTCCATGGATTCGAGGTTGCGTTCGAAGCGTTCAACGAGCTTCGGGTCGACGTTCTTCGGTAGCAGTTCCAGCGCCAGGCGCATCCTGGTCAGCGGCGTTCGCAGATCATGCGACACGCCTGCAAGCAACGTTGTGCGATTCGACAGTAACGTCGATATTTCCCGGGCCATCGTGTTGAAGTTTCGCGCAAGCGAGACAAGCTCATGTGGTCCTACTTCGGGTAGTGGCTCAAAGTTTTCGCCACCGCGGAAAGTTTCGACACGCTCCGCAGCTTGCACCAGCGGCCGGGTAATTCGCTGGACGATGAACAGCGACGTCAAGAACACCACACCGGCACCAAGACCCACGATGATGATGCCCACATAGAGCGGTTGGATATCCCGCCGTCCGGGAGAAAAGCCGATCTGAATATCAAACCCACCCATCGGTACATCCACCCAGAAGAGTTCGTCCGCCTCCCTGAGTACGACCGGAATGTTCAGGCGCTCAGAGAGCTTGTCCTGCAGGAGGGTCAGATACGGCTGATCCAGCGTTGCCGCAGCCAGATCGCGTGGCTCCGCCGTGACGATGAGGTCGTGGGTCTGCGCCAGCTCGAGTTCAAAAGACGGGCGCGCGTTCGGCGGCAATTCAACCCAGGTTTGCGCCGATAACACCAGCAGGGCCGATTCATCATCCGCTGCTTGCTCTGCGATCGGGTTGATGACAAAAACGTTGAGTGCGGCTATGGCGATAATTACGATGAGCAGCGAACTTACCGCCAGCGTGAGATTCGTACGGGCAAGCAGCGAGCCCGGGCGGAACGTCTTAGAATCAGCCATCACCGTCTGGGCAGAACATGTAGCCTTTCCCCCAGATCGTCTTGATAAAGACCGGCACTGATGGGTCAGGTTCAATCTTACCCCGCAGGCGCGTAACCCTTACATCAATACTGCGGTCGAACGGAGATCTTTCGGCACCCGTCAGCAGGTCGAGTATACGATCGCGGTCCAGCACCTTGTTTGGATGCTCGACCAGAATTGCGAGCAGATCGAACTCACCCGATGTGAGCGGTAACACTGTGCCGTCCTTCACCAGCTGGTGCGACGACATGTCAAGCTCAAACCGACCGAAGACCATCTTCGAGGGGGGCGCGTCTTCTGCATTGCTCCCGCGAGAACGGCGCAATACGGCGCGGATACGGGCGAGCAACTCTCTGGGATTGAACGGCTTGGCGAGATAATCATCGGCACCCACCTCGAGACCAACGATTCGATCGATGTCATCGCCCTGGGCGGAAACGATCACGATCGGTATGTCACCTTCATTCTTCAAGCGGCGGGCAATCGATAAGCCGTGCTCACCCGGCAGCATCAGATCCAGGATAATGAGGTCGACGCTGTGTTCCTGCAGGTAGGCGTCCATCGCCTCGCCGCTGTCGACACAGGCGACTTCGAAGCCCTGCTGGGCTAAATATGCCTCGGTGAGTTCCCGGATTTCGGGGTCATCGTCAACGACCAGAAGATTGGCGACTTCAGCTTCCACCAGAGGTCTCTGCAGGTTACTGGGAAGAGTCGTTTACCCTGACCACCGGTGGCAATTCTTCAGCGCCTCCAGTGACAGGTATATCGCGGGGTTTTACGGGCTGCTCATCGGACTCTGCACGGCGTTCAAAGCCGACGCCAAATCCGGGTTGCGCACCCGCCTGCTGCGGCTTAGCCGGCCGAACCTCCACGACCTGGGTTTCAATGCGCAACACGCGCCCATCGGACTTGCGCACTATGCGGCCATAGCGACGCTGCGAGCGAATCGTCAGAACGCCTTCGGCACCTTTGCTGCGCGCCATGCGCAGTTTCACCTCCTGCAGCAGCGCCCGGCGCTGCGCACTGTCGAGTTCATCCCAGTGAGTGCTGAGTTCGGTGAGCTCGTGGTGAGTCTTCGACGTGTAGTCGAGGAGTTCCGCTGACGCGCCATCGCCGGCGGCTTCGGTCGACTGCGCAGCATCGCCGAGAGCATTGCCCGACGCGGGGTAAAACCCTGCCACAGCAATGAATACCAGGCAGCAGCCGAGCTTCATGCATTCGCTCTTTATCGCACCAACCCCCAAATATGCCACCACTGCTCGCTCCGGACCGATCTTTCCAGTCCGTTCTCTCCAGTCCATTGTATTGTCGCTAGAGCCTCATATTTCGGCTCGAATTCCGGTGTACGTTCATCCGACATGCTACCACCAGGGTCGAGCCCCCGCGTATTCTGACGGGGGGCTGTTGCACGACCATTTCTTCAGGGTTTCAAATTGTAACCGACACAGCCCTTACGCAGCTTCGAACAATCCAGCAGCACCCTGACCACCGCCGATACACATGGTGACCACACCATATTTCTTGTTGCGTCGCCGTAATTCGCGCAGAACCAGCCCGGTCTGACGCGACCCGGTCATCCCGAAGGGATGGCCAATACTGATGCTGCCACCGTTGACATTGTAAATTTCATTGTCAATATCGAGGGCATCGCGGCAATACAGACACTGCGATGCGAACGCCTCGTTGAGTTCCCACAGATCAATGTCGTCCTGACTGAGACCGGCATTCTTCAGCAGTCGCGGAATAGCGAACACCGGGCCGATACCCATCTCATCGGGTTCACAGCCAGCGACGGTGAAGCCACGGAAGATGCCAAGTGGCTCAATTCCGAGCTGCGCGGCGCGATCCGCACTCATCAGCAATGTCATCGAGGCACCATCGGACAATTGCGAGGCGTTGCCCGCGGTCACCGTGCCATCTTCTTCAAACACGGGAGCGAGCGCAGCCAGGGCTTCGAGCGTGGTCGTCGGACGATTACATTCGTCCTTGTCGACGACAACATCCACATGGCTTTCTTCACCGGTCTCTTTATCGACCTTCAGCATCGTTGCGTTCATTGGCACGATTTCTTCGTCAACGAAGCCGGCTTCAACCGCCGCTGCGTAGCGCTGCTGACTCTGCAGCGCATAGGCATCCTGCGCTTCGCGGGTAACCTGGTAGCGGCGGGCGACGACTTCCGCGGTATTACCCATTGCCATGAATATTGCAGGCTTCTCTTCCAAAAGCCGTTTGTTCTGCTTCGACTTACCCGCCTCCTGCCGGTTGCGCATGGAGATCGAATCTACGCCACCGCCAATGGCAACCTCGGTCTGGCCCGAAGCAATCTGATTGGCCGCAATCGCAATCGATTGCAGACCCGAAGAACAAAATCGGTTGATGGTCAGACCAGCCGTCGTGATCGGCAGCTTCGAAAGTACGACGGCGAGGCGCGCGAGGTTGCCATCCTGCTCGCCTGAATGACTGGCAGCTCCCACGACGACATCCTCGACTTCCACCGGATCGATGTTCGAATTTCGCTCCAGCAACGAATCAATGCAGTGCGCAAGCATGTCATCGGACCGTGTGAGATTGAAACTGCCGCGAAAGGATTTGGCCAATCCGGTGCGAACGCTATCGACTACGACGACGTCTTTCATTATTTCCCCCTTTGGAAGGTATCAAGTGCCAACTGGCGAGCCAATGGTGAATTCACTGCAAAACTTTTTAGTTTCGTAACCGTGTTTGCACAGCGGCTGTTTCACGTCCTGGTCGCAACAGAACCCAACATAATAACCGCAAGAGTAGGTATCTGCTAGCGTGGATAAGCCTTTGGCTCTGCCCATGTTAAGCTGCCTCAGCCAAGGGGGACCTGCACAAATGGCAACAACGACACTGGCCAGTGGCCTCGCCTTCGGTGAAGGACCGCGCTGGCATCAGGATCATCTGTGGCTGTCGGACATGCATGCACATGAAGTGCTGAAAGTCTCCACAGACGGCACGCTTACGACTGTCGTCACCGTCGAAAATCAGCCTTCCGGACTGGGCTGGCTGCCCAACGGAGATCTGCTGGTCGTGTCCATGACCAATCGGCAGCTCCTGCGGTGGGACGGTGCGGAGCTGACGATACACGCCAAGCTCAATAAGCTTGCTGCGTTCCACTGCAACGACATGGTGGTGGACGCCGCAGGGCGCGCCTACGTCGGCAATTTCGGCTTCGATCTGAACGCCGGCGAGTCGCCGCGGCCCGCCGAACTGCTGTGCGTGGAGCCCGATGGTTCTGTCAGAGTGGCGGCCGAGCAACTCCTGTTTGCGAACGGCACCGTAATCACCCCCGACGGTATGACCCTGATCGTGGCCGAAACGTTCGGCGCCAGATTGAGCGCCTTCGACATCGACCCGGATGGTAATCTGAGCAATCGACGAATCTGGGCCGATCTACCCGATGGCGCCGTCCCCGATGGCATCTGCCTCGACGAAGCCGGTGGAATCTGGTCGGCCTCACCGACGACCAACGAGTGCCTGCGGCAGGTCGAAGGAGGTCACGTCACCCACAGAATCGAACTCGATCAGGGGGCTTATGCCTGCACGCTCGGTGGCGAAGGTGGCGACACCCTGTTCATCCTTACCGCCGCCTCGTCGCAACCCGAGCAGTGCATCAAAGAGAGATCCGGCAAAATTGAAGTCTGCCAGGCGCCGCACTCGCGTGCCGGCTTGCCCTGACCGCGAGCGCACGATCTGTTGCAACAACCGCCGCTACGGCAATGAAGAGCAAAAACAGCGCTGGTTACCAAAGATGGCAGCACCAACGAGAGCATGAAGGAACTCATCGTTCGTACTCTTGGTTGAGAAGAGGGGTTGAGGAGCGGGGGTGAGGATCCGGAGCCAGGAAGCGGGCGCGCCGATGCGACAGTATTGGTCTTTCTACTGGCCGCTTGGGCTGACCGGACTGGCCATGGTTCTGGCGGTGCAGTTCCAGAACGCAGCACTCGCCCGCTATCCCGAGGCCATAACCGAACTTGCCATCTTTGCGCTGGCGTACTCTACCTTCGGCTTTTTCCGCGCGAGCCTCAATTTCATCGCGCAACTTTCAAACGTTTACGCCCGTAGCCCCGAAGGAATGCGTCGCTGCCACAGGTTCGTCGGCTTCGCGAGTCTGCTGATCATGCTACCTCTGATCGGCATCGGTCATAGCTCGATGGGGGCGACGATGCTGTCGAGGTTTTTCAGCATCGACCACGACTTGACCCTCCGAGTGCAGGAATATCTGGTCTATCTGGCTCCGATCATTCTCCTGGGCGCGCAACGATTTTATTACACCGGGCTGCTGGTCCAGGCCCGACTGACCGGCTGGGTTACCGTACTGAACGTTCTGTTTTTAACGCTCGTAATCGCCGGTCTGATTGTCGGCTTCAACCTCGGTTACAGATCTGTTCATGTTCTCGTTGGTTCAGAGACCGCGGCAATTCTGCTGCAACTGCTCGTAACTATCTGGGTGAAAGCAAAGTATTACAGACCTCCCGCGCAGTTGGAGCACCAGGCGCTCACGTATCGCGAGCTCGCCGGATTTTTCATTCCGGTATCGACGACGGGAGTGATGTTCGCGTTAAGCCGGCCGGTTCTCTATGCGTTCGTCAGCCGGATACCCGACGGCATTCTGGCCATCGCCGCCATGCGGATTGCATTCGATTTCTCGATGCTGTTTCAACAAGCCGCTAATCAGTTTCGCCATTTTTTCGTAACATTCGGCCTGGATGATCTTCCCGGCAAGCGGCGCTTCATGGTCGTGATTTGTATTGGAATAACCGTGATCATGCTGCTGTTTGCGTTGACTCCTTTGTCAAGCTTCATCTGGCAGGACCTGATGGGCATTCCCGATGATGTCCGCATGCTCGCACTCGACGTCATCCTGATCATGTGCTTAATGCCCACGGTCATTATCTTTCGCAATTATTATCATGGCCGGCTGATGGTCGAGCGACGCACTACCGGAATGGCAGTGGGTGGTGTTCTGCGGGTCGTCGGCATCTATCTGATGGCGCAACTGCTGTTCACGCTCGGAGCGTTGAATCACATAACTGCGTCGGCGATATTGATCCTCGGTTTTGTCATCGAGACACTCGTCGTGATTCAGGCGGCAGCCAAAGGCCAGGCCGAGCGCGTAAAAGCGACCGCGAAAATGTAGCCGACGCACAACAGCGCGGCACTGAAACCAAATATTTTCAGACCACGCGACTGCGCTCTCATCGCCAGCACACCGAACCCGATATAGGCGATCAACCCCAGCAGCTTGGCAGACAACCAGCCGCTGAACGGCGCTAGACCGAGATCGATCACGAGCAACACACCTAACGCCAACAGTAGCGTGTCGATGACGTGCGGCGCGATCTTCGCCCACTTCTCCTGCCGCATGGGCGAATCGAGTAGCGCCCAGCTTCCGCGCACGACAAACCCCAGCACGGTCAGATACGCCAGTACGACGTGAAAGTTCTTCAACACTTCGTTCTCCTGTCGGGATTGCGGCGACGGGCCCGCTACGGGCGGTGTTCCTGCCGCCGGCCAGTCGGATGGTTTACCATCGATACCATTCCAATAATAACAATCCTCGCAGGGCACCCGTACATGGAAATCGATCAGGCCATCGACCAATTCATGCGACCGATTTCAGACACGGTATCAGGTTTCATCTTCTACTCCGTGTCACTGATGGACGTAGAAGTTCCACTCATCGTGGTCTGGCTCATTCTGGGCGGGGTTTTCTTCACACTCTATCTCCGCTTCATCAACTTTCGCGGCTTTACCCACGCCATCGCGCTGATCAGCGGGCGCTACGCCAAGGCCGACGATCCGGGAGAGATTTCTCAGTTTCAGGCACTCACCACAGCCGTCTCCGGCACCGTCGGTATCGGCAACATCGCCGGTGTTGCGGTTGCAATTTCCCTTGGCGGGCCGGGTGCGACCTTGTGGTTGATCATCGCTGGGCTGCTCGGCATGTCGACAAAATTCGCCGAATGTACGCTCGGCGTGATGTATCGCCAGACACATTCCGACGGTTCGGTTTCCGGCGGGCCGATGTACTACCTGGAACGGGGTCTGGCAGAGCGCAACCTGCCCAAGATCGGCAAAGCACTGGGCCTGTTCTACGCAATCGCCATGGTGTTTGGCTGCCTCGGCATCGGCAATATGTTCCAGTCCAACCAGGCCGCGGCCATCTTCATCGACGTAACCGGTGGCAGCGCCAGCTACTTCGCGGACAAGGCGTGGCTGTTCGGAGTGATGCTGGCGATCGCGGTTGCGATTGTCATCGTTGGCGGCATCCGGTCCATTGCCAGGACCACAGCCAAGCTGGTTCCCGGCATGGCGCTGCTGTACGTGGTCACCGCATTGATTGTTCTTGCGATGAACTATACCGAGCTGCCAGGCGCTTTCGTCGCCATCTGGCAGGGTGCGTTTGCATCTGAAAGCATCGCTGGCGGCATGGTCGGGGTGATGATTCTCGGCTTTCGCCGCGCTGTATTTTCCAATGAAGCCGGATTGGGATCCGCCGCAATCGCCCACTCTACCGCGATGACGGCACGACCGGTCAGCGAAGGTTACGTCGCGCTGCTCGAGCCCTTCATTGATACGGTGGTGATATGCACCATCACCGCACTCGTGATCGTGACCACGGTCTACGACCCAGCGCTTGCCAATCAGGGCATCAGCGGCATCGAGATGACGACCAAAGCTTTCGCGAGCACGCTGTCCTGGTCACCGATTCCATTGTCAATCGCCGCCATACTTTTTGCCTTCTCAACGATGATTGCCTGGTCATATTATGGTCTGAAGGCATTTACCTATCTGGTAGGACACCATCGTTGGGCAGATCTCGGGTTCAAGTTTTTCTTCCTCATCTTTATCGTTCTCGGCAGCAGCATTCAGCTGAGTTCACTCGTGGACCTCTCGGACGCGCTGGTGTTCATCGTCGCGATCCCGAATCTACTGGGCCTCTACCTGCTCGCACCCCTGATCCGCAAGGAGCTCAACCGCTATGAATCAGACCTGCCTCGCTAAAAGAGACCAGCAGCGCGTTTTTCAACACGCGGCTGGTATCGGCCTGCTCGCCGCAGCGCTGCATCTGCCGTTGCATGCGGCCGCTGCCGCCACCGGAGCCGACCACCTGTTTGTCGGCGACCACATCATCACGATGGAAAGCATCGAAGACGCGCCCACCGCGCTCGCCGTTCGCGGTGACAAGATAGTCTGGCTCGGCCGCGAAGAAGACAGCACACCCTGGATCGGCCCGGCCACCGAGCGACACGAACTGGGCGAGCGCGCGTTGTTGCCTGGATTCATCGACGCCCACGGTCACATCACCTACCTCGCGGCCACACTCAGCTGGGCGAATCTCGCTTCGCCTCCGGTGGGATCAGTGACCGACATCGCAAGCCTCCAGTCGACCCTCAGAAACTACATTGAAGAGCACGCCGTGCCGAACGGCGCGTGGGTGATCGGCGGTGGCTACGATGATTCTCTGATCTCCGAGCAACGCCACCCGACCCGCGATGACCTGGATGCCGTTTCAACGTCTCATCCGATCGCGCTGCTGCACGTCTCCGGGCACCTCATGGCAACCAACTCTCTTGCTCTGTCTGAAACGGGAATCGATGCCGAGACTCCCGACCCAGCAGGTGGCCATATTCGACGATCCGCGGACAGTCGCGTGCCCAATGGAGTGTTGGAAGAAACCGCGACATACCCGGTCCGCAATATACTGATGCAACCTCGCGGCAACCCAATCGAAAACCTGCAGGAGGCCATGCGGCTGTACGCAGGTCACGGCATCACGACCGCGCAGGATGGCGCGATCACACCACCGGCAGTCGAGCTGCTGACCAGCATGAATGACTCAGAACTGCTTACCCTGGACGTCGTCATCTACCCGGTTATCCGCGGACCCGATGATACGTCCACCGCAGACCTGACATTCGGCAGCTACCACAACCGGCTGAAATTCGGTGGTATCAAATTGATTCTGGATGGCTCGCCACAGGGCAAGACGGCGTTTCTCAGCGAACCCTACGAAGTACCGCCACAAGGTAAGGGAGCCGACTATCGGGGCTACCCAACGCATCCTGCGGAGGATGTACATTCGATGGTGCAGCATTTCGTTTCACGAGCCGTACCTATTCTTGCACACGCCAACGGTGACGCGGCGGCCGATATGCTGATCGACGCCGTCGACGCAGCAACACGTCAGGGCGAAGTGACAAATCATCGAACGGTGATGATTCACGCACAGACTGTGCGCGACGACCAGCTTGACCGCATGGCTGCACTGGCGATGGTGCCTTCTTTCTTTTCGACGCACACTTTCTATTGGGGGGACTGGCATCGTGATTCCGTCCTCGGGGTAGATCGCGCTTCCAGAATCAGCCCGACACGCAGTGCCATCAATAGAGGGATCACATTCACGGTGCACAACGACGCGCCGATTGTCCCGCCGGACATGCTGCGATTGCTGTGGGCGACCACAAATCGATTGACCCGCAGCGATCAGGTACTGGGCCCCAATGAACGGCTGACGACGTACGAAGCGTTGGCGGCAATCACCCGCGATGCTGCCTATCAATATTTCGAAGAGGACCGTAAAGGTACCCTCGCAGTCGGCAAACTTGCCGATCTCGTGGTCCTTTCGAGCAATCCGCTCGATACACCCACCGTGGATCTGCTGTCGCTGGAAGTCACAGAAACCTGGTCTCACGGTGTCCGCACTTTTACAAATACCAGCAGCTCGCACGATCGCAGTCGCTAGGCGAAGAACCCGGGTCTATAATTCGCGCCCTTTATCAAGGACCAAGTAACATACTTATGGAAGGCCCCACTTCGCACACCTACTACTCCCAGCGGCTGCGCCTGCACTATGTGGACTGGGGCAACGAAGACGCTCCACCGCTTCTGCTCATCCACGGCGGGCGTGATCATTGCCGCAACTGGGACTGGGTAGCAGAGCAGCTCCGGGACGACTACCACATCATCGCGCCCGACCTACGAGGCCATGGCGATTCCCAGTGGATGATCGGCGGCAGCTACAACCAAGTCGATTACGTCTATGACATCGCACAGCTGCTGTACCAGACAAAAATGACGCCTGTGAGCATCATCAGCCACTCGCTGGGTGGCTCAATTGCGCTGATGTATGCCGGTCTCTTCCCCGATACCGTAACCCGGCTGGTCGCGATCGAGGGCATGGGGCCACCACCACAGATGATCAAGGAACGCATCGAAGTACCCATTGAAGAGCGCCTGCAGTTCTGGATAAACGATCTGCGCAAAGCTTCAAGTCGGATGCCCCGCCGTTATAAATCGCTCGAAGACGCGTATGACAGAATGCAGACGGAAAATCCTCATCTCACAGAAGCTCAGGCACGCCATCTCACCATCCACGGCAGCAATCAAAATGAAGACGGCACTTACTCCTGGAAGTTCGATAACTACGTCAGGACTTTCTCGCCGGTTGGCGTGCCGTTCGAAGAGCAGTACAAGATGTATGGCCGCATCACTTGTCCGACGCTGCTCGTACGCGGCACCGAATCGTGGGCTTCCGATCCGCACAGCGATGGACGGGCAAGTCACTTCCAGAATGTCCGGGTGGCCAGCATCGAAAATGCCGGACACTGGGTTCACCATGACCAGCTCGATGAGTTCATGGCGCTGACCAGGGAATTTCTCGCAGAGGCTTAAGTGCCTGGCTGAGGTTGCAGATTGTGTCGACACGCGCCGCTGCTTTACACGCCAGTCCCTGGCAGGGTGTGTTTTACCTGACCGGTGGTGCAAGCGGTTTTCTCGCAGAGATCCTCAGTGAGCCCGGTGCCTCGGCAACGGTACTCGAAGGACAGATCCCCTACGCTACACAAGCGCTGAGCGAGTTGCTCGGCAGGCCACCCGAGTCTGCCTGTTCGGTCGCGACAGCACGCGCGCTGGCAATGGCCGCCTTCCAGCGCGGCCGCACGCTTGATGGAGATCCGGCGTTCGGTTTCGCCTGTACCGCGAGCCTTGCGACCAACCGCACCAAGAAAGGCGGGCATCGGGCGCATGCCGCGATCCAGACCGCTGACGACACCTTCATCGCCAGCTGGCAGTTCTCAGGCGACCGGCACGCCGAAGAAACCGCGCTCAATGAACACCTCTGGCGCATGCTCGCACAGTCTTTTGAACTGGCAGGGGTGACCAGTGCAGCGAAGGCAATCGACCTTGTGCACACGCGCGCAAAAAAACCCTGGCGAGAACTCATCCTCGGCGAGACACGCGCCCATGCGACGCAGACTCATGACGGCCAACTTCTGATGCCGGGTGCGTTCAATCCCCTTCACAGTGCCCACAAAAATATGCTCGCGCTGGCAGAAGAACGGACAGGTCTCGCTGGGGCGTTCGAGCTGTCCGTGGCCAATGTCGACAAACCACTACTCGACTACGGCGAGATCGAAGCCCGGCTCGGGCAGTTTGAAAAACCGGTCTGGTTGACCCGATTGCCGACTTTTCTGGAGAAAGCCCGCCACTTTCCCGGCAGTCACTTCGTGGTCGGCGCTGATACGTTCAGTCGCATCGTCGAGGCGAAATACTACGGCGGTAAGCGAGGCCTGAAGAGCGCGCTGGCGGAACTCGACGAACTGGGCGCTCGCTTCACAGTTTTCGGCCGGCAGATGGCAGGATCGTTCAAGGTACTCAGCGATCTGGCATTGCCGGACTGGCTGAGCGACTGGCGGCGGGAACGCTGCGTCGAAATCGACGAGCGGTCATTTAACGAAGCCGTTTCCTCGACACAGCTCCGCAAAGAAACGCAGCTGCGCAACGATTCAACCTGAGCCTGACTCGAGCTGCTTACTCGAGATCTTCCAGGCGTTTTGGCCAGTTCGCTTTCAACAAGCGTGACAACGACCGATCCGCCAGCAGCTTGCCACCGGTCTGACACGTCGCACAGTAATTCGCCTCGTTTTCCGCATAGCGGATCCGTTGCACCGGTGAGCCACAGACAGGACAGGGCTCTTTGTACTTGCCGTGCGCCGCCATTTCCGGATGGAACGCCGTAACTTTTTTCGGAAAATCAGCGCCGGTTTTCTGTCTCAATCGATCCGTCCATTCGGTGAGCACATCCCGGCAGGCGTCGAACAGGCCAACCATTTCAACGTCCGACAGATTACGCGGCTGTTTGAACGGTGAGAGCCTGGCGCGCAACAGAATTTCATCAGAGTACGCGTTGCCGATGCCAGCAAATACATGTTGGTCCGTGAGCGCCCGTTTGAGCGTGTGGTTGGTGTGTCGCAATTGTTCCGTAAAGCGCTCGAGATCGATGTCGAAGATCTCGAGGCCGCCCGAGTCGAGCTCAGCAAGATCCGCCGCACCGCGAATCAGCCGCAGCGACGCACGTTTTTTCTTGCTCGCCTCGGTGAATACCAGCGTGCCGGCGTCAAAGTCGAAGGCCGCCACGCCGTTGCGCTTGGGTATCGCCGCACCCTGGTCGGCCCACTGCAGACGTCCGGAGATCATCAGATGAATGACCAGGTACAACTCATCGTCCAGCTCGAAAACGAGTTGTTTGCCCAGGCGCGAGCACCGCAGGAGTGTGCGTCCACACACCTCTTCCGTCGTCGGAGCGACCGAACGCAGGAGAAAAGGGCTTTGCAGGCGAATTGCCTGCAGGACGCGGCCCTGCAACCGCGCATTGAGATGTTCCAGGTAGACCGTCAGGTCCGGCAGTTCAGGCATGCTCGGGTTCGAGATTTTCTATCCGCGCGATGGTCTTCCATCGCCCGCTGTGAAAACGCCAGATCAACAGACTCCCCTTCAAGAGATAGTCACCAACCAGCGCAGCGTACACCCAGAAAACCGGCAATCCCATATAGGTGAATATTGCGGCAAGGCCACAGCGCACGCCGAGCAGACCCAGGATTGTCACCATCAACGGAAAGCGGGTGTCACCTGCACCACGTAACGCCCCGCCGATCGCAAAATCGATTGCGAGAAGCGGCATCATCGCGCCGAGCAGATAGGTGAATTGCACAGTGTAGGTGATCGTCAGGGGTTCATCGCCAAGAAAAAACGTCGCGAGTTCGCGGGCGAAAGCGATCACGAGCAAGCCGAGAGCGCCCATTGCCAGCATCGCCATCCCCGCCGAACGCCAGCCACTGCGCTCCGCACCGGCGTGGTCATTCGCCCCCAGATGTTGCCCAACGAGAGTCGATCCGGCAATGGAGAAACCGAAGCCGACGGTCATGCAGATCATCAGCATGTTGATGCCGATGTTGTAGGCAGCAAAGGCCTCGGTGCCGTAGAAATTGCCGATGATCATCAGGAAGATAAAAAAACCAGTCTGGAAAACAACCTGCTCCACGGCCGCCGGGTAGCCGATGTCCAGCAGACGCCGCAGGCGTGCCACCCGCCACCAGCCGCCACCGACATGTTTCACCCGGAATTTCTGCCGCATCCACAAACCGAGCAATAGGACCCCACCGACGGTAAAGGAAAGTCCCGCCGCCACCGCAGCACCGGCCACCCCCATTTCGGGAAATCCGTACTTACCAAATACCAGCAAATACAGGAGCGGGATGTTGATGATGTTGACCGCGCCGCTGATCCACAGCGGCGACCAGGCATCACCGGAAGCTCGCAGTGCTGCGCTCAATATGAAGTTAACCGCGAAGGCGACGTTGAATATGCACAGCCAGCGAATGTTTTCTGCCGCCAATGCCAGCGTGTGTGGATCAAGCCCGAAAACGCCGGCGACACTGGGCGCAAAAAACACGCCGAAGACGGTGACAACCAGTGAGAACGCCGATGCCAGCACCAGCGATGCCATGGTGACGCGGCTCGCTTCCGTATAATCTCCCGCGCCCCAGGCTCGTGCCACCAACGCGGTCGTCCCAACACTCACCGCCATCAGTATTGCCTGCATGGCGAAGAAGACCCGCTGTCCGGCGCCAACGGCCGCCAGGGCCTGCGCGCCGAGCTCGCCAACGAATTTCGTCTGCACGATGATCACGATCGTGTACGACAGATTGCCCAGGATCGACGGAAAAGCGAGCTGCCAGATACTCGGACGCGCCGCCTCGGCCGCGCTCACATTCGCAGGCAACTGCGATGCCTGCTCGCCGTCTGCTGCAGCTTGCGGCTGTATTGATTCTTCTTTCTGTCGCGACTCCACGTCGTGCGTTACCTCATGCTGACTGCTACTATCCCCCGCTCGCCCGGACACCGACGCGAAACACCAACACAAACACCGACAACACTGTGTGCCCGATCTACTCGAAGAGGTCCTCGAAATCAGAACCTCGCGAGAGATCCGTAATTGAAGGCCGCCGGCCATCGTGGGGAAAGACAATGACCGAATACACCGATATCGCGGTGACCAATGCCGACTATGTGACTACCGTTGAAATCCAACGTCCGCCGACGAATTTCTTCGATCATTCACTGATCGGACAGATCGCGGACGCCTTTGCCGCTGCGGACGAAGACCCAGACTGTCGGGCCATACTCCTCGCATCCCAGGGCAAACACTTCTGTGCCGGCGCCAACTTCGGCACTGGCAAGGCTGATAATTCCGGAAGCAGCGATTTTACAGAGGAAGGGTTCCGAAACACCACCGGAATTCTTTACCGCGAAGGTGCGCGTCTGTTCACCACAAAGACGCCCATCGTGGCCGCCATTCAGGGCGCGGCGATTGGCGGTGGCCTGGGTCTGGCGCTGGTTGCGGATTTTCGCGTTGCCGCGCATGAAGCGCGGTTTGCCGCCAATTTCGTCAAACTCGGCATTCACCAGGGATTTGGCATCTCCGTCACCTTGCCACGAGTCATCGGTCAACAGGCTGCTGCCATGATGTTGCTGACCGGCAAACGTGTCACGGGTGAGGAAGCACTGAAGATCGGTCTGGTCGATGTTCTAACGGACCAGGCCAACCTCAGGGCACGGGCCACGGAGCTGGCGCGAGAAATTGCAGAAAATGCACCGCTTGCGATCACCTCCGTGCGCGCCACATTGCGCGCAGCGCTTGCCGACGAGGTCATCAAAGCAACCGAACACGAACTCAAAGAGCAGCAGTGGCTGCGCGCTACAGAAGATGCTGAGGAAGGAATTCGATCGGTGGCGGAACGCCGAGCGGGGAACTTTCAGGGCCGCTGAGTACTAGCAGCGTGTTGAAAAAAACTCTGCCAGTCGGCAATCGACAAATCGGAGGATAAAAAATTGAAAATCGGCAAACTCGGTGTCTGGTACTTCCTCGACGGCATGCCCGCAGCGGCCGCCGCCGAGGCGGCGAAACGAATCGAGTCGCTGGGTTACAGCGCTCTGTGGATTCCCGAAACGATCGGCCGCCACCCGTTCGTGCATGCGAGCTGGCTGCTGGCCAACACCGAAAGCCTGATCATCGCAACCGGCATCGCCAATATCTATCACCGTGAACCCGGCGTGACTCTGGCTGCGCAGAATACTCTGAACGAACAATCCGGTGGTCGCTTTCTGCTCGGTATGGGTGTTTCTCACAAGCCACTGGTCGAAGGTGTCCGCGGTCTCAGTTACGGCCCGCCGGTCGCCACGATGCGTAAGTATCTCGAGGGGATGGCCAACGCGCCCTATCAGGCCATCGCACCGGCGGCAAAACCCGCAACCGTGATCGCAGCACTTGGTCCGAAAATGCTGCAGCTCGCGCGCGATGCCTGCGACGGCGCCCACCCTTATTTTTCTTCCCCCGACCACACGGCCATGGCCAGCGAAATTCTGGGACCTGAGAAAATGCTCTGCGTGGAACAGAAGATCATTCTGGAAGAGGATCCTGCGACGGCCCGTGAACTTGCGCGACCTGTGGCGCAGATGTATCTGGGACTGCCCAACTATCGCAACAACTGGCTGCGCATGGGTCTGGACGAAGCAGATCTCGAAAATGGCGGCTCGGATAAGTTCATCGACGCGACGTTCGCCTGGGGCAGCCTCGCAAAGATCAGGCAGCGCATAGACGAGCACTATGCGGCGGGTGCAACCCACGTCTGCATACAGCCCGTCAATCCAAGCGGCCAGATGGGCGATCTGCATTGGCAGGCCCTGGAAGCCCTGGCTGAATAAACGCCGTGGCTGAACTAACAGCGCTGGCTGAATCTCCGGCTGAAAAAAGGAAGATGCAATGACCGAGTTTGCCGATAAAGTCGTCCTTGTCACCGGTGCCGCCGGCGCCCTGGGCCAGGCCGTGGTTGAACACTTTGCAGCGCGCGGCGCGAAGCTCGCCCAGCTCGATGTCGTGGAAATTGACAACGGCCACTACTGCGCTGTCTGCGACCTCACCGATACCAGGAGTACGGCGTCTGCCGTGGCCGATGTGGTGGCAGAACTCGGCGCAATTGACGTGCTCGCAAACATCGCCGGTGGCTTCAAAATGGGCGAAAGTGTGCACGAAACGACCGCTGAGACCTGGGACTTCCTGATGGGCCTGAACGCCGAATCGGTGCTGAACATGGCTCGCGCCGTGGTGCCACAGATGCTGACGCAAGGTGGCGGCAAGATCGTGAACATCGGTGCCGGTGCTGGTCTGAGCGGTATCGCGCAGATGGGCGCCTACAGTGCGTCGAAGAGCGTCGTGATCCGGTTGACGGAAGCCATGGCAAGCGAGCTGCGCACGCAGAACATCAACGTCAACTGCATCCTGCCCAGCGTCATCGACACCCCACGCAACAGGGCGGACATGCCCGAGGCCGATTTCAGCAAGTGGGTGACGCCCGCTGCAATGGCAGAAGTCGTGGGGTTTCTGGCTTCAGGTGCTGCCACGCCGATTCACGGAGCGGCTGTGCCGGTGACCGGATTGAGTTAGATCCGCAGGCGGCAGAACCATCAGTTTGCGTTGGCTGAAAACGCGCCATAGCTGCCTTGAAAAAACAGCAGCGGCAATGCGCCATCAACCAACGTTCGAACATCCCTTACGCGACCGACTGCAATCGTGTGGTCGCCCGCGTCATGCTCCACCTCAAGGTCACAATCCACATAGGCCAGAGCGCCCTCGATCACGGGTGATCCCGTCACACCCGCATGCCAGTCGAGTTCGGCGAACTTATCGATTCCGGTTTTCGCAAACACGTCGCAGACCGGCTTCTGACTCGCGCTCAAGATGTTGATACAAAAGCTCCCCGAGTCGCGCAGCAGTGGCCAACTCGTACTGGATTTCGCCGGGAACAGCGCCACCAGCGGCGGGTCGAGCGACAGCGATGAGAAAGACTGCGCGGCAAATCCGGCGGGTACGCCGTCGAGGCAGCCGGTCGCGACCACGACGCCGGTGCAGAACTGGCTGAGTGTGGACCGGAAAAGCCCTGGATCAAAATCACCCATTAGATCGATCACCCGTCATGGCAAACCGCCGACTATAGCCTCAGGGCTGGTTGCTGGCCAACACGGGCGTTTGCAGCAAGCTAGTTCGTCCCGGAGATCCCGGTCTGCTGGCACAGCCAGGCAGATGCACTAGAATGCGCGTCCTGAACAGCAATGCCCGTAGGAGAACAAGGTGGCTGAGTCCGAATCCTTCCGTGTAGAAGTCCGCTCCTGGCTTGAGACGAACTGCCCGGAGTCCATGCGCACGCCGACGCCCGAGAACGAAACCGTCTGGGGCGGCCGTGGCGAGAAATTCGCCAACCCGGATTCCGAGATCTGGCTGCAACGTATGGCGGAGCGCGGCTGGACCTGTCCAACCTGGCCGCAGGAATTCGGTGGCGGCGGCTTATCGAGTGATGAGAACAAGGTACTCCAGGAGGAACTGCGGGCGATCAACGCACGACCCGCACTGCAGAGTTTCGGCATCTGGATGTTGGGACCGGCACTCCTGGAGTTCGCCAGTCACGAACAGAAGCTCGAGTTCCTGCCACCCATCTGCCGCGGTGAGATTCGCTGGTGCCAGGGATATTCCGAACCCGGGTACGGCTCCGATCTCGCCGGACTGCAAACCAAAGCCGAGGATCACGGCGACTATTACCTCGTCAATGGCGCAAAGATCTGGACCTCCTATGCGGACGTCGCAGACTGGATTTTCTGTCTGGTGCGCACAGATGCCGACGCGCCCAAACACGAAGGCATCAGCTTCCTGCTCTTCGATATGGCGGACGCGGGCGTGACAACTACGCCCATCCGACTGATCAGCGGCGCTTCACCTTTCTGCCAGACTTTCTTCGATAACGTCAAAGTACCGAAATCCCAGCTTGTGGGAGAACTCAACAAAGGCTGGACGATCGCCAAGCGCTTGTTGCAGCACGAGCGGCAGATGGTTGCCGGCATCGGCGGCATTTCCGCACTGGGCGGTTCCGGCCGCAGCATGGAAGACGTGGTAAAGGAGTACGTGGGAGAGGAGCACGGCAGGATCGCCGATCCAATGATCAGGGCCGGTGTCACAACGCACCGCATGAACGACCGCGCATTTCAGTTCACGATGCTCCGCGCTGGCGAGGAAGCCAGGACCGGTCAGATCGATGGTAACCTCGCGAGCATGTTCAAGTACTACGGCACAGAGCAAAACAAGCGAAAGTACGAATTGTTGTTGAGCGCGATGGGCAGCAAAGGCGTAGGCTGGGAAAACGACACATTTTCTGACAAGGAACTCAACACCACTCGACAATGGTTGCGCTCCAAAGCTAATTCCATCGAAGGCGGCACCAGCGAGGTGCAGCTGAACGTCATAGCCAAGCGAGTGCTCGGACTGCCGGATTGACCGTCTTTTTTGAAAGTGTGGAAGAGAACCGACGAACGCTGGAGATATTCTAGAAGCTATTGATTTTAAATAGGGTAGCCCATATCTACGCTATCGCCGTGTTCCGATCGCCGGCGCGCGCTGCGCTTTGTGAACCCGAGAACAGACAACAAACTTAATAGATAGCCATGGAAACCATCATTGTTCTTGTCGTGCTGGCGGTCATCGCCTTCTGGATCGTCGGAATTTACAACAAACTGGTAACGCTGAAGAACCGTTTCAAAAACGCGTTTTCGCAGATTGAAGTTCAACTCAAGCGCCGCTACGACCTGATTCCGAATCTGGTCGAAACCGCTAAGGGCTATATGAGTTATGAACGCGAAACCCTGGAAGCCGTGATTGCTGCCCGCAACCAGGCGATGGCAGGGCTCGAGGCTGCAGCCAAGGATCCGACCAACGGCGACGCAATCAAAGAACTGGCAAGCGCCGAAGGCATACTCGGAGGCGCGCTGGGGCGCCTGAGTGTCGTGATGGAGGCTTACCCCGATCTCAAAGCCAATCAGAACATGATGCAGTTGTCCGAAGAACTTACCAGCACGGAAAATCGCGTCGCATTCTCGCGCCAGTCTTACAACGACCAGGTGACCGACTACAACACCTACAAACAGACTTTTCCGCCGGTGATGCTCGCCAGCGTTTTTGGTCACGTGAACAACGCCACGTTGCTGGAGTTCGAAGACAGCGAAGCGATGCAGGCAGCGCCTGCCGTTTCGTTTAACTAACGGCGGAGGATCCGCAGTGAATTTCTTCCAAGCACAGGATGACGCACGCCGCAAGACCTGGCGTCTGGCGTTGCTCTTCGGCGCGGCTGTCATCAGTCTGGTCGTGCTGACCAATCTGCTCCTGGCCGGCGTCTATGTCTGGACGAGCAACTACGCGATGCCGCAGGAAATGAATCTGCTCGCTCTCATGGAGCAGATTCCGGCGGAAAACTGGTTCCTGATCAGTTTTGGCGTAATCGGCGTGGTTGCAGTCGCCAGTTTCTACAAATACATAATGGTTCGTGGTGGCGGTCGCTCGATCGCTGAAGCCCTGGGTGGTTTTCATCTGACCCATTCCAACGCCACCGGTAATCAGCGACGACTGCTCAACATCGTCGAAGAAATGGCGATCGCCTCAGGCGTATCCGTGCCGCCGGTCTATCTCATATCAGAACCGAGTATCAACGCGTTCGCCGCCGGTTTCAGCGTTGATGATGCCGTGATCGGCATCAACCAGGGCACGATCGATCATCTCGACAGGGATGAGCTACAGGGAGTGGTTGCGCACGAATTCAGTCACATTCTAAACGGCGACATGCGACTCAACCTGCGCCTGATTGCAATACTCCATGGCATTTTGTTTATTGGGATAATCGGTTACGGCATTCTTATCGGTGTGCGATTTGGCGGCGCACGGCGCAGCGAAGGCGGCGGCGCGCCAATACTCGCAATGGGCATTGGCTTGCTTGTTATCGGATACGCGGGAACGTTTTTCGGTAACTTGATCAAAGCAGCCGTCAGCCGTCAGCGCGAGTACCTGGCCGACGCGGCGGCAGTGCAGTTCACCCGCAATCCCAGTGGTATCGCAGATGCGTTGAAGAAAATCGGCGGTCTGAGTTCGGGCTCCATCATCGAAGCCCCCGCAGCAGCTGAGGCGAGCCACATGTTTTTCGGCCAGGTCCAGAACACGTTCCTCAATTCTCTGATGGCAACCCACCCATCCCTGGAAGATCGCATTCGTGCCATCGAGCCCGGCTGGGACGGTCGGCTACCGAGCATCGAGGGAACCGTGGAGTATCATCCGCAGGGAGACGAAGCCGCCTCAAACCTGTCTTCTGCCTTCACTACCGGCGACAGCCTGCGGGTACAGGTCCAACCGCAGGCTCTGGTGGATCAGATTGGTCAACTGTCCGACGCCGGTCTCGATAGCGCCCACCGCCTGATCGCAACCACCGACGATACCCTGCGCGACGCCGCACACGATCCGTGGGGCAGCCGCGCGGTGATTTACGCAATACTGCTGAGCGACGACAACACCCTGCGTGACGGCCAGTACGGCATCCTGCATGCCCAGGCCGAAAAGGGCGTTCCTGAATTCGTCAAGAAGATCCAACCACTCCTGCAGGAGCTCGAATCACCCAACAAACTGGCTTTGGTTGGCATGGCGATGCCTGCGCTCAAGGCGCTTTCCAGCCAGCAGTACCACAGGTTCATGGGTAATGTCGTGGAGTTGATCAAGCACGACCTAAAGATCGAACTGCTCGAATGGGTCCTGCATCGCCTGCTCATAAAGGATCTGTCACCGCATTTTGAGGGGACGCGGCCGATACGAACGAAATACCGATCCTTGCGACCTGTCGCCAGTGCCGTTGCGACCGTGTTGACGACACTCGCCCGCTTCGGCCACGAAAATGATCCGGCGGGTCAGGCGCAGGCCTTTCGCGCGGGTGCGATGGCGGCCGAGCTCGACATCGAACTCGACGGCAACGACGATCCGAACTTCACTCGGTTGAACGCCGCAATTCGTGAACTTCGCCGTCTGCAGCCGCTCGCCAAGCCGAAAATCATCAAAGCCTGCGCTGCCACAACGCTGGCCGATGATCACATCAGCGGTCGCGAAGGCGCCCTACTGCAGGGAATCGCCGCCGCTCTGGACTGTCCATTGCCGCCTTCTATTTACAGCGGTGGCTGAGGTCCTAGCAGCGTGTTTTTCAACACGCTGCTAGAATAACCCTTTCAACTTATGCGCCGCTGATGGCTGAAACCAGCAATCCGACCCTCCCGGTAAAAGAACGACAGCTCGCCGCCCTGGACCTCGGTTCGAACAGTTTTCATCTTCTGGTGGCACAGGAAAGCAACGGCCGCATCCAGGTCGTCGACAAAATCAAGGAAATGGTCCGCCTCGCCGACGGCCTGCTTGCCGGCGACGAACTCACCGACGAAGTCATGCAGCGGGCGCTGGATTGCCTGGATCGATTCAGCCAGCGCTTGCGAGGCCTGCAACCCGAGGACATTCGAATCGTTGGGACCAATACGTTGCGGCGGGCGCGAAATTCGAAAAAATTTCTGCAGCAAGTCGAGCAGATACTGAAGGCAAAAGTTGAGGTCATTTCCGGCCGTGAAGAAGCCCGTCTGATCTACCTCGGCGTCTCGCATTCACTCGAGGACAACTTCGATCGCCGCCTGGTGATCGATATCGGCGGCGGCAGCACGGAGATCATCCTCGGCCGCAGTTTTCGCGCCGAGATCATGGAAAGCCTCCATCTGGGTTGCGTCAGCATGACCCATCGCTGTTTCGAAGATGGTCGGTTGCGTGCCAGTCAGTTCAAAAAAGCGATTGATCTCGCACGCCAGGAAATGGGGCCATTGGTGCACCGCTACCTCGATAGCGGCTGGGATACGGCAATCGGTGCTTCCGGCACGATCCTCGCGATATCAGAGATCCTGCAATCCCTCGCCCCCGATGAGGTAACGGTAACGCGCGCCGGACTCGAGGCAATCCGCAAGGCCATGGTCGATGCGAAACAGATCGACAAAATCTCCATCCCGGGCCTCGCCCCCGAGCGTGCTCAGGTGCTTCCCGGCGGCCTTGCAATTCTCTGCGGCCTGTTCGAATCGCTGAATATCGAAAAACTGGAGGCGTCCAGCGGCGCGCTGCGCGAAGGCCTCCTCTACGATCTGCTCGGCCGGGTGCACGATCAGGATGTTCGCAAAAACAGCGTGCGCGATCTCGCCAGCCGCTATCACATCGATCGGAGCCACGCCCGCAGGGTGCGCGAATCTGCGATTGCGCTGCTCGCGCAGGTCGCAACCGCCTGGGATCTGACAGACTCGCGTAACAAGCTTCTGCTGAGCTGGGCCGCCGATCTACACGAAATCGGCATGGATATCGCTCACAGTCAGTACCACAAACACGGCGGCTATCTTCTGCAGAACATGGAGCTACCGGGCTTTTCGCGGCTCGATCAGAGCGATCTTGCGACGCTCGTGCGCTCACACCGGAGAAAACTTCCCGAAGATGAGGCAGAGCCAGGCGAATCTCTGCTGCGCCTTGTCGTTGTTCTCAGGCTCGCGGTGCTCCTGCATCGCAGCCGTGACAGCGAACCCCTGCCACATATCGACATTCAGATCAAAAACCAAAAGATACTTCTGCGGTTTCCGCAGGATTGGCTGTCTTGCAACCCGCTGACCAAACTGGACCTCGAGCAGGAAGCGCTGTACCTCGCAAGCCTTCCGCTTACGCTGAAAATCGGCTGGTAAGACTCAGGCGTCGCCCAGTTCCGTCATGAGCGTTTCCTGGGCGCTGCGTCGCTTGCCCGAGGGGGAGTTGACCCGTTCGTACTTGCCGTGCGAATACAGCACCCAGGCCTGGCAGTTATCGCTCATATAATAGTTGCACTCACGCATGATTCGTTTCCGCAGCTTTTCGTCTTCAATGGGGAAACAGGTTTCCACGCGATTGAAAAAGTTGCGACCCATCCAGTCTGCGCTCGAAAGGTAAAGCTTCGGGTCGCCATCGTTTTCGAAGTAGAAAACCCGGGTATGTTCGAGAAACCGGCCCACAATTGAGCGAACCTTGATGTTGTCCGATACGCCTTTCACGCCGGGCCGCAGTGAACACACACCTCTTATCACAAGTTCGATTTTCACACCGGCACGCGATGCGCGGTACAGTGCCTTGATCACCTGCGGTTCCACCAGCGAGTTCATCTTGGCGAATATTCGCGCGGGCTTTTTCTTCGCGGCGAACTCCGCTTCCCGCTCGATGTATTCGAGAATGGATTTGTGCAGCGTAAAGGGGGATTGCAGCAACTTTTTCAATTTTGTCGCCTTGCCCATCGATGTCAGCTGCCGGAAAAGCTGTTGCACATCCTCGCCAATCTGTGGGTCACAAGTGAAAAATCCGTAGTCCGTATACAGCCTTGTGGTGCGCTGGTGGTAGTTGCCGGTGCCGAGATGTACGTAACGGCGCAGACTGCGGCCTTCGCGCCGTATCACCATACTCATTTTGCTGTGCGTTTTGTGTCCCACCACGCCGTATACCACCTGTGCACCGACGCTCTGCAGGTGGTTTGCGAGCTCTATGTTCGCTTCCTCATCGAAGCGAGCCCGCAATTCGATGACCACAAGCACCTCTTTACCGCTGGCGGCAGCGTTGGTGAGCGCTTCGACCACAGCGGATTCCGGCCCGGTCCGATAGAGCGTCTGGCGAATCGACAATACTTGCGGATCGGCCGCTGCCTGCCGGAGAAAATCAAGGAAGGGCGCAAACGACTCAAACGGATGATGCAGGAGAACGTCGCCTTCGCGAATCGCTTCGAATATGTCACTGGCCGCGCGCAGACATTCCGGAATACCCGGTGTGAAGCCGGGATATTTCAGTTCGGGCCGGTCGACGAGTTCAGGCACCGTGGCCAGGCGCATGAGATTCACCGGACCGTTACAGCGATAAACGCTGTCCGGTGAGAGTCGGAACTGGGCGACGAGCAACGCTACGAATTCATCGGGACAGTCCGAGGCGACCTCGAGCCGCACAGCATCGCCAAACCGACGCGATGAGATCTCTCCCTCCAATGCCCGCAGAAGATCATCCACCTCTTCCATGTCTACGAAGAGGTCACTATTGCGGGTCACCCGAAACTGATAGCACCCTTTTGCCGTCATGCCGGGAAACAACATCGAGACATGTGCTTCGATAATGGACGACAGGAGTACAAATTCGTTGGGCGTCTGCGCACAGTTTTCCGGCAGACGCACGACGCGTGGCAACGCGCGCGGCGCCTGAATGATCGCGCGGCCATTGCGTCGACCAAACGCGTCTTCACCTTCGAGACTGACGATGAACGTCAGACTCTTGTTCAAGGGTTCGGGGAAAGGATGTGCCGGATCAAGTGCAATCGGGTTCATGATCGGCGCGAGTTCGCGATTGAAGAAGCTTTTCAACCATTTCCGTTGCTTGTCATTCCAGGCTTCTTTATCGAGAAAACGAATACCCTGGATGTCGAGTTTCGGCAGAACCACATCGTTGAGGACGCGATACTGTTCATCGACCAGTTCGTTTACGAAATTTGAAATATGCCGTAACTGTTCCGACGGCGACATATTATCCGGACCACGTTGAACGGCGCCGACCGCTTCCTGCTGTTTCAGTCCCGCGACACGGATTTCAAAAAACTCATCGAGCACCGAATTCGCGATGCACAGAAATTTCAGTCTCTCGAGTAACGGTATATCCTCCTCCAGGGCCTGTGCCAGCACACGCCGGTTGAATTCCAGCAGTGACAATTCCCGATTGATGTAGAGTTCGGGATTATTGAGAGGGTCGTCTTCCATTAACGTACGATCTTCGAAGCGAACTTTTAAGCTTACCACGCCAATGTTTCGAGTTTGTCATGACACATGATGAAGTCTTTAGAGACCCGCAGAAAACCATCATCGATTTTGCGTTCGACGATGCGGTCGCAGACGTGTTTCCGGACATGATCCGCCGTTCGGTTCCCGGGTATGAGGTGGTGGTACCCATGACCGGTCTGCTCGCCGCCAGAGCGATGGCAGATTGCGAACATCGTTTGATCTATGATCTCGGCAGTTCTCTCGGGGCGACCAGTCTTGCGACACTGCGAGCGCTGGACACTCTCTTTGCCGAAGCGGACGCTACGGCTGCGCAGACGAGAATTATCGGCGTCGACAACTCGCCTGCGATGGTCGCGCGCGCAAACAAGCTCGTCGATGACGATCGGCTGACTTTTGTCGAAAAGAACATACTCGAATTGCAGCTCGCACCCTGCGGCGCCGTGCTCATGAACTATGTGCTGCAGTTCCTGCCGCCCGCCGAACGGCTCGGGCTTCTCACTGGCATCCGCAAAAAAATGGACGATCGGGGTGTGCTGATCGTTTCCGAAAAGATACGGTTCGAAGATCCAATCGAACAGGCTCAGTGCGAAGCCGCGCATCTCGATTTCAAGCGCGCGAATGCGTACAGCGAAATAGAAATCAGCCAGAAGCGAACGGCGCTGGAAAACGTCATGATCATTGATACTCCGGAAATCCACAACGCCCGCTTCAAGGCGGCAGGATTTACTACGGTACAGCGCTGGTTTCAGTGCATGAACTGGGCGTCGTTCCTCGTGCGTCCATGAACTTCTCGCCGCTCTTTGCAGCACTGCCAGACTGGGCGCCGCTGGCGGCAGAAATTGACAGCAGATTGTCCGTATCGAATCACGGTGACTTCGACAGGTGGCAAACTGCACTTTCCACATTGCCCGACGTCATCGTTGAGCGGGTTGATATTGGCGCGACGGTTGCCGTAGTTGCGGCTGATGGGACAATCGCACCAGACGACATCGAAGCGCTGCGCGAGGCATTAATGGCGCTGCATCCCTGGCGTAAGGGACCGTTTGATCTCTTCGGCGTGAAGATCGATAGCGAATGGCGCTCCGACTGGAAGTGGCAGCGGGCGGCACCCCATCTGACGAACCTGCGCGGCGCGCAGGTGCTGGATGTCGGCTGCGGCAACGGCTATTTCGGGTGGCGGGCGCTTGCGGCCGGGGCGAGCCTCGTGGCTGGAGTGGACCCAACGCTTGTGTTCTTCTTCCAGCACCAGGCCATCAACCGCTATATCGAAAGCAGCCGCAACTGGCTGTTACCGCTCACGTTCGAAGAATTGCCGCAGATCGAATTCGATACCGTTCTGAGCATGGGGGTGATTTACCACCGGCGCGATCCGCTGGCGCACACGAAGCGTTTGTTTGGATTCACGCGACCCGGCGGCGAAGTGCTCCTGGAGTCTCTGGTGGTCGCAGACCCCAACGGCATGGCGCCGGGGGGGCGTTACGCCAGAATGCGCAACCTCTGGCTGATTCCGTCCACGCAGCTGCTGTGCCGCTGGCTGGAGGATGCCGGCTTTGTCGACGTCGCAAGTGTTGATGTCACAACGACAACGCTCGAAGAACAACGTCGCACTCAATGGATGAAATTCGAGTCCCTCGCCGAAGCGTTGGATCCGGCGGATATCACGCGCACCGTGGAAGGCCATCCGGCGCCCGTGCGGGCAATTGTGGTCGGCAGGCGGCCCTCCTAGCTCGCAGCGTGTTGAACAACACGCTGCTAGTTTCGCGACAGGACGTCGCGAGCATTTATCGAGCGGTTCACCGCTTGATAAATGGGGGAGCCCCGAGGCCAGGGATGGCCGAAGGCGGGGAAAAAAGCGCGCTGCGCGCTTTTTTCAACAGGCTGCTTTGTTCCTGACCAGAATCTAGCAGCGTGTTATTCAACACGCTGCTAGACTGCTGCCACTATGATAATTGGCATTATCCCGATCTCATTTCGCTTCCGCGGCAAACTGCGTCGGCTGGCGGCGATTTACAAATGCTTTATCGATCATCCCGGCAAGGGCCTTCACCCCACACAGGTCGCCCGACACACTGGAATCGGCTTCGTTGAGGTCAACACCCGCTTAAAGGCTACGCCCGAACTCTTCGTGAAACTGCCAAAACGTCCGGACGGCATTACCCGTTACCGGTTGACCAGTTCAATAACTGCGCAATCCGCCGAGGAGGTTGAAAAATTCTTGATCAAGGCCGCCCGTAAAGAATCTCTGATTTTTTACGCCTTCGGTACGATGGTCATACTGATTATCCTGATCGTCGTCATCATCATCGCACCGGTGCTTTGAAGATCGGCAAAGAGAACAAACACCTGACTTAACAACGCAATGACAACACCGATCCATGCCTGAACAACTGAACAAAGCACAGCGTGCGCTCTCCGAAAAAGCGACGAGTTTCGCACTTGATGTTCTCCTGCCCCTGAGCGATGCCGCGGCCGGGACAACGGAAGAACTCGCAACGGCTCGCAGCACCGTTGTCCGCGAATCCAAAGCCGCTGGCTTCTATGCTATGACACAACCGGAGGCATTCGGCGGCAGCGCTGCTTCAACACTGGAACTCACCATCGTCCGCGATGCCTTCGCGAGCGCGAATGCCCCGTTCATGGGTGTCGTGTTCGGACCCGGGCCCGGGGTGCTCGGCGGCGCAGCAGAGCCGCTGAAGAGTTCCCATCTCGCGCCGCTGCTGGCCGGTGAAATTCAGGGCGCCTTCGGTTTCACGGAAGCAGACGACGCCACTCGGACGACCGCAGAAAAAAAATCCGATCACTGGTTGATCAACGGCCATAAGTCCTATGTAACCGGCGGTGAACAGGCAGACTTCATCAACACTCTGGTCACCATCGCCGACGCAGGGCCTGCGATGATTGTGATTGATACCAATTCAACCGGAGTCACGATAGAAAAAACATTTAGCTCCCTCGACGGCAGTCGGCATGCCGCCTTTCGCTTCAACGACGTCCGTGTGCCGCTTGATCATGTCATTGGTAAACCCGGGGAAGGTCTGCCACGCGCGATGCGACAGATCGGTGACATACGGCTGGCGCTCGCGGCGTTGTGCGTCGGTTATATGCGCTGGATCGATGATTATCTGACCAATCACCTGCAACAGCCGGACAGAACCGGCGCACCGCGCGGCAACAAGGAAGGCATTCGACTGCGCTACGCCGACAACCGTATCCGGACTTTCGCTGCGCGCAGCATGGTTTACAGAACCGCAAGGCTTGCCGATAGCGGCGCCAACGTGGTGAATGAAGGGATCGCCTGCAAGGTGTTCGCCACAGAAGCGGTGGCCGAGGTTGTGGACACCGCCATTCAACTGGTCGGCGGTAGTGCGCTGGTTACCGGACACCCACTTGAAAGCCTTTATCGGCGCGTTCGCGCCCTGCGGCTTGCCGAAGGCGGCAGCGATGTGCTGCGCCTGAATCTGGCGCGCGGCAGCCTCGATCTCGACAAGGGAATCCTATGAGCACTCTGAGAACCTTCATTGCCACATCGACACTGATCACAATTACTGGCTGCACCTGGGTGCCGCTGACCGACAACGGGGCGGGCGTGGACATAGTCGACGCGGAGAAAATAACCACCTGCGAACTTTTAGGCGAAGTCACGAGCAGCACCCAGGACAAGATCGTCGTCGGTCGCAGCTCGGGTAAGATCCAGGAAGAGCTATTCGTATTGGCACGTAACGAAGCCGCGGTGCAGGGTGCAGACACGATCGTCGCAAAGGCTGCGCCGGAGAACGGTCGTCAGAGTTTCAGCATCTATCGCTGTCGTTCCTAGGCTCGCCTTTCAAGCCATAACGTTCCCGCGCTTCTGCCTTCGCCCGCGGCGACTTTTTGAGCATCACCAGCACCGCTCCCGTACCGCCGTGGCGCGGGTCTGCGCTGTGCAGCGCAATCACATCGGGGATCTGACTCAACCAGAATGCGACATAGCTTTTCAAACGAGCCGGCGTTGCACTTTTTTCGCCGCGACCGTGGGCGATGAGCAGCGTGCGCCAGCTTTTGGCCCGCGCCAGACTGAAAAACCTGAAGACTTCCGCTCGTGCTTCCTTGACAGTCAGACGATGCAGGTCCAGCGAACCTTCAATCGGATACTTACCATTTTTCAGCCGCTGAAAAACCTCGCGCTGCACGCCGTCCTTCTTCCAGGCAAGCACATCGGTCGGCTCGAGCGGCGGCACCTCGCCAAGTGTCAACGGATTGGGATCGACGGCCCCGCGGCTGGTATTACCGAGCGCAGCTTCGCGTCGTTCGAGCTGGGCGGCAGTGGCTTCTTTTCGCTGCGACTCAGGCGTAGCTTTTTGCCGTTTTCCCGCCAGCGGTGCAACGTCACCCATCGCCTCGCGAAACTCTTCGTCCACCTCTCAGCTCACCCCGGGCGCAGTTCGACACCCGGCAGCTGCGCGGATCGCGTGTGCGGAATGGGTCGATTGTCCAACGTGTGGTACGTGAAAACTGCGGACAACTTAACCTCGTCGGATAGATTCATGCTGGCCGCGTGATACGTTCGACAATGGAAAAACAGGGCATCGCCCGCCGCGAGTTCCACGGCCTCGGCGTTCTCAATGAGCATTCGGTTCTCTTG
>Ga0114949_10000062_pt1 | contig 38776 bp, 32 predicted proteins | sample N074metaG_FD_83505 | JGI IMG/M metagenome (GOLD analysis project Ga0114949, IMG submission 83505) | Deep subsurface microbial communities from Kermadec Trench to uncover new lineages of life (NeLLi) - N074 metaG | ecosystem: Environmental > Aquatic > Marine > Ocean trench > Sediment | place...
CAGGGTTGCTCGCGCTGGGTGTGATCATCTTTGTGAGCCCGTTGATCCTGGCTCGCGACGCTGCCTGGGCGACGATCTGGGTGGATACCTCGTTGCCGTTGATCGCATTCGCCACCACGCTGAAATGTTTCGCGACCAGTCGACGCCTTCGAGGTTCGCAGCGGACCGCTTGGCGATTCATCAGCGCCGCCTATCTCGCATATGCACTTGCCGAATCATTCTGGTTTTTCTACGAGGTGATCCTAAAGACTGCGAATCCGATTCCGTCTCCCGCTGACTTCGGGTACATGATCGCCCCGATACTGCTGGCCATCGGAATCTGGATCTATCGCACGGACAACCCGACATTCCCGGAAGCCATCGTCCAGTTGGGAAATACCGGCATCCTCGTCGCTGCAATTCTTCTCGCCAACCTGATCGTGTTTCAACAGCTGGTCACAACATCGTTGACACAAGGGCAACTGAGGGTGCTCTTCACGTATTCGGTGATCACGCCAACCGCAGCCATCTTCGCACTGTTCAACATTTTTTTCTATATGCGCGGTCGCAGGCGAACTATCATGACACCGCTGCTGATCGCTCTTGGAACGCTCGCAGTTGCAGACTATACCACCGCATACGAATTCGTATCAGGTGGATATAGCGTTACAAGTTACGCGAACATCGGTTACTTCATCACACTTTCTTTTGGAACTTGGGCCGCCTTCGAACAAGATTACCTTGGACAAACCCCCGAAGGCGATCGCGATCCGCGATTATTCGATGACGTCGCGCGCAAATGGGAGACGCTTCTGCCTCCGGTTGCGCTGGCCGGATTGCTGGCCGTCGCAGTGGCCCATCATGAACAATTGACGACCGATTTCATTCCGCGCACCAGCGGCGCACTGCTCCTGCTCATCGCATCCGTCGCACTGCGGAATTGGTGGAGTCAGCGCATCGAATCCCAGCTCCGCGAACAGACGAGGTCGGACGCGGCATCGCTTCAGAAAAGCGAGGAGCGCCTACTCGCGACGAACGAAGAATTGGCCACCTCGAATCGCAGCCTGTCGAAGGAAGCGACGGCTCGCTCGCAGATACAGGAGGAACTCCGCCACTCCCAAAAGATGGAAGCGATCGGTCAACTCACGGGCGGGATCGCCCATGACTTCAACAACCTTCTCGCAGTCATCGTGGGCAATATCGACATGCTCGAACAGACGCTCAAACTCGACAGCTCCCAGTTGACCTACACCCAGGAGGCGACTGCCGCTGCCAACCGAGGCGCCGCGCTTACGGAGCGGCTGCTGGCATTTTCGCGCAAACAAGCGTTGGCCCCGAGGCCGACGAGAGTCGCCGATCTCGTCGAATCGATGAAAAACCTTCTGGAGCGCACTCTCGGAGAGAACATCCGGCTGCAATTCGAGATGAACGCAGGCCTTGCTCCATGCATGGTGGACCGGGCGCAGCTTGAAAACGCGATCTTGAATCTAGTGCTCAACGCGCGTGACGCAATCCGCGGTAGCGGATTGATTACCATCCAGACGTCGAATGCCACGCTCGATGCGCGCGATGTAGTGGAGAATCCAGATGCTACAGAAGGCGATTATGTTTCGATTGCAGTTCGCGACTCGGGCAGCGGGATGCCCGCGTCGGTACAAAAGAGGGCGTTCGAACCCTTCTTCACGACGAAGGACATGGGGGCGGGCAGCGGGCTCGGACTCAGCATGGTCTATGGCTTTGCGAGGCAGTCCGGCGGATACATCTCGATCGAATCCGAGCTTGGATCAGGCACGGAAGTTCGAATCTACATTCCGCAGACGGATCTGCCTCCCGAACCAATCGAGAACATCGACATCAACTCTTCGCCCTCCGGGCAGCGAGAATCCGTGCTCGTGGTCGAGGACGATCCCTCACTTCGCCAAGTGATCGTGTCATTCCTCGAGAACCGGAATTATCAGGTGACCGCTGCCCCGAACGGTTCGGAAGCCTTGGCGATCATGGACGAACATGAGTCCTTCGATCTGCTCTTGTCCGACGTCATTTTGCCCGGGGAATTTTCGGGACCGGAACTCGCGGCTGAGATCAACAGCAGACAGCCTTCAATGAAAGTCCTGCTCATGTCGGGCTATGCGTCCGATGCCCTCGAAGGAACGGCCAGCCAGCCGAAATACGCAAACTTGCTCCAAAAGCCGTTCAACATGGGAACGCTCGCAAGAGAGATCCGATCGGTCCTCGAAGCAAAGGACTGAACCGATTCTGATCCCGATCGAACGAAGTTCGGGGCCGCAATTCCACCAGGCGATCGAGCCTCGAATTGAGGATCGGCGAACGCAGCCAAGGCAGCGGTTACTGGGTGCCTGTCTTCTCCAGGCTTGCGAGCGCGGCCGCGACGCTACCGCCGTGCTTGTCGAGCAACCGCGCCGCCTGCTCGGCGTCTAGCTCCGTCGTCGATTCAACGATCCCCACCGCGCGTTCGCGCAGCTTCTGGGAACTCGGCACCAGGTGCGTCATGAGGTTTCCCTTCACATAGCCCAGCCGCACCATGACGGTCGTCGAGATCAGGTGGAGAACCATCTTCTGGGCGAGCCCAGCTTTCATTCGCGTGGAGCCGGCGATCACTTCTCCGTTCGTCCTGGTAACGATTGCGATCTCGGCGGCCTCGACGAGCGGCGAATCCGGATTGCAGGTGATCGCAATCCTTCGAGCACCCGCACCGTGAGCCTCTTCGAGACAACTGAGCACGAACGGCGTGTGACCGCTCGCAGAGATTGCAACTACCGCATCACCCGCTCCGAGCCCGCGGCGACGGAGCTCACAGGGGCCCGCGTATACATCATCCTCGGCACCCTCCACTGCGCGCGACAGTGCCCGCGCCCCGCCTGCCACGATCGCCTGCACACGGCTCGGCTCGATTCCGAACGTGGGAGGGAGTTCTGCAGCGTCGAGGGCACCCATGCGGCCGCTGGTGCCGGCACCCACGTTGAACCACCGCCCGCTCCCGCCGAGCGTGCAGGCGAGAACATCGACGGCCTTCTCGATCTGCGGGAGCACCTCGCCCACCGCAGAGACGGCCTTGGCATCTTCGGCGTGAATCGCTGCGAGAATCTCGGCCGCGGTGCGCCGATCGAGATCCCGAGTAGCGTCCAGAACTGCTTCAGTGGACCGGTTCCTCTCCATCCGCCATCGTTTCGGTTTCCGGTGGCAGTTTATGAACGTTTCTGGCTCAATGAATGGGTACGATATGAGCTTCTTTGTCGCGCAAAAAACTCTCGAACGCCTTGAATGGAAACGCGTTCTCGCGATGCTGGGCGAACATGCGCGGACACCCGGAAACCAAGAACGATGCGCGCCGGAGGGCTCGGCGGGCGAATCGTCTGAGGGATTTCTCTTCGAATCGACCCGCCGTGGAGTTCTTGAGCGCCTCGCCGAAACGAGCGAAGCCCGAAGCATCCTGGTCACCGGCGAGATGCCGCCGATGGGTGGCACGCCGGGTCTGAAACAAACGTTGGCGCGCGCACGGAAGGATGGGGTGCTCGCAGCGCGTGAGCTGCTGAACCTGGCATCGACGCTCGAGATGACCCGCGACCTGAAGCGCTTCCTCGAAGTGCGAAGAGAATCGACACCCCGACTCGCTGCGCTCGCGGAAATCCTCGTGGAGCACCGCGACTTCGAACGCGACATCGAGGCCTGCCTCGAAGCCTCGGGTGAAATCCGCGACAGCGCATCCCCAACGCTCGCGGGCGCGCGTCGGGACGCTCATCGAATCGCCAGCGAAATTCAGGAAAGGGTGAACCGCTACCTACGCGACCCGAACATCACGCCCCATCTCTCCGACGGCTACTACACCATCCGAAACGACCGATACGTGCTTCCCGTTCGCGCGGACTCACGCGGGGGGATCCGGGGCATCGTGCACGATGCGTCGAACTCCGGGATGACACTCTACATTGAACCCGAGGCTCTCGTCGACCTCAACAACCAGGTCAAACAGGCGGAGATCACGATCGAACGGGAGACGCTGCGAATCTTGCGACGTCTTTCGCAAGGCGCGGGTTCCATTGCCGATGAAGTCGAAGCAAACACAGCCACCCTCGATGTGATCGATCTCGCATTCGCGCGCGCTGGCCTAGCCGAAGAACTCGATGCAGTGTCACCCGAGATCGGCGACGAAGGAATCCTGGAGCTGCCACAGCTTCGACATCCCCTGCTGCCTCCCGATCAAGTCGTTCCCAGCGACATGCGCATCGGTGCCGACTTCACTGCATTGATTCTCTCGGGACCGAATGCGGGTGGCAAGACCGTCGCGCTGAAGGCGGCTGCACTCGCAGCGCTCTTCGTCCGCGCGGGAATGCACGTCCCCGCGGCGGAGGGAGCACGCGTCGATCTCTTCGACGAAGTACTCGCTCATATTGGAGACGAGCAGGACATACGCGAAAATCTCTCGACGTTTTCGGCGCAGATGGCAAACCTTGCCGACATCACCCGCCGATCTGCAGATCGATCTCTCGTCGTGCTCGACGAAATCGGCGTAGGAACCGACCCCGGAGAAGGAGCGGCCCTCGCGCAAGCGGTGCTCGAGACATTGGCTGAGCGCGGTGCGCGCGTGATCGCGACGACTCACTACAACCTGCTCAAGGAGATGGCCGAAGTCGACGAACGTTTTGCCAACGCGAGCGTCGAGTTCGACTCCGAGACGCTCGAACCCACCTATTGCCTCCGCATGGGGCTACCGGGAGCTTCGGCGGCAACGTCCGTAGCCGCACGAATGGGGCTCGACCCACGCGTAATTGCGCGCGCAAATGAAATATTGGATCGGGAAGATCGCCAGCTCGACCGGGTCCTCACTGAACTCTCCACGAACCGCTCTGCGCTCGAGGCCGAGAAACGCGAGGTGGCACGCTTGAAGACGGAAACAGAGGCCGTGCGAGACGAGCACCGGGCGAAACTCGAGAAGCTCCAGGCCAGGCGCGACAAGCTGTTCCTCGCGATGCGAGAAGATCTCGAGAAATCGTTCCGCGAAGCGCACCAGCAGGTTGCCACCGTGATCCGCGATCTCCAGCGCGGCGCGGACGCACATGATGCGGCGGCTGCCCGCGAGAAGTTGCAGGCGATCGCCAGTGACGCCGAGGCCTCACACCGAGAGGCGGGACTCGAAGTGCCGGCCGAGGAAGCGCTGAACGCCATCGACTGGTCAAGGGCCACCATCGGCGACCGTGTAAAAATTCGAGATGGCGGAGAGGGAGTGCTGTCGGCCCTGCCCGATCAACGAGGTCGTGTGGCCGTGCAACTCGGAAGCGCGAGGATGTCTGTTCCGATGGAACGTGTGGGAGCACTGGAGCCTGCGCGAGAGCCGCAGCCAACGAGCCGGTCCGCACCGCGAATCACCGTCATGCGCGCAGATTCTGCAGACGGGCAGGCCGAACTCGAAACCGATGCGGATCGCTGCGACTTGCACGGCCTGCGGGTCGACGAAGCACTCGATCGGCTGGCTTACGCGCTCGACCGAGCCGCATCCGCGGGCCGGTCCAGCCTGGCGATCAACCACGGACGAGGAACCGGCACGCTACGGAAGGTCGTCCGTGAATACTTGAACGACTGCGCGTATATCTCGCACTTTGCGGGTGCGGCTCAACAAGACGGCGGAGACGGCGTGACCATCGCCTTCTTCCGCTGAACAGTCACTCCGAGCCCGCCCAGGTGACCGCAGACCCGCCAAGGTCTTCCTCGACATCAGCCGCTGCTCGATAGCCTGATCGCAGCGCCGCATTCCAACCGGGGCCCATCAGATAATCGCCCGCGAAGTAGATGCGCCGCCCCCGACGCCGTGCGTCCGCCTGCACACGCGTAAAGTCCGCAATCGCGCGATAGCGGCCCACATCGAAACGCGGCACAGCGCGCTTTTCTCTCAGCACCTCGGTGAAAATGCCCGCGCCGTGAATTCGTGGGAAGATTGTGCCGAGCGCTTCGATCAACTCCTTGCTGACCGTCTCGTCCGGCGCATCGAAGTAGGCTTTGCTCCAGCGGCCCGTCGCACGCAGCAAGGCGAGGCCGCGGCCTGTGGGTACGCGCCCACCCTCGACACCGGGTTCGAGCAATACCGATTCGAGCGGCCAACCCTCTCGATCGGGAAACTGGATCTGCTGAGGGTGGGAGTGGAACGGTCGACGCAGCGCAACGGCCAACGAAAGCCCGGGCGCATAGCGAACCTTCTCGAGCACATCCCGTTCCACAAAAGAGAACTCCGCACCCGCCAGCTCGACCGCCTCTGGAGCTGGAACGGCGAGAACGATCGCGTCGACCTCGGCGGAACGCTCCCGCTGATCTTCTCGAACGCTGAAACAGACGCCACCACCGCTGCGGCTCTCGACACGCATTACTCGAGCGCCGAGAGATGCCGGAATCGAACTCGCCACCCGATCCATGAGTTCCTGGGTCGAGGAACGCAACATCGAGAGACGCTCTCCTGCACGATCTACATAGCGGTGGAGAAACAACACCCGACTCGCCTCGCGCGTGTCGTAGAGCGAGGTGCGGGTCACGAGCGGACCCATCCAATGCTCCACGATGCGCGCTCCGAAATAGAGCCGACCGAAATCCTCAAGGCTTCGATCGTCGAGGCTGGCAGCGAGTTCGGGGCGCTCCGGGTCGATCCGATTGCCGTAGCGGGCGATCAGACGCGGTAGCCGAAGCAAGCGGAGCGCCTGGTGAATGCGGATTCCCGGGATACGCGCAATCCCCAACAAGCCCCGAGCGTCGATGGCTTGAACCTGGTCGCGATGCGCGAGTGCCCTCACTACGGGGCGCGGGGGCAGGAGATCGGGAAGATCGAGCTCACCGATCCAACTCAGTAGGGCCTTGTCGGCAGCGCTGACGATCGCACCAGAGCGTTCGATCGTGAAGCCTTCACGGGCTACGGGCCGCGCCCGCCCGCCCGGCCGCTGCTCGCTCTCGAAGAGTGACACCTGAAAACCGCGCTTTGCGAGCCGCCAGGCCGCTCCCAATCCAGCAATTCCAGCGCCCACCACCGCAACTTGTTTGGCCGGCATGCGCCGCGATCCCCTCGAATCCACCAACTCGAGGCCGAACACTAGCAGCAGGCGCACACGACCCGCGGCTGCAGGCCGTCGAGGCGCCCTGGATCCGCGCGCTTGCGCGTGCGTGAGAGCGCGCGTTTTCACAAATTGTGTCACTTCCGAAGCCGAAGTTGCCTACGGGTTGCCGCGGAATGCCCCTACGTGTGCCAAAGACCACAGTTTTTCAAGGGGTTAGCCCACCACCGGGGTCCATCGTTCGGATGGCACGCGACTTGCTCTACCAGTGGCTGTTCGACGAACAGATTGTTTAGCGCCCGGGCCGACAACCCCTCCCGCTGCACTTTGTGTGGCGTGTCGGCCCGGGCGTTTTTTTCTCCCACTCCCAGGCCTTTCGAAACCGATCACGATCGGCCCCCGAGCCCGCGCGACCGTCAAGCACCCGCGCTGCGCTGGGATACCGAAACCCGCCCGCTCGACGTGGAGTCGCAAAGTACCCGGCGCGCAATCCCGGCCAGGTAGATCGAACCCGATGCACAGAGCAGGTCTTCGGCACCGATTTCCTCCCGAGCGGCGCGAAGCGCGAGGTGCGGATTCGGCACCACCCGAACGGAAACACCCGGAGCCGCCGCGCGAATCGCCGTAGCAACATCGGCGGGCGACAGCGAGCGAACGGATTCCGCCCGAGTCACCGTCACGGCGTTCACCTCGGGCAGCAGATGTCGCAAGATCGCGTCCGCGTCCTTGCCGGCGGAGATCGACAGCACCAGATGCGACCGCCGACATGGAATGCGCCGCAATACGTCAGCCAGGGCAGCCGCGGAAGCCGCGGTATGGGCAGAGTCCACCAGCAACCACGGCGAGCGGCCGATCAGCTCGATTCGGCCGGGCAACCGTACGGCCGCAAAACCCCGCTCGGCGGCCTCGATCAACCTCTCACCCTGCACGCTACCCGGAGCACGGGCTACACAGGCGAGCGCTAGCGCAGCGTTGTGCGCCTGATGGGAACCCAACGCGGCAAGGTTCGCATCGACGCGCAGCGATCCATCGGTCAGGCGGATCGTCTGGCCCTCGAGATCCTGGTCGAGAACCTCGAAATTGAAATCGCGCCCGAGCCGTGCGAGAGGCGCGCCGAGTTCGCGCGCTCTCGCCTCGACGACTTCGGCGGCTTCGTCGCAAAGGTCACCCATCACCGCGGGCACGCCGGGCTTCAAAATGCCAGCCTTCTCGAAAGCAATCTCGGCAAGGGTATTCCCGAGTTGTTGCGTATGTTCGAATTCGATGCTCGTAATGCAGGAAACCGTCGCTGTCAGCACGTTCGTGGAGTCGAGTCGCCCACCGAGGCCGACTTCGAACACGCATCGATCCACCTTCGCCTCCGAAAAGAGCAACAGCGCCATCGCCGTGAGAGCGTCGAAGAAACTCGGTGCGTAATCGGGATCAGTCTCGCGCTGTTCATCGATGTGCGGCGCAATCCGCTCGACTGCGTGAGCGAGAAGTTCGCCCGAGACTTCGCGTCCGTCGATCCGGAAGCGCTCGCTCCAGCGCTCGAGGTGCGGTGAGGTGAAGGTTCCGACCCGCTCACCCGCCGCCCCGAGTAGGGCTTCGGCCATTAGGCCCGTGGAACCCTTGCCCTTTGAACCCGCGAGGTGGATGACCGACAGCCCGGCCTGGGGGTTGCCCAAGCGCGCCGTCAGCCGCCGGATCGGTTCGAGGTCGAAACGCGAATAGGGAGCGTTGCGCTCCTTTTCAACGTTGATGAGTCCGGCGAGGTATGCGCTGGCAGCTTCTTCGGAATCGATTCGCCTGGCTCGCATTGGACCCGACATGGCGATCTGACCTTCTACGCAAAGCACCAAAAAAAACGGCGGGGCGGCCCCGTGGCCACTCCGCCGACTTCTTCGACCCCGATGGGGTCATTGAGCCATATAGCGCTTCCACTCGCGGTATTCCTTGACCGCCGGATTCGAGGATGCGTTTGCGGGGAAGTAGAACTTCACCGCGTGTCCGCACTTCGTGCATATCTTGTAGCAGAAATTGAAACCGTCGATCTCGCGGGTGTTGCCCACCATCTCGCGATTGTTGTCGTTGCAGCAACTCGCTGGCTTCGTCGGAGAGACGATCCGCTTCGGATATTCGTTCTTCGGAGCTTCGTCGTCGACATACTTGATGATGTTCTTCATGATGCGGTTCGCACGCGCATCGGGGTTCTGCTTCCTGATGTTGCTGCCGATTCGTCTCAAAAGATCTTCCTCGCGACTGGGTTTACTTCGCTGAGCCGGAGGCTATCCGACCTCGCTCGCGAAGTGGCTGGTTGCTTGGTACTCGATTGCACAGGGAATCTCCCTCTGTGCCAGTGCCCTTGCGTCATCGCTGGCTGCCAGCCCGACGTGTCCCCAGTAGACCCTCAGGGCACTCCGAACTGTCCCTCCATCCACGTTCCGCGCCCGCCGCCCGGTTGTGGAGCCCGACCCATACGCTCTTTTGCGCGCTCAGGCCCGTACACTCGAACCAACGGGCTCCGTTCAAGCTGGGAACCTCCGGAAAAGCGAGCTGGAGGAAATGGTCGGCCCGTGCCGCGTACCGCTCCCGTACCAATGAGTAAATCGAGCCACACAGATTTTTCGGAGCCACGGGTGCGTAAACGCCAACAGGGAGCGTGTAACTATACCAGAAAGCTAGCTTTTTGCCATCCGGAGAGCGAGGTTTCACTCTATAGAACAGGGTTTTACAGAATCTTCAGCGGCGATTCGCGCGCTCAGGCCCTTTTCGTGCCGACCAGTCGAAGCGGGCGATCCTCACCCAAGGCTTCAGTGGCCTCACCCGCTTTCCAGCCGAACGCCGCGCGGGCCTGGGCCGCGCGCCGCCGCCCGGCAGCCGCATCCAACACCAACCCATAGTCGCTGAACACGGCCTCGAGCGCGTCAAAGTTCTGCTCGATCGTGGCGCGCACGGATTCGAAGCCGTGTTGGACGATCTCGGAGCGCTTCCAGAACGCCATGGGGTTCATGGAGAAGAAGTTCGCATCCCGCTCTCGGGGTTCAATCAGGACGATGTCGCCCTGGAAGCGATCGTCCGCGAGATATCGCTGGATGCCGAGCTTGAGCCGCGAGTGGAGCAAGGTCCGAAAAACCTGATTGAGGACCACCGTGAAGCCCCGGTCCGAGAGATATCGACCATCGGCGAAGTACGGAGCCTCACCGTCCGGCGAATCCACGCGGTTGAGGAATGGGCGGAACGGGTTGTAGCAGATGATCAGATCGGCCCCTTTCTCGATCGCGATGTCAATGTTGGCGGTGTGCCGAACCCCGCCGTCGACGTAATCGACGCCATTGAATCGCGCGGGCTTGTAGAAGACCGGCAGTGCCGAGGACGCCTGCACGGCCTGTGAGATCGTGAGTTCCGAGTTTTCGTCCGCGCCGAAGATCGCGCGCTCTGCGGTATCGAGGTCGCATGCGGTGACGTAGAGACTGGTGCCCCGTTTTTGCGCAAACGCGCGAAAATCGTTTGGCATCCGGATCCGTTCCAGATTGACACGCAGCCAGCGCTCGATGCTGGAATTGTCGAAAAATCCGCTCGGAAAATGATTGGTCAGGGCCGGCAGCTCACGCGAAGGCGAAACGTGTTCGAGCAACCCGAGCACAACTGCCTCGAATTGGGTGTATGAGGGGTGTCTGACGAATTTCCGCGCGACCGGGCCCAGCGCCGCCGGGAGTTTGGGCAGCGCACGCACGAAGTCGATTCCGATGCTCGGCAGGAACGTCGCAACGTCGTAGGCGAACTTCGCGGGGCGGGTGGCGAATTCGCGGAAGTTTGGCTTGTAGAAGTCGACCGGACGCAATTGATCAAATCGCGTGCTCGTACCGTCGAGCACCTTGATCATCTCGTCCGGTGTGATTCCAGCAGCCAGGCATGCTGAGAGCAGAGCACCCGCGGAAATCCCCAGGTACATATCGAGTTCGGTGATCTTTCGGCCGACCAGAAAATCGTCGAGGGCCTTGAGGCCGCCGACCTTGAACGCACCACCCGAAACAGCACCGCCGGCCAGGACCAACGCCACCACAGGATTTTGTTTGCGCGGCCGATTGCCGCCCTTTCGAATGAGGGTCAACCCCACGGAACCACCCCTGACGCCATCGAAGCCAAAGAGACTTCATCGGCATATGGAGGGGGAAATTGCAGACCGTCTCGCGACCGGCCTCGTGCAGCCAGCGGCCGGGGGGAACCGCTGGAGAAAAGCGCCTCTGGGCTGGATTAGGGTATCGTCCGGAGTCGTTCGCGTCGAACTCGTCGATCACCCGTGGCGTCGAGACGATCCGAGCCCATTGGAGGGAAATGCAACTCGATGTCGATGGATAGGCGATCAGGAGCCCTGCGACCCAAATTTTTTCGCGCGTTGTCGATCATTTCGGCAGCGCTGTTGATCTCGGCGACGCTGGTCGAGGCGGGCGACGACCCACAAGAAGACCTCGAAATCGAGGCGGTCCGTGAGGCGGAACTACAGCGGGTGCAAGGGGAAATAGATGCCGAACTCAAGCGTCAAGAAGCCCTGCAGCGCTCACGAAATCTCGCCGATATCAGACAAGCACTAAACACCTCCAGCGCGAGCAATGAAGACCTCGAGGAACGCGCAGATCCGCGCATTGCGCCGAGGGCGCCCGTCGATCGCAATCTTCCGGTCGCGATCTTCGACTCCGAGGAGATCGAGGCCCCAGCCGGGACATTCGGGAACAGCGAACCCATGGTCATCATCAAGCGGAGCCTGGACGCAGATCGCGACGGTAACCCCGAGCAGATCCGCTACATCGACAAAAGCACCGGCGAGATGATCCGAAAGGAAGCCGATACCGACTACGACGGAGCATTGGACACCTGGCATACCTACGCGGGAAAATCGCTCGACGAACGCACCCTCGACACGAACGACGACGGGCGCGTTGACACCTGGGAGCGTTATCAGGGAGGGCGGATGGTAGAACGCATCATCGATCGCGATGGCAACGGTCGTCAAGACGCCTTCTACACTTTCTCAAAAGGCTCTCTCGTGGAGGAGCGCCACGATCGCAACGACGATGGCGAAGCCGATCTGATCGTCACCTATCAAAACCGCAACAAGACCCGGAGCCGAGAAGACAGCAGTGGGGACGGGAAAATCGATACATGGACGACGTACGCGGTGGTTGGCGGTGTGGAGCTACCGGTGGTCATCAAACACGACAGCCACGGCTCAGGAAAGGTCGACATCATCGAGACCTTCGAAGTCTCGTCGGGAAAACCGATTCTCGCCAAACGCGAAGAGGATACGAACGCGGACGGAAGAATCGATGTCACGTCCACCTACCGCAACGGCAAACTCTACCGACGAGAGTTGGCGGACCCCTCGCTGGTCACAGAATAGGACCGACTCGCACCGGATCCGATGGACGGTTTCACGGTTCTCCGGTGTCTTCGACTTCGATTTCCAGCCGTTTGCGCTGCCGATCTCTGAAGCGGCGGACTTTTTCACGCTCGACCAACAATTGGAGTTCGCGGTTCTGTTTGCGGATTCCATCGAGTTCGATGGTGAGCTCCAGGCTGGTTCGGCCCGCCACACCGAACTCGAGATCGAACTCCGTGAAGCCCTCGGATCCGTCGGTGGCCAGCGCGGTTACCCGCACGCGATTGATGCCCTCTCGAACAGGCACGTAGCCGGAAAAACTACCGTCGGGCATCAGCCGAACATCTTCAGAAATTTCGCTGGTGGTAAGATTCGTGAAGATCACGTCTTCGATACTCGAAAAGGTTACTCCCTGCAAGTACGTGATCACATCACCCGGGTTCTTGACAGGCGTAAAGGTTCCGACCGTCATGCGAGACATCTCGGTGACGGCAACGGGGTTGTCGAGTGCGCTCGGCCCAAGCGCGTAGGTGTTGATGGTGATGCCAGCCTTGCTGGCTACGCGAGCCGCGCCGAGCGCGGCCTCGGTGTCGCCGGGGTCTGACTCCCGAGACGATCCAAACGGAAAAGAGGGAACGCCGTCGGTGAGAAACATCAGGATCTTCGCAGCGTCCGGCCGAGGAGCGCTTCTCGCGCCATGAAGGCCCGCGAGTTCGGTCACCGCCAAACGAATTCCCGCCGCGAAGTTGGTACCACCACGCGGGCCCCGTATGAGGATGTTCTGCAAAGCTCGCCGCACCTGGGCGAAATCGCTCGTCAGCGGAACCTCGACCCATGCGTCCTGTTGACCGTAAACCGCCTGCCGAAGCGTCGCCGGATTGATCTCGCCCCCGAAACTCAGAACACCCACGCGCAGATGGCTCGGATCGAGGTTGTTGAGCAAGGCCACGGCGGCGGCGATCTCAGCGGCGAGGATCGTATCGTGGGGGTCGGTGCTCCGCGTGCCGGGTGGATAGCGGCCGGGCGGTACCTGTTCGGCTTGCGGGTCGAAGCCGATCTCGCCGTCGCCATCGACATCCGCGCCGCTGGCCGCCCGGGTCGAACCCGAAATATCGATCGCGATCATCACGTCGATGGCCAGCCGCCGCCTGCCCTCGGTAAAGGCACTGCCCCGGATGGAAGCCTGGTGGACGCTGTTGCTCACCGGCTCGCCGCGCTTCGGCTCGTCGATCGTAATGAGCACTGCGCCGCCCGCGACGTCGGCGAGGTCATCGGCAGACGCGCTTACGCCTAGCAGCGCAACCCCGATCGCCAGCACTGAAACTCGAATTCTCAATGGCCTTCCCCGCCGCTCCCAATCCGACCGTGTTTCGCGCCTGCTGATCGGGCAGCCATCCGCTTCTGCGGAGCGGACCGTCTCCCATTCATCCCAATCCATCAGCCTTCCGTTGTTCTGATCGAATCGTCCTCGATTTTGATGTCGGTGAGCGTCGATCCGTTCGCTTGCTCATTGCAAATCGCCCTCCGTGTTCCGAGAGCCTACGAATCGGTCGATCTTGCTGAGCCTTGCCGAAATGGCGTCGAGCGCCTCGAGAACGACCACACCCACCGTCTCCAGGCTATCGGGCGAGCAGCGTTCGATCGTGTCCTGCTCGGTACCCGCGTACAGGCCCGGCGGCTGGTCGCCACCAAAGCTCGTGTCCACGATCGAAACGATCTCGCGTAGCCCGATCTGCAAAAAATATCGGTGGCCAACCCCCGCGTTTTCATAAGTGGCGGTGCTCGGAAACGCTTGGCCCTGGTCGAGTGCGGCGGCCGCTCTCCAGAATTCCTCTCGGTAGATGCGGTGAGACATCAAGTCGCGCGCGATCCGGAGGTCTGCGTCGCCGACCCGATTGAGGTAGACCATCACGCGAAAGCCGGAAGTGCCCGCGTTCTGGATGCGCGACGCCAAGCCCAGACTACCGATCTCCGCGTAGAACGCGCCCTCTCCGTTCGGAGAACGAAAAACGGACTCTCCATCGAGAAAGACAATCTCCGTCGCATAGGGAAGCGGGTCCGCGGCAATCGCCCGCGCAATCTCGAGCACGACTGCCGCGCCGGACGCGCCATCATTCGCGCCGATGAATTCGAAATCGTCATAGGCTCTGCTGTCGAACGGAGCGACGAGCAGAAACCGATCCTGCGATTGGCTTCCCGAGATGACCGCGGAGAGATTGGTCACGCGGGTCTCCCGTGCACCTTCGCTGGGCGCCTCCCCCGTTGCGTCCACATAGTCCACATCCCAGGACTCGACCTCGACACCGAGTGCTTCGAGTTCCGCGCGCAGATAATCGCGTGCCCGAGCATTGCCGCGGCTGCCCGCGGGCCTCGGGCCGACTTCGGTGATTGCCGCCAGATCCCGCCAGGCGCGATCCGCCGAAAAAGAAGCGACCCGCGCAGAGAACTCTCGCGCGGGGGCGACGTCGAGAGCAGCGCTCTGCTGTGGGTCGGGGGCTGAATCGAGAGCGGGAATCGAGCGGCAGCCCACCCAGACCACCACCAACAATAAAACCGATAGCAAGCCGATCGGCGGTTGGAGCCTCAACGGCGGGCGAATCCACCGCGAGAGCGGCAGCAGGGAGTACGTCGACCGCAGCGGCGCATCTGCCGGGTGAGGCGTGCTCCATTTCGCGCCACAAACGTCTGGTTGCATTCAATTCTCCGCCTGACCGGCTTGGGGCCGGGCGCTGATCGGTGATGGAATTCGTTGGGCCGCCCGCGTGGAGGGGATGGCTGCCCATTCAACGTGAATCTCCATCAATCGCTGACACATTTGGCGCCCGGGAGGCCACAACACTGATAGCCCCCAATGGCGGGGCCTTTCAAGGTTCAGGGGTGGGATTCCTTCCCAGCGGAGTCCTGACCCCAACCTCGGAGCTGCCACTTCGGATTCTGTCACCCCTTTGCGGTCCCGTGGGATCAATATGGCCCGCGTAATCGGCGCATCTCTACTCGGGGTAAACGGTGTTGCGGTCGAAGTCGAAGTCCGCCTGAGTTCGCAGCTACCGCGTATCGACATCGTGGGACTTCCCGAAGCCGCGGTGAGAGAAAGCGCGGCCCGTGTCCGGGCTGCGATCGCAAGCATCGGCCAGCGATTTCCCGATCGCAGAATTACCGTCAATCTCGCACCCGCGAATCTGCGCAAAGGCGATGCGGGGCTAGATCTCCCAATCGCGGTCGGAATTCTCGCGGCGGCCGGAGCACTGGATTCGGAACGCCTCCGCGGGTTCGGCCTGTTGGGCGAACTCGCGCTCGATGGCCGCCTCCGGCCCGTGAGGGGTGCGCTCGCGCTCACCCTCGCAATTCGCGATGCCGGCGCTCAGTTCGTAATCGTTCCCGCAGGCAATGGCCCGGAGGCCGCGCTCACCACGGGTACCCAGGTACTCGAAGCCACGGACCTCGGCGCCGTGCTGCGCCACCTCACTGAGGAGGCACGGCTACCCAACGCTGAAGTCGCGCCTGCGGAACCGTCGAATCGCTTCGTTCCCGATCTATCGGATGTCCACGGCCAAGAGCGCGCCAAGCGCGCGCTCACAGTTGCGGCGGCCGGTGGCCATTCGATCTTTCTCTGGGGCTCACCGGGTTCCGGCAAGACCATGCTGGCACAGAGGTTGCCGGGCTTTCTACCCGCGATGGAGTTCGAGGAGGCCGTCGAGGTCACGCGCATCCACAGCGCGGCCGGTTTGCTCGAACCCGCAACCCCGATCGCGGTCGACCGCCCATTTCGTGCGCCCCATCATTCGACGAGCAGAGCGGGACTACTGGGTGGAGGAAATCCGCCGTCGCCTGGTGAGGTTTCATTGGCCCACCGTGGCGTGCTGTTCCTCGATGAGCTTGCCGAATTTCAACGACACACACTGGAGGCGTTGCGCCAGGTCATCGAACAACACCGGGTGATCATTGCCCGAGCCAAGACGTCGTGTGTGTTTCCCGCCCACTTCCAGCTCGTCGCCGCGTCGAACCCCTGCCCTTGTGGTTGGCGGGGCAGCGGCGTACGCGACTGCCGCTGCGACGACGGAGTCACCGCCCGCTACACGAATCGAATTTCGGGGCCCCTCCTCGACCGGATCGATCTGCACGTATCTGTCGCGCCGCCCAGCTGGTCGCAGATCGACGAACCCGCGCGCGGCCCATCCAGCGCGGATACGCGCGCGCAGGTAAAGAACTGCCGAACGCTTCAGCAGAACCGGAGTCGCGGAGAGGGCTTCCGCACCAACGCGGAAATCTCAGACGAGGCCCTCGATCGCGTCGTCGGGGCCACGGCCGATGCGCGCCGGTTACTCGGCGCGGCGGTGGAACGGATGGGGCTGTCAGCCCGCGTAGCTCGTCGATTGCTGCGGGTCGCCCGAACGATTGCCGACCTCGCAGAGGAGGAGAAAACCGGGCCGCGAGCCATCGCGGAGGCGCTGAGCTACCGCGCCACCGAGTTCGGGGCCTCGGTCAGCGGGCTGCCCCCCACAGCAGCAGCAAAACGCTTCACTACGTCGTTGCGAACGCGGCCAGACGTCTGAAAATTGACACCGGACGTCCGATTTTCGTCACCCGGCAGTTAGAGAGCAAGTTCGCATATACGCAGCTTCAATAATTAACTAGTTGTAATTAAAGAGATATCACTTATCGACTTATACTGGCATGGATCCTGCTTCTGCTCAAGGGCAAGGGAGCAGACGATGCCTGCAGCCGGTACTTCGATTGAGATTCACGACGCGATACCGAAGTGCTCCGAAGTGACGCTCCTCGAACTCGTTCAGACCATCTGTGACGAGACGAGCGACGATCACGAGGTCGTAGCAACCGTTCGCCACCTACTCAGCTCTGGCCAGGTACGCCTCTGTGGAAACTTCCGCTACGCGGACCCGAGCACTTTCCTCTAACAAATTTCGCAGCAGCGCTCTCAGGCGGTACGCCAAGGCATTGACCGGCAGACGATCCGAGTGAAACATCCCGCGGCGGGGGGGAAGTGCGACATGGCGGACGGCAAGCCATTGGCTGCCCGGAAGACTGGCCAAAGGAGCGCGAGCGCCAAGCGTTCGACGCCGCGGGCCAAGACGAGCAAGCGCACCGCGAAAACGCGATCCAAAGCCAGCAAGCCTTCCACCAAGTTGTCCGCCAAGGCGAACAAGCGCTCCGCCAAGCCGTCCGTCAAGGCGAGTGCGAAGCCCTCCAAGGCGAGAACAAAATCCACCAGGGCAAGTGTGAAGCCCTCCAAGGCGAGTGCAAAATCACCCAAGGCAAGCGCGAAGCCCTCCAGGGCGAGAGCAAAATCCACCGGGGCAAGCACGAAGAGCTCCAGAGCGAGAGCAAAATCCACCGGGGCAAGCGCGAAGTCCACCAAGACGCCCAGCAAGGCGACCGCAAAATCCGCCAAAGCGGCCAATGATTCGGGCAGGCGATCGAATGCCAGCGATCTCGCAAAACAGCATCGGGACATCTCGGTTTCCGAGTTCTTCGCCAAGAACCGTCATCTGCTCGGTTTCGACAACCCTTCAAAAGCACTGCTCACGACCGTCAAAGAAGGCGTCGACAATTCACTCGACGCGTGTGAAGAGGCCGGCATCCTCCCCGACATCCAGGTTTCGATCAGCCAGATTTCCGAAACCCGCTTTCGGGTCGTCATCGAAGACAACGGACCGGGTATCCTTCGCGCCCAGGTGCCGAAGGTCTTCGGAAGCCTGCTCTACGGTTCCAAGTTTCACCGGCTGCGCCAGAGCCGCGGGCAGCAGGGGATTGGGATCAGTGCCGCGGGGATGTACGGGCTGCTGACCACCGGCAAGCCGATCATCATCACCACGCGAACCGGCCCCAAGAAAGATGCCCACCACCTAGAACTCGTGATCGACACGAAGCTGAACGCCCCGAAGGTCAAGCGCGACGACATCGTCAAGTGGGACAAGAAACACGGTACGCGGGTGGAGATCGAACTCGAAGGCTCGTACCGCGGCGGACAGCATTCCGTTGACGCCTACATCCGACAGATTTCTCTCGCCAACCCCCACGCCGAGATCACCTACATTCCTCCCAAGGCCGAGGAGCACGGCGCGGAGCACGTTTTCCCGCGAGTCACCAACGAAAAACCGAAGGAGACCGCGGAGATCATGCCGCACCCTTACGGCGTTGAACTCGGCGTATTGATGCAGATGTTCCGAGACACAAAAGCGCGAAACGTGCGGTCGTGTCTGCAGACAGACTTCAGCCGCGTCTCCGCAAAGACTGCAACGCAAATCCTCGAAAAAGCGAATGTCTCGGCGACCCGGCGCCCCAGCGAAATCAACCGCGACCAGGCCGAGAGAATCCACCAGACCATTCAAACCACGAAGCTCATGGCACCCCCGATGAACTGCATTGCACCGATCGGCGAAGAACTCATCGAAAGGGCGCTGCGCTCAGAAGTCTCGGCGGCGTTTTACACTTCCGTGTCGCGACGCCCCGTCGTTTATCGCGGAAATCCGTTCTTGATCGAGGTCGGCCTCGCTTACGGGGGTAACCTTCCCGCGGATCAGACGATTACCGCCTACCGCTACGCGAACCGCGTACCGCTCCAATATCAACAGGGCGCTTGCGCGATCACCAAGGCGATCTCAGGAACTGAGTGGCGCAACTATCAGATGCAACAACCTCGCGGTGCGTTTCCAGTCGGTCCGATGCTCCTGATGGTGCACATCGCGAGCGTCTGGGTTCCGTTCACATCCGAGAGCAAGGAATCGATCGCCCACTATCCGGAAATCATCAAGGAAATCCGACTGGGGCTTCAGGAGTGCGGGCGGAAAGTGGCGACCCACATCCGCAAACAACGACGTGAAGCAGATGCCGAAAAGAAGCGCGCCTACATCGTGAAGTACATCCCACAGGTCGCGATCGGTCTGCAGCAGATCCTTGCACTAAACGACGGACAACGGGACAAGATCATCTCGAACCTAACCTCGACCCTCGAGAAGAGCCGGAAACTCTAAAAATGGCAGCCAAGAAAAAGAAGACAACCAAAGGCTCACGAAAAAAGACGTCGACGAACAAACCCGGCGCCAAGGCGGGGGCCATCAGCAAAATCGCGAAGGAAAGCGCGAGGCTAGACCGCCTCACCGTCGATCTGATTTGTGAGACCGCGAAAAATCTCCACAAAGAGATCCTCAAGCAGAACAAACCGGATCTCACGTTTCCGGTGCGCTCGCTCAAGAACGTCAGCTACTCGCCCAAGCGCGGCTATTTCGAAATTGGGAAGCAGAAGAAGACCCGAACGCTCACCGTGAACACGGTCAAGAGTTTCGCCCAGACGCTCCGGATGATGGGACTGTCGAAGGAACTGGTCGAAGGAAACGACTTTGCGACCAAACGAGACGCCTACTACCAGAGCAAGAACTGGGACGAGGCCAAGTTCGACGAGCAGAGCGAGTCCGATACCGTCATGGACGACATCGAGGCGCTCTTCTCGCTTCGAGGCGCCTCACGCGAACAGCTGCGCTTCGTCCCCGACGAACACGGCGGCGCCGTGGCGGGGCAGCTCATCGTTCTCGATCCCGATCGCGAAACCGGTGTGATCGAGCGGATCGATTGCACGCGTTTCGGGTCGGGTGCCTATTCGATCCCCTCGAGTGTCGAGCAGCTCTCCTTCGAAACCGACGCGAAATTCGTTCTCGCAATCGAAACCGGTGGTGTATTCCAGCGCCTCCAGAGCCATAAATTCTGGAAATCATCGAATTGCATCCTGGTTTCGATGGCGGGCGTTCCGACCCGAGCGACGCGCAGATTCATTCGGAAGCTCTCGGACGAGTGCAGGATCCCGGTCTATGCGTTCGTTGACTGTGACCCCTACGGGATCTCCAACATCTACCGCACACTGAAGGTCGGTTCGGGAAACGCCGCCCACATCTCCCAGTTTTTCTGCGTACCCCAGGTGCGCTATCTGGGCGTCACGCCTCAGGACATCCTCGATTACGATTTGCCCACCCATCCACTGCTCGATGTCGACATCAAGCGTGCAAAGGACGCGCTCAAGAACGACCCCTTCTTCAAGGCCCACAAGCCGTGGCAAAAGGCGATCGAGCAGCTGCTGAAGATGGGCGTGCGCGCCGAGCAGCAGGCGCTCGCCAAGTGGGGACTCAATTACGTGATCGAGGAATATCTGCCGCGGAAGCTCGATCAGCCCGCCAAGTTCCTGCCCTGAATGATGACGGTGCGGATCTTTCCGCGTCACCGCGGTACGTTCAGACTTTCCCAGGAGCGGAGCCCATGAAGGGAATCTTGCTGGCCGGCGGCGCGGGTACGCGCCTAGAACCGATCACCCGAGGCGTGAGCAAGCAGCTCCTGCCAATCTACGACAAGCCGATGGTCTACTACCCGCTGGCCACCCTGATGCTCTCGGAGATTCGAGAGATCTTGCTGATCTCGACCCCCGAGGACCTCGGGAGCTACCAGCGCCTGCTCGGCGATGGGAGCCAGTTCGGAATCGAGATCCAGTACGCCGAACAGCCCCGACCCGAGGGGCTCGCGCAAGCTTTCCTGATCGGGCGGGATTTCGTGGGCAGCGATCGCGTCGCCCTTTCGCTCGGCGACAACGTCTTCTACGGCCACGGCATGCCGGAGTCACTTCGCGGTGCAGCGCAGCGCGAACACGGTGCGACGGTTTTCGGCTATTGGGTGAACGACCCGGAGCGCTACGGGGTGGTGGAGTTCGATGCGAACCACGAAGTCGTGGGAATCGAGGAGAAGCCCGAGAAGCCGCGCTCCCACTACGCGATCACGGGCATCTACTTCTACGACAACCGCGTGCTGGATTTCGCCGCGGGTTTGAAACCCTCGGCCCGTGGCGAACTCGAGATTACCGACGTCAACCTCGAATATCTGCGCTGTGGTGATCTCCACGTCGAGCTGCTCGGGCGCGGCATAGCGTGGCTCGACACGGGGACGAACGAATCGCTGCTCCAGGCTGCCAACTTCGTCGAAACCATTCAGGAGCGTCAGGGCCTGAAGATCGCGTGCCTCGAAGAAATCGCATTCCGCCAAGGCTACATCGGCCGGGACGAACTCGAAGCACTCGGCGAGCAGATGGCCAAGTCGAGCTACGGCACCTACTTGCTACGCCTCGCAAGAGAGAACGCCAGTTGACCCAATTCATCGAGACGGTGATCCCGGGGGTCATCCTCGTCGAACCCGTGGTGCACCGAGATGATCGCGGTTTCTTCTTCGAGAGCTACCACGAATCGAGATATCGCGATGCTGGCATCCGTGAGCGGTTCGTTCAGGACAATCACTCGTCCTCGGTGCGAAACACACTGCGGGGTCTGCATGGCCAGAGCCCGCACCCACAGGGGAAACTCGTGCGCGCAATCGAAGGAGAGGCCTTCGACGTGGCCGTAGACGTGCGCAGGGGTTCTCCTACTTTCGGAAAATATTTCGCGACGCGGCTCTCGGCGACCAATTTTCGCGAACTCTACGTACCACCCGGTGTGCTCCACGGCTTCCTGGTCACAAGCGACACCGCACAGCTCGTCTATAAATGCACCGACTTCTATTCACCCGAAGCGGAGTTCAGCGTCGCGTGGGACGACCCGGACATCGGCATTGAGTGGCCGATCGAATCCCCGATCCTCTCAGAAAAGGACCGCAGCGCGCCGCGGCTCAAAGATGTCGAAGACCAGCTGATCGACTACGAGCCGTAGCAAGGATCCCGCCCAAAGAACACGCTTTTCAGATTCAGCCGACTGCGGCCGTAGGAGTGACCGCAGGAGAACAGAGAGCGAAGCGCTTCAGGTGTCGTCTTCGATCTCGCACTCTTCGTTGTAGGGATCTGCGGTGATCCGGCACGGCGAGCCACAGAAACTGCAGTAGACCGCGTCACCGGGCTTTTCGTCGCCACCGAGCGCGAAGTCGGCATCGCAGACCGGACAGCTGAGTTCGACCATTCCCATACCCAAAGGATCGGAGACTCTCGGGAAGAGCTTGAGCGGCCGGTGGAGCGGGCCCGCACGGCGCCGGCTACGGCCCCGATCGCAGCTCGCCGGGCGCGGAAATGGGCTCAAACCGGGTGGCAGCCGCCCAACCGGGGGTCGCTCGCAATTCGCCACCGCTTTCGATCAAGAGCCCCTCACAACCCGGCTCGGCGGCAACCAGCGCGAGGCCCGTCTCTGCGTCGAGGACCAATAGCGCCAGGCTGAGCGCTTCGGCGAGCGCCGCGCGCTTCGAGATCACAACCGCCTGCCGCGCTCGCATCAGGGGCTCGCCACTTCGCGGGTCGATGATGTGCCCGTACCGGCGCCCGCCGATCTCGACCCACTGCCCCCGGCTACCCGAGGCTGAAAGCGCCTGGTCGCGCAGCGTGATCACTCCCGCAAAGTCTCCCGCGGGTCCACGCACCAGCAACCGCCAACCCTCGCTGCCCGCGGGTGAGCCCACCGCCCATGTACTGCTCTGGCCAAAATTGAGCAGCGCGCTCTCGATCCCGTACCGTTCGAGCAGCGGAAGCATCTGGTCGAGCGCGTACCCCTTCGCGATCCCCCCGAGATCGAGCTTCATCCCCTTTTCGGCGAGCGAAACGCTGTCGCCTGAAACCACGGAGATTCGATTCGCGCCCACTCGCTGGCGAGTCGCCGCCAACTCCACAGCAGTCGGGGGCACGTTTCGATCTGCGGCCTCCATCCAGAGGTCGACCAGCGGCCCGATCGTCACATCGAAGGCGCCCCGCGTGAGCTTCGAATATGCGATCGAGAGTCGCAGGATTTCGACGACATCGGGGTCGACTTGTTGGATCCCGAGCCCCGCCAAGCGATTGATTCGACTGATTTCGCTCTCCGCGTCGTAGATCGAGAGCAGCCGATCGAGTCGAAGCGCTTCGCCGTAGAGTTCATCGAGGGCGCGAGCGGCGGGCTGTCGCTCGAGGCCCTCGATCGTGATCTCGAGAACCGTTCCCATCGAATAGCGACCGTCCGAGATCACCTGCCGGGAAATCGGATCGGTCGCGCACCCGTGAGTCAGAACAGACACGAGCGCTGCGCAGACCGCGCGGGAAATCAAGTTTCCCGTTCTTCGCCGATGGGCCGTGACGCCTTGCCGTCGTAGTTCTGCTGCGAGCCCGCAAAAACCGACCACAGCGCGATGCCCACGAGCGTGGCGAGACTGATCTCGAGCATCAGAAATCCTGCGATCTTCAAATAGGCGAAGTTCGGGCTCACGAAGCGAACCAGCCACCCAGCCCCCTCGTCGAGGATTGCCGAAAGAAACGGGATGACGATCAGCCAGGCCTTCGTGCTGTTGCGAATCGGAACGAAGAGCATCAGGTGTGTCAGTACCAGGAGCAACATTCCCATCGCGAAGAGATGAAAGTGCGAAACTTCGAGCAGTCCCTGGTAGCTACGCGGTGAGAGAAAGCGATCCTCGGATCCGAGGTAATAGTCGATCACCGAGGCAGCGGTGAGATTCATCTTGTTGAAATACAGCAGTGCGTTCGTCAGCCACAGCCCGATCACATAGAGGGCGTAGAGCGACACGATGGTCTGGAGCAGGCGGTTTCGGGTCCACTCGCCGGTAATCACGAAACGCACGCGCTACTCCTTGCCCTGGAGCAGGACCTCGTAATACGCGAGGGCTCGTCGGACACCGCGGGTCGTAGCCCGCGTAGAGAGCGTGGCGCCCACAACTCCATGGATGTCTCCCCCGACGCGTAGAGGGGCCTCGATCGATCGATTGTCGAACTGCTGATACCAGCGATTCGTCGGCTTGTACTCGAGGGGCTCATGGAAAGCCAACACCCTCAGGGAGCGGACCTCCCCTTCCGGGTTCAGCACGACCATGAATGCTTCAGGCAGCGTGCGCACGTTGTGGATGTCGATCAACGCATAGCCGATCACCTTGCCGTCTCGCTTCCCCGTGTAAATTTTCACGAGCTTGGAATCGAGATCGCACTTGGCGAGAAATTCGATGCGCGCGACCTGCTCATCGTCGAGAATGAATGTATTCGACGCCACTTCCTCCGCGTCCGGAAATGCCAACTCGAGCGCTTCATTCCGAGAGTAGAAAACCTTCGCGTCGGCACTTACAGCAGCAAAGGCGGCGAGTAGCGATACGACGAGCACTGCAGATCTAGAAAACAAAACCGACTCCCAAGTTGAATTCGTCGGGCAACCCACCCTTCTTTGCGATTCGGTTGCGATAATCGGCCTTGATGACGACTCGCGGAATCGGCTGGAACGAGAAACCGAGTGTGTAGATTTCGATCTCTTTGCTCTTGTCGCGAGAGAAACCGCTCGGAACATCGCGCTGGGTGTCGTAGTACGAGTAGCGGAAGAACGGCTCCAGGCTGCTCTCACTGTTGGGGAAGAGGAGTGGCATGACGTCATAGGCGATTTCTCCGTAGACGCCGAGCATCTCTCCGGCGATCGCTTCGCCCGCGGCGAGCTCGCCGATGCCGCCGCCCAGCCCGACAGGAGCGAGTGCAGCCGTCAGATCGGCCGTGTCGCCGAGGTCAGCCATCGTGAACAGCGATCGAAGATGCCAGCCATGGTCTTCGTATTGCGCGTGAATTTCCCAGATCGTCGTGGGCGTGTCGGGAATGTTGACCGTGTAGGAAGGGAAGGCTCCCGTCACGCCGACGACCTGGTTCTGGCCGGAATTTCCGTGATAGACCGACCCTCCGACGACGAGTTGCTGGATCGGTGTCCAGTCGAGCCGCGCGACGAACGCGAGGTGCTCGGCGAGCGCGCGATTGCCCTTTTGACGCCCACCGCGAAGGCCGCTGGAATCGAAGCCCTCGGCGTTGAAGCCGTTGATCACGAAGGCCTGGTAGTCGACCTGCTCGAAAAGCGTTCCGAGAACTCCGACGCCGTTCTCCCGCCAGGTCGACGGAATGATCTGGCGTTCGATCTCCGGACGATTGACGCCGAAATAGTAGACGGGCTCGTGAATTTCGTTGATGAAACCCATTGGCACGAGCACCAAACCCGCACGAATGTTCGCCCAGTCGCGGAGCAGAAAGTCGAGGTAGGCGAACTCTACGGATACGCTGCCGCCGCTGCTGCTCTTGGTGGAACCGGTCGTCGCGTGCTCGAACTCGATCTCGGCATTGAAGAGGATGTTGTCGGTGAACTTGTACCCGGCGTAGAGCACCATCCGGAGCATGTCCGCGCGATTCTTGGCGCCTCCTTTGTCGCCGACGTAATTTCGGTAGTAGCCCTCGCCATACCCGCCGATCGACAATCCGCGATCGAGGCCGTAGATCTTGGAGGCGGCCGGGGCAAGACCGTATTGGGAGGAAAGCGGCTGGTCGTCCGGAACCGCGAGTTCGCGCCGCGTGCGCTCGAGTTCGTCCGCAAGGATGGCGACCGTTCGCTCGAGTTCCGCGATGCGGTCTTCATGAGCGATGGCGATGGCATCGTCGATATCATCGGCAGCCACGGACCCCGCCGCGCCGAAGATCACGAGCGCGGAGAACAGCCACCCTACGACTCGTGGCGCGCCCTTCTTCTCCAGATCCATCGCCATTCCCGCTTTCTCCAGTTTCGGCGCTGACGATATTGAAAATAACATTCAATTTCAATTAGAGGAAACGCACCTTAGCCAGATCGACCATTTGCTGTCAACTAGACGGGAGATCGCGATGAGGCGGGTCAGGCGGCCCGGGAGAGAGACCTGTGGGGTTTTTATCCCAGATGGGGCTAATACGATGGATTACTCGTCGACTCCCCGATCACAGGCGTCGCAGTGCCCATAGAGCTCGTGTCGATGGCGAAGGACGCGAAAATTATAGCGGTCAGCAATTTCCAGCTGGGTCTTCTCGATCATCGCGCACTCGAATTCGATGATCTTTCCACAGCGCAAGCAGACCAGGTGGTCGTGGTGCTCGGTCTCGATCTCGTAGCGGGTCACGCCGTCATCGAAATGCCGTTCGCTCGCCAACCCCGCGTTGCACAAGAGCTTCATCGTTCGATAGACGGTCGTATAACCGATATTCGGATGATCGGTGCGAACGCGATTATGGATCTCCTCGCTGGTGATGTGGCCAGTCGCTTCGAGGAAAGCGACGAGGATCGCCTCACGTTGTTGGGTGTGCTTGAGGTTGTGCTCCTCGAGGTACAGCGACAGCGCTCTCTGCTCGACCTCGTGGGACATGAAGCGAACTTAATCGAGTAGGCGGGGCGATTCAACCAATTATGCGACAGCGCCGACGCGGCAAGCAACGAGGAGACTGATCGTGCGCGGCGGCTCGGCGCTAGAGGCGCTCGGCGAGCACTTCGGCGAGCTCGGCCACCTCATCGTCGGGATCCTCGGCCAGCATGCGGATCTGAGAGCGCAAACCTCCTGACGCCTTGATGGCCCCGGCGTCGCAGGCGGTCTGCAGCGCCTCGAGAGCGCCAACCACCAATTCTGCGTCACCGGAATCGAGGAACGTTCCCAACAACGCGGCGTCCTCGGGGAACCCTGCAACCTCTCGGTATTGCCGGCAAGCGTCGGCGAGTCCACTCGAGCCGTGTGCGGCTCGAATTGCCGCCCGGAGCTTCTCGGTTTCGGCGCCTCCCTTGGCGCTCGAGAAGAGTCCATCGAGCTTCTTGATGTACTGCTTGGTGACAGCCTCTTCTTTGGCCTTCGAGACGCCCGGCGGCCGCTTTTCCCTCGCGGGTGGGCCCTCCCGACGTCGACGATCACGCTCGCTGAAGGAGAGTTTGTCGCCGTCGTTCCAACTTCGATCGTCACCCATCACGGACGTCCTTCTTTGGCGTGCGCTTCCACGACACGGAGATTCTCCGCCGCCGCAGCGTTATCGCAGTCGAGCGCAACTGCGCGGCGAAACGCGAATTCCGCATCGCGTTTGCGACCGGCGGCCTGGTAGGCGAGCCCTAGGTGATTTTGCACCTCTGAAGCCTCTGGCACCATTTCGGCAGCGCTTTCCAATTCGGTAATCGCCTGCGTGGTGTCACCGCGGTCAAGGGCACTCGTCCCGCTCTGGTACAAGCGCGCGGCCCGGAAACTCGAGCATCCAAGCGCGAGAACTGCCACGCAAATCGCGCATCCGATAGGGAGCAAGGCCGCACGGAATCGAAAAGCCATTTACCCGGTTTAACCGCCCGACGAGTGCCGCGCAACACGATCCGATTGCCGGAGTCGATCGACCATGGTACCCATCGACCTCACGAGGGGGCACCAATGCACTATTGCCAACACGATCGAGAAGTCGACGCTCGCCGAGCAAAAACAGCGCGCGCCCTCTCCCCCGGCTGAACGACCCGGAAGCCACCCCCCGAGGCCACGCAAAGTGCGCGGTCTAATTCGCCTCCGGAGTTCTCGTGACGCCGTTACCCGAAATCGCACCTCCCTCATCGCCCGCCCCGATCAAGGGCGGGGGGCTCCGAGAGGTGATCGTCCTCGCCCTCCCCGTGGTGCTCACCCAGCTCTCTACGAGCCTGATGGGCGTGGTCGATTCCGCGATGGTCGGTCGCATTGGAGCGACGGAGTTGGCCGCAGTGGGATTTGGCGGCATCTGGCTCTGGACCCTCTTCGCGATTCTCTACGGGACCGCGAGCGGCGTCCAGACATTCGTCTCGCAAGCGGACGGAGCAGGCAACACGAAAAGCAGTGGGCCGTGGATCTGGCAGGGGCTCTTCGCGTTGATGCCCGCCGGCATCGCGCTCGTCGTGATCATCGCCTGGGTGCTCGAGCCCGCGCTCGCACTACTCGGCCCATCGGTGGAGATGCGCGGCCTGACCATAGACTACGTCCAGGCGCGACTGGTCGGAGAGGTCGGCTTTGTGGCCGTGATGGTGATCAACTCTTTCTATCGCGGGCTCGGCGACACTAGAACGCCCCTGTACATCACACTGTTCGCGAACGTGGTCAATGTGGTTCTCGACTATGGCTTGATTTTTGGAAAGTTGGGCTTACCCGAGTGGGGCGTCGCGGGGGCGGGCCTCGCAACCGCGATCGCGCAGTGGGGCAACGCGATCGTGCTACTCGTCATCTGTCAACGCCGCTCGATCGCCATTCGCTGCAACACCCACCCCGTTGCGGTCAACAAAGTCCAGATCAAGCGCTTTCTCTGGACGAGCGCCCCCATCGGCGGCCAGTGGTTCATCGGCATGCTTTCGTTCGCCGTGTTCACCACGCTGGTGGCGCGCATGGGGGACATCGCCATGGCTGCGAATCAAGCCTTCGTGATGCTTCTTTCGCTTTCCTTCATGCAGGCGGTCGGCATCTCGATCGCCACCGCGATTCTGGTCGGGCGTTACGTCGGCGCGGGGGACTTTCCCGCGGTGGTTCGCACCTTTCGCTCGTCGATCCTGCTGGGCGTCACACTGGCACTTTGTGTCGCGATTCTTTACGTCGCGATACCCATTCCGCTGCTTCGTATCTTTACCGACGACCCGAGGGTGTTGGAATTGGGGCGACCGCTGCTGCTGCTCGGCGCACTCTTCCAACTCGCGGATGCCATCGCGATCATCGCAGAAGGCGCATTGCGAGGTGCTGGAGACACCCGCTGGTCGTTCGGGATAGAAATCGCCATGGGTTGGGGGGTCCTGGTTCCGCTTTCCTACTTCGTGGGAGTCGTTCTCGGCTACGGCCTGACCGGCGCGTGGTTGGCCTCGCTCGTACACATCTCTTTGCTTTCATTGATCTTGGTTCTGCGCTTCCGATCGAACGCCTGGCAAAAGATCCGCATCTGAATCAGAAAATTCGCGTGTGAGACAGGCGATCGGCTGCGGAATCAGACAATCCACATCTGAATCGGAAACCCGAATTCGAAGCAGAAGGTCCGCCCAGCGTCGCCCTCCAGACTCCGATGCGCGACGCTCAGCCAGGCAATCGGATCCGCGCAACAACGGGCAGGTGATCCGAAGCGCGCTGAGCCGCGCGGCTGTCGTAAGCGGAGATGTCGAGCAGGTCGACACCACTGGTATAGATTCGATCGAGCGCCAGAACGGGGCGCGCAGCGGGAAAGGACATCGGGAATTCGATGCCGGCCGTCATCCAGGGTTCTGCTTCGAGTGCTCGGGTTGCGGGGCAACGCCGCCACGCATTCATGTCGCCAAGCAGCACAGTCGGACCGCGACCGAGCTGCGGATGCCCGAGCAACGCGCGCACCTGTTTGTGGCGCGTGCGATCCGCGAGGGCGAGATGGGTCGCGACCACCTCGAGCACTCCTCCATCGAAGGGAATCTGCGCAGCGACGGCGACGCGCTTTTCGAGACGCGAGCAGGAGAGATCGAGCATCGACACGCCGCCGATCGGCCAGCGCGAAAGAATCGCGTTGCCGAGTTCGCCCCGCTTGTGGACTCGGGTGGCGGCAAACGTCACATGCATTCCCAATGCTTCGGCGAGCGCCTCGAGTGGGTCGTCGCCACGATGAGGTCGCGTGACCTCCTGAAGCGCGATGACATCTGCAGCCATTTCGGAAATGACGAACCCGGCGCGTGCGGGGTCCGAAGCGCCTCGTCCGTTGAGCCCCGTCCAGCGATGAACGTTGTATGTCGCCACCGTAATTACCCGCTGCATCGGACGTGGCAACACAGCGAGCGAAGGCGCGCGCAGCAAGCAGAGATGGGGTCTGTCGTGATGTTGGAGATCCGGCGTGGGAGCGCTCCGCTTCTTGCGGAGCGCGCGCCCCCTCACCTTCTTCCGGGCAGTCTTCTTCCTGACGCTCACCACCACCTCTTTACGCGAGCGAGTCGGCTCGCCCCCAAGCACCATCGGCCCCTAAAGGTGGCGAGTAAACCCGGCAATTGGATGCCGAAGGGTTTTGGCAAAATGCCGCGATAACATAGCTAGCTTTACCTGTAGTGAATAGACCACAATGATTGGATAAGCCCGCCGCCGAGTGCACCGATACAGTCACTGTCATGGCTAACCACAATTCCAACGGCGTCAAGAATCCTCTCAACGCGCCCCGTGTTCGACAGGCCGCCCGTGAACTTCTGGCTGCGGTGGCTGAAGAGATCGATGCGAATTCACTTTCCCCGAAGTCCTCCGAGAAAACGCTGCGCGACTGCGAGCGATTGCGGGGGCAACCGCTCTTCTACTCGGCGCTGAGCGGCGGGACCGGTAGCGGTGCGCGAGTCCGACTCGCCGACGGAACCACTCGGATCGATTTCATCTCCGGAATCGGCGTCTACGGTTTCGGGCACAGCGACCCCGATCTACTCGAAACCGCGGTCGTCGCCGCGGCCGGCGATGCCGTCTACCAGGGACACCTTTTCCCGGGCGTCGAGTATCTGGAGCTCTCGAAAGCGCTGCTCCGACACGCGGGCAAGCAGATGAAGCACGTCTGGCTGTCGCTTTCCGGATCGATGGCGAACGAAAACGCCCTCAAACTGATCTTTCAAAAACACGCACCAGCCGATCGCGTGGTCGTCTTCGAGGGCGCGTTCGCAGGCCGGACACTAGCGATGGCGGAGCTGACGGACCGGCCCGGTTACCGAGAGGGATTGCCGCTCCGCGGCAACGTGCTTCACATCCCGTTCTTCGATCCAAACGAACCGAATTCGATCGAACGCAGTGTGTCGGCGCTAGAAGCCCACTCGAAACGCCATCCCGGCCAAATCGCCGGCATGCTATTCGAACTCATCCAGGGAGAGGGTGGGTTCAAAACCGCGCCCCGCGAATTCTTCACGGCGCTGATGGAATACTGCCGCGCCTCTGGCATCGCGGTCTGGGTGGACGAGGTGCAAACTTTTGCGCGCACCGGTGAACTGTTGGCATACCGAACGTTGAAGCTCGACGAGTACGTAGACGTCGCAACGGTCGGCAAGGTGCTCCAGGGTAGCGCTGTGCTGTTCCGCAAAGCCTACAAACCGCGCCCCGGGCTGATCGCCGGAACATTCGCAGGCTCCACAGTCGGCATGGCGGTAGGCGCCCGAATCATCGCGCGCCTCGAATCCGACGGATACCTCGGAAGCGATGGCCGAATCGCGGTTCTCGGTGGGCGCTTCGAACGCCGACTGGAGGCGCTCCGCAAACGGCTTCCCAATATCATCGGCGAACGTTCTGGAATGGGAGCAATGCAAGCCTTCGTTGTGTTCGACGGCTCCGAGGAAATTGTAACGGAGACCGTGCACGCGGCTTTCGAAGAGGGTGTCATGGTTTTCGGCGCGGGAAGCGACCCGTCGAAGATTCGCATGTTGCTTCCCGTGAACACGACCGACGAAGAACTCGAAGCCGGCTTCACAATGCTCGAAAAAGCAATTCGACGCGTAGCCGAGGAGCGAGGTCTTCTGACTTGATCAACCCGCGCATCGCGAGTGACGAGCGTTAGCGGCCCATCTCACGCGAAGCACGACGACGAGCACGAGCAGCCGCCCAAGTCACCTCAATCGTGGATGAAACTCCCATGCCGGGTGAGCCAGTTACTGAACTCGCCGAAAGTTTCCGGCAGATAATGACCTTCCAGCAGCGTGATCTCAGCGCCTTCGTAGGCTGCGGTCTCCGTCCCGGTCAGTACGAGATCCGGCGCACCCGTCTTCGAGTACGTGACCTTCCACATCGTGAAGACGCCGCCTCGTTCTTCGCGCGGCCCGTCGAAGTATTCGACCCGCCGGGAATCGAACTTCCGGTCGAAGGATTCAACGTCCGCGCGAACTTGCTTCACCACAGCCTCGCGTCCCGTCGCTTCCAGGTCGGCGCCGTAATAGGATCGGTAGGTGGCACCCTCAGCGAAATAGGGTGCGAGCTGTGACCAATCGTCATCCTGATAGGCTCGCTCCAGCGCCACCGTGTACTCGTTGAAGCGCTCGATCATTCCCATGGTCGGCCCTCCTCTTGGTTCCCGACCATCCTACGCTCCCCGCCACGATTGAAACAAGCGTTTCCGTCGGAGCGAAACGCGCTGCGGTGGTTCCCGCTCGACGAGCAATGGGGGCTTTTGGCGTCAGAGACCGATGCTCGTCGATGAAGCTAGGCTCTCGGATCGCTAGGAGCGCGATCCCGGAACGGGATCGTGCGACGACGCAAAGGGAAGTCGCAGACTTCCCCAAGCTGGCCAACGACGAGCCACTCCCAGGGAGGAATCACGGGTGATCAAGCACGCCGATTCCGAGCACCCGATCCAGGACTTCGTCTCAAAACGTTGGAGCCCCTACGGCTTCTCGAACCGCGACGTATCGGAGGCGGACCTGCGCTCCCTCTTCGAAGCTGCGCGCTGGGCCCCCTCCTCGTTCAACGAGCAGCCCTGGAGCTACATCGTGGCGACGCGAGCGCAAGAAGCGGAGTTCACGCGCCTGCTTTCGTGTCTCGTCGAGGCGAATCAGAGCTGGGCAAAGGCCGCGTCGGTACTCGCGCTCGGCGTGGCTGCGCTGAACTTCACGCGCAATGACAAACCCAATCGTGTCGCGCTTCACGACCTCGGCCTGGCCACCGGGAACCTCGTCGCGGAGGCGACAGCGCGCGGTCTCTGCGTCCACCAGATGGGAGGAATTCTTCCGGATCGCGCGCGAGAGATCTACGGCATTCCCGATGACCACGAGGCGGTGACGGGAATTGCGATCGGTTACGCGGGTGACCCAGAAGCCTTCCCCAAAGAAATCCAAGAGCGAGATCTCACCCCTCGAGAGCGCAAGCCTCAGCGAGAATTCGTATTCGGAGGTTCGTGGGAAAAAGCGCTCTAGGAGCGTAGTCCCGGGACGGGGCTACGCGACGACGCATAAGCTTTGGCCGAAGGCCAGCGCGCACACCCGCCTCATTCGGGAGGCAGCAGCGCGAGGCCGCAGTCGGGACATTCTGTCGCGGTCGGCAAAATCGACTCGCCACAGGCCGGGCAGTCATCCGCGCTGATCTCGGATCGACCAAAATCTTCGGGTATGTCGGGAATCTGCCGCTCCGTGTGGGCGATATCGATCTGAACCGCCGCTTGCTCGTGTTCGACCCGTACGAATACTCCATAGGGGAGGTCCTGACCGGGCTTGCGCTGCGTGCCTTCATCGTCTTCTGAAGTCGCAGCCTGGATCCGATGTGGAATTCCTGCCTCCGCGAGAAGCCCCGAGAGGCTCGTCGCCCAACCCACCGATGACGCGCGCACACAGACCAGCTCGGACGCCGGTGGCATTGCATCGGCGGCGCTCTGGACGGGCATCGCATCGCCCTCGAGCACCAAGGGCGCGTCGCAATGGACGCAAACCGACGCGGCGTGCACGTACTCTTCACGGCACTCAGGGCAAATTTTCGAGGGCAAGAGCATCGAAGCGCCTCCGACGGGACTATACGCGAGTCACAGCGCGATTGGAGGGTTGCGAGCAGGTGGGTGGGTCTGCGACGATTCCATTTCCAATGCGCGCCCTGACCTACGATGGTAAGACCGCAGTCGTCGCCGATGTTCCGAGACCGGAACTCGCTCAGGACTCGGCGCTCGTGCGCGTCACGGTCGCCGGCGTCTGCAATACCGACATCGAACTCGTCAAGGGCTACATGGCGTTTCGCGGAATCCTCGGCCACGAGTTCGTTGGCGTCGTCGAGGAGGGGCCCGAGGAGTGGCGCGGCGAGCGGGTCGTCGGAGAGATCAACTTTGCGTGCGAGAGTTGCCCCATCTGCTACGAGGGGCTTCAGCGCCACTGCCCTTCACGCCGCGTCATGGGGATCGTCGATGCCGACGGCAGCTTCGCAGAGTACGTGAACGTTCCGATTTCGAATCTCCACACCGTCCCCGCGAGCGTCGCGGACGACGTCGCAGTCTTCGCGGAGCCACTCGCCGCCGCCTACGAGGTGCTCGAACAGGTGCACGTCATGCCCAACCAGGAATGCCTGGTGCTGGGCGACGGGAAGCTCGGACTGCTCATCGCGCAGGTCCTGCGCCAGGCGGGCGCCCATGTTCTGGTCGTGGGTCACCACGAAAAGAATCTCGAAATCCTCGCGCAGCGCGACATCCGGACCGTGCGGGAGCGCGATTGGAACCCCTCGCTCTATTCGCTGGTCGTCGATGCCACGGGTTCGGTCGGCGGTCTGCAAAAAGCCCTGGCCGCCACTCGACCGCGGGGCACCGTGGTGCTCAAGAGCACGACCGCCACCAAGGCGAGACTGGACCTATCAACCCTGGTCGTCAATGAAATCCGCGTCGTCGGATCTCGCTGCGGCCCGTTTCCACCGGCTCTGCGAGCCCTCGAAACGGGAAGCATCGACGTCGCATCGCTCATTACGCATCGCACGTCACTTGCGAATTGTGACGAAGCCCTGCGGCGAGCGGGCGATCGCGGCCAACTCAAGGTCCTCGTCGAAGCGCAGTAAGATCGACCGAGCGCCCGAGTTCGATCACACTCCGATTGCCAAGCGCAGCAAGTCGTCCGCGGAGAGGCAGGGGAGCTGGTGAATGTCCTCCGATGCGCTCACCGTCAATCTTCGATCCGAGAGTTGAGGATGCGCTTCAACCTGGCTTCTGTGCGCCGCAGGTGGATGGTCTTTCCGCCGTGGACGGTGACCAGGCCCGGCTTGGCGCCCTTCGGCTTGCGAACATTTGCAATGGGGACCGCATGAACGTCTGCGCGGCTCGCATTCTTGGATTTTGAAAAGTGCACCGCAAGTTCGCAGGCGTCCAATACCGCTTCGGAGGGCGGATCGCTGCGGCCTTCGGTGCGCAGGATGACGTGGCTTCCCGGCGCTCCGTCGAGGTGAAAGAAGAGATCCCGTCCCCGGGCCAAACGCACGCTCAGGTGATCGTTTCCGGCGGCGCTGCGCCCTACCCAGATTTCCAGATCGTCGGCGGTGGAGTAGCGGCGTGGCATCAGTCGATTGGGAACACTGTGCTTCCCGAGTTTTCGCTCCGTCGGTGCGCTCGATGCGGAGCGCTGCGCGGGCGGCGTGGGTGCGAATTTTCCGACTAGTTTGCGGATCGCGGGTTCTTCGGAAAACGCAGCGAGCGCTTCTTCGGGCGCTTCGGAGCCCTCTACAAGGGATTGAAAACGATCGATCGACTCCTGGAGCGCGTCTCTCGACGCTTGCACGTCAGCCTGGCGAGAGCCGGCCTTGGCGAGACTCCTGACCGCCTTGCGGTAGCGCTTGAACAATTTCTCCAGATTCTCTGCCGGCGTCAGTTTCGGGTCGAGCCCGATTGCCACGGGCTCACCGGTCTCGAAATCCGTGGCGATGATTTCTAGATCTCCACGCTTCACCTGGGAAAGAACGCTCTTCAACAACTCGCCCTCGCGTTCCAGTCCGATAGCCACTCGCGCTTCTTCCAGGCTTTCTTCGAGCTTTGCGAGTTTTCGATCCAGCGACTTTGCTTCTTTCCGGAGAGCGCGTTCGATGCGCCGGCGCAAATCGTCGACGTCCCCGGCCTGCTCGACCTCCGCGTACATCGCCTCGATCGCGAAAAGGAAGCGTTCGTCAGATTCCGCTTCGAAACGATCTTCGTCGGTTCCAGAGCGCTTCGACTCGGGCGAGCGCCATGGATCCCCGATCTTCAGCTCCGGCCGCGTTTCGCTCAGCGGCCGCAGGGACACGGCGATCGAACCATCGGCGCCGAGAAGGTAGATGTTGCTGCGCGCACCGAAGATCGCGAGCAGTAGATCGAAGTCCCCTTCATCGGTGCGCAGGCGGAGCGCGAGCTGCCGGTCGTCGGCAATCAGGCGAGCCCCACCGATCCTTGCACCGATGGTGTGTGAGCGCAGATACTGGGCAAACGCAAGCGGGCGAGGCAGCGACCGGGGCGGCGCCTCCAACTGCGAGACCCGTGCACAGCGCGGCCGGCACGAGAAACGCAAGTGGCAGCGGCCCACCGACCCACCACCGTAGGTGGTCAAGACAATGCTCTTGGCGTCGGGCTGCAGAACGGCCTGTACCCGATGGCCCGAAATCAGCCCATCGAGCAAGATCACCGCGCGACGCAGCTCAGTGAGACTGAGCATCGCTATTTCTGGCAGGACGAGCAGTAGTGGGTGCTCCGCTGCCCGAGGACGATTCGGCGGATTGCCTCGCCGCAACGGCCGCAGGGCTCACCCTTGCGCGCATAGACCCAGCGTTCGAATTGATAACCACCATCGCTTCCGTCCGGTGTCACATAATCGCGAATGCTCGCGCCGCCCGTTTCGATCGAACGACCCAACACCTGGCGAATCATCTCGGCCAGACGCTCGCACTCGCGGCGGTTTACGCGACCGGCTGCCCGTCGCGGTCGAATACCCGCCAGGAAGAGTGCCTCGTCGGCGTAGATATTGCCTATTCCGGCGAGCACGCTCTGGTCGAGCAGCAGATTCTTGATGGCGACCTTGCGTTTGCGTCCCGCGGCAAACAGATGCTGTCCGGTGATCTCCAGTGCATCGATCCCGAGTCGGTCGAGTCGAGGGTGCTCCTCGCCCGAGCGCAGCCACATCAGCTTGCCGAACTTCCGAACATCCCGAAGCAGGACATCCGGGCCTGCGTCTTCGAAGCAGATCCGAAGATGGGTGTGGACATCGGGTCGAAAGTGCCGCTGGGCCTCCGGGGATAATGCGGAGTTCGCCGTACGCGACATCAATCGCGGACTGGTCGCGGATCCCGAAAAGAGCTGCCCCGTCATCCCGAGATGCACGACGAAACGGCTGCCGTCATCGAGTTGCGCGATCAGGTATTTACCGCGACGGTCGAGCGCGTCGACAGTCCGCCCCACAAGCGACCGCCGCAGCTGAGCGGGTGGCGTAATGAAGAGATAACTGGGCTTCGTGGTGTGGACGCTGCCGATCCGCCGGCCCACCAGAAGTGGGGCGATTCGGCGCCGCGTTACCTCGACCTCGGGAAGCTCGGGCACTGGAACTCCTCGGCTGAGCAGGCTGAACCGCCCCTCCCACCACCCCCTCAAGTAGCGCCCATCACGCGACCGCGCCCGGGGCTCCGAGGAGCCCCCCAGCGCCCACGAGGTGCGCAGGTCGGCGACGCGCGCTCAGCCCGACTAGAACCCCTGGTGGGCCCTTCAGCGACTTTGCCGGGTGGACGATGGATCGGATGCTGAGCGGCATCTGGGCCACGTACAGGAGTGAGATCGTGAGTGAAATCGAGCACCATCGAAATTCGATCTTTTCGCAGAGGCTCGATCGCACGACGTTCACCGCCTACCTCCTCGGCGCCATCGTCCCGCTGGTCGCTCTGGGGGTGGTCGTAGAGCGCTACGTAATCCCGGCGCTTTCGGACAAAGACCAGGTGCTCGGAATGATCGGGCTCGTGGCTTCGATCTCAATCTTGTCCTTTTTGTCATTCCTCGTTCTGCGCAAGACCACACACTCGACATTGGAGCGAATCGACCGCGACAACCGCCGCCTGTCAGCGCTCCTGGGTGCATCCACGAGCTTGACGGCTTCCGATCACGCCAGTGATATCGCGGCCACCTCGGTAGCCTGCGCGGTAGAACTCACGGGAGCGCAGGTCGCATACCTCTTGGTCCGCGGCAAGGATCCGGAAGCACCCGCAGAACTCTTCGAATCCGCAGGCAAAGACACCGAAGAAGTATTTCAGGCGATCGGTGACCGCATGATAGAACTCGCAGAGATTGCGATGTCCAGCGGCAGACCCGCAATCAAGAATGGCAGCAACAACAAAGGAAGCATCGTGGTTTTGCCACTCGCTGGCGAGTCGAGCTGGCTCGGGGTACTCGCTGTCGTTCTCGCCGGACCGACGAATCAACTCGAAGACGGCAAGATCAATGCACTAACCACACTCGCGGGATTGACCTCAGTAGCGATGCGCAACGCAGACCTGCGCGACACGCAGCGCAACTTCTTCTCGCACATGACGGAAATCCTGGTAACCGCGCTCGACGCCCACCTCGATTACCATAACGGCCACGGCAACCGGGTCGCCAAATCCGCGAACCGCGTAGGAAGGGCCTTGAATCTCGACGAAAAAAAGCTGCAGAATCTTCACTTCGCATCCCTGCTTCACGACGTCGGGATGCTCAAGATCGACAAGTCCGTCCAGCAGAACGAAAAGGTTTGCGAAAAGCACGCCGAACTCGGTTACCGGATGCTCGCGCGGATTCGGCTCTGGGAAGACGTCGCCCCGATCGTGCACAGCCATCACGAGCGCTACGACGGAACCGGCTACCCCCAAGGCCTCGCTGGAGACGACATCTCGCTCGAAGCCAGAATCATCACGGTCTGCGACGCGTTCGATTCGATGACCAGCACCACGAGCTACAAGGTCGCAATGTCCCAGGAGGCGGCAGCCCAGGAAGTTCGCGATTGCTCGGGAACGCAATTCGATCCGCGAATCACCGCGGCGTTTCTCGAACTCGTCGAGCAGGGCGTGATTACCGACCAGTAGACCGCGGCGTCACGCGCCGACCGCGTACATTCCAAAAGAGCTAACCTCGGGCTGAATCCAAGCGCCGGAGGTCAGCATGCCGATCGATCGAGACAAAGTCCTCAGCTACAAATTCCCCTCGGGCGAGGGAGGCTGGAGTCGCGACGACGCGATCCTCTATCAC
>Ga0114949_10000063_pt1 | contig 38741 bp, 29 predicted proteins | sample N074metaG_FD_83505 | JGI IMG/M metagenome (GOLD analysis project Ga0114949, IMG submission 83505) | Deep subsurface microbial communities from Kermadec Trench to uncover new lineages of life (NeLLi) - N074 metaG | ecosystem: Environmental > Aquatic > Marine > Ocean trench > Sediment | place...
GCGTCACGATAGTAGTCGATCAGCGGTTCCGTCTGTTCCGTGTAAACCTTTAGCCGGTGACTGATCGTCTCTTCGTTGTCATCGTCGCGCTGAATTAATTGGCCACCGGCATTCCGGCAGGCTTCGAGTTCGCTTTCAGGCGAGAAATAGATGTTGAGCAGTTTTCCGGTTGCCGAGCACGTGCGCCGGCCGGTCAGCCGCTGCATGAGTACATCGAGATCGACATCGAGCAGAACGACGGCTTGTAAAGGCTTGCCGATATCGACTAACACCTTTTTCAGGGCTTCGGCCTGAGTGAGATTGCGCGGAAAACCGTCAAGGATGAATCCATATTCCGTATCACCGCGCGCGAGCCGATCGCGAATCATGCCGAGCACGATTTCATCCGATACGAGTTCTCCGGCATCCATTGCCGCCTTCGCCCGTTGTCCGAGTTCACTGCCCGATGCGACCGCTTCGCGCAACAGGTCACCCGTGGATATCTGGACCATGGAATGCTCGGCCATGAGCCGCTGAGCCTGAGTGCCCTTGCCGGAGCCCGGGGCGCCTAGGAAAACGATGCGCATAACCGAAGTAAGCTAACCGCTACCCGTTGACGGGTCAAACCATGCTATGTTTCCCGGCCTTCAATCGAAAACCATAAATGAAGACAGGGACTCCACCCATGTCCAAAAAGAACGCATTTTATGCCCAGTCCGGCGGTGTCACCGCGGTCATTAATGCGAGCGCTTGCGGCGTGATCGAAACGGCGAGAAAAAACCGCGACCGGATCGGCAAAGTCTATGCAGGGCGCAACGGCATCATCGGCGCATTGACGGAAGACTTGATCGACACGAGCAAAGAGAGCGCGCGCACGATCGCGGCACTGCGCTACACGCCTGGCGGCGCATTCGGCTCCGCACGCTATAAATTGCAAGGCCTGGATCAGAACCGTGCCGAATACGAGCGCCTCATCGAAGTGTTTCGCGCCCATGATATCGGCTATTTCTTCTACAACGGCGGCGGGGACTCGGCTGACACGTGTTACAAAGTATCGCAAGTGTCGCAGAAGATGGGTTTTCCCGTGCAGGTGATCCACATCCCGAAGACGGTCGACAACGACTTGCCGATCACGGACACCAGCCCCGGATTCGGTTCGGTTGCCAAGTACATCGCCGTGTCGACGCGCGAGGCCGCCCTCGACGTCGCCTCAATGGCGAAGACCTCGACAAAGGTGTTTGTTCTCGAGGTCATGGGCCGCCATGCCGGCTGGATCGCGGCGGCCGGTGGGCTGGCAGGCCAGGGCCGGAATGAGGCGCCGCACATCATTCTGTTCCCGGAAATACCATTCAATAAACGGGCCTTCCTGAAGCGCGTCAGGCAGTGCGTTCGGGACAACGAGTATTGCGTCGTCGTGGTCAGCGAAGGCGCCCGCCATCGGGACGGCACTTTTCTAGCCGATGCAGGCACGACGGATGCCTTCGGGCACAAACAACTCGGTGGCGTCGCCCAGGTCGTCGCGCAGATGGTCAGAGACGAACTCGGGTTCAAAAATCATTACGCCATCGCCGATTACCTGCAGCGCTCCGCGCGACATATCGCGTCGGCCACGGATGTCGAGCACGCCTACGCCGTCGGCCGAGCGGCCGTTGAAATGGCCCTGGCCGGGGAGAATTCGATCATGCTGACCATCGTCCGCAAGTCCGATCAGCCGTATCGCTGGAGTATCGGCAAGGCGCCGTTGAGCAGAGTCGCGAATAAGGAAAAAATAATGCCCCTCAGATTCATCACGAGCGACGGCTTCGGCATCACGGCCGCCTGCCGCAGGTACCTGGCGCCCCTGATCGTCGGCGAGGACTACCCCCCGTACCGCGATGGCCTGCCCGTTTACGTTAGCCTGAAGAACGTGAGCGTGCCGAAAAAGCTGAAGCTAAAATCTGTGATAGCATAGCGGGTTTTTCGGGGTCGGCCGTAAGCCAACGACAACGGACAGCGAGCGTACCGGCGAGCCCGACAGAATTAAAAAGGATCGGCCATCCGAGGCCCGGTCTGTTTTTTTGTCTCTCTGGAGGAATTACAAATGTCTAGCGGCATAGCATTGTTGCTGAGTGTCGGCGCCGGTTTCGTCGCACTGATCTACGGCGCATTTTCAATCAAATGGGTTCTCGCCCAGCCCGCCGGTAACGAGCGCATGCAGGAGATCGCCGGCGCGATCCAGGAAGGCGCGAGAGCCTACCTGAACCGGCAATACACGACGATCAGCATTGTCGGTATTGTGTTGTTCGTCATTCTCGGCGTTGCCCTCGGCTGGCCGACGGCGATTGGTTTCCTGCTCGGCGCCGTGCTATCGGGCGCCACCGGCTATATCGGCATGAACATCTCCGTGAGAGCCAACGTCAGGACGGCGCAAGCTGCACACGAAGGTATGGCCAAAGCGCTCGACGTCGCGTTTCGCGGCGGCGCGATAACGGGGCTGCTCGTCGTCGGATTCGGCCTCATCGGTGTCGCGGGCTACTTTTGGATTCTTCTCACTGCAGGCAAGTCTTTGGACGCAGCGCTGCATGCGTTGATCGGATTCGCGTTCGGCGGCTCGCTAATTTCGATCTTTGCCCGGCTCGGCGGTGGAATCTTTACCAAGGGCGCGGACGTCGGCGCCGACCTCGTCGGCAAAGTCGAAGCCGGTATTCCGGAAGATGACCCACGTAACCCGGCCGTCATCGCCGACAACGTCGGTGACAATGTCGGCGACTGCGCCGGTATGGCCGCCGACCTGTTTGAAACCTACGCCGTGACAATTATCGCGACGATGCTACTCGGAAGCCTGTTGCTCGGCGACCACGCGGAAGCCGGTGCGCTTTTCCCGCTCGTACTTGGCGCCGTGTCGATCATCGCATCCGTAATCGGCATGTTCTTCGTAAAGACGAAGGAAGGCGGTTCGGTCATGGGCGCGCTCTACAAAGGCGTGATCGTCTCGGGCGTCATCGCCGCGGCCGCTTTTTATCCGCTTACGATCTTCATGATGGCGGACGTGAGCCCGAACTTCACGGCCACGAATCTGTATTTCTCGGCACTGATCGGTCTCGCGCTGACCGCGGTCATGGTCAAGATCACGGAGTACTACACCAGCACCGAATATAGCCCGGTGCAAAAAATCGCGGAAGCATCGATCACCGGCGCCGCGACGAATATCATCGCCGGCCTGGGCGTCTCGATGAAGGCGACCGCAGCACCCGTTATCGCCATCTGCCTGTCGATCTGGGGCGCTCATGAACTCGCCGGTCTCTATGGCATCGCGATCGCGGCGACGGCAATGCTGTCGATGACCGGCATGATCGTGGCCCTGGATGCGTTCGGACCGATTACCGATAACGCCGGTGGCATCGCCGAGATGGCGAAACTCGACGAAAAGATCCGCCGCATCACCGACCCACTCGACGCGGTCGGTAATACGACCAAGGCAGTCACCAAGGGCTACGCCATCGGGTCCGCCGGGCTCGCGGCGCTCGTGCTGTTCGCGGACTATACGTCGAGCCTCGAAAAAGTCGGCAAAGACCTGAGCTTCGATCTGAGTCAGCCGGCGGTCATCATCGGTTTGTTCATCGGCGGCATGGTGCCCTACCTGTTCGGCGCCATGGCCATGGAAGCCGTCGGACGCGCGGCGAGTTCGGTCGTCGAAGAGGTCCGTCGTCAGTTCCGCGAGATCAGCGGCATCATGGAAGGCACGACCAAGCCGGACTACACCCGCGCCGTCGACTTGCTGACCAAGGCGGCGATCAAGGAAATGATCGTGCCTTCCCTGCTGCCCGTCCTGGCGCCGGTCGCCCTGGTCATCGTGGCGAATCTTGCATTCGGCGAAAACGGTGGCGCGCTCGCGCTGGGCGGCATGCTGATCGGCACGATCGTCACGGGGATATTCATCGCGATTTCGATGACGGTCGGCGGCGGCGCGTGGGACAACGCCAAAAAATACATCGAGGACGGCAACTGCGGCGGCAAGGGCACGGACGCGCACAAGGCCGCAATCACCGGGGACACGGTCGGCGACCCCTACAAAGACACGGCCGGCCCGGCCATCAACCCGCTCATAAAAATAATCAACATCGTCGCACTGCTCATGGTGCCGTTCCTGTAGGAAAAAATGGGGTCAGACCCCATTTTTTTGCGAGATTGGCTCGTCGAGCGAATCGGGTCGGGAGAAAATGGGGTCTGACCCCATTTTTTTACCCCATCCCTCCGCGACCCCAATCTTCCGGCCTGACGCTTGCCGCGGCCTTCTCGAGCCGGCGCGGTTCCTGCACGTAGTAGCCCTGTATGAAGTCGACGCCGAGCCCCCTGAGTGCGACAAAATCTTCCTGCGTCTCGACCTGCTCGGCGACGACTTTGAATCCCAGCGTTTTAGCGAAGTGTGTGATCGCCGAGACGACCTGATAGTTGAGACTGTCGAAGTCTAGCTGGCCGGTGTACATGCCATCGATCTTCAGATAATCGACCGACAGGTCCCGGACACTGGTGAACGAGCCGATGCCGCTGCCGAAATCGTCGAGTCCGAATTTGCAGCCCATGCCGTGCAGCACATTGACGAATCGCTGGGCGTGTTCGAGATCCGACATGACGGCGCGTTCATTTATTTCAAAACAGATTTTTGATGGGTCCACCTGGCTGTGGTCCAGGCATTCGACAACAAACTCGAGGAATGTCGGTTCGCCAAGCGTCTGGCCGGATAAATTAATTCCGCAGCTGCGATTTTCAGGCAGGCGAATGGCACCCTGCCCAACCGCTGCGAGCGTCGACTGGACGACCCAACGATCCACGCCGGCCATCAGGCGATAGCGCTCGGCCGCGCGAATGAATTGCTGTGGCAATATGAGACGGCCCTCGTCGTCGGTCAGGCGAAGCAGCACCTCGACGGACGGGCCGACCACGGATTTCCCGGCGACGGAGATAATCGGCTGGGTATACAGTTCGAAGCGGTCGTCCTTGAGTGCCGACCGCAACAAACCCAGCCAGTGAATCTCGCCGCGCTGACGCGCCGAGGCTTCATCCTTGGCCGAATAAACGTGGACCTGACCTCGACCGCGTTTCTTCGCCACATAACACGCCGAGTCCGCGGCACTCAGAATATCCTTGATCGAACCACTTTCCCGCCCGATTTCCACGAGCCCGATACTGACCCCGATCGTGAAAATCTTGTCCTGCCAGACGAATCGGTATTTTTTTACGGCACGACAAACGTCGTCTGCAATCTGGCGCGCCTTTTTCAGCGGGCAACCCACCAAAAGCAGGCCGAATTCATCACCGCCGATGCGGCCAACATAGTCAGACTCGCGTACTTCATCCCTGACCAGCACCGAAATTTCCCGCAAAAGATTGTCGCCAGCCATGTGGCCGCAGGTATCGTTGACGACCTTGAACCGATCGAGATCGAGATAACAAAGCACGTGTGACGCGTCCTGATCGCGAACCGTCTTCAGCGACTGCTCGATGTGGCGTTCGAACTCGCGACGATTGATGAGGCCGGTCAGCGCATCGTGCGCCGCCTGATAACTCATCTGCTGAGCGAGGCCGCGGCGCTCCGAAACATCGTGCATGATCACGACGACGCCGGCAATCGAACCGTCGGGTCCCTTGATCGGCGATGCGGTCATTTCGATGGAGAGTTCGGCATCGCCATTCCGGGAAACCATGAGCGCCCGGCTGCCCATGCTGATGCGGCGCCGATCCGTGAGGCAGCGCATGACAGGGTCGCCGAGATCGCGCCGGTCGCCCTCGTCCACGAGATTGACAATATCCCCGAGCCGCTTGCCGATGGCCTCGTCACGCCGCGCACCCGTCAGTTTCTCGGCGGCCAGGTTCATATAGTCGATATAACCCTTGTTGTCGGCCGTGATGATGCCCTCGCTGATCGACTCGAGCGTAACCTGTGCCTGTTGCTTATTGCGGATCAGCGCGGCCTCCACGCGTTTCCGATAGCTGATGTCCTGTGCAATCGTCAGAATGACTTTTTGCGCGCGATAATTGATCACCATACTGGTTGCTTCGACCCAGATTCCGCGCTCGGTCCCGTTGATGAGCTGCATCTCGTAGCGTCTGGGCGCAGCTTTGCCGGCAAGCGCTGCTGCAATGGATTGGTTCAGGATTTCCCGGTAGGCCGGTCGGATCAGGTCGGTGACACGACGGCCTACCAGCTGTTCCGGTGCGACGCCCAGCGGTTCGCTCGCGACGCGATTAGCGAAAATTATTCGCTCGCGGTGCACGAGGACGAGGTCGGGGACGGTATTCGCCAGTTGCTGAAACAGGGACTCGCGCTGGCGAATCTGCGCGTCTTTACTCTCGAGCGCATCGAAAAGCAGGTTAATGGTCCGGCCGAGCTCGCCAAGTTCCGGCGGTGCGTTCTTCCAGGAGACTCTTTTGCCGAATGCTGCGGCCTCTGCGGAATCGACAACATCTCTATGCATCACCGCAACTTGGCGAACATAGTGGCGCCGACGACTCCAGAACAGCCAGCAGGCAGCGACAAAGCCCAGACAGGCCAATGCCAACAGTAGGATCAGCCAGGCTTCGATCATGCACCTTAGGATAGCCGATGCACCAAAACCACACCGGCAGATTCACCATAATCCCGGCTGTACGGGCTTATGTGCGATCAAATAGTGCGATTATGCGGACAGCTGAGAATCACCCGCCCCCGGGAGGATTCAAATCAGACCCGCGCCAAGATTACAAGCTGACATTGGCGCGGCTCTCTGGTATACGGTGTGTGCGCCAGCGCGAGTTTGGCAACAATATATCGCTCCTATATATACGCTGTCCCCGAATCGTCGAGATGAAAAATTTTTCGTATCCGTTATTAATTGTCGCCGTCGTGTTGGCCCTGCCGGTCGGGCAAGCCGAAGATCTCGTCGGCATTTATCAACAGGCGCTGCTCAGCGATCCGGGGATCAAGGAAGCGGCTGCGAATCGGGCCGCGACGCTCGAATCGGTGCCTGCCGCCAGGGGATTCCTGTTGCCGCAGATCAATGTCGACGCAACGTATTCGGACGACATGTCCAAAGGTGTACGCGACACCACGATTGGCGGTCAAATTGTTCCGTCCGCGTTCGATAACGAATCCGACGGCTGGCGCTGGGGCATCCAGCTCAGGCAGACCTTATTCCGGTGGGACCAGTGGGTCTCGTTGAAGCGGGCGAGCAAACAGGTCGCGCGGGCCGAAGCCGATTACATGGCCGCCAACCAGGATCTCATGGTGCGCGTCTCCGTGGCCTATTTCGACGTGCTCGCGGCGCAGGATACGCTCGAGTCCGAACAGGCCGCCAAGGAAGCCATCGGCCGACAGCTCGAGCAGGCCAAAAAGCGTTTCGAGGTCGGGCTGATCGCGATCACGGACGTGCAGGAAGCGCAGGCCGCGTACGATCAGGCCGTCGCGACCGAGATTTCCGCCAAACGCAGTCTCGCGACGCGACGCGAATCGCTGCGTGAGATCATCGGTACCTATCCGGCCGCACTCGCGGGTCCCAAACAGGAAATCCCGCTCGTGAGTCCCGATCCCGAAGACGAGAATGCCTGGGTCGAAACGGCGCTGAATCAGAACTTTCTGGTGTTGTCGAGCGAACTCGGCGCCGAGATCGCGAAGGACGATTACCGGGTCGCGAAGACCGGGCATTACCCGACGGTCGATCTCGTCGCCTCGCATACCGAAACCAACATCACGGGCACGGGCACGGCGACGAACCCCTCGACGGGTAATGAGACCACCTCGCCAATCGGCACCGACTCCAACCAGGATTCAATCCAGATCCAGTTTCAGCTGCCGATCTTCAGCGGCGGGACGGTGTCGGCGAAGCGCCGCGAGGCCATGTACCGGCACCGGGCCGCGCAGGAGGCGTTCGAAAAGACGGCCCGGCAGACTGAGCGGGAAACCCGTGACGCCTATCTCGGCGTCACGTCGGAAATCTCGCGTGTGAAAGCGCTGAAGCAGGCGCTGAAATCCGCGGAGACCGCCTTGCGAGCCACCGAAGCGGGATTCCAAGTCGGCACACGGACGACTGTCGACGTGCTCGATCAGCGACGCAAGCTGTTCATCGCCGACGTCAACTATGCGCGCAGCCGGTACGACTACATCATTAACGTGCTGTTGTTGAAGCAGGCCGCAGGCACGCTCAGCGCGGCTGATCTGACCGAGGTCAACGGCTGGCTCGAGAAATAAGCGGGTCGATCAGCTTCAGCAGCCGCTGCAACGTCCCGCGGTTATTTTCGAAGACCCGGCGGCCCGCGCGCCCGCGCCGCTCCCGTTCTGACGCATCGCCGAATAACTCGACGACACGCGCGGCCAATTCATCGCCATTCCGAACGACCTGCGCCGAACCGTCATCGATGAGCAGCTGCGCGATATCGGCTGCGTTGAAGGTATGCGGTCCGGTCAGCACCGGCAATCCGAGTGCGGCGGGCTCGAGCAGATTGTGACCGCCCACGGGCACGAGGCTGCCGCCTACGAATGCGACATCGGCAACGGCGTAAAAAAAAGTCAGCTCGCCCATGGTGTCGCCGAGAAAAACGTCTGTGTCGGCACCACAGCGCTGACCGCTACTGCGCCTCACGCATCTCATCCCGGTACGCTCGATCAGTGACGCAACGAGCTGAAACCGCTCCGGGTGTCTCGGCACGATCAGTAACATCGCCGCAGGAAATTCCTTGAGGACTGCTGCATGCGCGGCCAGCGCCACCTGTTCCTCATCGCCATGCGTACTGGCGGCAATCCAGACCGGCCGCCCGCCGGCCTGGTCCTCGCGAAACTGCCTGCCCCGGGCCGGAATATCAGGATCCAGGTCAAAATCAAACTTGATATTACCGGTCAGGTGAATCCGGTCCGGATGCGCACCGAGCGAACGAAAGCGCTCGCCGTCGGTTTCGGTTTGGGCTGCGATCACGATGCCATGTGACAGCGTCTCCCGAAACAGGCTGACCAGGCGTCGATACCGGTTCACCGATCCGGGGGAGACGCGCGCACTGGCCAGAACGAGCGGAATATTGCGCAAGCCGCACTCACGAAACAAATTCGGCCAGAGCTCCGTTTCGATGATGATGACGAGCTCGGGTTTTGCCCAGTCGAAAAAGCGCCGCACGGCGCTGGCCAGGTCGTATGGCACATAACTGTGCACGACCGAATCGCCGAACAGATCGCGGACTTGCTGTGACCCGGTCGGCGTCATGGTCGTCATGACCAGTGTCTTGTCCGGATAGCGTTCCTGCAATGCCCGCACGAGAGGCGCCGCTGCCCGCACCTCACCGACGGATACCGCATGGATCCAGATGCTCGAGCCATTGATGTGGGCGTCGAAATAGCCAAAGCGCTCGGCGATGCGCTGCCGATAGAGCGGATTGCCCAGACTCCGCCAAAACAGGTGCAGGAGCAACACCGGCGTCATGAGATAGGTCAGAACTGCGTAGGCGAAGCGCAACGGGCTATTTTATCGGCTGGAGTGATTGGTTATCGGCTATGGGCAACCGGCGTCCGGCTAGGTGTCGGGAGAGGACAATTTTTGTATCGCCTGGATGATTGACGATGTCGAGCGTCCTTCCCGAAAATTCAATATCTCTACCGTGCCGCCGTTCTCGAGTACGGTCTTGCCACCAGCGACGGCATCTGGCGTGTAGTCTCCGCCCTTGACGAGTACATCAGGGAGAATCTCGGCAACGAGTTCGGCAGGCGTGTCTTCGGAAAACGGCACGACCCAATCGACCGATGCCAGGCCCGCCAGGACGCCCATGCGGTCCTCGAGCTTATTGACGGGACGGCCGGCACCCTTGAGCCGGCCTACCGACGGGTCGTCGTTTACGGCCACGATGAGCCGATCGCCGAGCGTCTTGGCCTCCTCGAGATATTCAACGTGGCCGGTATGCAAAATATCGAAGCAACCGTTGGTCATCACGATGCGCTCGCCGCGGGTGCGCGCTTCCTCGACGATCGCCGGCGCGTCGGTGCGCGTCAGCAACCCGCGCCCGCCGAGACCATGCTCATGCAATGCGGCTTGTAATTCCGATGGTGTAACCGAGGCGACGCCGATTTTGCGCACGACGAGACCCGCCGCGAGGTTCGCGAGCGCTGCGGCATCAGCCAGCGTTTGACCGCTCCCCAGTCCAGCCGCCAAGACGGCGATGACCGTGTCGCCGGCACCTGTGACATCGAATACTTCGCGGGTTCGAGCGGACAGAAACACGGGTTCGACTTCGTCTGCAATTACAACCATCCCGCGCTCGCCAAGCGTCACGAGCAATGATTTGATATCCAGTTCGGCGCACAGCGCCTGACCGCGATCGACGAGTTGTTCATCATTTTGAACGCGCCCGACGACGGCCTCGAATTCGGCGAGATTGGGCGTTAACACCGCGGCACCGCGATAACGCGTGAAATCTGTACCTTTGGGGTCAACGAGCACGGTGACGTCGTGCGTACGGCACAGAGAAATGATTTCCGGCGCGCGCGCGAGTGTGCCCTTGGCATAGTCCGACAGGATGCAAACGTTCGCTTTGGGAACCTGATTTTCGAGGATCGAGCCGAGGCCTTCGACATCCTGAATCTTGAAAATATCTTCCGTGTCGAGCCTGATGAGCTGTTGATTGCGGCTAAGCACGCGGAGCTTCGTGATTGTAGGCCGGCCTTCGATTTCGGCCAGGTCGAGACGAATGCCACGATCGGTCAACAACTGGATCAGGATCTTGCCGTTCGAGTCCTTGCCCGTGATCCCGGCCAGCACGGCGTCGACGCCGAGACTGGCCAAGTTAACGGCGACATTGGCGGCCCCACCGGCCCTGACCTCCATCGTGGTTACGTTCACGATCGGCACCGGCGCCTCGGGCGAAATGCGGCTGGTCGGTCCGAACCAGTACCGATCCAGCATGAGGTCACCCACGGTCAGCACTGTTACGGCGGAAAAGTCGGGAACCTTAAGGCTCATAGGAAATAGACGGATCGATTAATTAGAGCGCAATTAAATGGGGTCAGACCCCATTTAATTCGAGTAATTATAGAGAAAAATGGGGTCAGACCCCATTTATTTCCGACCGCTTATCCGCCTAGCTGCACTTTGAGTCGCCGCAATTCAGACAGGTCATGCACCCATCCAGCATGACGACCGACGTCGTATTGCATTTGGTGCAAAGCTGAGCACCAGCTGAGTCGTTGCTCTTCGAAAACGCGTCCCGCTGCCGGCTCCGGTCTTCGAACTCACGACGTTTCTGATCGACGAGTTTCTGCTGTTGCTCATCGAGCCCATGCTTGGGCAGCATACCAATATACTGCAGGTGCTTTTCAACTATATAGCCGAGTTCGGCGATGATCGACGGCATGAAAGTGCCGCCCGGCTGCCAGTAGCCACCACGCGGGTCGAATACAGCCTTGAGTTCGTCGACGAGAAACGTCACGTCACCGCCCTTGCGAAAAACGGCGGACATGATCCGCGTCAGGGCAACGATCCACTGATAGTGATCAAGATTTTTCGAATTAATGAAAATTTCGAACGGCCGGCGCATTTCATATTCGGTGCCCTCGTTCAAAATGAAGTCATTGATCGTGACGTACATCGCGTGATCCGAAATCGGCGTCTTGACCTTATAGGTCGAGCCGAGGAGCATTTCGGGCCGCTCGAGTTTCTCGTGCATGCGCACGACCTTGCCGCCCCCGCTCACTTCACGCGCCGGCACGGCAGCCTCGGACACGGGAGTAGGCGTGGACTCGCCGGAAAGCTCCTTGGCCGTGGTCACCCGATAATCAACGATCGGTCTGTCTATAGTTTTCTTTTCCACGTTGAACCTCCTCAAAACTTGCCGTAATAACCCTCTTTCAGAGCGTCGTACAGGTTCGCCGCCGTATGCGTCTCACCGTCGTAATCGACTTCCTGGTCGCCCTTGAGCGCCACTTCCGAGCCATCATCCAATACAAAGGTGTACAGGGTGTTCTGTAAATCCTCCTCCTTGACCAGCACGCCCTGGAATGCCTCCGGGTTGAAGCGAAAGGTCGTACAGCCTTTTAGATCACTTTCATACGCATAGAGGTAAATATCCTTGAAATCATCGAACGCAAAGTCCGTCGGCACGTTCGCCGTCTTGGAAATGGATGAGTCGATCCACTTCTGTGCCGCCGCCTGAATGTCCACGTGTTCCTTGGGCGCGATGTCCTCGGCAGTCACGAAATAGTCCGGCAACCGTTCCTCGGGCTTGTCCGAGCCTGGCATGGCATTTTTGTTAATGAGTTCGCGATAAGCGAGCAATTCAAAGGAAAAAACGCCGACTTTTTCCTTACTCCTCCTGCCTTCCCGAATGACATTGCGGAAGTAATGGTGCGCAAAGCTCGGCTCAATCCCGTTACTGGCATTGTTTGCCAGCGACAACGAAATCGTGCCGGTTGGCGCGATAGAATTATGATGCGTGAAACGCGCACCCGTGCGCTCCAGTTCCTTGACGAGTTCGGGCGCGACCTCGGCAATACGCTGCATATAACGGCTGTAGCGTGCGTGCAAAACCCGCCCGTGAATCGTATCGCCGACTTTCCAGCCGTCGTGGGCCATCTCCGGACGCTTGCGGAGCATCTCCTTGGTGACGCAGAACTCCTCGAGCATGATCGGCGCCGGCCCCTTTTCCATGGCCAGATCGAGGCCTGCTTCCCAGCCGGTCAGTGCGAGTTCGCGGGCCACGGAGTCCGTGAACTCCAGTGATTCCGGCGAACCGTATTTCATGCGCAGCATCGTAAGGGTCGAACCGAGACCGAGAAAGCCCATGCCGTGCCGGCGTTTGCGCTCGATCTCCTGACGCTGCCCTTCGAGCGGGAGACCATTGATTTCGACCACATTGTCGAGCATCCGCGTGAAAACCGAAATGACTTTACGGTACTCGTCCCAGTTAAAGCGGGCCGACTCCGTAAACGGTTCCACGACGAATTTCGTCAGATTGACTGACCCGAGCAGACACGACCCATAGGGCGGCAACGGTTGCTCGCCGCAGTTGTGCGCAACAATACCGTTCGCATCGAAGGCGTTAACGCCCGGCACCTGGCAGTCATAGACGGCCTCGGCTCCGTCCTTGCAGACGGACCGAACCCGCGCGACGAAGCGCTCCTCCGCCTTGGCCACGGCCGGATCCATGAGCGCCGTCCTGAGCTGCTCGCCTTTTTCGGCATCCGAAAAACCGATGACCTTGGCAAACTGGGTCAGATTGCTGCCCGTGACCCAGAGACAGGTCCCGCTCACGGCTGACGCTCTAATCCCGCTGCGTCGGGAAACGATACCGAGGCGCAGCAACATGCGTTGTACGGCACTGACATCCTCTTCCCTGGAATCCGTATAACGAATCGCCGGACCGGTTTCGTCACCCGCGAGTACATCGCCGCGAATATCGAAACTCGCGCGTAGAAATCCCGCGTAGAAATCACTCGAGCATCGCTCTATCGCCGGTACCACGCCCCGGGCGTCTTCACCGACCCCGAGTGCGGCCGCAACACGCTCAAGTCCCGGTACAGGCAGCCGGTATTCGCCCTGTTCCATAAGGTCCTGCCAGATTACCCGGTGAGGCGACCGAGTCATCGAACGAGCCGCTTCCATCGCCGTGTTCATGACGGCTTCGACAGTCGCTGGCGCGGGTAGATACGGGGCATTGGCGGCTTGCGGCGTTCGATAAATCGAAATCGTCGCTTCGTGTTCATTGAATTGCCCGCCGCTCGCTCGTATCAGGCCGAACAGGTAGCCCTCACGACGGCCGAAACCATAACTGCCGGCCCAACTCGTCGAACCACGATGGTCGCTCAGTACAACGCGGTCGCCGGGCTGCAGTTCGCCGGCCGGACACCATTCCGCGTGCACCTTATTCGCGTCGAATTTCACGACTTTGCGGACCCGGTGATCCGCAGTCAGCCGGAGACTGTATCCGCCCGCCGTCTCCAGCCGCACGACCGGCTTGGTCGCGGTATGGAAAAAGCCTTCGTCCGACGCTGGCCAGGCTTTGCCATCCACGATGGCCTCGAAAGGCCGGCCGATCAGTTCCGAGACCCGGCGCGGACCCTCTGCCGTCTGTACCCAGGTATCGGCCGTCACGCAGGGATTGGTTGCCCTGATGTTCTCGGTGAACCAGTTGTTATTGAGTTCATTAACGCGATCGATAAGCACGAAGCCGGGCTCCGCGAAGTCATAGGTCGACGCCATAATCATGTCCCAAAGCCGGCGCGCCGGGAGCCTCTTATAAATCTTGCAGGCCACCTCGCCCTCTTCGTTGGTGAAGTAACCAGCCGTCACTGGCCATTCCCGCCAGTGCACCTGCTCGGAATCGTTGATATCGATTTCGCCCTGACTGACCTGCTGCTTGTCGATCGGAAACGCGAGAATCCATTCACCGTCATTCTTGACGGCCTGCATGAATTCGTCAGTGATGAGCAATGACAGGTTGAACTGCCGTAGACGCCCGTTTTCGCGCTTGGCTCGAATAAAATCCATAACGTCCGGGTGACCGACATCGAAGGTGCCCATTTGCGCGCCCCGGCGCCCGCCGGCGGACGAGACCGTGAAACACATCTTGTCGTAAATATCCATGAACGACAGGGGCCCGGACGTATACGCGCCTGCACCCGACACATAGGCGCCTTTGGGCCGCAGCGTCGAAAATTCATAGCCGATGCCGCAACCGGCCTTGAGCGTCAGACCGGCCTCATGCACCTTGTCGAGAATATCGTGCATCGAATCGCCGACAATTCCAGACACCGTGCAATTAATCGTCGACGTCGCCGGCTTGTGCTGCCGAGCGCCCGCGTTGGACACGATACGTCCGGCCGGGATCGCGCCGCGCCGCAACGCCCAGAGAAAAGTCTCATACCATTTCTCGCGCTGATCTTCGGGCTCGACCTCGGCCAGGGCCAGAGCAATGCGCCGATAGGTGTCATCCATGGTCTCATCGACGACCTCGCCGCTTTTCGTCTTGAGACGGTATTTCTTGTCCCAGATGTCCATGGAGGTTTCCTGGAAACTGACGGCGGCTACGTTGGTCTTCTCTGATTGCAGCGCAGATTTCATATTAGTCACTCAACCCCCAGTCATTTATGACCCGCGACAACACGTGTCATACCCCCGAAACCCAGTCACTTTCTCGGCGAATCCTGCCCCCAATCAAGGGGACAAGAGACCCCCTCGGCAGCATCCGGAGTTCATGGAACTCCCCGGCCGATACAGCGTTCTGTTGATAGCCCGAGGCACAAGATCTTGTGCCAACGTAGACATAGATTATGTCCAGCAGCCCGGTCTGTCAAGATTTTTATGAATCGGGGCATGTTCATATTTTATCTTAATATTCATCTATTTACAAAATATTTTGAATGAATTTATGAGAATTTTTTTCGGTGCCGAACGTATATGTCTGAAATCATTGAAACACCATATCTTGTGTTTCGGTTATGCCCAAAAAATACCCTCTTTTTCCACAGAAAACTCACCGGCGGCGAGTTCACCACCGACCGAACCGGTTAACAAATCGTTGAACAACCGAGGCTCGGGCCGGTCGAAAAACGCGTTCCCCTATGCGCAGACATCAAGCTATTATTCGATCCAACCAATTATCCTGATGGAGAGTAAACATTCATGACCTCTGCAATTAACCGCGCCACCGCCGTCATCATCGGCATGCTGTTCATACAAGCCGCGACGGCAGCCCTGCCCGCGAAACTCGACGACAAGGGCTTCCCCAGCCTGGCCCCCCTGGTACGCAGCGCCTCCCCGGCTGTCGTCAGCATCGCCACGAAAGGCACGGTACAAACCCCGCGCAATCCGCTCATGGACGATCCGTTCTTCCGGCGTTTTTTTGGGGGTCCGCAGATGCGGCAAAGACAACGACAGGTGCGCAGCGCCGGTTCGGGCGTCATCGTCGACGCAAAGAACGGTTATATCCTGACCAATCATCACGTCATCGACCATGCCGACGAAATCGAGGTCCTGCTGGCGGACAAACGCGTACTCCAAGCGACGATCGTCGGTTCGGACCCCGGCACTGACATTGCCGTCATTCAGGTCAAAGATGAAAATAACCTCGTGCAGATGCCGCTCGGAGATTCGAACGAACTGGAAGTCGGCGATTTCGTCGTGGCGATCGGAAATCCGTTCGGTCTATCGCACACGGTCACCTCGGGCATTATCAGCGCCCTCGGCCGGGTCGGTCTGAGCCGTGACGGCTATGAAGATTTCATCCAGACGGATGCATCGATCAACCCCGGCAATTCCGGCGGTGCGCTGATTAATCTGAAAGGTGAATTGATCGGCATTAACTCGGCAATTTTCAGCGGCAGCGGCGGCAACATCGGCATTGGCTTCGCGATTCCGGTCAACATCGCCAAATCGATCATGGCCCAGCTCATCGAGTTCGGTGAAGTGCACCGCGGCTTGCTCGGCGTCAGCATCAGCGATTTCAATGCCGAAACGGCGGAAGCTTTCGGTATCGACGCGAATGTATCGGGCGCGCTCGTGCAGGAAGTCGTGTCCGATTCCGCGGCGGAGATGGCCGGGATTGCGGTCGGCGACGTCATCGTCTCGATCGATGGCGAATCCGTGACCAGCGCCTCGGACCTGCGGACGACAGTCGGCCTCCGGCGCAGCGGTGACACGGTCAAAATCAAGGTGATTCGTGACGGCAAGGAAAAATCTTTCACTGCAACGCTGACCGAGCTTTCCGACCTGACCCAGGTCGCGGCGGCCGAGATTCACCCGGGCCTGGCCGGCGCCGAATTCCAGACCTATGACGGCAAGGGTCAGGCGTTCAGCGACGCGGGCGTTATCGTGATTGTCATCGAACCCGGCAGTCCCGCGGCCCAGCGTGGCCTGCGGGCCGATGACATCATCGTCACAGTCAACCGGGAGCGGGTCGAATCGGTCAAGGAACTCAAGGGGGCGGCCGAAAACCAGAACCTCCTGATCCTGGGCATCCGCCGGGATGACCGCGATCTGCTGTTACAGATTCGCTAGCAAGGTCTGAAGTTCGGCGGTGCGTTCATCGGCGCCGAGATCGGCGAGTGCGGCGACGCGCGTGTAAAAAGCGTTCAGGTCTCCGCCTTGGCATTCCAACAGGGCGCGAAACGCGGGCACGTAATCGTCATAGGTCGCCATCGCAACAAACCGGGCGTTATTGAGTCGAGCGTCGAACCAGTGATCGAAATACGGCGGGCCGGCCCAGACAGCGCGGTGGTCACTGTAGGCCTGCCGCAAGTCCGCAAAGATCGATTGCTTGCGATCGCGCTTGAGGCCTTGCGGCAAGTCCAGATCGTAGAGTTCCATGAGCGATTCACGTGCCCCCGAAAACAGCGCATGCACCTCTGCCAGCCGCGCCTGCGACAGTTCGTAGTTTTCCAGTGAGGCCGCATCTTCCTGATAGCTCAGCCAGCGACGCACGCCCTCCTGTTCCACCAGGCTCGCGAACCCCTCATTGAACTTCGAGTCGCCCTTCACGTAAACGTGTTGATGAGCCAATTCGTGAAAAACCAGCCCGGCCACTCGATAGTCGGGCAGATTCATCATCGTGTTCAACAACGGATCGGCGAAGCGGCCGAGTGTCGAATAGGCCGCGACGCCACCGACATAAATATCATCTCCCCGCTTCGCGAGGCCCGCGGCAAATTCCCGTGCCGCCGTGACATCGAAATAGCCGCGATAACTCACGCAACCCGCGACCGGAAAGCACCAGACGCGCGGGTCGAGTGAAAATTCGGGCGCGGCATAAACATTCCACACGACGTAAGGCCGGCCCGTATCGACATAGGATCTGTAGCTGCCGTTATCCGGCAGCAACAGTTCCGTGTGCGCAAATTCGACCGCACGACTCGTCGCCCTAAGTTTGGCCCGCACTGCAACCGATGTTGCCGGGTCCGCGATGACTTCCGACACGGAACGACTGTTACGCATGAGCTCCAGGTGCCCGGTCGTCGCCTGCCAGTAATATCCAACCCCACAGCTCGTCAAATGCACCGCAGAGAGTGCCGCGAGTGCGACTCGCCAGATTTTCGCGCGCGACATCTTCATGACTGCGCCTACCATAGCGGCTAAACGGCGAGGAACCTATCTCATCATCCCGCCATGAGCCGCATAAACAGCTTCGCGACCATGCGGGATGATGAGATTGGTTTTAAACTGTCGGCATGCAGATCTACCTTGTCGGCGGCGCGGTTCGCGACCAGCAATTGGGCATCCCGATCCGTGAACGGGACTGGGTCGTCGTCGGTGCGGCGGAGAACGAACTGGAAGCGCTCGGCTACCGCCGCGTCGGGCGCAGTTTCCCGGTATACCTGCACCCCGATACCAGCGAGGAGTATGCGCTCGCGCGCACGGAAACCAAGACCGGGTCCGGCTATCACGGCTTCGAGATCAATGCCACCGGCGTCACGCTCGAAGAAGACCTCAGTCGTCGTGACCTGACGATCAACGCGATGGCGCAAGATACAGACGGTCGGATTATCGATCCCTATGGCGGACGCGAGGATCTGCAGAATCGGTCGTTGCGGCATGTATCGGATGCGTTTCGCGAAGATCCGGTCAGGATTCTGAGAGTGGCGCGATTCTCGGCCCGCTTCTGGGATCGCGGATTCAGAGTGGCTGACGAAACGCTGAGCCTCATGCGTGACATGGTAACGGCGGGTGAAACCGATGCACTGATCCCGGAGCGGGTCTGGCGTGAAACGGAATCCGCGCTCGGTGAAGACCGTCCGGATATCTTCTTCGAGGTCCTGCGCGACGTCGGTGCACTGGCTGCCGTGTATCCCGAACTGGACGCTTTGTTCGGGGTACCGCAACCCGAACGCTGGCATCCGGAAATCGACACCGGCGTACACGTGTTGATGGCCCTGCAACAGGCAGCCGCTCTTTCGGCCAGCAGGGAGGCACGTTTCGCCGTTCTCGTGCACGATCTTGGCAAAGCCACGACGCCGGAATCCGAATGGCCGAAACACCTCGGCCACGAGGAACGCGGCGTCCGCATCATCAAGCCATTCTGCGAGCGGCTTGGCGTGCCAAATCGGTTTCGCGACCTCGCGATTATCGTCGCGCGTTATCACGGGCTGACTCACCGTGCCGCCGAGCTCAAGCCAAGAACCATTCTGAAAATTTTCGAAGACACCGACGCGTTTCGGCGGCCGGAACGGTTCGCGGATTTTCTGACGGCCTGCGAAGCCGATGCCCGGGGCCGCGCCGGTCTGGAGGATAAGCCCTACCCGCAGGCGGCGCTGTTGCGGACCGCACTCGATGCCGCCGGCGAAGTCACCGCGGAACCACTCGTCAGGAAAGGACTGAAAGACGACGCGCTGGGCGAAGCCATTCGGCAGGCGCGCATCGACGCAATCAGAAAAAAATAACGAACAGCACGGCCGCGAGCAAGAGCCGGTAGAGCATGAACGGCAGCATGCCGATACGCTCGATGGTCTGCAAAAAGAGCTTGATGCAGACGTAGGCGCTGACCCCGGCCACGAGTAAACCGACGAGCATGACGCTCCAGTTCACGGGCGCATCGGATTGAATGAGCTGCTGCGTCTCAAGAACCGATGCGCCGCCGATCGCGGGAATCGACAGCAGAAAAGAAAACCGCGCGGCCGTCTTGCGTGAGAGACCGAGACCGAGACCTGCCATAATGGTAACGCCGGAGCGCGACGTGCCCGGCACCAGTGCGAGCATCTGCGCGAGACCAATCAGCAGCGCCATCCACAGCGTGATCTCATGCTCATCGTCGACGCTGTTCCGACGCCGGTCCGCGACCCAGAGCAGCACGCCGAAAACGGCCGTCGTCACGGCAATGACCATCGGCGACCGCAATTGGGTTGCGATGACGTGTTCGAACATAAGCCCGGCCACGATGACCGGCAAAGTCGCGACCAGGATCGCCGAGCCGAGCTGAGCCTCGGTGCGGTCATGCTCGCGCCCGCAGACCGCATTCAGCGACGCAATGACAATCGCCTTTATTTCCCGCTGAAATATCCAGATGACGGCAATCAGCGTGCCGAGGTGAACCGCGACATCGAATGCGAGCCCCTGGTCGCTCCAGCTTAATAACTGCGGCACCAGAATCAGATGGGCGGAACTCGAGATCGGCAGGAATTCGGTCAGTCCCTGCACCAGGGCCAATACGATCGCCGCCAGATAGTCCAAAGCGCACCCCACCCGCACACAAAGCAGGACGCGACCGTACCTGATGGGCGCGACCGAGGAAAGCCTCGCGATTAACGTTTCTTAACTCAGAGCAAATGGCGCAAGTCGCGCCCGGAAAATCCGACCGGCATCACGTCGAGACCGCGGCCCAGGCCCATGACCTTGAACCGTTCGCCCATTTCACCGGGCATTATAAGCGTCTTGATCTGGCGCGTGAGTTCAAGATACGGGCGCATCTTCCCGGCCGCGTCGGCCTCATTCCGCAGCGTTTCGAATTCCCCGTCGATGCCGGCCGCCAGCAGAAAATGTGCTTGGGTCGTGTAGCCGCGAACTTCCAGACCCGCCACCGCGGCAGCCTCGCCCACGGCCGTAAAGTCCACCCAGGCCGTAATGTCTTGCAGACCGGGATAGAAAAACGGATCGGCGTGCGCCCGGTGGCGGTAATGACACCGGAGCGTACCGGACGACCGGTCCGGGTGGTAATACTCCCGCCGCGGCAACCCGTAGTCGACGAACAGGATCAGGCCACGGTTCAGCGTGCCGGCAAGACCTGTGACGAATGCCGGCAGCGACGGGCAGACCTCGGACGTGTATGGGGCGCTCAAACCGTCGGACAGGGACGCCTCGATCCGTCGCACCATTTCCCGCAGGGCATCAGGCGCGGGCCGCGGTGACCAGCTGAATGCGTCTCCCGCGACGACGACGCCATCCGCCAGCAGGCCCTGCTCGCCAACGGTAAAGCGCGTGACGGGCAGTGCATCGAGGACTTCGTTGGCGAGAATGACGCCGTCAAATTTCTTCTCAGGCAACGTATCGAGCCATTCGACCCGCGCAGCCAGCCCGGGAATCCGCGTGCGAATAGTTGCCTGCTGGCGTTCGCGCAGATCGGCGCTGACCTCAAGTATCAGGTAGCGCTCGGGCAGAGCTGCCTCACGCTCGAGTACGTGCAGAATTTCCACGGCCATGGCGCCCGTGCCGGCACCGACCTCGAGAACCACGCCCGGTGAAAATCCGCTCAGGGCGCCGGCCACCGAACGCGCGATACAGCGGCCGAACAAACGGGAGATCTCCGGCGCCGTAACGAAGTCACCGCCGGCGCCGAACTTGCGCGACCCGGCGCTGTAGTAACCGATGCCCGGTGCATACAGGGCAAGGTCCATGTACTCGGAGAAATCGATCCAGCCGCCGGCGGCAATGATGCGTTCCCGGATCAGGGCGACGATCGACCGGCCGTGCGCCCGGGCATCTCCGGCCGGCGCTGGCAGTTCTGAATGATTTTCCATCGTGCAACTATGGCGCAAGCCAAGTAATCTTACACGTGACATGAATGAACCCAATGCAGCTCTCGACGGAAAGTGGGTGCTCGTGACCGGCGCCGGGCGACGCATCGGCGCGGCGATCGCGCAGCGGCTGCACACGGAAGGCGCCAACATTGTCGTGCACTACCGGAGTTCGGACGAGCCGGCGGAACACCTGGCCGATGTGCTGAACGGCGCGCGTCCGGATTCGGCGATCACGATCGGCGGAGACCTGTTGGCCACGCTCAGGCTGCCGGACATGATCAGCCAGATCATCAGCCAGACGAGTCGGCTCGACGCAGTCATCAACAACGCGTCGAGTTTCTACCCGACACCGCTCGGCACGATCACCGAGGAACACTGGGACGACCTGATGGGCACCAACCTGAAGGCGCCGCTCTTCCTGAGTCAGGCGGCGGCGCCATACCTCAAGGAAACGGCCGGAACCATCGTCAACCTGATCGACATTCACGCGACCCGGCCGTTGCGTGATCACATCGTCTACGGTCCGGCAAAGGCCGGCCTGGCGATGCTGACCCGGTCGCTCGCGCGCGACCTCGCGCCCGACGTGCGCGTCAACGGCGTCGCGCCAGGGACTATTCTATGGCCGGACGATGGCATGTCCGACCAAATCAAGGACGACGTCCTGCGTCAGATTCCAATGAAGCGTCCCGGCGAGCCGCGCGATGTCGCCGACTGCGTCCTGTATCTCCTCCGCGACGCGCACTACGTGACCGGTCAGATCATCTCAGTGGATGGCGGGCGCAGCATCGGCTGGTGAATGTCGCCGACGCACTCGGTCACCTGCTCACCGAAAGCAGATTGCTCCCGACGAAATTGTTCCCAGAGTTCGCGCATCGTCGCACCCGTCACGGGATGCTTTAACTCGGGCGCGAGTTCGGCCAACGGCCGCAAGACGAAGGCGTACCCCGTAATGTCCGGCCGCGGCACAGTCGTTTTCACTCCATTGATGACAAGATCGCCGTAAAGCAGCAGATCGAGGTCGAGCGTACGCGACGCAAACCCGGCACCGGGTTTGCGACCCGCCATTTGTTGTATCCGGCCGAGCTCTGCGTCCACGGCCTCCCAATCCCGGCCGGCCGAAAACGCGATCACCAAGTTCAGAAAATCCGGGCCCTCAAAACCGACGGCCGCGGTCCGGTAAACGGACGACAGGGCCAGTGCGCCAAAGGCGCGTTCGAGTTCGCGACACGCGAGGCGCAGATTTTCGACGGGATCGATATTGCTGCCGGCGCTGATGTATACGTCCGCAGAAAGGGTCATGAACGCGGCCGCTTATTGGGTGGGATAATCAGCGCTCGCCGCGCTCGACGATGATGCCGACATCTCTTGAGCCACGCACGGCGCCCGGCTTATGCACGACCACCTTGACCCAGGGCACGGTGAATTCACCCATGATGACCTCGGCGATGCCTTCGGCCATCGACTCAATGAGCTTGAATCTCGAATCGGCGACGAAAGCGCTCACGCGCTTCGCCACGATGCGATAGTCGAGCGTTGCATCGATGTCGTCGCTGGCCGCCGCCCGCCGGATATCCGCGCCAAGCTCGAGGTCGATACTGACGTGCTGGGGCACCCGACGCTCCCATTCCCAGATGCCGACGATCGTTTCGACGCGCAGATCGGTAATAAAAATGGTATCCATCTATATTTCCTGAAGATCCCACCGTGCCCGGACTTGGACCGTAAGGTCCGCAGCATCCGGCGCTGATCGTGCGAGCAACCGCTGCAGCCCCGCGAACGCGATCATGGCACCGTTGTCCGTACAAAATTCCGTGCGCGGATAATAGACCCTGCCACCTCTGTCCTCCACGGCCTCGGCCATCCGCGACCGCAACACTCGATTCGCGCCAACGCCACCGGCAACGATGATCCGGCCGTATCCGGTTTCGTCCAGTGCCCGTAGCGACTTGCCGACAAGTGTATCCACGACCGCAGTCTGGAACGCGCTGGCCAGGTCGGCGCGCACCGTATCGGTCAACGCGTCTTCGGCCTCGAACTCCCGGACCTTGAGCATGACCGCAGTCTTGAGACCACTGAAACTGAAATCGAACCCCGGCCGATTCAACATTGGCCGCGGAAAATCAAAGCGCGCACCGTCCCCCTGATCCGCCAGTGTCGCGAGCTCAGGCCCGCCTGGATACGGCAGGCCGAGTAATTTTGCCGTCTTGTCGAACGCCTCGCCGGCCGCATCGTCGAGCGTCTGCCCGAGGATCCGGTACTGCCCCAGCCCGCGCACCGCGACGAGCATCGTATGCCCGCCCGAAACGAGCAGCGCGACGAACGGAAATTCCGGCGGATCGTCTTCGAGCAACGGCGCGAGCAGATGCGCTTCCATATGATGCACGGGGATCGCGGGTATACCCCAGACCATGCCGAGACCGACGCCCAGTGTCGCGCCGACGAGCAACGCGCCGATCAGCCCCGGTCCGGCCGTATAGGCGACGGCCGACAGCGCCGATGGCTCAATCCGGGCCTCATCGAACGACGCATCGATGAGCGGCAATATTTTGCGGATATGATCGCGGGACGCCAGTTCCGGGACCACACCGCCATATTTCGCGTGAATGCCGACCTGGCTGAAGAGCTGGTGGGCCAGGAGGCCCCGCGCCGAATCGTAAATGGCCACGGCCGTCTCGTCGCAACTGGTCTCAAGTCCTAAGATGGTATTTTGCATTTTATTGGCGCAGGGATTAGAATTCGTCGATTAACCCGGCGGTATCGCCGGTTTTTTTCGCCTTATTTTTAACCGTGGTTCGACTACATTGCCTTCAGTTCGCATCAGAGACAATGAGCATTTTGACGCCGCCCTCAGGCGTTTTAAGCGCGCCTGTGAAAAGGCCGGTATTTTAACTGAACTTCGACGGCGAGAGTTCTATGAGAAACCGACCCAGGAGCGCAAGCGCAAGAAAGCCGCGGCCGTGAAACGTCAACTCAAGCGCAACTCCCGCGAAACCACACGGCGGCGGCGCCTCTACTAGTCTCGCTCGCGTGCGCCCCAAGTCGTCTACCAGTGGCCTCGCTCAAAGTTTCCATCCAGACCGATATGAAAGCCGCGCTCCGCGAGAGCGACAAGCCCCGTCTCAGTACGATTCGCATGCTGCTCGCGGCGATTCAGCGGCGGGAAATTGACGAGCGTATCGAACTCGACGACGGCAGTGTGCTGCAAGTCATCGAGAAACTCGTCAAGCAGGGCGCCGAATCGGCCAAACAATTCGCCGCCGGCGGGCGTGACGATCTCGTCGCTAAAGAAAAGGCCGAGATCGAAATACTCAAGGCCTATTTGCCGGAGCCGTTCAGCGACACGGAACTCGACACGCTCATCGATGCAGCCATGCAGTCGACCGGCGCCTCGAGTATCAAGGACATGGGCAAGGTCATGAGCGCCATCCGCAAGCAGGCGCAGGGGCGCGTCGATATGGGCGCCGTCAGCGGGCGCGTCAAGGCAAAGCTGGCCGGTTGATCTGCTAGACTGGCGGCGACCTAAATATCGAATCTGAAAATGTCAATTCGGCCCGCGCTGTCGGCGGCCGAAGATAATGAAACTACTTTTGATGGCCGGGTTACGTGACTGGGCGCATTCCTCAGAATTTTATCGACGACCTGATCGAGCGAGCCGATATCGGTGAAATAATCGGCTCACGCATTCAATTGAAACCGCAGGGCCGCGAATTCAAGGCACCGTGCCCGTTCCACTCGGAAAAAACGCCCTCCTTTACCGTCAGTCCCCAGAAGGGCTTTTACCACTGCTTCGGCTGTGGCGCCCACGGAACTGCGCTTGGATTTCTCATGGAGTTCGACCAGCTGGAATTTCCGGAAGCCGTCGAAGAACTCGCACAGATGCTCGGACTCGAAGTGCCGCGTGAAGAACAGGGCCCGAAAAGAACCCCGGTCTCCCCGATATTCGAAGTCCTGAGCGAGGCCGCCCGACTCTATCGGCGGGGCCTGAAGGAGCATCCCCGCGCGATTGAATATCTCAAGGCGCGCGGCCTCGACGGAGAAACCGTGCAGGCGTTCGGCATCGGCTACGCGCCCCCGGGTTGGGATTACCTGCTGCGTCACGTCGACGACAACGAGGAGCAGCACCGGCACCTCCTGACGGCGGGCCTGATCGCCGAACGCGACAGCGGCGGATATTACGATCGTTTCCGGGAGCGAATCGTCTTTCCGATTCGGGACAGCCGCGGCAGGACGATCGGCTTCGGTGGACGGATCATTGGCGATGACGAACCTAAATATCTGAATTCGCCCGAAACACCCGTATTCCATAAAGGCCGCGAACTGTATGGTTTGTACGAGGCGCGCCAGGCGAGCCGAAAACTTGAGCGCATCCTCGTGGTCGAAGGCTATATGGACGTGGTCAGTCTGGCCGGTAAGGGAATACATAACGTGGTCGGCACGCTCGGCACGGCCACGACGCCCGAGCACCTGCGCCGATTGTTTCGCGCAACGCAAGAGGTGATCTTCTGCTTCGACGGTGACCGGGCCGGGCGCGAGGCGGCCTGGCGCGCCCTGCAGACCAGCCTTCCCGAAATGCGGGACGGACGACAGGTCCGATTCCTGTTCCTGCCCGACGGCGAGGATCCGGACTCGATCGTGCAAAGCGAAGGCGCGAATGGGATGCGCGGCCGGTTGGAAAATACCACGCCGTTGTCCGACTATCTGCTCAGCGAACTCAAAGCACAGACGGATACCGATTCGATCGACGGCTGCGCCCGACTCGCCGAACTCGCCCGTCCCCTGCTCGGCACGATTCCCAGAGGTGTCTACAAGGAATTGCTGATGAATCGCCTGGCGGAGGAAATCAGCATGGACCGCGACAAGTTGACCGATCTGCTGGCAATCGATGAGGGTGAAATTGGCCGCGCGATCCGGCCAGCGGAGCGCGGGCGTGCCGCCGGGCGCGGGCCGGGCCGGCGCTCACTGGTCCGCCAGGCGATTCAACTCATCCTGAACCATCCGTCGGTGGGCGCGAACTTGAGACCGCCGGACCAGCTCTCCGCGGTCCGTCAGCGCGGAGTACCGTTGCTCGTCGAGCTTCTCGAGATCACCGCGCAACGGCCGGAAATCAGTGCGGCCGGCCTGCTCGAAAGGTTTCGGGACCGACCCGAATTGCAGCACCTCGAGGCGTTGCTGGCCGAAGAGAGCATCGTCGCCGAGCAAGGCGCCGCGACCGAGCTCGCCGATAGCCTGGCGCGAATTGTGGTCAGTGCCGAGCAACAGCGGCTCGAGGAACTCATCGCGGCCGCGAACGAGCGCCCCCTGAACGATGAGGAAAAGGACGAATTTCGGAGATTGCGGCGCAGTGACACCGGCCCGTCCTGAGGTTGGAGCGGCTGGGTAAATTTGGTGTTTACATAAATATTTCAGGCACTTACGGTCAGCCGGCGAGGATCGAAAATACGGGCCAATCTATGGATATGAATTTGGCTCTTTCGTATAATGATGGGTTAATGTCCGTCAGGCAAAATCAGCGGAGAATCAGTGAGCGTGGTTAAAAAGACCTCGAAAAAAACGGCGGCCAAGCCGAAAACCAGCCGTGCGGCGAAAACCAGCCGTGTGGCGAAAAGCAGCCCTGCGGCGGCTACGCCGAAAGGCAACAGGTCTGAACAACAGTCGCAGTTGAAGTTGCTCATCGCGCGCGGCAAGGAACAAGGCTACCTGACCTACGCCGAAGTCAACGACCATCTTCCCAACGACATCGTCGATCCGGAGCAGATCGAAGACATCGTCAACATGATCAACGATATGGGCATCACGGTGCACGAAAAGGCCCCGGATGCCGAGTCGCTCGTGCTGTCCGACGCCGCCGTCAACGACGACGAAGCCGTCGAAGAAGCCGCCGCGGCCCTGGTCACGGTCGACAGTGAATTCGGGCGCACGACTGACCCGGTGCGCATGTACATGCGTGAGATGGGGACGGTCGAACTGCTGACCCGAGAAGGCGAGATCCGTATCGCCAAACGCATCGAGCAAGGCCTCAACCAGGTCAAGAGCGCCCTCGCCTATTTTCCGCCGACCATCGAGACCATCGTGTTGGCTTACGAACCAGTCGCCGCCGGTGAAGGCCGCCTGCAGGACGTCGTCGTCGATTTCATCGATCCGAACGAGCCCGATGAAGTCATACCGGCCAGCGCCAAGCCGAAAGCAACCGAAGACGATGAGGAAGAAGACACCGGGCCTGACCCCGAGGAAGTCGACAGACGTCTCAAGTCGATTTTCCGTCGCCACAAGCGCATCTTAATTTCCATTGAGAAAGACGGGACGGACAACCAGAAAACCCAGCGCGCGCGCGACAAACTCAATGCCGAACTCATGTTGATCAAGCTTTCACCAAAGCTGTTCGATTCGCTCTGCGCCCATTTGCGCAGCAATGTAATCGGCATTCGCACGCAGGAGCGTGTGTTGCTGAACCTGAGCGTCAAGCAGGCCGGCATGCCTCGCAAGGATTTTCTCGCGAGCTTCCCGAAGAATGAGACAAACCTGAAGTGGATCGAAAAGCACATCCGTTCGAAACGCAAGCATTCAGCGGCACTCGCCAAACTCAGGGACGAAGTCCTGCGCGCCCAGCGCAAGCTGATCGCGATCGAAATGTTAAGCCACCTCTCGATCACCGAGATCAAGGAAATCAGCCGTCGAATGTCGATCGGTGAGGCGAAAGCCCGGCGCGCGAAGAAGGAAATGGTCGAAGCCAACCTGCGGCTCGTCATCTCCATCGCGAAGAAATACACGAATCGCGGCCTGCAGTTTCTGGACCTGATTCAAGAGGGCAATATCGGCCTCATGAAGGCCGTCGACAAGTTCGAATACCGCCGCGGTTACAAATTCTCGACCTACGCGACGTGGTGGATCCGGCAAGCCATCACCCGTTCCATTGCCGATCAGGCCCGCACGATCCGTATCCCGGTGCATATGATCGAGACGATCAACAAACTGAACCGGATTTCGCGGACGATGTTGCAGGAAATGGGTCGCGAACCGACACCCGAAGAACTCGCCGAGCGCATGGAAATGTCCGAAGAAAAAGTGCGCAAAGTGCTCAAGATCGCCAAAGAGCCGATCTCGATGGAGACGCCGATCGGCGACGACGAGGATTCCCACCTCGGCGATTTCATCGAGGACCCGGTCGTCTCATCGCCGGTCGACTCGGCGACAACGTCGGGCCTGAGGGAAACGACCGGTGACGTACTCGCCGGTCTGACGCCGCGCGAAGCCAAGGTGCTGCGCATGCGCTTCGGCATTGACATGAACACGGACCATACGCTCGAGGAAGTCGGCAAGCAGTTCGACGTCACGCGCGAACGCATTCGGCAAATCGAGGCCAAGGCCTTGCGCAAGCTGCGGCACCCGTCACGCAGCGACCAGTTGCGCAGCTTCCTGCTTGAGGAGTAATTAAAGCTCCGGCGAATACATGACCATCATCTTGTCGATGGTCATGTCATGTATCGAGTAGCCGATACCACCGATGCCGAGACCCGACTCGCGCAGCCCCGCGAACGGCATGCCGTCAACCCTGAACGCCGTGTGGTCATTGACCATGACGGCCGACGCGTCGAGGCGCCGGAACGCGCGCAGCGCCGTATCCAGGCTCCGCGTAAACACGGCCGCCTGAAACGCATAGGGCAGATCGTTGGCCCGCGCGATCGCGGCGTCGATGTCGTCGTAGGCATAAACACAGACGACGGGCCCGAAAATCTCGAGATTCGAGACCCTGGCGTCGCTCGGTGGCTCGACCAGCACGGTCGCAGGGTAACAACTGTCGCTGATCGGATCCCCGCCGCAAAGTCGCTCGGCGCCGGCCTCGACCGCCTCGGTCACCCATGCATGCACGCGTTCGACTTCAGCATGTCGAATAAGCGGTCCGACCTCGGTCGACTCGAGCTGCGGATCGCCGATGACGAGCTTGCCGGCGCGCGCAGCGAGATCTTCGGCGAACCGGCGCGCGACCGAACGATGCGCAAAGACGCGCTGCACGGAAACGCAGACCTGACCGGCATGATAGAAGCCACCCTTGGCAATCGCCGGCACGGCGAGCTCGAGATCCGCGTCCTCGGCAAGAATCAGCGGCGCCGCGCCGCCATGCTCGAGTGCACAGCGTGTGCCCGGCGCGAGCTTACTGCGCAACATCCAGCCGACCCGGGCACTGCCGATAAACGTGAAAAACGCGACCCGCGAATCCGTCACGAGACCTTGCGAAACGTCCCGGTCGGACGCGATCAGCACCTGGCACCATTCCGGCGGCAAACCGGCCTCGTGCAAAATACGCACGAAGCGAAGGCAGGAAAGCGGCGTGATATCGGCCGGCTTGACGATGACCGGACAGCCGGCCGCGACCGCCGTAGCGACCTGGTGCACGATCAGGTTCAGCGGATGATTGAACGCGCTTACGGCGACGACGACACCGATGGGTTCGCGCCGCGTAAAGGCGATGCGGTGCGCGCCGGCTGCCGTGCCACCCATTGGGATGACGTGCCCCTGTTCGGTGCGGATGGTCTCGATACACAGCTTGAGACCATCGATGGCGCGCGTCACTTCGACACGCGAATCGATCAGCGGCTTGCCGCCCTCGGCCGCGGCGCCGAGTGACAAAGCTTCGTGCTGACCCGCCATAAGTTCGGCCGCGCGCTCCAGGATTGCAATGCGTTCGTGCAGCGGCAGCCGTCCCCCCACATTCCGGTGCAGGGCAACCGCCGTCTTAAGAGCCTGCTCGGCGTGCGATGCATCGCCGGCTTTGACCTCGGCCAATACTTCGCCGTCGAACGGCGCCGCGACTTCGACGACGCCGGCCGGCTTGCCGACGCCCGGTATCAGCAACTCATATCGTTCCATAAAGATTTACCCCGTCACGCCTGAATTGACGAGCTCGCCGAGGCGCTGCGTCAGCAACCGGTTTTCGCGGTAATCGATCGGCACCACGACGAGCCCCGGCCCCGGCGTCGTGAACGCGGTCTCCAGCACGCCGGCCAGGTCCGCGCTGTTCTCGACCCAATAGCCGTTCCAGCCAAACGACTTCGCCAGCACCACCCAGTCCGGGTTCGAAAACGACAATGCGGTGTGACAATTGAATTCATCTTCCTGCTTCCACTGGATCAATCCGTAGCCGCCATCTTCCCAGACCATGACGACGGGCTCCACGCCGAGCCGTACGGCTGTTTCCATCTCCTGAACGTTCATGAGAAACCCTCCGTCGCCCGCAATGGCGAGGACGCGCCGGTCCGGAAAGATCAAGCTCGCCGCAATGGCGCCCGGCAGGGCCGAGCCCATCGAACAGAAGCCGTTCGGAATCAGGCAGGTGTTCGGCTCGTGGCAATGGTAATAGCGCGCGATCCACATCTTGTGCGCACCGACGTCGGACAGCAGGATGTCGTCCGGGCCAAGCGTCTTCCGTACATCCCAGAGCACTTTCTGCGGCCGGATCGAGCCGGTCGTCGCGTCGTCGGCGTGCATGGCCAGTTCGGCGCCCATGCGCTCGCGCAGTTCGCGCTGCCGGCCGAGATCGAATTCGAGCGGCGACTTATCGATCCGTTCGTTTAACATCCAGAGCGTATGGGCGAGATCACCGATGAGTTCGACCTCGGGCAGATAGTTCGCGTCGATCTCCGCGGGCAGAAAATCGGCGTGGACGATGCGCTTGTCGCCGTTCGGATTCCAGAGCCGCGGGTGATACTCGACCATGTCGAAGCCGAGCGTAATGACGAGATCGGCTTCGTCGATGACGAGCGTCGGCAGGTCCTTGCGGCCGAGACCAATCGTGTAAAGGCAATAATCCGCGTCCATGTCGACGCACCCCTTGGCCATGAACGTGCTCAGCACGCCGACACCCGTGCGCTCACAGAAGCGGCGCAACTGCGCGCTCGCGCGCCTGCGGATACAGCCGTTGCCGGCCAGGATCACCGGGTGTTTGGCCTGCCTGAGCAGTTCGAACGCGCGGTCCACGATCATATCGTCCGGTACCGAACGCCGGAACCGGCGCGGCTCGAGCGGGGCCGCCTGCGTGTCGAGTTTGGCGATGTCTTCGGGTAACTCGATGAGGACCGCACCGGGCTTCTCGGTGCGCGCGACGCGGACGGCCTTGCGAACGATTTCCGGAATCGTGTCGGGGTTGACGATGCTCGTGGCCCATTTCGTGACGGGCTCGAACATCGCGATGACGTTCATGATCTGATGCGACTCCTTGTGCAGGCGCGCCGTCGAGCCTTGCCCGGTCAATACGAGCATGGGTGCCCGATCCATATTCGAATCGGCGACGCCCGTGATGAGGTTCGTCGCGCCGGGCCCGAGCGTACCGAGGCAGGCCGCGGCCTGCCCCGTCAGGCGGCCATACGCTTCGGCCATGAAGGCCGCGCCCTGCTCATGCCGCGTCAGCACGAACCGAATCGTCTTCGATTTCTCGAGCGACATGACGAAATCGGCGTTCTCTTCGCCGGGCACACCGAAAATGAATTCGATCCCCTCGCGTTCGAGACACCGGACCAGCAAATCGGACGCTTGCATAGCGACCTCCTACAACGGCGCCGTGGCGTCGGGATAAATTTCGTCCAACGGGATCGACTTGCCGTCGGATTGCACGATGCGGCAATGCATACGGCGCAGGCGGCGCGGCTCGGGTACGCCGCAGGAATGCGCGATCATGCCAACCTCGCTCTCGATCGCCTGCTGATAGCGCATAACGCGCACGGCCTTGTTGGCGGGAACGAGTCCCCGTTGCAGTCGCTTGTCGTGCGTCGTGACCCCGGTCGGGCAGGTGTTCCTGTTGCATTTCATGGCCTGAATACACCCCAGGGCGAACATGAAACCACGCGCCGTGGCGACGAAGTCGGCGCCGTAACACAGGACACCGGCCACTTGTGACGGGTTGATCAGTTTGCCGCTCGCGATGACCTTGACGCGGTCGCGCATGCCGGTCCGATGCAGGATATCGAGGACGATCGGCAGGCTCTCGCGTATCGGCAGGCCGACGTTGTCGATCAGCGGCATCGGCGCCGCCCCGGAACCACCGTCGCCGGAATCGACAGTGATGAAATCGGGCCCCGCGCCGCGCTCGCGCGCCTTATTGAAGACTTCCTCGAGCCATCCATAGGCGCCGACCACGGTTTTGAAACCGCAGGGCTTGCCCGTGATGTCGCGCAGATAATCGATGCAATCGAGCAGATCATCAGCACTGCTGATCTCGGGATGGCGATTCGGGCTGATCGAATCTTCCCCCGCCGGGATTCCACGTATCGCGGCGATCTCTTTCGTGACCTTGGCGCCGGGCAGAATGCCGCCCTTGCCGGGTTTCGCGCCCTGACTGAGCTTGAGTTCGAACATACGGACCTGTTCGTGCGCCGCGATTTCCCTGAGCTTGTTTTCGTCGAACCCGCCGTCGGCGTTGCGTACCCCGTATTTCGCCGTACCGATCTGAAATACGAGGTCCGCGCCGCCTTCGAGGTGATACGGGGACAGCCCACCTTCGCCTGTATTCAGCCAGCAACCCGCCATGCGCGCACCGTTTGACAGCGCCTGCACGGCGGGCTTGGAAATCGCGCCAAAACTCATGGCCGAAATATGAAAAATCCGGTCAGTCGTATACGGCTGCCGGCAGGTCGCGCCGATCGTGACGGGCGCGGTCGGCGCCGCGTCCTGATCGAGCGTCGGCCACGCGCAATTCACGAAGATGACTGTACCCGCACGGGTCAAATCCCGCGTGGAACCGAAAGCCACGGTACTGTCGACACCCTTCGCGGCGCGGTAGGCCCATGATCGCTCGGCTCGATTGAACGGCATTTCCTCGCGGTCCATGGCGAAGAAGTACTGCCGAAAGAATTCGCCCATGTCCTCGAAGAAATAGCGGAACCGGCCGACGACGGGAAAATTGCGGCGAATCGCGTGACTGGTCTGGGTCACGTCGATCACATACAGGATCGCAACGATGATGATGCCGCCAACAACGCCGAGTACGATCGTGTACTCGAGAAAGCTCAGAACCCGCGCGACGAAATCCACGATGGACCCACCTTATTATTGTTTATCTCTCTTATTTACCACGCCCTTCGCCGCGATGCACGGCCCGCGGACCCAACCTACAACTGCTCGATAAATTTGGTTACAGTGACGGGCCCCATTCAGAGCATTTCACGATGCCATCCGCTGACCATCGGCGCCATACATGCGCCACCCCGGCTCATCGGGCCGCTTTAACGGCGATGTCGGCCTGGCTACTCGTGGCCTGCGCCACGGAAACGCCGCCTGAATCCGTCAAAAATCCCGAAACGGTCGCGAAGGAATTGATCGCCGGGTATCTTGACGTGCCCGTCGCCGATATCACCTTAGTTTCGCTCGACGCGCAGGAGTTCAACGACTCGAGCCTCGGCTGCCCCGAGCCCGGTATGTCTTACCTGCAGGCCTTGACGCCCGGGCACCGGATCGTCGTCGAGGCCGACGGCCGGCGCTTCGACGTGCGGGTCTCGAGCGGATACGGGCGAATCTGCAGGCGCAACACATTAAACAAACGGGGCCGCAAGCCCGCAGGCGTATCGATGCCCGGTCAGGCGCTGCTAACGATGTGACTCGCGGCTCTGCCTGGCCCACCGGCGCTGCTCGCGCCGCCTGCGCCCGGTCAGCTTGTACCAGATTTCCCTGACGAAGCGCGACCATTTTTCGACCCGCGTCGGCCTGAAGTACTGTGCGTCTTTATCCGATATTTCGTCGTACCGGCCGAGGTACTTGTGCTTGATCCACGCATTGAGATCGATCTGACGTGCCTGTCTGAAAATCCGATCATTCCAGCCCCCCGTTCCTTTTTTCACGACCGCCGTGCCGAAGTCGATGAGTCGAGGCCGACCGTCGCGGGTCACGAGAATGTTGTCTTTACGTTTGAGGTCCGCGTGCGCGACGCCGGCCCGGTGTACGGCCTGGATAATCTCGAGCAACTCGGCAAAGAACGCCTCGCGGTCCGGCAATTCATGATTCGAAAGACGCAGCGAATGGCCGTCAATGAATTCCAGCAGCAACCGCTTGCCGTCCTGTAAACCAAAACATTTCGGGACGCCGGGGACGTCTTCGAGACGCCGGTAGATTTCGAATTCACGTCGAATCATGAGCTGCCGGAGCTTGCGCACGGGTGCGAAACCCATGGCTTCCTTGACGATCAGCCAATGCGACTCGGGGTCCGGTCCGCCCGGCGGCAGTGAATCGGCGCTTATCTTGTAGACGACGCCCTGGTAGCCGCTACTGATGAGTTCGCGATCGTCTTGCGGCCCGGTCATCGTGTTATCCAGACCGGCCTAACCGAGTTGCCAGCGGATAACCAACAACCAGAACAGCGTATAAATAACGATGACGGGCTCGTAATTCTGCTTCAGGCTGATCTGGAAAGACCACCGGCCGCCGCCGCGCAGGTGGAGACTGGCCGGAATAACGGCCGGCACCGATTCACTCCATCGCTCCCAGTCCTCGCCAAATAGGCCGAACAGCTTGCGGTCTTCATATTGAATGGCCGGCGGATAATAAAACCACCAGAAAAAACCCGATACGAGTAACGTCCACCACTGGCCGCTCGCAAACGTAATGCCGATCAGCAACAGCAGATTGCCTGTGTAAAGCGGATGCCGGACGAGCGAATAAGCGCCGTCGGTCGCCAGCTGTTTGTTCTTGACGATGAAACCCGACGCATAGAGGCGGACGAGCATGCCCGCGAGCGCGATCGTACAACCGACGAAAAAGCCCGCCGGCGCCGGTTCGGCCAGCAGCGCATAGACCGGCATCAGGGCCAACCCGATCGCCTGGCGAAAAAACTCGCTGTAGCGCATCTCCCGGATGACGTGTCCCATGCCTGTCAGAGGCGGCAGATCGCTGGTACGTGAACTCATGGCGCGGGCGAAATTAGCAATGACGACAATCAAAGTATACCTGCAGCCGAACCCCCGATGCTGCTAGAATCCCGGCCCTCAAATCGGACATTCGAGGGCCTGTAGCTCAGCTGGTTAGAGCAGTGGACTCATAATCCATAGGTCGCAGGTTCGAGTCCTGCCGGGCCCACTACCCTCTAAGCAGACAGTCAACAGACAATAAAAACCCCGCACGGTGGCGGGGCTTCTTAGAACAGCGGCTGGATCAGGTCAGGCCGTGACCGGCGCCACAGCTTTCCGCTTCCGTATCCAGCCGAGTATTCCGAGGGCTGAGCCGAATAAGAGTGCAGTTGCGGGGACAGGCAAGGCTATAGGTCCGGTTGAGGATACCAATTTCGAAGTATCAGGGCCAGCCCCGGTCTCGCCGCCGAAGGGTGGCCCTCCGCCGCCGGCGGTGAAAAAAGTGATACCAAATGGGCCTCCTGGCAGACCGGTGGAGGTAAATTGGAGGATTTCTATGCCGCATTTTCCGCTTGCGGTGCAAGCCCCACCCGACAACGTTGTTAGCCTCTGGAGTCCTTTTAACTCACCTCCTGATGTTATTGCACCACTCGAATCGATCTTGATGTTGAACGGTTCCCGCGTTGGGCCCGAGCCGCTCGTCTGATTGTTAGCGAAGGTTGAAAAAACGGCATTAGAGAAACTTGAAGTAGTAGCGAAAAACACCTCAACACTATCCGGCACAACAAATGCTGTTCCCGAGCTGGGGAATACGGAATCGTCAAGGAAAATGGTTACGTCCAGGAATACGTCGTCCGTGCCCAAACCCGTCTTCCACGGATTGTATTTAAAATTGTAAGAAATAGGTGACGCATAAGCTGGCACGGACCCGAACGTCATGGTCAGCACCAAGGCCAAAACGGCGAATAGTTGTTTCATTCTTCTAACCCCCGATTCATAGTGTTTGAACACAATGCTTGCGTCATCGGGAGTTATGTCGACCTGACCGAAGTAGTTATTTATTGCATCATCGGTCGGGTCGAACAGGTTCAAAGTACGCTTCTATTCGCGCAGTGACAAGTTGTATTCGCGCAGTGACAAGTTGACATAATGCCGTACAATATCTAATCGTCGATGTCTGCCCTGAATCATCATCCGACATTGACCCGAATGGCTGGAAATCTGGGATTCAGGGCCTGCTTGCGGCCAGAAGCGGCCGTTCGGAGCAGCGGATACAGGTCTCGGTGGCTCATGAGTCTCGCCGATTTTGTGACCGAGGTCTCTGCTGCGCCATATTCGAAGGCCATATGATGACTGATCGATATCATGCAAGGAGCTTGATGTGGCAGCACCAAAAGGACTCATGAAACCCGTTAAACTGAAAGCTGATATGGCTGAATTTTGTGGCGTAAGCAAACTACCCCGCACTGAGATCACCAAAAAACTTTGGGATTATATAAAAGCCCACAAACTTCAGACCAAATCTGCCAACGGCAAACCGGAAAACGCCGGACGATTCGTCGTCGCCGATGCAAAACTGCTTAAGGTGTTTAAAAACACAAATTCCACCAGCAAGTCGGGTAAGCGCACCGATCTGCGCAATATGAAGGAAGGCGGCACCATAGATATGATGCAGATGGCCGCCGTGGTCAGTGCGAACGTAGAATAGCGATATCCGGCAGCGTTCTAATCCGCGCCCGATGGTTGGCGGCGCAACCCTGCGTTCGCGAGAAATGCGTCCAGCGTCTCGACGTAGAGATTCCGGCTGACGAGAAACGCATCGTTATGGCCGCCGCGGAGTGTGACGAATACCTTTGGCTGATTGGCGCTCGCGAACAGCCGCTCGCCATGCGCTAACGGAATGATCTCGTCATCGGCGCTGTGCAGGATCAGCGTCGGGGACGAAACTCGGGTGACATAGCTCCGCGTGTCGTAGCGAATTCGCGCCAACAGCCTCACGGGCAGGTACCAGTACAGCCCGGCAGCCAGGTCCGGCACGGAAGTAAACGCCGCCTCGATGATGAGCACGGCGGGATTGTTATGAGCCGCGAGCCAGGCCGCGATCGACGCGCCGAGCGAGCGGCCGAAGATAACGACCCGCTCAGGTTCAATCCCGCGCTCCTCGACGAGATAGTGCCAAGCGGCCTCGGCATCCCGGTACGTCCCCTGCTCGTCAGTCTTGCCCTCACTTTCGCCATACCCGCGGTAGTCGAAAATAAACACCGACAAGCCGAGATCATGAAACAGGCTGATCGAATCGAGCCGATGGGTAATATTCCCGGCGTTGCCATGCATGAACAACATGACTGCGCGTGATTTTTCAGCCGGTATATACCAGCCGTGGAGCCGCAGGCTATCCGCCGTTTCAAATATGACGTCGTCGTAGGCGAGACCGACGTCCGCCGGCGTTCCGCCGGATCCGGCCCCGACATTCGAAAAATAAATCATCCGCGACTGAAAAAAATAGACGAGCCCGACCAGCAATCCATAGCCGAGTAAAAGGAACGAAACGAATGACAGAATCGTCTTCATGGCGCAGCCTGTATCACTGCGGCGGGATCACGAGTGAAAAACGCATTTGCGCTCGCCGACTGCTTTTCACGCAGTGCCAGACAGAGTTCAATCTGCTCCACCGCCCGGGACAGGTTGCGCCGACTGCCCGGATATTCGTCGACTCGAGACTCGAACAAATCGTTCAGCGTGCGCGCATCTTCCGCCGCACACAGCCAATGCCCGAAGGTATACGGCGCATCACGGCCGATACGTTCCGGCGCGACGGCCAGAATTTTCTCGAGGTTCGCCTGCACCCACGGCCAGTTGCGATCCTGAACCGCGGGATGCAGGAGCCAGTCGAGCCAGGTATCGAACTCATTGCCGCGCACGTCGGGGCCGAGCGCAAACTCGCGAGCAGCCGCGACGGCATCGTCGCCTGTGACCAGTGCGAGCGCTTCCATGACGGCCTGCCGGAAAACGGCATCCGGGCTCGCCCGAAACCGGTCGATCAGGAACTCGACAAATTCCGCATCGCCGTCCTGGGCCGCGACGATCAATGCCGGCCGCAACAAATCCGGGTCCAGGGCGTCCGGGTCCGGCCCCGCTGGCACGCCATAGCCGAGAAAACTTTCCGCTGCACGCTTCAAGGTCTGACGCAGATCGGCCGCACCGAGGTCCACGGCCAGGAACCGGGTCAACTGGTAACGAAGCAGGGCCGCATCGACCGGAGACTCGAGTCCGTCGAGATCGTCGAGGCGCGGCCGGTAAAGACTCGTGGCGTAGTCGTGGGCCGCGGGGATGTTTTCCGGTGCAATCAACCAGGTGATCAGGCGCCGGTAAGTCGGCAGCGGTTCCGTCGCCACGTGCCTATCGGTATCCGCCGCAATCATCGGCAGATTTTCGAGAAACGTCGCCATGGAAAACGAATCGTTCAGAGCGCCGGCAATGAGACTGTCGGCAACCGACAGGCGTTCAGC
>Ga0114949_10000066_pt1 | contig 38304 bp, 35 predicted proteins | sample N074metaG_FD_83505 | JGI IMG/M metagenome (GOLD analysis project Ga0114949, IMG submission 83505) | Deep subsurface microbial communities from Kermadec Trench to uncover new lineages of life (NeLLi) - N074 metaG | ecosystem: Environmental > Aquatic > Marine > Ocean trench > Sediment | place...
GAGGCAACAATTTGTTTACACGCTATTGAATGACAAGATCTCATCAGGAGAGATTCATGCGGTAACGATGAAAACGCGAACTCCGGACGAAGCAGCAACCACAGGATGAAATTCTGAATAATGGACAGATTACTGATAAGAGGCGGAAAGAAGCTATCAGGAGAACTGAGAGCATCCGGTGCAAAAAATTCCGCCCTGAAAATTTTCGCGGCTTCATTGCTGTCCGATGGTCCCGTCACGATTTCAAATGTCCCTCACTTGCGAGACATTACAACAATGATCGAGCTGTTGGGTTCGCTTGGAGTTGAGGTTGTCATCGATGAAAAAATGAATGTAGAGATTCACGCCAATACCATCAAGAGTTTCACGGCACCCTATGATCTCGTCAAAACGATGAGGGCATCATTTAATGTGCTCGGGCCGATGCTGGCACATTACGGCCAGGCGGAAGTCTCCCTGCCTGGCGGGTGCGCTATTGGGCCGCGGCCGGTGGATCAGCACCTAATTGGCCTGCGTGCGCTCGGTGCAAATATCAAAATGGAAGAAGGCTACGTCAAGGCGACGGTGAATGGCAGGTTGAAAGGTGCGCATATCATTTTTGATATATGCACTGTCGGTGGAACGGAACACATCATGATGACGGCGACCCTGGCGGAGGGTCAAACCATTCTGGAGAATTGTGCCCGGGAGCCTGAGATTGTTGACCTTGCTGATTGTCTAAATGCCATGGGTGCTGATGTCCAGGGGGCAGGTACCGATACTATTATAATCAACGGAGTTGAATCGCTTCATGGCTGCCATCATCGTGTGATTGCTGACAGAGTTGAGACTGGAACTTACCTGATCGCTGCGGCAGCGACCGGTGGAAAAGTAAAAATCCGTAATGCTAATCCTGAACATCTGGAAGTACTTCTCAGCAAGCTCCGGGAGGCAGGTGCCAAACTCACTGTGACCCAAGATACCATTGAACTTGATATGGAAGGTAAGCGGCCCATTGCCGTGAGTCTGGTGACAGCACCATATCCGGCATTTCCTACGGATCTGCAGGCACAAATTATTGCTCTCAACTGCATTGCGGTGGGTACCGGCACCGTTAAAGAGACAATATTCGAGAACCGATTTATGCATGTTCACGAAATGAATCGAATGGGGGCAAAAATTCGACTTGAAGGAAACAATACCACTGCGATCGTTGAGGGAGTAAACCATCTCACAGGCGCGCCGGTTATGGCTAATGACTTACGTGCTTCGGTGAGTCTCGTGATCGCCGGGTTAGTGGCGCAAGGAGAAACCATCGTAGATCGTATATACCATATTGACCGTGGTTACGAGCAGGTGGAAGAAAAGTTGCAGAATCTTGGTGCCGATATAAAACGGGTCGCGTCGACTTAGATGAACGCAACCATCACTATGGCGTTAACCAAAGGCAGGGCGTTGGGACCTTCCCTGAAATTGTTAGCTGCAGCTGGAATTGAACCCACAGAGGACATCTCTAAATCAAGAAAACTTGTATTTGATACGACCCGGGAAAATCTAACATTGATGATTCTAAGAGGGGCAGATGTCGCAACCTATGTTGAACATGGGATTGCTGACCTGGGGATTTCCGGAAAGGATGTGTTGCTGGAGCACGGTGGAAATGGATTTTATGAACCACTGGATCTGGGGATTCTAAAGTGCCGGATTATGGTTGCAGGTCTCAAAGATGAAGGGCAACTCCCGCGTCGTCTGAAAATAGCCACAAAATTTGTTAACACGGCTAAACGCTACTACGCCAAACAGGGAGTCCAGGTTGACATTATCAAGCTCTACGGGGCCATGGAGCTTGCACCGGTTACCGGGCTTGCCCACAGAATTGTTGATATCGTTGAGACCGGCAACACACTCAAGGCAAATGGTCTGGTGCCTATGGAGTTAATAGAAAATGTCACTAGCCGGTTGATCGTCAACAAAGTGTCCTTCAAAACCAGGTACTCAGTTCTTCAGCCGATCATCAGTGCGCTTGAGGTGGTAGCAGCGTGATTCGCAGGCTGGATTATGGTGAGCATGATTTCGACGGGAATCTTGAAGATCTACTTCGTTTGAGTCCGCAGAAAGAGCAGGAAGTCAGGCAGGTCGTAGGAGATATCATAGCGGATGTCCGGCGAAAGGGGGACGCTGCGCTCCTTGAACTCACCAATAAGTTTGACCATCGAAACGTGACAGAGTTTTCACAATTAGAGATTACTGCGGAACAATTGAAGCAAGCCCATGAGGATATCGATCCTCTGGTAAGAGCAGCGCTCGAAGCCTCGGCATTGAGGATTCGTTGTTACCATCAGAAACAGTTGGAGGCACTAGGGGGTGGTACTGACTGGAACTACACCGATGGCGATGGAAATGAACTCGGCCAAATTGTGCGAGGCATGTCGCGTATTGGCATCTATGCCCCTGGTGGAAAAGCCGCTTATCCATCGACCGTGTTAATGACAGCGATCCCCGCCAGGGTAGCCGGTGTGAAGCAAATCGTTTTGATGGTTCCCACTCCTTACGGTGAATTCAATCAAACCTTGTTGGCCGCAGCCTATTTGAGTGAGGTTGATCGGGTTATCACTGTCGGTGGTGCACAGGCGATTGCTGCGCTGGCTTACGGAACAGAGTCAATCAGCAGGGTAGATAAAATTGTTGGCCCCGGAAATACCTATGTCGCCACAGCCAAAGGCATGGTTTACGGTGACGTGGGAATTGACATGATCGCCGGGCCATCGGAAGTTGTTATTGTTGCCGATAAAACAGCCAATATAGATTGGATGGTAATGGACCTGTTTGCACAGGCTGAACATGACGAACTGGCCCAGGCTATCCTGATATCCTGCGATCAGGAACTATTGGATAAAGTGGCGGTGGTGATAGAGCGGCAGCTTGGGAACATGGATCGACAGGATATTATCAGGAAATCGATTGGTGATCGTGGTGCATTGATAAAAGTAAATAACGAAAGTGAGACCGTTGACGTTGTCAATCGAATTGCACCGGAACATTTGGAAATTGTCGTTGAAAATCCAGATGTGATACTGAAAGCTGTGAAGTACGCAGGTGCTATCTTTATTGGAAATCACAGTGCAGAAGTTATCGGTGACTACTCGGCAGGTCCAAGCCATGTTTTGCCGACCTCTGGTTCTGCAAGGTTTTCGTCGCCGCTTGGCGTGTATGACTTCCAGATCAGAAGTTCGCTCATACATTGTAGTGCCAGGGGCAGTGTCAAATTGAGCAGAGATGCCGCGATTCTGGCAACAGAAGAAGGCCTGCAGGCCCATTGCGAATCGGCCAACTATCGAGTTCAGGGATAACACCCTTCGAATATATGATAGGTCCTCTTGAGCGTTATGAGCATGCGATTAATGTCGGCGATATTGTATGCGATGGCGCGCAGCTTGAAGCTATCAGTTATCTCCAGAATTTATTCGATGATCTGGTGGAACCTGCACCGCGGAATTTCTTTATATCAAGATGGTTCCACCGAGAGCAGGTAAACAACCTGACCGGTCTCTACTTCTGGGGTGGTGTGGGGCGCGGAAAGACGTTCCTTATGGACTTGTTCTATGATTCGCTGCCATTCAGCAATAAATCGAGAATGCACTTCCATCGATTCATGCGTTCCGTACATCTGCAGCTGAAAGAATTACAAGGTCAGAGTGACCCTCTTGAGATGGTAGCCGATCAGTTTGCCAGTGAATTCAGGATTCTCTGTTTCGATGAATTTTTTGTCAGTGACATCACCGACGCCATGATACTCGCAGGAATATTGGACAAGATGTTTCGACGGGGTGTTGTGCTGGTGGCGACATCCAATGTAGAACCTTGTCATCTATATGAAAATGGATTGCAAAGGCGACGCTTTCTACCAGCGATTGCATTAATTGAAAAGTACACCAGGATTCTCAACGTGGATGGCGGCGTCGATTATCGATTGAGGGTACTGGAGTCAGCCGAGATTTATCATTGCCCACTGGATGATCAGGCAGATGAAGGGCTGCTGAAAAGTTTTTCCGCACTGTGCCCTGATGAAGGCAAGAGCAAGGTGAACCTTGAAATTGAAGGCCGGATTATTAAAGCCCGTCGATGTGGGGACGGGGTCGCGTGGTTTGAGTTTTCAGCCCTTTGTGATGGCCCCAGAAGTCAGAATGACTATATCGAACTAGCACATATTTTCCAGACGATCTTGATAGGCAATATTCCCCGGTTTGACATCAAGAAAGAGGATCAGGCGCGTCGATTTATCAGCCTGGTGGATGAATTTTACGACAGGAATGTAAAATTGATCCTGTCAGCAGAATTACCCATTCTGGAGCTCTATCAGGGGGAGCGTCTGAATTTCGAGTTCCAGCGGACTGTAAGCCGTTTACAGGAGATGCAATCACACGAATATCTCGCTAGAGAGCATAAACCATAAGGCCTGTAAGACATCTGCTTATATTGCGGGATTCACTTGCGATTCAGCACCCTCTTGGGTAAAATTCGCGCTCCGAAAATCCCAAGTCAGATTTGGGTATTTACCAGTAAAGAAGTACTAAGCAATGAAGACATTTAGCGCCAGAAAAGAAGACGTAAAACACGGTTGGTACGTGGTAGATGCGACTGACAAGACCCTGGGCCGATTCAGCACAGAGATCGCAAACAGGCTGCGGGGTAAGCACAAAGCCGAGTACACACCACATGTAGACACTGGCGATTACATCGTTGTTGTTAATGCGGAAAAAATCAGGGTCACAGGTAATAAGGCCACTGACAAGACTTACTATCACCACACAGGCTATCCTGGTGGAATCAAATCGATCAGTTTTGAAAAGTTGATTGATAAAGCACCAGAGAGAGTCATTCAGATGGCTGTCAAAGGTATGATGCCAAAGAATAAGCTAAGCAGGGCGATGCTCAGTAAGCTCAAAGTCTATGCTGGTAATGAACACCCACATACCGCCCAACAACCACAGCCACTTGAAATCTAATAGGTCTATTTGAATGACACAATATTACGGAACAGGTAGACGGAAATCTGCAAAAGCCAGGGTATTTTTGACCTCCGGCAAAGGTGGGATTCAGGTAAATAATCGTGCCCTGGATGAATATTTTGGACGGGAAACTGCCCGGATGATTGTTCGCCAGCCACTTGAGCTGGTTGAGCTGACAGACAAGTTCGATATCAGAGTTACCGTACGTGGCGGGGGTGGTGGCGGCCAGGCTGGTGCAATTCGACATGGGATTACCAGGGCGCTACTGGAATATGATGAAACACTCAGGCCGGCCCTGCGTAAAGCAGGTTTTGTCACCCGTGATGCGCGGGTTGTCGAACGAAAAAAAGTTGGTCTACGTAAGGCCCGAAAGCGGCCACAATTTTCTAAACGTTAATCTCCCCCACCCGGTGGCGAATTCACCGGGTTTTCTCGTTTTTTTATTCTTAGAAAAGCGAGCTACACCTGGTCAGTTAAAACATCCTGAAAGGCTACGTGAATCAAGCCTGGCAACAACATTTTGATGGTGGATTGTGATAGAATCCGCGGGTTCGCAATTTAGGCCTAAAAGTGATCTAAACGGCTGAAACTGTAGTGTCCATATCGAGGTGATCGATGTCGAAATTTCCCATTTCGAGGCGATCTATCAAGAATCAGAGGGGGATCTAAATTGAGTCAAGACGGCGTCAACCTGAGGCGACGAAACTTTCTAATTGGGGCAACAGCCACAGTCGGTACGGCTGGTGTCGTTGGAGTTGCAATCCCTTTTGTTGGTTCTTTTAATCCTAGCGCGAGAACACTGGCAGCAGGTGCCCCTGTAAAAATAGATATCGGCAAATTGAATCCTGGTGAGATCCTGGGTCCTATTCCAGCCTGGCGTGATAAACCCATTTTTATCATCAAACGAACAGAAGAAATGCTGGCAAAGCTTAACTCAAGAAATCAGCGTTTGGCCGACCCTGATTCCGAACGTGAGCAGCAGCCTGGGTACGCGAAAAATGAAACACGATCCATTAGACCTGAGATACTGGTGCTGGTCGGGCTGTGTACTCACTTAAGCTGCTCTCCGAAATTTCGACCCGAAGTCAAACCACAAGACTTTGATCCAAATTGGATTGGTGGATTCTATTGCCCCTGCCACGGCTCCAAATTCGATATGGCCGGCCGCGTCTATGCAGGTGTTCCAGCCCCTTCAAATCTTAAAGTACCACCACACTATTACGAATCAGATTCGGTCATAGTGATTGGTGAAGATGGAGGAATTGTATAATGGCATCGATACAAGAATCTTTTAAGAATGTCTTGGCCTGGGTCGATGAACGACTGCCAGTCACAGAGACATATGAAAAGCACTTCTCCAAATATTACGCTCCGAAGAACTTCAATTTCTGGTACTACTTTGGCGTGTTTGCTTTTGTCGTTCTCATTAACCAGCTAATGACCGGGATATGGCTAACCATGAGCTATAACCCGACCGGCGAAGGTGCATTCGCGTCCATCGAATATATCATGCGTGATGTTGAGTACGGCTGGTTGTTACGATATATGCACTCCACGGGTGCCTCTGCATTCTTTGTCGTGGTCTACCTGCATATGTTCCGTGGACTACTCTACGGTTCCTACCAGAAGCCCAGAGAACTCATCTGGATTTTTGGCATGCTCATTTATGTTGCGTTAATGGCTGAAGGATTCTTTGGTTACCTGCTTCCCTGGGGCAATATGTCATTCTGGGGCGCACAGGTCATTGTCTCGCTGGCCAGTGCTATTCCCGTTATAGGCGAAGATCTTGCCATCTGGGTTCGTGGCGACTTCAATATGTCTGGTGTGACACTCAATCGATTCTTTGCTTTACATGTTGCACTTGTACCACTGGCGCTGATAGTGCTGGTTTTCCTCCATGTTCTTGCGTTGCATGAGGTCGGCTCAAACAATCCGGATGGTGTGGACATCAAAAAACACCTGGATAAAGATGGTAAGCCATTGGACGGAATACCATTCCACCCACACTACACCATTGGCCATGACTTGCCTGGCATTATCATCTTTCTGTTCATCTTTTGTGCCGTATTATTTTTCTACCCGGATGGTGGCGGATACCTAATTGAACATCCGAACTATGAACCAGCAAATCCACTCAAGACTCCGGATCTCATTGCGCCTGTGTGGTACTACACGCCATTTTATTCGATGTTGCGGGCTGCAACATTCCCACTGTTTGGGTTAGATGCCAAGTTGTGGGGTCTGATTGTGATGGCAGGAGCCCTGGCAATCCCGTTTGTACTGCCGTGGCTCGATAGGTCACCGGTCAAGTCCATGAGATATAAAGGTCTGGGTAGCAGGATCTTCCTCGGACTCTTTGTTATTTCGTTTTTAGTCCTCGGTTATCTAGGCACTGTACATCCGACACCTGTTAAGACTCTGATTGCCCAGGTATGTACAGGAATATATTTCAGCTACTTTGTACTGATGCCCTGGTACACAGGGGTGGAGAAGACGAAACCGGTGCCTGAAAGAATACCGTCATGAGAGTTCAGATAGTGAAGAAATTAATTCTCATCGCTATGTTTGTTGTGCCTGCGGCACTTTTTTTGCCATTGACAGCCTGTGCTTCAGAGGCTGGTTACCCATTGGATGAAATGATACCTGACCTGAGAGACCAGGCCTCATTGCAGCGTGGCGCCAGGAACTATCTGAATTATTGTATGGGTTGCCACTCACTTATGTATCAGCGTTACTTAAGGACAGCAACAGATCTTGGTATTCCTGAAGAAATGATGCGGGAGCATCTGATCTTTGATTCCAATGTGCGAATTGGTGACTTGATGGAAAATTCTATTTCCATCGATGCTGCCAAGAATTGGTTTGGCGCGGCGCCACCGGACCTCACGTTATATAGTCAGCTAAAAGGTGGACCCTCATATTTATATACCTACCTGCGATCATTTTATGAAGATAAGAACAGGCCATTTGGTGTGAATAATCTGTTGTTTGAGAATGTTGGCATGCCGCATGTTCTGGTGGAACTACAGGGTTTGCAACGGAATGTTTGCAAACAGATTCCGAAGCTTGCCAAAAATGGGGGTGAAATAAAGGATCCACTGACCAACGAATATATTACGGAAGAAATGTGTGGCCATGAATTGGTGGAAAGAGGATATAGCCCGTTGGAACTTGTCGAAGGCTCTGGGACATTAACGCCCGAGGAATACGATCAGTTCGCATACGATATTTCCAACTTCCTGTATTACATGGCAGAGCCCATTCGACTTGAAAGGGAAAGGATCGGGGTCTATGTACTTCTGTTCCTGGCCTTCTTCTTCGTTTTTGCTTACCTGCTGGGACGCGAGTACACGAAAGAATTCCACTAAAGAAACTGCTCTTCCCTTAGGGACTGGGCAACAAAATTACTTAACTCACAAAGAGGTGAAGAGATGGGGGTAGTTGCCAAACATTCGTCGATGATTTTTTATTCCGATGGAAATGATCATTACAGCCAGCGAGTCAGGCTCGTGCTAGCTGAAAAAGGCATCGCTGTTGAAATTATAGATGTAGAACATGGAAACATGCCGGAAGATCTTGCCGATTTGAATCCATATAACAGTCTGCCGACACTGGTTGACCGTGATCTGTCACTTTACGAATCCATGATTATTATGGAGTACCTTGATGAGAGATTTCCACACCCGCCGCTCCTGCCGGTATATCCAGTTGCCAGGGCGCAAAGTCGCTTATATATTCATCGGATACAGAGGGACTGGTGTGGCTACGTTGATACGATCATCGCAGGTCGCTCGAAGGACACAGTCATTGAAAAGGCGCGTAAGGAATTACGCGAAAGTCTGATGACAATTGCGCCGATCTTTAATGAAAAGCCTTACTTTATGAGTGATGAGTTTACACTTGTGGATTGTTGTGTAGCGCCGATCCTCTGGAGACTGGTGGTGATGGGAATTGAATTGCCACCCAAACATGGCAAACCCATTTTCGACTACATGGATCGTATTTTCAGCCGTGATTCTTTTCAGGCGAGCCTTTCCGAAGCTGAACTTGATATGCGTGATTAGCACAGGTTGGTGATAGCTGATGGCAATGTCATCTTCGGTTCCCTATCTGCTTCGTGCCGTTAACGAGTGGATTCTCGATAATAATTACACGCCATACCTGATCGTGGATGCGACGGTGGACGAGACCTCAGTGCCGCTGGAGTATGTAAAAGAAGGCGAGATAGTTCTCAATATTAGCCCGTCGGCCATTCGCGATCTCGTTATGGCAAATGAACATGTGATGTTTAACGGCAGGTTCGGTGGTGTAGCGCATGAAATATATGTGCCGATAGAGGCGGTGCTTGGGCTTGTATCGAAGGAGAATGGGGAGGGGATGTGGTTTCCCAAGGATGAAGAGTCGGGGACGGAGCCACCGGGGAAGATTCAGAAGAAGGGTCCGCCGAGTTTGAAGGTCATTAAGTAATAATAGCTTCCACCAACAAAGCTGTTAAAAATAGAACCAGCGTAGTCGGTTGTGACCGGCTCAGGTACCTTTTCTTCAGAGGGCTAAGAGCCGCGAAGGGCGGTCCGACGTTTCGGGCGCGGCCTTACCATGGACGGTTTGCCTGAGGAAGGAAAGGTACCTGAGCCGGGCGCAAGCGATGAAGCGATCACTAGAGAATTATAAATTCGCTGATTCAAAGAATAGTTAGATCTATCAGGACCGATCTAGGGAACGTCTGATTAAGGTCTATTCCCGCCATAGCCAACTCTGATTCGTACTCAGAAATTTGTTAACTTAAAACATGTTAACAAATTCCCTGCGTGCGAATCTTCCTTGCCCTGACAGAAATATCCTCTTAATCAGAGGTTCCCTAGTTAATGTATTCGAACACCTTAACAATCTTCTGCACGCCATAGGTTTTCCTGGCTTGCGCCACTGCGGCTTCACCCTCCTCGCGAGTGAGCAAACCCATCAGATAGACAACTCCGTTTTCAACGACGACCTTAATTCTGTTGGTATCAGTTTTTGAATTGGTGACCATGGCAGATTTGAGTTTCGTCTTTAGCCAGTCGTCGTTTCTTCGCGCGGGCCATGAGATGGGACCTGAAACTTCAAGTTCGTTGTGAATCTGTTTGATGTTTCGCATGTCTTCAATAACATTTGAGGCTTCTTCAATCATGTCGGCAGATGCGACCTGTCCTGTAACCAATACAGTGCCGTTGAAGCTGGTGATATTGAAATGGGCTTTTTTAAATCCAGGGTGAGCCGCCTTGATATTACGTTTAGCCAGGGATTGGGTTCGGCGGTCGTCGAGTTTGGTGCCAAAAGTTCGTTTGCCAACGTCATCTGATTTTGGTCCCAGTGAAGAACAGCCAGCAGTGATCAGGCAGAAAATGATGAGTAAGGGAATATTTTTCATATTGAAGCAAGCCAGTTATCTGGAAATATGAGTATGGAATTCGATTGTTTCGAATTAGAGTCTTTGAAAGTTAAATTGTTCAAGGTTTAGTTTTTTAAGAATAGTCTCCATCTTGCTGATTGAGCGCTGAGATTCAAGCATCAAGTGTAAAAGCTCGTTTTATCCAGTCGATTGAGTAGTTTGTAGCGCTGTTTTGTGATGCCGCGCTCATTGATATGACGTCGAATCGACACGGCATACCCTGATAGTGTTTGTGAGTGACGAGAAAGTGCCTTGCAGTTCTGATAATTTTTCGTATCTTTCCAGCCGTGACGGTCTCAGCTCCAGTGCCACGCGCCGTCTCACGACGAAATCTCACTTCCACAAAAACCAGCACACCGGAATCATCAACAATAAGATCTATTTCTCCAGCTTTTGTAACGTAGTTGCTGATAATCAGCCGACATCCATGTGCTTTGAGATGTGCAAGCGCTTTAAGTTCCGCGGTTTGGCCCCTGGCTTTGGCGCTTGTCAATTTCTTCGGTGAACGCTTAGCTGCTTTCGATAACCATGGGAATCGTGATAACGTTGCCATTTTTGAATTGTGCCCACATCAGGTTACGAACGATTGTATTGTTCTCAAGTTTAAGCACTCCGGTTGCGCCAAATAGACGTTCGCCTGGGATTTCTTTCAGCTGCTGTAAACGTGGGTAAAGTCTGTATGCATCGACACCGAGGGCAAAAAATGAAGCAAAATTTGATTGAGAGGATTCCCAGAGAGAGAAGATCTCTTTCTGCAATTTGTCGGTAGAAGTCAGTTTCCAGGGGATGTCACAGAACCTGATACCGTTAAGGTCAATGGCGTCAATCCGGGACTCACTATTTTCATGGATATGGGATGTTGCGTAGACAGGAATGTCATCAGCATAGAAAAAAGCCAGAGTGGGATTGATGCCACGTGCCTGGGTAGGATTGGCGAGCAGGAATATAAAATCGACATCCTGCCGTCGTCGAGGCGTAAATTCGAATCGCTGCCCGATGATTCGCCGAAGTTCGAGAGAGCGTTGTTGGCTATTGTCGACATTGAGTAAGGATTTCACGAGATCTGAATAGTCTCGCTGACTCGAGAAGATTGCCTGGTTTACCGTCGTGCCCCCCAATGATTCCCATCGGGTTCGAAATACATTCAGGTTTCGTTCACCCCATTCTCCTTCCGGGGCGATTAGGAGTGCTTTGAGGAAGCCTTCTTTCACCACCTGCTCGGCCACCTGATTCATTTCGTCTTCTGGAGCAAGACCGAACTGATACAAGTTGGGATTACCAAGGTCTCCGTTGGCGCGGTTCAGCGCAATGACGGGTACTGGCAACTCCATGGTAACCAATCCATCGACATTTTCCCTATCAAGTGGGCCAATTATTAGCTCTGCACCTTCTGATACGGCTGTCATGACTATGGATCTGATTTCAACACTGGAAGAATCGTAAACCCTGATGGTCGTGGCGTTATGTTGTTCATAGTGGGCAGCCAGAATGCCATCGCGGATGGCCCGGCCAAACGGAGCAAGGTCCCCTTGCAGAGGTAATAACAATGCGATGTTAGACGGTTGTTCATGCACCACCCTTGATAGCATCTGCAGGCTGGCGGGTAGCTGCGACGCGGCAGGGTGGTGAGTCCAGAGCGTTTTCCAGTTATTCAGTTCATGAAGCTGTCTCAGCGGGTCATTCTGGTATTGCTTGGTCATTGCTGCCAGGGAGAGCCAGCCACGCAGATCGCTGGTGATTGCTCGCGATGCATGATTCGCCAGGCTGTTTGCCGGTAGTTCGAGTAACACTGAAAAGATGTACTCGTGATTCCTGGTTTTTTCATCTGCTGTCAGCAGGGAATCGAAGTAAATTCGCTCCCGGGCACTGGCAACATAGCTTCGACCCTGGCGGTAAGCTTCTGAGCGTAGCTTGCCAATCTGAATCTGAATCTCCTGGGTCAACGGAATCGCCTGAAGCGCTTTATTGTTTAGTGCATTGAGGGCAGCGGAAGGGTCATCTTCATGAAGGGCAATACGGGCACTAGTGGTCAGGAATTCACGAGTTGAGGCGTTGGTGGCGAATGGTACTGCTACAAGCGAAAGGATGTTCTTTGCCTCACCAAATTGATTTTGATCCACCGAAATAGCGGCAGCGCTGATCCTGAGAATTGAAGCGGTCTCTTTATCGCTTCGCTCGGCTCGAATTAGCAAAGACTGGACATCTGTTGATCGCCCCAGCCTCATGGAGGTCGCCGTTGCTTCCTGATTGGTGGAGCGCCCCGGTGTGGTTGCGCAACCGGCTACGAATAACAACAAGAATAAGATCAAAATTTGAGGCATTGATTGTTTGTCGGTGTTTGTAGTTGAATTCATCATTATTTCACATTGGCTGATCTTCGTCTTGTGGCGAGCATCGTGCTTTAGGAGGTTTACCGTGAGAGATCGTGGCCTGACAGTGTACGCATTGAACTTTTGTTTCAGAGGAAATTATCGTTGAGCGCTCTTTATGTCGTTGCGACGCCAATTGGTAATCTGGAAGACATCACCCTCAGGGCAAAACGCATTCTGGAGGAAGTCGATGTTATTGCGGCCGAAGATACCAGACACACCAGAATATTGCTGTCTCATCTGGGAATAAAAACCCGGATTAGAACTTACCATGATCATAACGAATCCTCGATGAGTGAAACGCTAATCAAGGAGTTGAAAGCCGGACTGTCAATTGCTCTTGTATCGGATGCTGGAACACCGTTGATATCGGATCCGGGATATCGGTTGGTCAAACTTGCCGGGGAAGAAGGCATCGATGTCGTTCCCGTTCCGGGACCGAGCGCCCTGATTGCTGCTTTGAGCGTTGCAGGTCTACCTTCAGACAGGTTCACCTTCCATGGGTTTCTACCAGCAAAAGAGAAAGCACGGGAAGATTTCCTAAAGAGCCTGGTTAACGAGTCAGGTACACAGATATTTTATGAATCTCCCCATCGGCTGACAAAAAGTATTGGAACATTCGAGAAAATATTTGGAGAAGATCGAATCATCGTCATCGCCAGGGAGCTTACTAAAACATTTGAACAAATCGTGCGAGGCTCTGTTGGTCAGATCAGGGCAAAGGTTAAGAGTGGTGAAATTATAGTCAAAGGAGAATTCGTGATTCTGCTGCAAGGTCAGCTGAACAGTCCTTCTGACCTGGACGCGACAAGGGTGTTGACTGAGCTGTTACTGGAGCTTCCTATGAGTAAAGCAGCGGAGGTTGCTGCCAAATTAACTGGTCAGCCAAGAAAGAAACTCTACAAGCTTGCCCTCTCTCTGAGGCAAGACTAGCGGATCAAGCCTGGGCTTGCGACCAGTGGTTCCTCCGGTTAGGCTGCGTAGTTGAGAGTCGACCAGGTAATCGCTGCCATTTTTCCTTGTGAGTTTTTTTCTCAGGTAAAGATGGTGGAGGAAAGTCCGGGCTCCAAAGGGCAAAGGTGCCAGGTAACGCCTGGGGGGTGTAAACCTACGGAAAGTGCAACAGAAAATATACCGCCGGTTACAACAGTGACATGGTAAGGGTGAAATGGTGCGGTAAGAGCGCACCGCGCTTGTGGTAACACTTAAGCGGCAGTGCAAACCCCACCTGGAGCAAGACCAAATAGGAACTCGCATATTGTGGCCCGCAATTGGGTTCGGGTAGGTCGCTAGAGGTACGTGGTGACACGTATCACAGATGAATGATTACCCTCGACAGAACCCGGCTTATCGGTCGGCTCTCACTTTCGAGCCCAACCCGACGATTTTGCCTTAATGACAAAAATACTATTCGTAATTGGCATATTAAATAATTTTTTAAGTCAAAAACGGTATATAAACGCTGATAGTTAATACTTTACATTAACTATCAGCCTTATCTTGCTGTATTAACGTTCCTTCCTCTCCTGGCTCATGTCCAGGTTCTAAAACCTCAGCTAAGTTATTGTGTTTTAAAGACAAATTCCCTTTTTAGTGGCTTGACAAGGCATTCGCTGGTTTTTATTGTGCATCGTAAGGAATAGTGGGTAAAAGTGTTGTTTTGTGGGGAAAAGCAATTATTGCTTGAGACCCAATATGCGCCCGCTAATCCATTCGTTGATAGGGGTGGGTTATTAGCCATGTTCAGGGGTGTTAACAACGTCAATTTAGACGCCAAAGGTCGTTTAGCGATCCCTACACGCTATCGTGAATTATTAACTGATCATTGTAGTGGGAAAATGGTCGTAACCATAGATACAGAAGAAAGATGTCTGCTGATTTACCCTCAGCCTGAATGGGAAGACATTCAGAGAAAAATAGAAGCGCTTCCCAGTTTTAACGTCGCAGCAAGACGAATTCAACGTTTACTGATTGGTCATGCCACAGATATTCCAATGGATGGTAGTGGTCGAATCTTGTTAACCCCACCCCTCAGGGATTATGCGGGCCTTGATAAGAAGACGGTACTTCTTGGGCAAGGAAACAAGTTGGAACTCTGGAGCGAAGACATCTGGTCAGATCGCCGGGATACATGGCTTGACGAAAAATCTGGATTAGAAATTCCAGATGAACTTAAAACCCTGTCGCTGTAGGAATGATATGACAAGCCATGAAACTGTATTACTTAACGAGGCAGTTGATGCGCTTCTATTCGACCCCAACGGAAACTACGTGGATTGCACCTATGGCAGGGGTGGTCACGCCCAGGAGATTGCAAACCGGATCAGTGACAAGGGCCGTTTGATGGTAATCGATAAAGATGTGTCGGCTATTGAAGATGCGAAGGAAAGGTTCAGGGATGACGACCGGGTTGCTGTTGTACACGGGACCTTTGCCAGCCTTGCACTCTACGCGGATGAACACGAGATGAGACCTTTGAACGGTATCCTCCTTGACCTGGGGGTTTCTTCTCCGCAATTGGATGAGGCAGAACGTGGCTTTAGCTTTTCGAAAGATGGCCCTCTTGATATGCGTATGGACCAGACTGGTGGGGTTACAGCTGAACAATGGTTATCGAATGCCGAGGAAGGTGAGATAACAGATGTTTTAAGGCGCTATGGTGAAGAAAAATTTGCCCGGAGAATCGCCAGAAATATAGTTTCGATTCGGCAGGAAGAGAAAATACAAACAACACGCAAACTGGTTGAAATTATTGATTCAGCGGTGCCAGTAAAGGAGAAACATAAACATCCCGCTACGAGAACATTTCAAGCGATTCGAATATACATCAATAGCGAATTGAACTCGTTGGAAGAATGCCTTGATGATGTCGTGCAACTTCTGGTTTCGGGCGGAAGGCTTGTAGTGATCAGTTTTCATTCCCTGGAGGATCGAATTGTAAAACGATTCATCCGGAGGATGGAACGGGATGATACCTACCCTGATCGTTTCCCCATCAGGGAGTCAGAAATAAAACGTTATCTGAAGAGGGTCGGCAAGGCAATTAAACCTTCGAAAGTCGAAGTGGATAAAAATCGACGTGCCCGGAGTTCAATTATGCGTGTCGCGGAGAAGCTGTAGATGATGAACACATTTCTAATCAGAGAGATGTTTGTGTGGCTGACGCGGGTTGATCAATTGTCTGTTTTGATGGGTGTGTTGTTTCTGCTTGCGTCATCAATTGGCGTTTTTTATTCGTCACATATGACGAGACAGATGTATAGAAATCTTCAGGTGTTACAGCAGGTGCAGGATGATCTTGACAGTGAATATGAAAAACTCCTCTTGGAACAGAGTGCCTGGGCTGATTATACAAGAGTCGATCAGCTGGCTAGAGAAGAATTAAACATGTCCCCCCCGGTACGCAAGAATCTATATGTAGTTAGAGAAATGGCTCAACTTTCTACGGGGCTGAAACGATGATGATGCGAGTTGGGCTGGTAGGTTTTGTATTCGCACTGCTCACAAGCGTTATGTGTGCAAGGCTTGTATACCTGAATGTAATAGATGGCGATTTTTTACAGGATCAGGGTGATGCACGAACCATCCGGATGGAAAGGATAAATGCCCACAGAGGCATGATTAGGGATAGGCAGGGTAAACCGCTGGCGGTCAGTTCTCCGGTTATTTCGCTCTGGGCGAACCCACAGGAATTGCCTGGCACACTGGATGAACTGGAGCCACTTGCTATCATGCTCGGGGTTGAGCCTGGTCGGTTCCATACAAAAATCCAGTCAGCAAAGAGCCGCAATTTTGTCTATCTCCGAAGGCATTTGCGCCCAGTGGATGCGCGAAAGATCCTCGATATGGAGATACCAGGTGTTTATGGTGAACGAGAATATCACCGCTATTATCCTTCTGGTGAGGTTGGCGCGCATCTAGTTGGTTTTACTAACATTGATGATAAGGGGCAGGAAGGGCTGGAGCTCTCTTTTGATCGCTGGCTGGCTGGTACTCCTGGTAAGAAAAAGGTTCTCAAAAATCTTTATGGCGAAATAATTCGGGATCTTGTGCCGGTGAGCGAAGCTATACCCGGTAAGAATCTTGATCTTTCTGTAGATTTGAGGTTGCAGTACCTGGCGTATCGGGAACTTAAATCTGCAGTAGCCCAATACAAGGCTGAGTCTGGTTCGGTCGTCGTTCTGGATGTTGAAACCGGGCGAGTACTCGCGATGGTTAACCAGCCGTCCTTCAACCCCAACAACCGGGCTAAGCTTGATCTCAATACAGTGAGGAATCGAGCAGTGACGGATGTATTCGAGCCTGGCTCTACAATGAAGCCTTTCACGGTCGCTGTCGCACTTGAGTCAGGGGCATACACACCAGAGTCGGTTATTGATACAAGCCCGGGATTTGTAAAAGTTGGCCATAAGACTATCAGGGATCCTAGTAACAGGGGGCTACTGGACCTCGGTAGTATTATCGCTAAATCCAGTCAGGTTGGCATCAGTAAGCTAGCACTAACTTTAAATGCATATGAAGTCCGGAAGATGTTCCAGCGGGTTGGCTTTGGGCAAAGTACAGGCTCCGGGCTGCCTGGTGAAAGTAGTGGCTATCTGCCGAGCCATCGTCGCTGGAAAGATATCGAACGAGTTACGTTTGCCTATGGCTATGGTTTGAATGTTACTCCACTGCAACTTGCCGCGGCTTACCTAACGTTGGCATCGGGGGGTATAAAGCGTGAAATCAGTTTACTGAATTCAGGAGAAGTTATTGAAACCCGGGTCTACTCCAGCCGCGTGGCTGAACAACTGAAGTTAATGCTAGCTCGTGCGATCACTGAGGGAACGGGTTCGAAAGCCGCGATTGATTCTTATGAGGTTGCCGGAAAAACCGGAACAGTGCGTAAGATCAGTGAAGGTGCCTACCAGGATACTCGTCACCTCGCTTTCTTTGCTGGCATGACTCCGGTGGATAATCCCAAGTTAGTCGGCATCATCATGATTAATGATCCCAAGACAAAAGCTTACGGCGGCGGTTCGATTGCTGCACCCGTATTTTCACGAGTCATGGCAGGTGCGCTTCGATTGCTCAATGTCGCGCCTAAAAACCAGCATGGAGCGGCCTAGTTGAGCATTATGATCAATGAGCTTCTACAAGACTTTGATAACGAAGGGTTTCCGAATTTGGTAGTCCAGGGTCTCACTGACGATAGTCGAAAAGTGAGCCCGGGCGATCTGTTTATTGCCGTTCCCGGACTTAACACGGATGGGCGTAATTATATTCAGGAAGTGGCCGACAGAAGCGCCGCGTTGGTCCTTTGCGAACCACCGGCCCCGGAAATTTCAGTCGGCATACCCATCGTAGAAATCAGTGACCTGAAATCTGTCACAGGTTGTATTGCCAGCCGATATTATGGAGACCCTTCCAGTCAAATGTTGGTAATAGCGATTACCGGAACCAATGGCAAGACTTCTTGTTCCCACTTTATTTCTGAAAGCCTCTCTAACCTGGGGCGCAAGTGTGGAATTGTCGGAACCATGGGCTACGGTACGATTGGTCACTTGAGCGGGTCCAGCTTAACAACACCTGACGCGATCAGTTTGCAAAAATACCTTGCCGATCTCCTGGACGATTCTTGCCAGGCTGTTTCAATTGAAGCGTCATCTCATGGCCTAGAACAATGTCGCCTAAATGGGACTCAGATTGACGTAGCTGTATTTACCAACATTACCCGCGATCACCTCGACTATCACAAATCGTTTGATGACTACAAGAAGACAAAGCAAATCCTGTTTCAATGGGAAGGATTAAAAACCGCAATCATAAATATTGACGATGACTTTGGCGTTGAACTATGTGACCTGATCAGTGGCAAGGTCGAAGTTTTGAGCACGAGTACGCTAAGCAGTGACGCGGATGTAACGAGTAGTGACGTCCGCCTTGATAGCCATGGCATGAAATTCAAACTTGTTTCTCCGTGGGGAGAAGGCACGGTCAGGAGTCCTTTGATGGGACGGTTCAATATCGCCAACTTGTTGTCCACTGCTGCACTTCTTGGCTCCCAGGGTTATCCCTTCCTGGAGATTGTCAAAATGCTATCAAGAATCGGTGTTGTTCGTGGGCGTATGGAAGTTGTGCGTGGTGAAGGATGTGCCAGTGTCTTGATTGATTATGCACATACACCCGATGCACTGGAAAAGGCCTTGCTGGCGACTCGTGAACATTGCGATGGTGAATTGTGGTGCGTGTTTGGCTGTGGTGGAGACAGAGATAAAGGGAAACGTCAACAGATGGGAGAAATCGCATCCAGGATTGCCGACCACATCATGATTACGGATGACAACCCACGGAGTGAATCGTCCATCGAGATAACCAAAGAAATCGCCAGAGGTGTACTTGAAGGAACGGATACACAGATAATGACAGATCGTCGCGAGGCAATCTTGAAAGTCCTTGCCCAGGCAAAGAGTGACGACACGGTGTTAATCGCCGGAAAAGGGCACGAAGAATATCAAGAAATCAAAGGTAAGAGAGTTTCATTCAGCGATTTTAATATTGTTGAAGAATTCATCAGCAAGACGAGATAAAGGAATGTGGTTAAGGATAATTTCAAAGTGATAGTAGGCCTGGGGCAGACAGGATACTCGGTTGCCAGGTATCTGAGTGCAACAGGAGTTGACTACTACGTTGTGGACGATGATCCCATGCCTGCTCGCCTGTCTGATCTGCAAGCCTTTAAGCCGGGAATTGAAGTGAGACCAATGGAACAGGAATTGTTGCTTCAAGCGAATGAAATTATTATCAGCCCCGGCGTTCCTCTTTCTCTGCCGGAAATTAGAGCTGCCTTGCGACAGGGAGTCCCGGTAACCGGTGATGTGGCGATGTTCGGAGACCTGGCTGAAGCGCCGGTTATTGCCATTACGGGATCAAATGGAAAAAGTACAGTAACTTCGATGGTCGGTGCCTGTGCAAAGGATCAGATTAATGGAGTGCGGATAGCAGGAAATATTGGTACTCCATGCCTGGATGTGCTGGATGATTGTGCAGAACTTTACGTTCTTGAAGTGTCGAGCTTTCAACTGGAACTGGCGAGTGAACTTCCTGTAAAAGTGGCGGTAGTACTAAATCTCTCCCCTGATCATATGGACAGGTACGCGAGTGTTGAAGACTACTACAAGGTCAAAATAAAAATATATAAACATTGTGAAATAGCCGTCCTGAACAGGGATATTACCTTTCAGTTTGACTCACGAAACGCGCATAAAATAACGTTTGGATCTGACGTGCCGTATTCTGATACAGATTACGGTTTGAGGCAAACAGGCTCCGGTCCTGTTCTTTATCAAGGGCAGACTGAACTGATGCATGCCAGTGAGCTAAAACAAAAAGGTAAACACAATGTCCAGAATGCTCTTGCGACATTGGCAATTGGGCATGCTGCCGATCTTGATATTTCTGAAATGATAAATTCACTTCTGAAATTTGAAGGTTTACCTCATAGATGTGAATGGGTAGGAAAAATTGACGGTGTTGCCTATGTAAATGACTCCAAAGCAACGAATGTGGGTGCAAGCATTGCTGCTGTCGAAAGTTTTGCGGATGGAAAGAACATCATTCTTATTCTGGGCGGCGAAGGCAAAGGCGGTGACTTCTCAATGATGTCGCGTGCAGTTTCACAGAATGTGAAGAAACTTCTGGTGTTCGGACACGACAAGGAATTAATCGCAAAATCATTGAGTCAGTTTGCTCCGGTGGAAATTTGTTCTGACCTTGCAGAAGTGATTGCAGTCGCTGCTGCTTCTTCGTCTACCGGGGACACAGTACTTTTTTCTCCTGCATGCGCCAGCTTTGATATGTTCGAAAACTACCAGGATCGAGGCCGGGAATTTAAACGCCTGGTCCTGGAGAAGACATCATGACAATGGCACAAAGAGCGAAAATCGAGCAGTCCAGCGATCGTTGCCCGGTCGACCCGGTTATTGCCGGTATTGCATTGTTGCTGCTGCTGGTCGGTATCATCATGGTGGGGTCCGCTTCGACGGAGGTTTCTGCCCGCACATATGGTAGTCCATTTTACCTGCTTATCAAACATTCTGCCTATGTGCTCATCGGTCTGGTCGCAGGAATTATGGCTATTCTGACACCCGTTCGAGTATGGCAAAAACTGGATATTCCGCTCCTTATCGTCAGCTTTGGATTACTTATCGCCGTGTTGGTGCCTGGTGTCGGCAGGGAAGTTAATGGTGCTACCCGCTGGATTCCGCTTGGATTCTTCACGTTACAAGGGTCTGAGTTCGTGAAACTATTTTCAGTATTTTATGTCGCGGGATATCTGGTTCGACATAAAACCGAAGTTAACACGAGTATCACCGGATTTATCAAACCCCTTGTGCTCATCACACTTCTGGTATTGCTTTTACTGGGACAGCCGGACTTTGGTGCGTCAGTAGTCATTATGGTCGCTGTGATGGGTGTGATGTTTCTTTCCGGAATTCCCCTTAAGTATTTCATGCCTGTTGTGACCGCCAGTGTGGGAGCGGTAGCACTGATAGCGACGCTTCAGCCATACAGGCTGGCGAGGCTGACGACGTTTACTGATCCCTGGCAGCATCAGTTCGAGGGTGGTTACCAGCTTACACAGGCACTGATTGCGTTTGGTCGTGGGGAGTGGTTTGGGTTGGGTCTGGGTAATAGCATCCAGAAGTTGTTCTTTCTGCCTGAAGCCCATACAGATTTTCTGTTCTCAATCATTGCAGAAGAGTTGGGTGTCATCGGTGCCTCATTGATTATTGTTCTATTTGCCGGCCTAGTGATTCGAGGATTGTGGATTGGTAGTAAAGCGCTTAATCAGGGTGAGGAGTTTCACGCATTTATCGCCTATGGCATAGCGCTATTGTTAGGAGTTCAGGCATCTATCAATCTTGGTGTGAATCTTGGGCTGCTACCCACCAAAGGGTTGACATTACCTCTGATGAGTTTCGGTGGTAATTCTCTGGTGGTCAGCTGCATCCTGATAGCTATTTTGTTGCGTGTTGAATATGAGTGCCGCCATCAAACTACCGGTACCCCCGTGGAAGCAAAGAGGCCGCGAAGAAATGACTAGTCAAGCCTCCCAGACTTTTCCTGATGTGCCAGAGATGCGAAGAATCAAACGCATCCATTTTGTTGGTATCGGTGGTGCAGGAATGTGCGGAATTGCCGAAGTTCTAATGAACCAGGGATACGAAATATCCGGTTCTGACCTCGCCGCGTCTGTCGTCACCGAGCGATTGAAAGCTTATGGGGCGAAAATATTTATCGGGCATAGTGAAACCCAGGTTAGGGAGGTTGATGTCGTGGTTGTTTCTTCGGCCATCGCCGATGGAAATCCGGAAGTTGATGCCGCCCACGATAACAGGATACCTGTGGTGCGGCGAGCTGAGATGCTAGGCGAACTCATGCGATACCGTCATGGCATCGCCGTCGCAGGAACGCATGGAAAAACGACAACAACAAGCTTGATAGCTTCAATTTTTGCACAGGCGAAGCTTGACCCCACATTCATCATTGGTGGCTTGCTTAATAGTGCCGAGAGTAATGGCCAACTTGGCACCAGCCGTTACATCATTGCAGAAGCCGATGAAAGTGATGCATCTTTCCTGCATCTACAACCCATGGTGACGGTCTTGACAAATATCGACAGAGATCACCTCTCCTACTATGAAGGTAGCTTTGAAAAACTACAGAATGCCTTCATTGAGTTCATTCACAATTTGCCTTTTTATGGGTTACTTGTCGCCTGTATTGATGACCCGGTAGTCAAATCAATACTGCCCCAGGTTCAACGTGCGCTTCTGACTTATGGTTTTGATGATATGGCCGATGTGCAGGCTTATGACCTTGAGCAATTAGAGGTGACTTCAGGTTTCAAGGTGAGAAGGGCTGGTAGTCCAAGGGATATTAAAATCAGTATTCAACTCCCTGGGCGACACAATGCACTGAATGCCCTGGCGGCGATTGCAATTGCGAGTGATGAAGGCATTTCTGATGCTGATATCAAGAAAGGGCTGGCAAGTTTTCAGGGTGTGGGTCGACGATTTGAAGTTCATGGGAAGTTTTCAATTGCAGATGGGGATTTTCTGCTTGTCGATGATTATGGCCATCACCCCACTGAAGTAAGAGCCACCATTGACGCAGTACGAAGTGGCTGGCCAGGCAATCGCCTGATCATGGTCTATCAGCCGCATCGTTACACACGGACACTGGAAATGTTTGATCAGTTTGTTGATGTGTTGTCCAGGGTCGATCACCTGATTTTGACAGAAGTATATTCCGCAGGAGAAAAGAAGATCGCAGGCGCAACCGGCAAGGACATTTATCAGAAGTTAGTGATGGAAGATCGGGTAGCTGTCGATTACATCGACAAGATTGAAGATATTCCGGCACATCTGAGCGAAATCATATGCCCTGGTGATCTTGTACTGACCCAGGGGGCGGGTGAGACAGCGAAGCTGGCGCAGACCCTGACATCAAACTGGGCGAATCGGAGGGTCGAATGATGAGACGACTCTATCAGCTGCTTGGTCAACACAAAATTCTGATTGTTGTGTTTACCTCAATCGCGATGTCAGGCTCCCTGGTAATGGGGCTGAGCGAAAGCGAAAGACAAGTCAACTTCATATCTGTCAATGGGGAGTTGAGTTCATCGGAGAAGTCCCAGGTAGAAAGATTGCTCGCCAGTCGCCAGTCACTATCAAATATTGATGACATCAAGAAAGATATTGAGGCAGTTGGTTGGATTCATACCGCAAACGTCACATTACATTGGCCAGACGAAATCGCTGTTTGGGTAGTTCCAGAGGTGGCAATTGCCTATTGGAATGACGATGCATTTATAAACAATGAAGGAATTGTTTTCGAGTCCGACTACTACGTAGGTGGAGAACTTCCTCAGCTGTATGGCCCTGCCGGAAAAGAAAAAGTCGTTATGGGGCACTACCAAAAACTAAGCAGGGCTCTGGTGAAGTCGGGACACTTTGTTGATGTGCTGGTATTGAATGAACGTGGGTCTTTAGAGTTTGGGAGTAAGAATGGCGTTCGAGTCGCACTTGGCAATGTCGATATTGAACAAAGGTTACAGAGGTTCTTGAGAGTGAGCAGAGAAATAGACTCGATGGTTAACGTGCCGCAGATAAAGAAGTTTGATGCGCGTTACATGAACGGCGTGGCAATAGATTTTGTTGAAGAAGGGGAAGGCTTTGAAGTGTCTAAAACTAACAAATTGCAGGGAGAGGTGAACTTATGACCAATATAATTGGTAATCGGATGATCGTTGGTCTCGACATTGGAACCTCCAAGGTTGTTGCTATCGTGGGTGAAGTCACTCCTGAGCGGGACCTGGAGATCATCGGCATAGGTAGTCACCCATCCAGGGGCTTAAAGAAAGGTGTCGTTGTCAACATAGAGTCGACAGTACAATCTATCCAAAGAGCTGTAGAAGAAGCAGAGCTCATGGCTGGCTGCCAGATTCATTCTGTGTTCGCTGGTATCGCAGGGAATCACATCCGTAGCCTGAATTCCCATGGCATCGTGGCGATAAGGGATCGGGAGGTCTTTCAGCCTGACATAGAGCGGGTTATTGATGCAGCGCAGGCAGTTGCTATCCCTGCAGACCAGAAAATTCTGCACATTCTGCCTCAAGAATATGTCATCGATACCCAGGAAGGAGTCAGGGAACCCCTGGGTATGTCAGGTGTCAGGCTGGAAGCCAAGGTCCATCTGGTGACTTGCGCAGTAAATGCTGCCCAGAATATTGAGAAGTGTATCAGGCGATGCGGTCTTGAAGTTGAGGACATTATTCTCGAGCAGGTTGCATCTGGTTATTCGGTTCTAACGGAAGATGAGAAGGACCTTGGTGTTTGCCTGGTTGATATTGGTGGGGGTACTTCAGACATTGCAATATTCACAGAAGGTGCTATTCGTCACACGGCAGTCATCCCGATAGCCGGAGATCAGGTGACTAACGATATTGCTATGGCCTTAAGGACGCCTACTAAAAATGCAGAAGAGATCAAAATAAAATACGCCTGCGCGCTGGCAAGCATGGCAGGTGAAAACGAGACGATAAAGGTGCCAAGTGTTGGCGATAGATCAGATAGGGATTTGTCACGGCAGGCTCTCGCTGAAGTCGTAGAACCCCGATACGATGAGCTGTTCTGTTTGATCCAGGCTGAACTAAGGCGAAGCGGATTCGAGGATCTTGTTGCCGCAGGCATTGTCCTGACCGGGGGTACTTCCAAAATGGAGGGTGTCGTAGAGCTTGCGGAAGAAATATTCCACATGCCAGTCAGTATTGGCAGACCCCAGGGTGTCAGCGGACTTGCCGATATTGTCAAGAATCCAATCTATTCCACTGCGGTTGGCCTGTTGCAGTACGGGGCGAATCAACAAAATGATGATCTTGTCCTACCTTCAAATGCAGGGATGGAGAACGTCGTTAGCCGGATGAAAAGCTGGTTTACGGGGAGTTATTAAAAATGAAAACCAACATCAAATTAATGGTAGTCAATGAAGCTGTTTCCAGACGAATAATAATAACAATTGGCCTTGTGCTCAGGAGAGTGAAAAATGTTTGAACTAGTAGATAACGCGCCACAAAGTGCAGTCATCAAGGTCATTGGTGTAGGCGGTGGAGGGGGTAATGCCGTCCAGCATATGGTGAGCAGGGAAATTGAGGGTGTGGATTTCATCTGTGCCAACACCGACGCCCAGGCGCTTCAGAACCTGTCAGCTAAAACATTGCTACAGTTGGGCGCTGACATTACTAAAGGCCTGGGTGCTGGAGCCAATCCGTTATTGGGAAAAGATGCCGCTCTTGAGGATAAAGATCGCATTGTAGAAGCCCTGTTAGGAGCAGACATGGTCTTCATCACTGCGGGAATGGGTGGTGGAACCGGAACAGGTGCTGCACCGATTGTCGCGGAGATAGCGAGAGACATGGGCATTCTCACGGTGGCCGTCGTGACAAAGCCGTTTCCCTTTGAAGGCAAAAAACGAATGAAGGTGGCTGTGGCAGGTATTGAAGAACTCTCCCAGTATGTGGACTCCCTGATAACCATCCCTAATGAGAGATTGCTCTCCATCATGGGTGAGGATACTCCCTTACTTGAGGCATTTGCCGCTGTAGATGATGTACTGCTTGGCGCCGTCCAGGGAATAGCGGACCTGATTATCAGACCCGGGAAGATCAATGTCGACTTTGCCGACGTTCGGACGGTGATGTCAGAGATGGGTATGGCGATGATGGGAAGTGGAACGGCGGTTGGGGAAAATCGTGCTCGGGAAGCTGCTGAAGCGGCGATAAAGAGCCCGCTCCTTGAAGACGTTGATTTTACGGGGGCCAGAGGTATTCTGGTCAATATAGCAGCAGGTATTGATGTTACCCTTGGAGAATTCACTGAAATTGGCGCAACCGTAGAGGAGTTTTCTTCCGACAATGCCACCGTTGTGATCGGTACGGTCATTGACCCTGAAATGGGTGATGAATTGAGGGTCACAGTAGTTGCCACTGGGCTTGGTGAACAGTTGGAACGGCCTCAAAAGGTCAGTGAAGAGGTAAAGAGGAAGATCGCGGGCGATGGGGCCATTGACTATGCAGATCTGGATCGACCGACGGTCATGAGAAATGTGGCCCTGGACAAGCCGACGGGAGGTGAACTTCCCGTGGGGAAAGACCTCGAATATCTGGATATTCCAGCATTTTTGAGGCGGCAAGCTGACTAATTGCGCGTAATCCGGTGACTTTTCCGCCATGCTGCAACTAATCTAGAAAAATACAGTCTCAGTATGAAGAATTGAGTGTCCTGGATCCGGGCTTGATGGTGGAAAAGTCGGGTTTCTGATACTATGCGCGCCGAATCAGGGACAAGAATAAGAATGATTAGTCAAAGAACGCTGAAAAATGTAATTCGGGCAACAGGAGTTGGGCTTCATACAGGGGAAAAGGTCTATTTGACCCTGAGACCAGCGCCAATTGACACTGGAATTGTATTTGTCAGGGTCGATGTCGAACCACCTATTGAAATTCCTGCAGCAACAAAATTCGTCGGCGATACAACTCTCGCAACCACCCTGATCAAAGAAGGTCACCGGATATCAACCGTCGAACACCTTATGTCGGCGTTCTACGGACTGGGTATTGATAATGCCTATGTCGAGGTGAGCGGTCCGGAAATGCCCATTATGGATGGCAGTGCTGCCACATTTGTTTTCCTGATTCAGTCCGCGGGCATCGAAGATCAACAGGCACTAAAGAAATTTATCAGGATTACTAAAGAAGTCTCTGTAGGTAGTGAGGAAAGCCCCAGGGACTATGGCCAGCATGTCCTGCTCCGTCCTTATGACGGTTTCCGGGTCAGTCACACCATCGTCTACGACAATGCTGTCATTAGAGAACAACATGCCAGCGTAGACTTTTCCACGACGTCATATGTCAAGGAGGTGAGCCGGGCACGTACATTTGGACTGATGCGGGAATTTGAGCATCTTCGAGAAATGAATCTCGCCCTGGGTGGCAGTCTTGATAATGCAGTGGTAGTAGATGATTATCGTATACTCAACGATGACGGGCTCCGCCACGAAGATGAGTTTGTCAGGCATAAGATTCTGGACGCCATTGGCGACTTGTATTTACTGGGTCACAGCGTAATTGGGGAATTTGTAGGCTATAAATCAGGCCACACCGAAAACCATGCCTTGAGAAAGGCGCTTCTCAAACGTGAAGATTCGTGGGAAATCGTCACATTTCAAGACCCGGAAGACGCACCATTTTCGTATGCCAGGCCCGTCTTTGCTGATTAGGGTGCCCGCACAGGGTCCTTGCGGGCTGTTGCGTCTATTGCCCTCTTTTTGAGAGATTAATTAGCGCTTTGCGTAGAGCGTCATCTTCGATATATTGAGCGGTCGCAGCCAGTTGGCGTGCATTTTCGTCAGAAGGTGGAGATGGTGGTCTTAGAAGGGGGATAGATTCGGGTTCATCGGGTCGTACCGAGACCTTGATCTTGTTGATGTCAAACTTGCTTTCCTGTCTTCGAACTGCGGAGATGATATTGCGTTGTCGATATCGAATTTGAGTCGCTGCGGCACTGGAACTGGTGACCAGATGAAGAGTTTCGTTGCTAAGGGAAGCAACATAGACAGTAGAGGGGACAAATTTTCGAACAATTGACTGAAGCTTAAGTAAATCACGTGACTGGGAATAGACCTTGTACAATAAGCCTCTTGGATTAGCTAAAATCTGCGTGGGTCGTTTGAGAGATTTATGGATTCTTGCCACGTGGCTGATATTCTCTTGTCTGAAAGTTCTTTTAGGAAGTGTTGAACAGTTTACTTGACCAAAGATAACAGAAATTTGAAGATTGATAATAGCTGAATGAAGTTCATCATTGTTGACAACCGATCAGGAAAGCATCGTTCATTTACAGCGAACGGGCTGCTAATTGGTATAACTGTGGCTGGCTTAATCGGAATTCCATCTGCGGTCGGGTTCATGTCATACCGCCAGGGCTTGAGTGAAGCAGGGCTGACCAGCGACATGGTCAGCAAGTGGCAGGAAGTACTTGAGAATCAAAGGCAGGATGTGGCTCTTGCCAGGCGGGATGCACTTGATAATCTTGAAGCCTCAGCTGTCAGACTGGCCAAGCTCCAAGCGAGAATTGTAAGGCTGGATGCACTGGGCGAGCGTCTGACGACGATAGCCAAGCTGGATCAGGGTGAGTTTGATTTTTCAAAACCCCCGGGGCTTGGTGGTCCTGAGTCGCCTTTTGATATGGCCGCCTACACGCCACCGCAGTATATTACAGTACTGAATCAACTAGCGGCAGATATAGACAACCGTGAACAACAGTTATCAGTGCTTGAAACACTACTTGTCGATCGTAAACTGCAAAGCGAGGTTTTCCTTGCAGGGAGACCTATCAAGAAGGGTTGGTTGTCTTCGCGATTTGGCCATCGCAATGATCCGATAACCGGTAAGCGTGCCTGGCACGGCGGGGTCGACTTTGCTGGAAATGAAGGTGATAAGGTCATCACCGTTGCAGCCGGCGTTGTGGTTTATGCCGCTCCACGCAGTGGTTATGGAAAAATGGTTGAAATTAATCACGGTGGTGGCTTCTCGTCCCGCTATGGTCATCACAAAGAACTTATCGTCAAGGTGGGTGACATCGTAAAAAAAGGTCAAGTCATTGGCCTAATGGGTACAAGCGGTCGATCGACTGGTCCACACGTGCATTTTGAAGTATTTAAGAACGGTCGGGCTGTCGACCCGTCATCCTATATCCATCGCGCCAGTCGCTGATCTCCCCAGTTAATCATTTCGCCCGTCAGGGTTAGTTGGCTGGAATTCACAGCCAATTCAAAACTACTCATAGTTGTACAACAAGCAATCCGTACGAAAAAGTATCGAAAATAGAGATTATCCATCATGGTTATGCAGACCCTTAGCAAGGTATTTGGAAGCAAGAACGATCGTGAGCTCAAGCGAATGGGGAAGATCGTTACACATGTTAATGCCTTTGAAGAAGAATTTGAGAAGCTCGACGATACGGCGATCAAAAACAAGAAGCTGGAGTTCAAAGGTCGGATTGATGAAGGTGAGTCTCTGGAGAAAATTCTACCAGAGGCGTTTGCAATTGTCCGGGAGGCCGGGAAACGCGTCCTTCATATGCGGATATTTGATGTCCAGCTTATTGGTGGGATCACCTTGCATGAAGGTCGGATTGCTGAGATGCGCACAGGTGAAGGAAAGACACTCGTCGCGACACTCGCGCTCTATCTCAATGCGTTGTCAGGTAGAGGCGTGCACCTGGTGACCGTTAATGACTATCTTGCCAAGTGGGGTTGCCAGTGGATGGGTCCACTGTACGAGGCGGTTGGCATGAGCAGAGGAGTTGTTTATGCCGGTCAGGCGATGGACGAAAAAAAATCCGCGTATCAGGCTGATATCACTTACGGCACGAATAATGAATTTGGTTTTGACTACCTGCGTGACAATATGGCCTTCAGTCTGGAAGAGAAGGTCCAGCGTGAGTTAAATTACTCAATTGTTGATGAAGTGGATTCCATCTTAATAGATGAAGCACGTACGCCGCTGATAATCTCCGGTGGAGTGGAAAATACAGCTGATGTGTATAAAGCAATCAACGGTATTGTGCCGCAATTGACCCCTCAGATAAAAACGCCCGAAGATGTTGTAAATGAAATTGAACCGCCCGGTGACTATTTCGTAGATGAGAAACAGCGTGATGTTGAGCTCACTGAAGATGGCCATCAGAAGGTAGAGAAACTGCTCTATGCCAAGGGTCTCATTCGCGAAGGTGACAACCTTTATGGCGCATCGAATCTAACGTTGCTGCACCATGTGCACTCCGCGTTAAAAGCACATTGTTTGTTCCACAGAGATGTTGATTACATTATTCAGGGTAAAGAAATTGTCATTGTTGATGAACACACAGGGCGAACGATGCCAGGCAGGCGCTGGTCAGGTGGCATACATCAGGCAATCGAGGCTAAAGAAAATGTCTCCATTACTAATGAAAGTCAGACACTGGCATCGACGACCTTTCAGAACTATTTTCGAATTTACAACAAATTGGCAGGGATGACAGGTACTGCCGATACGGAGGCGTTCGAGTTCCGTCAAATATATGGCCTCGACGTGGTCGTTATTCCTACCAACTTACCAATGATACGCATGGACAGGAACGATCTTATCTATCTCACCCAGGAAGAAAAGTATGAGGCGATTGTGCTGGAAATTAGTGAATGCCTCGCAAAGAACGCACCGGTGCTGGTGGGAACGGCATCAATTGAATCGTCGGAATTATTATCGAACCTCCTGAAGAAAAGGAAGATCAAGCACAATGTGTTAAATGCAAAATTTCATGAGAAAGAAGCAGAGATCATCGCCCAGGCCGGAGCGCCCGGAAACTTGACGATAGCAACGAATATGGCCGGCCGTGGGACTGATATTATTCTGGGAGGCAGTTGGGAAGCCGTCATTGCCGAGTCAAATAACCCCGATGAGTCGAAAATTGCCAAGATTAAGGAAGCATGGCAGAAAAATCACGAGCTTGTTTTAGAGGCCGGTGGATTGCATGTCATTGGTACTGAACGCCACGAAAGTCGCAGGATAGACAATCAGCTAAGGGGACGTGCCGGTCGACAAGGTGACCCAGGTTATTCCCGATTTTACCTTTCTCTTGAAGATAATCTGATGAGGATATTCGCCTCCGATCGGGTCAGGAACCTGATGCAGAACCTCGGAATGGAAAAGGGCGAGGCCATTGAACACAAGATGGTTACCAACGCGATCGAGAAGGCGCAAAGAAAGGTCGAAGGGCGAAACTTCGATATTCGAAAACAACTCCTGGAATATGATGATGTTGCCAATGACCAGAGGCAGATGATCTATGGTCAGCGAAAGGAGCTGATGGAATCGCAAGACATATCCGAGACTATTGAGGCCTTGTGGGAAGACGTAATCAATCAGGTAATCGATGGTTTTATCCCTCCGCAAAGTCTTGAAGAACAATGGGATATTCCGGGCCTGGAACAGGCCTTACATACGGAGTTCAATGCCAGTTTATCAGTGGAAAAGTGGCTTGATGACGATGATACCCTGCACGAAGAATCGTTAAGGGAAAGAATCAGGAGCGATATTCGCGGGGCATATGCTGAAAAAGAGAAGGCGCTTGGTCCTGACATTCGAATCTTCGAAAAACGAATCATGCTGGATATCGTCGATACCTTGTGGAAAGAACACCTGGCAGCAATGGATTATCTTAGACAAGGGATTCATCTGCGTGCTTATGCACAGAAACAACCAAAACAGGAATATAAGCGTGAAGCGTTTGAGCTGTTCGAAGAGTTGTTAAACAATATGAAATTTGAAGTTATCCGTTTCCTGTCGAGAGTTCAGTTTCAGCCATCAGAAGATGTCGCAGAAATGGATCGTCGGCGCAGGGAGGCAGAGGCTAAAAATAAACTGAACTTCCAGAAGGAAAATGGTTCCGGATTGGATGGCGTTGGCGGGCAAGCTGAGGAACATCAAACTCCGTTCGTCCGACGTGAGCGTAAAGTGGGAAGAAATGAACCTTGCCCCTGCGGTTCTGGCAAAAAATACAAAGTCTGTCACGGGAAATTGTCCTAGTGGCAGTCGGTGATGCGAATCTTGAATTTAATAGTGTCCCTGGGGTGAGGCTGGCATCAGTTTCCTGTGGGCTGAAATCAGCAGGCGTTCATGATCTTGTCATGTTCGAGTTTGCAGAAGGCAGTGTGACCGCGGCAGTTTATACCAAGAGCCTGTTCGCGGCGGCACCAGTGGAAGTGGGTCGAAGGCACTTGAGCCAGACGTCTCCCCGATATTTCCTTATCAACAGTGGTAATGCTAATGCTGCTACCGGTGATGCCGGTGTGGCTGATTCGATTGTTTGTTGTAAGTCGCTTTCACAATTTTCAGGCTCACGGCCAGAAGAAGTCATCCCTTTCTCAACAGGTGTCATTGGCGAACGGTTGCCGGTATCCCTGATAACCAATGCATTGGAACAGATGATGCCGGAGTTATCAGAAAACAAGTGGCTCGAAGCTGCCAGAGGAATTATGACAACGGATACCCGCCCGAAGATTGCAACACGACAGGCAAATATATCGGGGACTCAGGTGACCATCACGGGTATTGCCAAGGGGTCAGGCATGATTCAGCCAGATATGGCAACTATGTTGAGTTATATTGCTACGGACGTAGAGATCTCCCAGGGCACCTTACAGGATATGTTGGAAAAATCTGCCAACAAATCATTTAACAGAATTACTGTTGATAGTGATACTTCTACCAATGACTCTTGCATGTTGACCGCGACGGGGGCTTCTGGTGTTGTAATCGATGGGGACCCAAAGGCGGCCGGTGAATTCTACACGCTGCTTGAAGACCTGATGGTCGAACTGGCGCAGGGAATTATCAGGGATGCTGAAGGTGCCACTAAATTTGTTGAAGTCCGGGTGGCCAATGGCTCCACACAGAAAGATTGTCTCAACATCGCTTACGCCATTGCCAACTCACCATTAATCAAAACAGCCATTTTTGCCAGTGATGCTAACTGGGGTCGAATCGTCATGGCAATCGGAAAAGCTGATGCGTATATAGACGTCACTAAACTGGATTTATTTATCGGTGATGTGCAGCTTATGGATGGTGGTTGTAGAGCGCCGGGCTATGAGGAATCCATGGGCGCGGAGGCAATGAATGGAGAAGAAATTACGATTACGGTTGATCTGAATGCCGGTGATTTTTCAGAAACAGTGTGGACCAGTGATCTCAGCCATGAGTATGTACGAATTAATGCCGAGTATCGGACTTAGGTGGTGCCTTCGTTCGAGTGGGTGAGTGGCGCGTCATCCTGACCGGGCCCGCACACGAGGCAAATGAAGGATCTCCTCCAGTTTAGATTGAGCCTGCATCAGGAGATCCTTCTCTGTGATCAGGATGACCAGCTTTGCTGGTCAGTCCCTATCAAGATCTGACGCCGTTACATCATCATGCTCTGGATCAGAAGGAATGCTCCTTTTGCCATCCGCCCATTCTCCCAGGTCAATCAATCGGCATCTTTCACAGCAGAATGGCCGATACCTGCTACTCGGTATCCAGGCTACCGCCTTATCACAGGTTGGGCATTTTACGATGACATCGTTCATGATGATGTTTTAGACTTAACAAGATAAATCTCGTGAAGTGATTGAATTATTTCACTCAATTCACGAGGAGTGCCATTGTTCTCGATGATGTCATCAGCCCAGGTGAACCTTTCTTGCCTTGTTGGTTGAGATTTCATGATCGCCTTTACCTGTTCCACGCTATTATTATCTCTCTCAACGACCCGGCTAATCTGTACTTCTTCCGGTACATCGACAACCAGCATCCTGTTGATGAGAGGTGATCGGCCCGCCCCTGCCGACAGGACCAGGATAGAGTAGGGCGAATCTGCTGCACTGACTATTTCCCTTAACTCCTGAACAATTGGCCCATGGGTGAGTGATTCGAGCCAACGTCGTTCGCCTGTGTCAGAGAAGACAATTTCACGCAGTTTAACCCGGTTCAGGCTTTCATCCTCAAGTATAATAGATTGCCCAAAGCGTTCTTTGATAGCGCTATAAGCAGGTTGTCCGGGTCTGACAATATCTCGTGAAACAACATCTGAATCTGCTATGACAATACCTAGTTCAGCAAAGAGATCGGATACGGTGGTCTTGCCGCTTCCTATTCCACCCGTTAGCCCGACAACATAGTTTAACATTCTCAACTTGTACCAATGGCTGTAAATTGCAGGTAGGATTGTAGTATCTGTTCTCCCCAGATCACCGTGATCCATCCTGAAATGGCGAGGTATGGACCGAAAGGAATTGGATGGGCCTTATCGCGCCCAAGGGCAATCAGCGAACCTCCAACAAGAGCCCCTGCGAATGAAGACAGAATGATAATTAGAGGCAGATACTGCCAGCCCAGCCACGCTCCGAGCATAGCCAGTAATTTGAAGTCGCCATAGCCCATGCCCTCTTTGCCAGTGATCAATTTAAAGACCTGGAAAACTATCCAGAAAACCAGATATCCCATGCACGCACCAATGAATGCGTCACGAAAATCGGTGATCAGGGAGAAATAATTTACAATTAATCCAAGCCAGAGTAGCGGGAGGGTAATGTCGTCAGGCAACAATTGCGTATCGTAGTCTATGAGTGCGAGGGCGATAAGGGACCAGGTCAACAAGCACAGGAATAAGCTAGCCGGGGTGATACCAAAGGTGAAAATAACCATAATAGTCAACAAGCCCGTGCAGACTTCAACAACAGGGTATCTAAAGGAGATACCCTCATGGCAGTTTGAGCATTTCCCTCTTAGAAAAAGATAACTAACGAGCGGAATATTCTCCCAGGGGCGAATTTTGTGGTGGCAATGAGGACATTTGGAGCCTGGTAAAATCAGGTTGAAAGTTTGCTGCTCTGCTGCGGATTCATTACCCAGGATATCATTCGCCTGATCTTTCCACTCGCGCTCGAGCATGATGGGCAGACGATAGACGACGACGTTGAGAAAGCTGCCGATGATCATGCCGAACATCAATGCTGCAAAGTATATGATGAATGGAAACTCTGCTTGCAGGAATGCAAGGTAGGTAAACATAACTAGACGGGTTCAGGCTTTTAATTAATGGCTAGCGCCACCGCTGATTGCGTCACCCATGCTGAAGATTGGCAGGTACATGGCGATAATCAGGCCACCAATAATAACACCCAGGAAGGACATGATGATGGGTTCCATCAGGCTTGTAAGCCCATCAACGGAATTGTCGACCATTTCTTCATAGTAGGTGGCTGCCTTGTCCAGCATGCCATCAAGCGCACCAGCTTCTTCCCCAATTGCCACCATCTGAATCACCATATTAGGAAACACGCCAGACTGCTTCATGGCATAGTTGAGCTGTATACCACTTGATACGTCCTCTTTAATTTGGTGGATTGCCTCCTCATACACTACATTCCCTGCAGCACCAGCCACGGACTCTAATGCATCCACAAGCGGAACTCCGGCAGCAAATGTAGTCGACAAGGTTCGGGCATACCTGGCGATACATGACTTGTCCAGGATGTCTCCAATAATTGGCAACTTCAGCGCCAGTTTCTGCTGCCGGTCTCGCACCGCCTTTGACCGCTTGTGAAGCTCCTTGTAGGCGAAGTAAGATGCCGCCATACCGCCAACCGCCATAAACCACCATTCCGACATAAAATGCGACATGTTGACGACCATCTGGGTAAATTCTGGTAGTTCAGCCCCAAAACCGGCAAATATCTCTTCAAATTGTGGTACAACTTTGATGAGCAGAATCCCTGATACGACACCGGCCACGGCAAGCACCGCGAGAGGGTAATTCATTGCGCTCTTAATTTTTGCTTTCAGTGCTTCAGACTTCTCCTTGTAGGTTGCAAGTTCTTCCAGCATGGTTTCAAGTGCACCAGATTGTTCACCGGCCTCGATCAAGCTACAAAACAGATCATCGAAATACTCTCTAGGCTGAGCCCTGATTGCATGTGCAAATGAATTACCGGATGACACCTCATCCCGGATTCTCAGGATCAGGTCTTTCATCATCTGGTTATCCATACCGTCGGCTACAATCTCAAATGACTGGACTAGCGGAACACCCGCTTTCATCATGGTCGCAAGCTGCCGGGTGAAGAGAGCGATATCCATAGGGGTAATTTTTGCGCCAATGCTGGCAAGGTTGAAACCACCTTTCTTCTTGACCTTGGTTGGGTTAACACCCTGCTTGCGGAGCTCTGCTTTGGCAACGTTGGCGTTGCGACTGGTAATTTCGCCTTTGGTTTTCCGACCAGACTTGTCTGTACCTTCCCACGCAAATACTATATTCGCTGTTGCCATAAATTACTCCTGCCTAGTGCCCGCTCGTGGTTCGATCGACTTCATCGAGACTTGTAAAGCCGTCCTTTACTTTCCTTAAAGCCGACTGGAAGACGGTATTAAAGCCTGCAGCTGCACTAATATCTGCGATCTGTAGGGCATTACCATCTTCCATAATTGTTCTTTGAATTTCCTTGGTAATTTTCATCACTTCGTAAATACCCACTCGACCTTTATAGCCACCTGAACATTTTTCACATCCGTTCGGACCATATATTTCAAGACCCTCATTCACTTCTTCCTCGGAATAACCTTTTTCGATAAGCGCATTCTTGGGAAGATCGAGTTTTATCTTACAATCACAAAGCCTCCTCGCTAGTCTCTGAGCAATAATCAAGTTGACGGAGGTGGCCAGGTTAAACGCTGCGACGCCCATATTGCGTAGTCGAGTCAGGGTCTCTGGTGCACTATTGGTATGCAAGGTGGACATTACCATGTGACCGGTCTGTGCCGCCTTGATTGCAATGTTGGCGGTTTCGAGGTCACGAATCTCTCCGACCATGATGATGTCTGGATCCTGACGCAGGAATGATCTGAGCGCCTCTGAAAAATCGAGACCCACCTTTGCATTAATTGGACACTGGTTGATTCCTTCAAGGTTAATCTCAACAGGGTCTTCTGCTGTCGATATATTTAAGTCAGGCGTGTTGAGGATGTTGATACCCGTGTATAGCGATACTGTTTTCCCTGAACCTGTAGGACCTGTTACCAAAAACATGCCTTGTGGTTTGTAGAGCGCTTCCATGTACAACGCTTTTTGTTCTTCTTCATAACCCAGTGCATCAATTCCCATCTTTGCAGAACTTGGGTCAAGAATCCGCAGAACGATTTTTTCGCCGAATAGTACCGGTAGTGTATTGACTCGAAAATCGATTGATTTCGATTTGGATATTTTGAGCTTTATCCTGCCATCCTGTGGGACTCGACGTTCGGAAATATCCATCCGGGACATGACTTTTAATCGAGCTGAAATTCGTGGCGCCAGGTTGACAGGAGGACGTGCAACCTCGTGAAGTACACCGTCAGTACGATATCGCACACGATAGGCTTTCTCGAATGGTTCGAAATGCAAATCCGACGAACCGGCTTTTATGGCATCCAACAACATCTTGTTAATAAATCGTACAACCGGAGTATCATCAGCAGAAGAACCCTCGTCGGCTTCTTCACCCCCGCCAATTTCATCTACGGCTTCAAGATCCAGGTCGACATCATCATCGCCAAGATCGCCGAGTCCACCACCTTCCTGTGAATCGAGGTATGCCTCAATGAATGCACTCAGTTTATTTTCTTCAACCAGCACTTCTTCTGTTGTAATACCGGTCTGAAATTTAATGTCATCAAGACCCTTACGGTTAGTAGGGTCAGAGACCGCGACAAACAAACGGTTGCCACGATGAAAGATTGGCATGGCATGGTTTGCACGAATAAGTTTGTCGTCGACCAGATTTTTAGGAATAACCTCTGGGTCGAGGCATGAAATATCCATGAGTGGTGTGCCAAATTCTTCCGACGCAGCGTACGCAATATCTTTTGCACTAACCAGATTGTTTTGCACGAGATGTGTGACAAAAGGTACTCTGGTTTTCATCGCCTCATCCGCGGCTTCTTTTGCAACAGTATCTTCCAACAATTTGTCTTCAACCAATCGTCTGGCGAGTCCACTAAGCTGGATTGGGTTTGCGGCCATAGTCTGGAATCCCGATGGATGTTTAGCCCACTGAACCTGCCAAGCAGACAGGTCTATTTTCAATATGAAAGTTTACATTTCGCCCGGGCAGGTGTCGATAGGTGAAACTGCTAGATTATGGGCCCGACTGTCGGGAAAAGCAGGGAAGAGACGATGAAGGTGACCTTTTCTGTCACATAGTGACTAAAAATGTGTATCAATAGTGCAGTACAACAGACAATGCCAGTCACTTTACCCCGACCAGTGGTTGAAATGGTGTTTTTTGACTATGGCATGGCTCTTGCAGTAATAAGGATCAGACTGAGGCAAATAACTTTAAGTGTTAACAGTCTTCAATTTCA
>Ga0114949_10000067_pt1 | contig 38206 bp, 36 predicted proteins | sample N074metaG_FD_83505 | JGI IMG/M metagenome (GOLD analysis project Ga0114949, IMG submission 83505) | Deep subsurface microbial communities from Kermadec Trench to uncover new lineages of life (NeLLi) - N074 metaG | ecosystem: Environmental > Aquatic > Marine > Ocean trench > Sediment | place...
AGCACAGACGCGTGCAGTAAAGGTACTGGCATTGAATTCGTGTTCCGCATAAAGGATAAGCGAGCAGTTCATTACTTCCCTGAATAAATCAGATGGTGTCTCATCACTCAACATCTTCAGGAAGTGCCCGCCAATAGTTGCCTCACCTGTATTGGTGTCAACCCTTACACCATCATGGGAAAATCTGTACCAATAACAAATAATGGCGGGTAAAGTTGCCAACAAACGATCTGAGGCGACGAGCTGATCATCAAAAGAATTTTCAGGCTCAAGATTGCCAAGCATGGAACAACCTGTACGCATCACATCCATCGGATGTGTATCTTTGGGTACCAGCTCCAGGACTGTTTTCAGCCCTTCCGGCAGGTCTCTCAGAGCGGTTAACTTTTTAATGTAAGCATCTAATTCTGCCTGGCTGGGTAGTTCGCCATATAACAAGAGGTATGCGACTTCTTCGAAGGTTGCATTCGCAGCGAGATCCTCAATGGTGTAACCCCGGTAGGTAAGACCAGCACCCTCTTTACCCACGGTACAAAGCGCTGTTTCCCCGGCCGACTGGCCCCGTAACCCTGCACCACTTAGTTTTTTCTCTGCCATGATTTATCCTCTCGTTTTATTCATCATCCGTTTACTCATCAGTGGTTTCTACCACTGTTAGAAAACAATTCGTCGAGCTTCTGCTCGTAATCGTGATAGCCAAGAAATTCATACAACTCATCCCTGGTCTGCATGGTATCAATCACACTGACCTGTGTACCTTCAGAACGTAGTGTTTTATAAACATTGAGAGCTGCCTGGTTCATCGCCCTGAAAGCAGACAAGGGGTAGAGCGCCATATCAACTTCAACGCCCCCAAGCTCCTCAATTGTAAAGTAGGGAGTCGCGCCAAATTCAGTCAGGTTCGCCAGCACAGGGATGTTGACCGCAGATGTGACGGACCTGTACATATCCAGATCGGTCATCGCTTCAGCGAAAATCGCATCAGCACCTGCAGCTTCACAGAGAACTGCCCGTTCCAGAACCTCATCCATGCCGACAACCGCCAGGGCATCGGTCCTGGCCATCACGATGAAATCATCATCAGTTTTTGCATCTACCGCTGCCTTGATTCTGTCGACCATTTCCTCACGGCTGACAATTTCCTTGTTGGGCCGGTGACCACATCGTTTTTGGGCAACCTGATCTTCGATGTGCACTCCTCCTGCACCCGCCTTGTTCATTTCCCTGATGGTACGCGAAATGTTGAAGGCTCCACCCCAGCCAGTGTCAATGTCAACTAGCAGAGGCAGACTGGTCGCATTGGTGATACGCCTTACATCTTCACAGACGTCATTCAGGGAAGTCATACCCAGGTCTGGCAGACCGTAGGATGCATTAGCCACTCCAGCCCCGGAAAGATAAATTGCCTTATAGCCAACAGACTCAGCCATCATCGCGGTATATGCGTTAATCGTCCCCACGACCTGGAGTGGCTTCTCTTCGCTTAAGGCTTGTCGAAATTTTTTCCCGGCACTCGTCATACATAAACTCCAAAAATCAGGCGGCCAAGTATACTAAAAATATTCCTGCAGATGATGGATTAGCGATGGAGATAGCGGAGAATGACACAGGGCTATGAGATTGCAGCGCTGTCAATAAACTCCCGAAGTTCCCTGAATTCATTGGTTACAGGGTATTGTGGAAATTCGGTGACTACGTTATCGGGTGCCCGGAAAAGAAAACCTGCATCAGCCTCTTCCAGCATCGTTGTGTCATTGTATGAGTCGCCTGCTGCATAGACTTTAAAACCCAGTTGTTTCAGAGCCTTGACAGATTTTCGTTTTGGGTCCACCTGACGCAATATGTAGCCGGTTATCTTGTCATCCTTTGAGACATCAAGGCGATGGCAGAATAATGTCGGCCAGGACAGTTGGTACATCAGTGGTTGAGCAAATTCATAGAAGGTGTCAGAAAGAATAATAACCTGATAGGACTGTCTGAGGTTATCGAGAAAATTCTTTGCGCCTGGTAACGGCTTAATGTGCCCAATAACTTCCTGAATATCCTTCAGCGTTAGGTTGTGTTGGGAAAGCAGTGAAAGCCGTTGCTGCATCAGTTCATCATAGTCAGGGACATCCCTGGTGGTCGCTTTTAACTCTTCGATACCTGTCTTTTCAGCAAACAAAATCCATATCTCGGGTACTAAAACCCCTTCCATGTCGAGACATACTACATCCATCCATCTACTCCCCGGTTATTGAGGGGCGTATTGTTTCACGGGTGATGGCGACAGGGCAATCACTCGGCAGGATGTATTTAATGAATAAAAAGGATTGGGATCGGGATCGGTAGGAACTAACGGGAAGGAAGCTCAATATTAGAAAACAGCTCGTCCAGTTCTTCCCTTGATTGCAGCTGAAAAGCTTGTGTAACGATATCCCGGTTTAAATGGGGTGCGAACAGTTCAATAAAATCATACATATAACCACGCAGGAAAGTTCCCTTCCTGCAGCCAATCATGGTCGTACTGTGGTCGAACAGATGGCTCACATCCAGGGAAACAAGATCTGCATCCTGCACCGGGTCATAAGCCATCTGCGCCATGATGCCGATGCCAAGACCCAGACGTACGTAGGTCTTGATCACATCAGCGTCTGTTGCTGTGAACACAACCTTCGGCTCAAGTCCCCGTCGCATAAATGCTTCATCTAATTTTGACCTTCCTGTGAAGCCAAATACATAGGTCACAATAGGGTGTTCAGCCACTTCTTCGAGAGTCAGTCGGGATGATTGGGCAAGGGAATGCCCTCGTGGTACCAGTATGCAGCGATTCCATTTGTAGCAGGGCATCATCACAAGATCACCAAAATGCTCCATCGCTTCTGTGGCGATTGCAAAATCGACGAGACCATTAGCAGCCATTTCAGCTATCTGCATCGGAGTTCCCTGATGCATGTTCAACGAAACATCAGGATATCTGGAAATAAATTCCTTGATCATGGGGGGCAATGCATAACGTGCTTGCGTATGGGTAGTGGCGACATCAAGGGTGCCGCTCTTTTCATCACTGAATTCCTGGGCAACCTGCTTGATGCTCTCGACCTTTCGGAGGATCTCCCCGGCCTGTTCAATAATTGTCTTCCCCGCCGGAGTGACACGGGTGAGATGCTTACCACTCCGGGAGAATATTTCAATGCCCAACTCATCTTCCAGCAGACGAATTTGTTTACTGATACCAGGTTGTGAGGTATATAAACTTTGTGCCGTCGCCGAAACATTAAGTTCGTGGTGGGCAACTTCCCAGATGTATCTCAGTTGTTGCAGCTTCATCAGCCTACCTCCAGATTGGTGCTATTGCCGACAAACATTGACATATACACAAATCGTATATAAAAACGGATAACTATAATTCAGAAGAATAGATAGATTCAGGAAGCTTTTCAATACCGAAGTTGGTTAGTTTTTCCGATTGTTCACGCCATGTGGAACATGACCTGAAGGAACGGCCGAACTGGCCAGCCGGCAATGCTCTGCCTGGTCATCAAAGAACACGTCTGCACCGTAGGCCCGCAGGAACTCCGTCTTGTTTATCCCTCCCAGGAACAATGACTCATCCAGCCGTATATTCCAGGCGCGTAAGGTTTTTATTACCCTTTCGTGAGCTGGAGCTGCCCTGGCAGTGACCAGTGCTGTTCTAATGGGACTCTCACCGGATGCGAACTCATTTTGTAATCTGTGCAGTTCAGCGAGAAAATTCTTGAATGGACCCCCCATTAACGGCTCGTTCGCTGAGGCTTTTTCGTTTTCCGCGAATGCAGCCAGTCCCTTGTCCTGGTATATCTGTTCTGCTTCATCTGAAAATATGACGGCATCGCCATCAAATGCAAACTTTAATTCAAATCCGCGGTTGGGGGTGGATACACCAGGCAGAATGATCGCTGCAGCGATGCCATTGTCCAGTGCATCGGCCACATCAATAGGGTTTGTAGACAGGAATAGCTGGCATCCAAACGGTCTCATGTAGCGGTATGGTGCAGCACCACCGGTAAAGGCGGCGCGGACAATCGGCAGCTTATGGTGTTCGATCGAATTGAACACGCGCAAACCAGTGTCAGCAGTGTTTCTTGACAGCAGGATGACCTCAACTCTACCCGGCTTACCCAGCAGCTCATTAAGACCCAGTAACTTCCTGACCAGAGGCAAAGCGTCACCAGGGTCTAGAGGATCATTTTCGTGGGCAATCTGGTATTGCGCATAGGACTCCAACCCATCTTCACGAAATACCCGATCACTCTCAACAAGGTCAAACAAGGCACTACTTGAAATCGCTACAACCAGCTTGTGGTGATTCGGTGGCATATATCTCAAATATCCCGGTTCAGTGCAGAACTAACTTTCCGCAGGTTTGGCATCATTCTATACTAGCTAGAATTGTTTCACGAAGATCAGGTCAGTTGAGTTCCAAGAATAAATCTCCCGCTATTTCCGGCAATGACGTCAGCAACTTCCTTGCGAAGGTCGCAGCTGCCCCATTGCCGTTAGACAGAAAAACCAAGGGTCGTCTGGTTTTTTCAATGGACGCCACCGCCAGCCGGGAAGCAACATGGGATCATGCCTGCCATCTCCAGTCTGAAATGTTCAATGCAACAACCCGACTGGGCGGTCTGGCTGTGCAACTTTGTTACTATCGTGGGTTCAATGAATTTCACATCAGCCCCTGGTGCGAGGAACCAGAGCAGTTGCAATCTGAAATGAGTTCCACCAGATGCCATGGTGGCCACACCCAGATTGGGCGTGTTTTAAAGCATCTTGTTCGCGAAAACAGCCAAAAGAAAATACAGGCCGCTGTCTTTGTGGGTGATGCCATGGAGGAAAATGCGGACGATTTATGCCAGCAGGCTGGTAAGCTAGGCGTCCTGGGTATTCCACTATTTGTATTTCAAGAAGGTAAAGACCCAGGAGTTGCTGCTATATTCAGGCAAATGGCAAATTTAACAGGTGGTGCCTACGCTCCTTTTGACCTGTCTAGTGCTTCGCAGCTAAAGAATTTACTATCCGCTGTGGCAATATATGCTGCAGGTGGTCACAGGGCGCTCCAGGATCTTGGCAAACGTTCCCGACCGGAAATAAATCACTTGTTGCGACAACTAAAGGACTAATCTTCTGGCTCGTTTGATTGTAGTATTTATCATAGCAACTATCGTCTATGCCGGTTTGCGTATGGTGTTTCGTCACCAGACTTTGAGTGTCAGGCAGTTCTTCTCAATCTACTTTGCCACTCTTGCAGGACTCCTGCTGCTTTTCCTCGGCTTTACAGGTCGGCTGCATCCCCTCTTTGCACTGGTTGGGGCGATCTTGCCATTCATCGTCAGGATGCTCCCGTGGATTGGAAGAGGCACCCAGGCATTCAGTTTATTCAAGTATCTTCGCCAGGCATTTACGTCAGCCAGCAGTTCATCAACGGGACCAGACCAGTCGGAAATTAAAACCAGATTTCTACATGTCATACTGATTCACAGTACAGGTATGATGGATGGTTCTGTGCTGGAAGGCAGCCTGGAGGGCTCCCAGCTGACAGATCTGAATATCGAGCAATTACAGGCACTGATGGACGAATGCAGGGTCGACCGGGACTCATTGAACGTATTGCAGGCCTACCTTGATCGTGACCACCCGGAATGGCGAGGCCAGTCAGGCAATAACGAAAACCAGGCTTTCGAAAGCGGTGAGATGACCCGACAACAGGCTCTGGAAGTGCTTGGGCTCAACCCTGATGCAACAAGAGACGATATCATTGCAGCCCACCGCAAGTTGATGCAGAAGATGCATCCCGACCGTGGCGGGTCTAATTATCTCGCTGCCCGTATCAACCAGGCCAAAGACGAACTATTAGGAAACTGACATTGGAAAACACTACGCAGGAGAACGTCAAATACGCTGGATTCTGGATCCGGTTTATTGCCTTCATCATCGACAGTATTGCTGCCACACTTCTTATCACACCGGTAATCTATTTCCTGGTAGGTGAAACAAGGATCGAGGACTACAACCTCCAGGATCCCGAGCAGCTGACAGAACTGATTAGTCATTTGTCGATCCAATTGTCTGTCCAGACGGTAATTTTTGGAATCATTTTCATCACCTTCTGGATAGTCAAGTCTGCAACTCCAGGTAAATTATTGATGCGCTGCAGTATTGTTGATGCCAGGAGCCTCGGGAAAGCGAGTAATTCACAAAATGTGATTCGCTACATTGGCTATTTTGTGAGCATGTTTGTCTTTTTTCTGGGGTTTCTATGGATTGCCTTTGACAAACGTAAACAGGGCTGGCATGACAAGATTGCAGGCACCGTAGTTATTATGGGTCGACCCAGAGATGAAGACAGGGATATGAAAAATGGATCTGCAACTGAATCCTGACGAAACCCGATTCAAGAAGGCCATAACCCTTTTCATCGATACGAACTTTCCCCTGGCGATCAGGGAATCCCCTTCCCCGGCGGATTTGGACTGCTGGTACTACGCTGTATCAAAAGAAGGATGGATCGCCCCGGAGTGGGACACTAAAGTCGGCGGTCCCGGCTGGAGTCCAATGAAAATATATCTATGGTATTCACTAACGACGGATGCCCATTGTCCATTACCGGATTACTGTGCGCTCCAAATTGCCGGACCTTTGCTCCATCGATATGGGAACAATCCACTACATCAATCAGAAGTCGAAAAAATCCTTGATCAATCTGTCATCTGGGGAAGCGCACTATTCCCAGGCAACAAAAGTATCACTGTATCTGTATTGGACGACGGATATGAACTTGACGGCAGTCTTCCCTGCTATTCACTGAGAGGACCTGCCGATCGGATACTGGTACTTGGTGATACGGATGACGGCTATTCTCTGTTCATTATCGATGCAAAAAAAAATGGCGTTCAGCTGGTTCCCGGTCGTTTCTCTGAAACCATTTCGATATTGCAACTGGACAGGATTCAAGTCTCCCGTTCAGCTCTTGTTGGCCACGAGGATATGGGACTTGAACATCTGATCTATCTGCTGACTGAAAGGCAATCAATTTCGACTGTCGTCAGCCTGAAGTCTTCCCTCTATAGCCTCAGAAAGATTGTCAGCGAGCTTGATCTTGGCGAAGAATTTGCGCACCAGGTTGCAGATTATGAGATAGAGCTTGAGGGGCTGGAAATTACCGGATTGCGATCCCTGATCAACAATAGAGGTCAAAATATACAGGCCATCAATTCAAGAGTCGAAAAGCTGAGGAGGAAAATGAATGACTCTGTCACTAGCGCTCTGGGTTACTATTCTATCCCGCAAAAATCTCTGAACCCTGGCGAGAACGAACCCTCTGTGTCTCCTGGTACGGGTCTGCAACAGACTGATCCCTTTACCAGTTGTCCCGAAGGGTTTCGGGAAGACCTGATAGCCAGGACGATGCTCGGGCTTTGATCTTTATATTATATGGCGGCGAATATTGACAGTGTTTTGACCACACTTACAAAGCCAACACATGAAACAGGAGGAAAATCGATGTTTCGACTTTACCAGATGCAGGATTCCGGAAACTGCTACAAGGTACGATTAGTCATGAACCAGTTGAACCTTCCCTTCGAAAGCATCGAAGTTAACATTCTTGACGGTGAGTCCAGAACTGACGAATTCCTTCACAAGAATCTAAACGGACGAGTACCCACCCTGCAAATTAATGACTCAACCTATCTACCGGAATCAAACGCAATACTCTGGTATCTGGCGGAAGGATCTTCGCTCATTCCAGATGACAGGCTATCAAGGGCCCGGGTGTTACAATGGATGTTCTTCGAGCAATACAGCCACGAACCATTCATCGCGACTTCACGCTTCTGGATCTCGATATTGAAGCAACCAGAAAAATTTTCAGAACAAATAAGTTCCAAAAAAGCGGGAGGCGAAGCTGCCCTGAAAGTAATGGATCGACATCTTCAGAGCCACAACTTTTTTGCTGGCTCAGCTTATAGCATCGCAGATATCTCCTTGTATGCCTATACCCATGTAGCAGACGAGGGAGGATTTAACCTGGCGCCTTACCCTGCTATAGATGATTGGTTCAGGCGGGTCAGAGGTCAGGCAAAACACGTGACAATAGTTTAGGAGCTGATGACTTTGCAGATTAGGGGAATAGTTTTTGATCTCGATGGAACACTAGTGGACACACTTGAAAGTATTGGTGCCGCATTCAACCGAACGCTGAAAAAGATGGGAATGCCCGAATGGGAGATAGAAAAGTATCGCTACTTCGTTGGTGAAGGGGTCTATGCCTGCGCAGAGAGATGCTTGCCGAAAGAACACCGCACGAAAAGGATGATCAATCAGCTGGTTGAACTGGAGCGGAAAGACTATTCAATAAACTGGAAGGTAGATACCGGACCTTATAGCGGCATTGAGGAACTTGTTGTCAATGCCATAAAGGCAGGGTTCAAACTCGCGGTTCTTTCAAACAAGGATGACCGGTTTGTAAAACAATGCGTAGACCATTACTTCCCAAATCTACCATTCGATTCAGTCATCGGCTATTCGCATACAGTACCCCACAAACCTGATCCGGTAGGTGGCAGAATAATTGCACAACACCTCGACCTGGCCGCTGCAGAACTTGTCATGGTTGGAGACAGCAGTATAGACATCCACACTGCACAGGCTTGCAACATGCATTCTGTTGGTGTGTTATGGGGATTCAGGGAAATAGAAGAACTCGAAGCAGCCGGTGCCGAAATAATAATTGAGCATCCCAACGAATTACTTTCCGCAATTAGTCAATTCTGAAAAATGTCGCAAAAAAATAACTGGAGACCTAGATGTCGCTAATTGATCACAACCTCATCCCCCAGGACCTGGATGCATTCTGGATGCCATTTACGGCGAATCGAGCTTTTAAGGAACAGCCACGTTTTATCGTCAGTGCCAGGGGAATGTACTATACCGATAGTAATGGTAATCAAGTACTGGATGGATCTGCTGGCCTGTGGTGCGTCAACGCTGGTCACTATCGGAAACAGATTAACACCGCGATTACAGAGCAACTGGAATCCCTTGATTTTGCGCATAGTTTTAACACCGGACACCCTCATGCATTTAACTATGCCAACCGACTGGTCCAGCACTTTCCAGACCCCTTAAATCATGTTTTTTTTACAAACTCCGGTTCCGAGTCTGTTGATACGGCACTCAAAATCGCCCTGGCTTACCAGAAACTAATAGGCCAGGGATCAAGGCAGAGATTGATTGGTCGTGAAAAAGGATATCACGGCATGGGGTTTGGAGGCATATCCGTTGGCGGCCTGGTTAAAAACCGCAGCCCCTTTGGAATGTTGTTACCCGGCACAGATCACATTCGCCATACTCATGATATCGAACGTAACGCCTTCTCAAGAGGTCTGCCTAAAGAAGGAGCTGAATTTGCTGATGACTTGCAGCGGTTGGTTGATCTACATGGTGCCGACACCATAGCCGCTGTTATCGTCGAACCTGTCGGTGGCGCGGGTGGCGTTCACCTGCCACCGGAGGGTTATCTGCAGCGATTACGAGATATTTGTACAGCAAATGGTATTTTGCTGATCTTCGATGAAGTCATAACAGGCTTCGGCCGATTGGGAGCCAGTTGTGCGGCAGAGAAATTTGGTGTCGTCCCGGACCTGATGACCACTGCCAAAGGTATCACTAATGCAACCGTGCCCATGGGAGCAGTCTTCGTCAGCGACGACATTTATGATGCATTTATGAGTATCGAAGAACCGGGGGTTGAGCTCGCCCATGGCTACACCTATTCAGGGCATCCGCTCGCCTGTGCCGCTGGCATGGCAACCCTCGATATCTATGAACAGGAAAACCTGTTTGCACGGGCTACCGTCCTCAATGATCACTGGATGGACAGCGCCTTAAAGCTCAAGGACCTAGCTAAAGTCATCGATATCAGGTGTTTTGCACTCATGGCGGCAATTGAAATGGAACCAAGACCAGGGGAGGCAATGCAGCGCGGCATTGAAGTCACGAAAATCTGTTATGAAAAAGGCTATTTTATTAGAAACATCGGCGATGCACTGGTTCTCTCTCCTCCCCTCATCATCACGGACGAGGAGATCACACAAGTATTTGAAGTCATTGGTGACGCCATCGAACAAACAGCTTAAGGAAAATAATTTATGGACATTAAAGGCAAGGTGGCAGTTGTCACCGGTGGAGCAAGTGGTATTGGGCGTGCATTGGCAACCCGTTTTGTGAATGAAGGTGCCAGCCAGGTTGTTATTGCCGACCTGAATGAAGAAGGTTTGAACCGGGTTGCCAAGGAGATTGGCGCCCGGGCTATTCGCACGGATGTTGCTAACGAATCAGATGTCATCAGCCTGATCAAGACCACCGAAAAAGACTATGGTCAAATAGACCTTCTCTGCAATAACGCGGGAATAGGATTATCAGGTGGGCCTGAAGTTGACAACGAAGGTTGGGAGAGAATATGGCAGATCAATGTTATGGCGCATGTCTATGCTGCAAGAGCTGCAATACCCGGAATGCTGGCCAGGGGTGAGGGCTATATCGTCAATACTGCATCAGCGGCAGGCTTACTATCGCAGGTCGGGTCTGCACCCTATGCGGTAACCAAGCATGCAGCGGTGGGTTTTGCTGAATGGATAGCCCTGACCTACGCCGACCGTGGTTTGAAGGTCTCAGTTCTTTGCCCACAAGCCGTGAGAACTGCAATGACTGCTGGCAATGCGGGGGGCGTCGCATCCCAGGATGGCATGATGGAACCTGAAGTTTTGTGTGACTCCGTCATGGAGGCGATTGCTGCCGAGACATTTTTGATTATTCCACACCAGGAAGTTCTAAAATACATGCGGAACAAAACGTCGGACTATGACCGGTGGATTCGCGGTATGAGCCGCCTGCATGCAACCTATGGAGACAATAACTGGCCTTAGACTTGCGGTATTCTCCCGGCAAGTTAAACTATCCATCTGGCGCCGATTTGAGTTCAGCTTGCGGGCGCATAATAAATACTGCTAAAGAGATGTAACCTACTTTAGCAAAAGTTCTGGAGCAACAGCTTATTAGCAATGGCTCTTTAACAAAAGCTGAGTAGGTTTTTTTTGAGGTGAAATATCATGCCGATCAATATACCGGACGAACTACCGGCAACCCAGGCATTGCAGTTAGAGAATATCTTCTGTCTATCCAGCACCCAGGCAGAGCGCCAGGACATTCGTCCAATGCGCATCCTGTTACTGAACTTAATGCCGAAAAAAATTGAAACAGAGATCCACTTACTGCGGATGCTTTCGAACACTCCTTTACAGGTTCAGGTCGAACTAGTGAGGATCACCGACAAACCTTCAAAAAATACTCCCATCGAACACATGGAAACCTTTTACAAGGATTTTCAGGAAATAAAACAAAACAAATACGATGGCATGATCATCACGGGTGCACCACTCGGCCAGGTTGAATTTGAAGACGTTAGTTTCATGGAACCCATGCAGGAAATTCTCGAGTGGACAACCAGCCATGTGACCTCAACCATGTTCCTCTGCTGGGCTGCCCAGGCCGCAATGTACCATCTATATGGCGTCAAGAAGCACCTATTGCCTAACAAAATTACCGGGGTGTATCCCCACAAGTTGATAAAACCGTTATCACCGATTGTCCGTGGATTTGACGATGTGTTCGATGCACCTCATTCCAGATATGCCGAGATAAGAAAGAATGATATTGAGTCTGTGGATGAACTGGAAATAATTGCTGATTCTGATATTGCCGGACCATACATTTTTGCTCACACTGAAGGTAAGCATCTTTTTGTCACCGGTCATTCCGAATACGAGCCACTCTGCCTCAAGGATGAATATGAAAGAGATGTGAAAGCAGGCATAAGTCCTGAAATTCCAGAAAACTATTTTCCGAATAACGACCCCACTGAAGATCCTATAGTGACCTGGAAGAGTCACGGAAACCTGCTCTTTTCGAACTGGTTGAATTACTACGTCTACCAGCTGACGCCTTTCAATGTAGAAGATATCGGTAATATACGAACAACCTCAAAAATGAAACTGGTGTAACTGGTCGGGACAATTAACTGAAGTATGTCGACCAAAGGTAATTCAACAACAGCACGACTGGTTAGCGGCCCAGTGGGCGGTGGCCTGATGCGCCTGACGACGCCAATGATTCTGGGCATCTCATCAAGCATTATCGCGGGTCTCATTGAAACCTGGTATCTGAGCCAGCTAGGTACCACCACCGTTGCCGCCTATAGTTTTACTTTCCCTGTCACCAGTTCATTGATGTCTCTTTCGCTTGGCATCTCCATCGGCGTCTCTTCAGTTCTCGCCCGGACCGTGGGCAGCGGAAACAGTAGCAAGGTCAGGCGCATCGCAACCGATGGCATCAGTCTTGTGGCGATCATCATGATTTTACTTTCTATTGTTGGTCTACAGACTATTGAATTCATATTCAGCTTGCTGGGGGCAGATGCGACAACCATGCCTCTCATTTATGAATACATGGGAATCTGGTACTTCTCCATGTTGTTTCTCGCTATTCCGTCTGTCGGAGCAAATGCCTTGAGGGCAACAGGGGATGCAAGAATATCCGGAACCATCATGGTCGGTGGTTCTATCCTGCAGGTAATCCTGGGACCATTTCTGATCTTCGGATGGCTGGGTTTGCCGGAGCTCGGGATCAAGGGGGCGGCAATTGCAAACCTGATCGCCAGATTCAGCTTATTTCTAATTACCATGTACATCCTGGCTTTTAGGGAACACTTGCTCGATTACCACGACATGAAGCTAAGCGAGGTGCTTGATTCATGGAAACAGATTTTTGCAGTCAGCATTCCCGCGACAGCCACTCAATTGATCAGCCCCATATCAACCGCCGTCATCGTCAGTCTGCTGGCTGGTTACAGCCAGGAAACTGTCGCCGGGTTTGGTATTGCCAGTCGAATTGAGGGCCTGTTCGTTATCCCTTTATTCGCCCTTTCAGCGAGTATTGGACCATTTGTTGGGCAAAATTGGGGAGGCAACTACCTTCGGCGTGCCAACCAGGCCATGCTGTTATCTTTCAAGTATTCCCTTGCCTGGGGACTGTTTGTGGCCCTGCTGCTGGTTTTCTTCGGCAATCAAATTGCCAGCCAGTTTGATGACAATCCAGACGTGGTTGCCGTCGCAGCAGCCTATCTAATGATCGTGCCGGTAAGCTACGGTGCCTGGGGGGTGCTGATGATGTCCTCCGCGATATTCAACTCGCTGGGGAAACCCATCTCATCAACAATCATGTCGGTGATACGAATGTTTGTTATATATATCCCGCTCGCCTACCTGGGCAAATTCCTGTTTGGCTATATCGGAATATTCGCCGCGGCATGCATATCTAACGCCGTGATGGGGACGCTGGCCTTTGCATGGAACAGGAAAACTTACCGACCCGAAATTCAGGCAATCAGTGCCGCTGGTGTTAACGAATAGTCCTTGAGCATGTCACTGGCATAGGTGATCTTGCCAGTAAGATCCTGTGCATCTCCGTAGGCCAACCGCAAACAAGCTTCAGCCATGTGTTCAACCGGTGTAATTCGCTCTTCAGGTGTGTCATTGGTAATCAGCTTGTGATGGACCACGCCGGGAGTCGCCACCAGACCCGGGGAAATAGCATTGACACTAATATTCTGGGTGTATACCTCCGATGCCAGACCGGTAGTAAACCTTTCCAGGGCTGCCTTGCACATTCCATAAACAGTGCCGCCACGGCCGCCACTGTCTTTCACCGGATGCAGTGCAGCATGTGATGATATATTAACAATCCAGCCTGATTGCTTCTCGATCATGGACGGCAATACCAACTGCGCCAGATGGAAAGGCGCATAAACCTGGACCTCCATCATCAGTCTGAAACGTTTATCGGTAAATCCAGTGACGGGAATAAAGTATGTCATGGCCGCATTGTTAACGAGGATATCGACCGATCCAAATGTACTGGTCGCTTCCTCGATCAGGTTAACGCGATGCTCTGCCACCGCAAGGTCCGCCCTGACCGCATGTGCTTCACCACCCGCATCCCTGATTCTCTTCACCACAGAATTTATGCTGCCCGGCAAAGCATGGTCACCATCCTCTACCGTCCGCGCTGAAACAATGACCTTCGCTCCTTCCTGTGCATATCGATACGCAATTGCCTCGCCAATACCCCTGCTTGCCCCAGTAACGACTGCTACCTTGCCGGTCAGGACTCCGCTTTTATTTATTTCCACACTCATTAATTTCCCCCGTTGTATTGTGCTGCACATTCGATGGCTGCACATTCGATCATTGTTGATACGACTATATCATCACTGGTGTATCCCATGCGAAATGTTGAAATTGACTGCAACTCCACAAAAATAAATGAACAGTTTTGAGTTACACTGATTCGTCTGACGAAAATTTTCTGGAATCCTTTGATGAAATCTTTTACTCCCAGTGTCCTGATATTGATGTCACTACTGGCAACGCCGGGCACCACATTAGCCTGGGGGAGTATTGGTCACAAACTGGTGTGTGGTGCGGCTGAAAATCATCTGACAAAAAAAGGCGGGCAGTTTGTTAAGAAAATTAGTGAATACGGTGAATTTCTAAAAGGCGGCGTACTTTCCTTCCCGGAGTCCTGTCTGTGGCCAGACAAGGTCAAGTATTCAACCAGGATGGATTCTTACGAACATCACTTCCTCAATATTCCAAGCGCATCAGAGCGCATCAATCTTGAACGTGATTGCGCGTCACTCAGCTGCTTACCCGTGGGCATCCAAAAAAGTATCACTTATCTAAGCAACCCTCCTAAAGGAGAGAGAGAAAAAGGCAGACAAGCAGCGGCCTTGAGGTTTCTCGGTCACTATATTGGTGACCTGCACCAGCCATTGCATGTCAGCAACGCATCAGACTGGGGTGGAAATAGGATCAAGGTTCGCTGGTACTCAAAAAAATCAAACCTGCATCGCGTCTGGGATGTCAATATTGTGGAAAAATCCGGTCTTAGATATCCGGGTAGTGTCGCCTTTATTACAGATTTCAAGACCGACCCCGGTGCCATCAATATTAAACGCTGGTTCGAGGATTCCTATACCCTGACAAATGATCGGGCCTATCTTCATCCTGATGGGGTGAGAATCAAAAATGGTGACCACCTTGGAGAGGTCTACTTCAATGCAAACAAGGGCCTGGTTATTGAACAAATCGCATTAGCTGCACACAGGCTTGCACTCACAATCAATGCCATAGCTGCAGGTAATCCACCCGTGGTATTTGGTCTCAGCTGGTAGCCATGTCATCTAAAACCGGATGACATGAGTATGCAGAAACCCGAAATCTGCACCTGGACACTTTGCCTGGCGTATGTATGGTAACGGGTAATACAGCCGTTGCCATTAACACTAATCGGTACTCTCGTTGGTGCTTCTGTTTTTGGTCAAAGGAAAAACCAGGGCCAACCATACTGCGGTCATGACAAAACCAATCGCCAGATAATAGTTGCTCATTATTACCCCGGCTTTCTGTAACACAACGATGGCGACAGACGATGCACCCTTACCCGTACGGTAGCCGAAGACATCGATGATTTCTTTCGCTCGATAACGCTCATCGAAAGTGAGTGGTATATAAAGCAGCTCTTTCGATGCTCGAAAAATAGAATAGTCAATTGCCTTGAATAAGAAAAACGCAGCGCCAACAGTAAACACATTGGGTTCTATCAAGGCAACCGTGATAGCACAAACGTGGATAAGGGGGAGCAGCGCATGAACCCAGCGAATCGCAACAAATGATAGCAACAGCGGAGCAATAATAAATTGCAGGGCAAGCACCGAAGTATTCAGCGTTCCCCAGAACCTGCCTTGAAATGCAGTTTCCTTGTCAGGTAAACCCTCAAACTGAACCGAAAGCAAACCCTGGAACTTGAAATCAAGCACGGCTGCAATAACCTGTGTGGACAGTACGATTGCCAGGAGGCTGCTCAATACCGGATTGGAACGAATTAACTGCCAACCCATATGGTGGCGCCTGCCGGTGGATTCCGGCATCGGCGGTTCCCCATGTATTCTGTAAGTCATGTTGGACATTAAGGCGGCCGGTACCAGAGCGACTGCTGCGAGCAAAACCATTGTTTCGGTACCAAGTGACTCAGCAGAAATGCCAACCAGTGTGCCACCTAATGCGCCGCCCAGGCCTGCTATACCGGTGATGGGGCCGTTGACCTTTCTGGCCGAATCCGAACTCAGGGATGAATTGATATAGCTCCAGTATTGCTCGATGAGCAGGACGATGTAGAGCTCCTTTACCAGGAACAATACCGGTGTGATCAGTTTGTTGCCTGTCAGGACAAGCAGGTAACAGCAAAAGATGATCAATCCCGAACCCATCGATGTTATTAGCAGCGTCCTGCGTGGTCCGAACCTGCTCAATAACCACCCATATAATGCTACGCCGCCAAACACAACCAATGGCATGGCAGCCATCACCAGCGGCAGGTTTTCTGCGCCATAGGCGGTTTTAAAAAGGACGGTAGAAGAGGAACGAATGAACTCGTAACCAGTGAGTGTAAACATCGCAGACACCGCCATCATAGCTGCTATCTGATATTCTCGTGGCATCTTCATACTGCAACCCGCGTCATTAGGCTCACTGTTCTTTCGCTTTCAAACTCGAAACGGGACTAACGACTGTATCCTGTTTCACCATCTCCTATCACACCCGCAGGGGTCGAACGTTGTGGTGCGATATGAAACTTGACATATCGTGATGAAATCCGCAAATTGCGCTCTCTTTTTTCTAATTACCAACCACAGACAGATATGCAGAAACCGCAAGAAATGCCCGCAAACCCCTGTTTTGCATCCGGACCGACTTCGAAAAGACCAGGCTGGTCACTGGCTAATCTCAACACCAACAGTCTTGGCCGCTCACACCGGTCAAAGGGGCCAAAAGCCCGACTGCAGAAACTGATCCAGGACAGTAGAGATATCCTTGGCTTGCCGGACGATTATCTCCTGGGGATTGTGCCAGGTTCAGATACCGGCGCGTTCGAAATGGGCTTGTGGACTATGCTGGGTCAACGCGGAGTCGATGTGCTCACCTGGGAGAGTTTCGGTCAGGGCTGGCTTACAGATATTGAGAAACAGCTGAAAATTAACGATTTCAGGCATTTTCCGGCTGACTATGGTGAACTGCCAGACCTTGCAAAAGTTGATTCCGTGAATCGCGACATTGTATTCACCTGGAATGGAACAACCTCCGGAGTAAGGATCAAAGATGCCAGTTGGATTGCCGATAACCGCAAAGGCCTGGCATTTTGCGATGCGACTTCGGCTGTTTTTGCCATGAGCCTCCCATGGAACAAACTCGATGTAATTACCTGGTCCTGGCAAAAGGTACTGGGAGGCGAAGCCGCTCACGGTATGCTGGCCCTCTCGCCAGCAGCGGTAGAGCGCCTGGAGAGCTACACACCCCCCTGGCCACTACCAAAAGTATTTCGTTTGACCAAGAGTGGCAAGGTAAATCGGGACATATTTGAAGGATCAACGATTAACACACCCTCTATGCTTGCCGTTGAGGATCAGCTTGATGCACTTCAATGGACCAGGGATATCGGCGGCCTCAAGGCACTGATAGGAAGAAGTCAGGCGAACCTGAATGCTGTCGCGGCCTGGGTAGAAAAGGCTGACTGGATCCAGTTTCTCGCAAACAATCCCGATACCGTATCGAGTACCTCAATTTGCCTGAATATTATTGATCCCGCTTTTACCCGTAAAGATGAACCGACACAAAGAACGATCATCAAAAAGATGGTCTCCCTGCTGGAAGACGAAGGGGTTGCCTATGATATCGGTGCACATCGTGACGCCCCTCCTGGAATCCGGCTCTGGGGCGGTGCAACCGTCGAAACATCGGATCTTGTACTGCTCACTCCATGGCTGGACTGGGCCTGGAATGAAATAGCATGAGAATACGCTTATCCCTGCTACTCCTCCTGACAATTGCCAGTGCCGCTGCCGGGGATGCTGAGCAGACATCACCTATTGTCATGCAGAAAGTTCACTTCCTTATTCCCGCTGGTCCCGGTGGCGGTTGGGATGGCACCGCGAGAGGAATGGGCGAAGCGATGCTAAAATCCGGGCAGGTACAGGATGTCTCCTATGAAAACCTTTCTGGCGGTGGTGGTGGTCGAGCGATTGCCAAATTAATCGAGACAGCACGCAGGCAAAAGAACACCCTGTTGATCAACTCAACGCCTATGGTGGTTCGCTCGCTGCAGAAAATTTTCCCGCAATCATTCCGGGACCTTGTACCTATTGCCTCTGTAATAGCTGATTACAGTTGTTTTGCGGTAAGCAAGGACTCTCCGTTTGAGAATTGGCAACAGGTTATCGATGCTTTTCAGGAAAATCCCCGGTCAGTCAAGATCGCTGGTGGATCGGTTCGTGGCAGCACCGATCATTTCATCATCGCCAGGGCTTTTCAGCTCGCCGGTGGCAATCCGAGAAAAGTGGTCTATGTGCCTTATGATGGTGGTGGCAAGGCGATGGCGGGCATATTGACCGGTGAAACCCAGGTTCTTTCCACAGGGTTGAGTGAAGCCATTGATATGGCGCGTGCCGGTGAAATTCGTATCCTGGCAGTCACAGCACCCAGGCGGCTGGTTGATGCCCCAGACTTGCCAGTGCTTACCGAAATGGGTTACCCGCTTGAATTCGCCAACTGGCGCGGGTTCTTCGCGGCCCCGGGTCTGCCCGCCTCACAATACCAGAATATGATGTATACGGTTTCCCAGGTCGTCAAAACAGCGGCTTTTGAAGAAGTCAGGGCGAGGAATGGCTGGTCAAGCCTGCATATGGAAGGCGAGGATTTCTATCAGTATCTTGAGACCCAGGAACGGGATATTGGTAACCTCATGCGTGAACTCGGTTTTCTTAAATAGTTAATGTACATTCTATTTTATCTACGTAACTTATTGATTACATGAATAGTACCAGGCTAACTGGCATCATATTCCTGTTGCTATTTTCGACTTACGGATTCCTGACAACGGACATTCCCCTGGACTTCTTCTCGGAAGAAGAACTATTCAACGCCCGTTCACTTCCCTACGGTATCGCCGCCGTTGGCAGCTTTATCTCACTACTGGTCATCCTGCTCCCTTCTCCTGGAACCCAGTGGCAAACGTGGCTGGCGCTTGACTGGCTACCCGCCATTCTCCTGCTGCTGTTGATGAGCCTCTATGGATTAGTATTCGAGTATCTGGGGTTTGTCCTGTCGACGATAATCTTCCTGATCACCAGTTACGCTGTGCTCGGGGAACGACGAATCACCTGGATGCTCCTTTGCAGCATTCCCCTGGTGCTGGGTTTCTGGCTGCTGATGGATTTCCTTGGTATCTACCTTGACCCCGGTGAACTATTTCATTCACTGACTGAGTCTGCAGATGCTTGATGGACTATTGCTCGGTCTGCAGACAGTTCTCACGTTCGAGAATCTTATCCTCGTCTTCGCCGGGTGCATGGTTGGGACTTTGATCGGTATGCTGCCGGGTCTTGGCCCTATCAGCGCCATTGCCCTGATGATCCCTATTACCTACGGATTTGACCCTGCCAGCGGCATGATTCTTCTTGCCGGAGTCTACTATGGCGCAATTTTCGGTGGCTCCACTAGCTCTATTTTGATCAATGCACCGGGTGTTGCGGGTACTGTCGCCACTGCATTCGACGGATATCCAATGGCTCAGAAAGGACAAGCAGGTAAAGCGCTGGCCACGGCCGCCTATGCTTCATTCGCTGGTGGAACGATAGCAACTGTCTTCCTGGTCCTGGCGGCACCATTCCTCGCAGAACTGTCCCTGGGCTTCCAGTCAGCTGATTATTTTGCCCTCATGGTACTCGGGCTATCAATGGTGGCCGCATTTTCACCACCTGGGGAGTATTTAAAAGCGTTGCTGATGACCTGTTTCGGTCTGGCGCTGTCCACCGTAGGCACGGATCTATCGGCTGGCGTGCAACGATTTACATTTGGCAGGATGGACCTGATTGACGGAATAAGTTTTCTATTACTGGCGATGGCGACCTTTGCATTATCAGAAGCCATTATGATGGTGCTAAAGAGAGGTCAGCAGAATACCCAGGTAAACTTCTCATCGATTGACATGCGCCTGACGGCAGCTGAAGTTCGAACCATTGTTCCCGTTATATCACGGTCTTCCATATTGGGCTTCCTGGTGGGGGTTCTTCCAGGGGCTGGTGCGACCATCGCCTCCTTTCTCGCTTATGGTGCTGAGCGGAGCCTCGCCCATGACAAGGCCACATTTGGCACGGGGAATATCAAGGGGATAGCCGCTCCGGAAGCCGCGAATAATGCTGCCTGCACAGGTTCCTTTGTTCCGCTGCTAACACTGGGCATACCAGGATCAGGAACAACCGCAGTGCTCCTCGGTGCCCTGATAGCCTATGGCATCCAGCCGGGGCCGAGGCTGTTCATTGATGAGCCAGAGATATTCTGGTCGGTCATTGTTTCCATGTACTTTGGCAACCTGATTTTACTGTTTCTCAACTTACCCCTGATCCCCTATATCGCCAGGCTGCTCAGCATTCCCCGCCAATTTCTTATCCCTTCCATTATGTTTTTCTCACTGATGGGCGTGTACCTGGTTTCGTTCAATACTTTTGACATCCAAATGATGGTTGTCATCGCCAGTATCGCCATTCTTCTGCGCCTGATGGATTTTCCTATGGCTCCCCTGCTGCTGGGATTTATCCTTGGCGGGATGCTCGAAGACAATCTGCGAAGAGCCGTGACGATAAGTAATGGCGAACTATCCTTCCTATGGGAGCGACCCACGACTCTCATTCTGCTGACCTTGACGCTGCTGGTGTTAACAAGCCCGCTTGCACGCTATTTGGTTCGCAATATACTTGTCAGAGAGCCCCGGAACTTATAAGGTTCTCATTCCAGAACTATTACACCCGAGCAGGAGGCATAAATATGATTGTTTACAAATCAATGGATTGCACTTCTGCCGCCCGTTTTTCTGCTTAACCCTTTGCGTCACACGATTATTTTGTCGCTAACCCTGTATTGGCCAGCGCAAAATGAGCGAACAACGCACATTGCCGATTGAGCCTATATCCAAAGCATCCAGAAGTGTTTCAACTTCGTTAAGCACAAATCTGGAGAACACCAATGGATTTGAAAGAGCTAGGCTGGAAAGATTTTTTCCAGCAACAATTCGACGAAACCAATAAGGAACTGCTTCCTGCCAGGGTTTCGCGGCAGGATATCAATCGCTATCACCTGCTTTCCGCTGAGGGTCCGCTGACGGCTACCGTGCCGGGAAGATTACACACACAAGCAGTAAGCAAAGCTGATTTGCCCACGGTGGGTGATTGGGTGCTGACCTCCGCTGCTGACCCGAACGATCCAAAATCGAGGATCATCGAGAAAAATCTTGATCGGTTTAGCAAATTTTCCAGGAAAGAAGCGGGTGAAGGGTTCGATGAGCAGGTCCTTGCCGCAAATATAGATACCGTTTTCATAGTTAGTGGCCTGGATGATAATTTCAATGTCGGCAGAATCGAACGCTATCTCGTGCTGGCCTGGGGTAGTGGAGCAACTCCTGTGGTCATACTAAACAAGGCTGACCTATGTGCCGACAGAGATGCGAAAGTGGAAGCATTACAGTCCGTCTCGACTGGAGTCGATATCCATGTCTTAAGTGCGAGCACGGGAGAAGGCATCCATCAATTGCATCCCTACATTACGCTGGGAAGAACTTCTGCCTTCCTCGGATCTTCCGGGGTGGGCAAATCAACTATCATCAATGCCTTGCTTGGCTATGAGCGTTTTGATACAGGTGAGGTAAGAACGGGAGACAGTAAAGGGCGGCATACGACCAGCTTCAGGGAAATGTGTGTTATGGATTCAGGTGGTCTGATCATTGATACCCCTGGTATGCGGGAAATACAGATCTGGATCGATGAATCTTCACTCGCACGGGGTTTTTCAGACGTCGAAGATTTCTCTCTACTCTGTAAATTTCGTGATTGCCAGCACCAGTCCGAGCCTGGTTGTGCAGTACAAGCCGCTATCAATGATGGAAAACTGGATGCATCCAGGCTCGAAAGTCTCCGCAAATTTCAACGGGAACTGGATCATCTGGTTGAAAAACAGGATGTTGCAGCAAGATCGGAAAAGAAAAAGGACCGCATCAAGTTCGCGAAAACCATCCGCAATCGACCGACCAAGAGAGACTGAGCGCAAAAAAAATATCGGTAGTAACCGACATTTTTTTGTTAACCAATAGGATATAAACCCTGCTTCACGCTATTCCTCAAGCATCTTACGCAGTTCTTCCTGCCGACGTTTTTCGCCCTTGATATACCTGATGTAGTTTCGAGTCTGCTTGGCTTTTTTCTTATCCGCTTTTGCCGAGGCTCTAAAAGCATTAGTTGCCTGATCCCACCTCTCCAGTTGCATCAGGGAGATGCCGTACCAGAAGTTTACATCGCCTAGATCTTTAAGCTTTCCGTCTGCATCAAGTGCATCCTTGTATGAATCAGTCGCTTCTTTATGCCTGTCCTCATTAGCAAGGGCCTGGGCTAGGCGATAATGGAGCTCACCTTCGTCGGCAAATTTTGTCGCATCACGCCAGGCATCGATAGCCTTTCCCATTTCCTGGGCCATGGTATAAGAAGTGGCAAGAAGCTTCAGGTTCTTCTCATTTTCCTTAATGATGCCATCCTTGAAGCCTTTCTCGAGAACTGTAGCCGCTTCAAAGGGAACCTCGGCATTTAACAGTCTCTGTGACAGCATCACAACTTCAGATTCCTTGGCAAACATTCCCTGGGAATAGGCCGCATAGTATGCAGACAAAGAACTATCGTCATTTCCTTTCTCGCTATACATCCCTGCAAGGTGCATCCAGTATTGTTTTTTCGGATAGGTGGTAATGAGCTTCTCGAGAACCTCAATGGTTTTATCGATTTCCTTCAGCTCGTTATAGAGAACGACCTGCAAGTACCACCAGTTCTCCTTAATGGTTTTTTGCAGCTCTATTGATATTTCTTCAACCCGAAGCGCAAATTTAAGGGCAGACTTGAAATCATCCATCTGGTAATACGCAGTCGCCTTGATGAAAGTCACCCCTGCATCAGGTATCTCTCTTAAAGCTTCCCATCGCTCAATGTAGCTGATCGATTTTTTGTAGTTTTCCTGGGAATAGAACAGCTGAAACAATGCACGCACGACGGATTGTTCCAACGCTTCGGTGATGGTTCCTTGCAGCAGAACGTTCTCATAAGCATTTATGGTATTTGGGACATCGTCAATCGTATAGTAAGCAAAGGCCAGAGTATTCCAGACCTGTGCCAGTTCATAACTATTGAGACCCCTCCGGTCTTTTAATTTCAGAAGTACGCCAACCGCATCTTTTGGCGTTCCTTTCGGAATGGGTGCTGGTTCACCTTCCTCACGAGGAGCAGAATCCGGGTCAATCATGGCCTGGGCCTCAGCCAATCGCCTGTAAGTGACCTCGCGCATCGCTGGCACCTTACGCGTTTTCTTCCTCTCAGCGGCTGCTGCGTCACTTCCGCTATCGATTGATGGAAATACCTGCCCAACGATGAGTGGCATCATCCAGAGGACACAAACAACTAATGCTAACTTTCTCATCACGTACGCCTGTTTCTTTGCCTAATCATTGATCAATTCAAAAGTAATTTTGTTCAACACGCCAGCGGTTGCTACCGGCTCACCATCAATAACTTTTGGTTTGTACTTGAACTTGGCTGCGGCCTTAAGCGCAGCCGAATCGAAGACACTGTTAGGATTGTCAATACACTCACCTTCTTTTCTTGCATTCTTTATCCAGCCACAGTTCTCTAAAGCAACGACATCTCTTGTGGTACCCTTTGCAGTCACGGTGAATTCGACGATGACCCACCCTGTCATGCCACGGGACAGTGCGCGCCGGGGATATTGAGGCTGTACCTTTACGATGGGCAAATAATCGCCATCGCTGATACCAAACCCGCCTCCACCAACGTTGATGTTAACGTTGGTATCCATACTGGCCATAGAAAAACCTGCATTATCCACTGCCACATTGAAGTTCTGCGGCGGTACATCGGGTGGCGGCTCATCTGGGGGGGGTGGCTTTTTAGGTTTGCGTTTCTTTGTCTCCAGGTTCTGGTCCTGCTTGATGCGGACAAAATCAACCAACATGCCCATTTTGTCTTCACTCAATGCGCTATCTGCACCCTGGATCAGGGCTTGCATCAGGTAAAATAAAGCCAGCGTGACAAAGACCCCGCCGATTGCCGAAAGACTAAATCTAATAACCATGCTTTCCTACCCCCTATTTTTGTTCGGAGGCGATTGCAACCTGGGTAATGCCAATAGCTCTGGCAGCATCCATGATCGCAAGCACTTTCTCAACTTTTGATTCACTATCGGCCTGGATCACCAGGCCACCTTTTGGGTTCTCCGCATGGAGTCTTTCCATGATTGGGCGAACATTACGGATATCCACTTTTTTCTTATCAATCCAGATACTGCTATCAGGACCAACGGCAACTAGTAACGAAACCGTCTTTTTCATTTCAGCCGTTTTAGTATCTGGCCTGTTGACCTCAATGCCGGATTCCTTAATAAAGGTTGCCGTTACAATAAAAAAGATCAACAAAATAAACACCACATCAAGCATGGGTGTCAGGTCAGCTACCTTTTCGTCTTCTTTTTGGCTAGGTTTTCGCATTTCTTATTATCTCTATTTCTTCATGGATGATGCTAGTGATCCATTGTCAGTGTGTCTGCCATAAAGTCCGATTCGGAAGCAACTTTGGACGTAATAAAGGTATTCGCCAGGACACCCGACAAGGTCGCCACCATACCCGCCATGGTGGGAATCGTTGCCATTGAGACTCCTGCCGCCATGGACCGTGCATTACCCCCTGAATGGGTCATCGCCTCGAATACCGAGATCATGCCGGTTACCGTGCCAAGCAAACCGAGCAGCGGTAGCATCGAAATCAGGGTCTTAATAAATCCAAGATTGACACTTAACCGACTGTTAACCTCGGATATAATCCGTTCACGAATTCTATGGGCATTCCAGGATGTTCGTTCCGACCTGCTCTCCCAATAGGTCAACGCCTTGCCGACATCCGTCTGATGTTCAGTATTAATGAACCAGATGCGCTCAAAGATGATCGCCCACATCAGGAAGGTTGCACCGGCAATGAGATACAACACACTGCCGCCCATCTCGAGAAACGTCCTAATGGCAATATATATCGCGTCCATAGATTATTTCCCCTGACTTTCTGAGTGCTCTGCAATCAAACCCGCACTTTGTTCCAACAGAATATGCATAATGGTAGACGCGCGCGCGTGGACGATGGAGTGCAACAGTACCGTTGGAATGGCAACGGTCAGACCAAGGACTGTGGTAACCAATGCCTGCGAAATACCGCCGGCCATTGTCTTTGGATCACCCGTGCCGAACAGTGTAATCGCCTGGAACGTCACGATCATACCGATTACCGTACCCAGCAGACCGAGTAGCGGTGCAACCATCGAAATAATCTTGATGAAGGCAATTCTCGCGTTGATCGCAGGTTGTTCTTTGAGAATCGCCTCATCCAGCTTCAATTGAAGCGTCTCCGAATCTACATCTTTGTTGTCATGGTAGATAGCCAGCACTCTTCCCAGTGGATTATTTGACTCAGGCGTCCCTGCATTCTCGGCCTGTTTGTTGACTCGAGCGCCAGTGATATAAAGCGTCACAAAACGTTCGAGCGAAAGCAGCGCTGCGATGATACCCAGGGTGATGATCACATAACCAGGCGTTCCGCCCTGATGTACACGTTCTTCAAGTGTTGGTACCTGAATTTGCAGCGCCAGGAGTTGGCCACGGGTTGGGTCCAAACCAAAAGGTGTGTAGCCACTGGTAGCGTCTTGCAAATCTGCGGCTGAGGATACAAACCTGCGTGCAGGCTGCTTGGGCAGTTCCTTAATCAGCTGGTTCTGAATATCATAAGTCACATATTCACCATTACTTATCAGGTTATATGTACCCACCCTGATGACTTCCTGCTGGACTTCTTCACCATCAAGCTTGATGACTCTCGCAGTAAATCGGGAAATCCTGGCTGATTCCGTCATTTCTCTCTGAAGTTCAAACCAGAGACGCTCAATTTCTTCAATCGATGCCAGCTTGGAACTCTTACCCATGGACTGGGCAAACTCTCCCAACCATTTACCGCGACCAGGAAATTCAGCACTGATCAGTGAGCCTTCAAACACACCCTGGGTGTCGCCGCTGACCTGCTGTAACACACCGAACAATTCGCGTAGCGAACCGAGGCGCTTGGCAAGAATTTCCTGTTGGGCAGCAATATCCTGCTCATGCTTTTCAAACTGATTTTCCAGCTTTTCACTGGTCGCTTCTTCGTCGCGCTGTTGCTTCTGTGCATCTCGAACAGACTGCTGTTGCCTGGACTTATTGGCAACAAATTCTGTCTCTCGCCGGGAATTAAGCTTCGAGTTAACAACTTTACCGTCTTTTACCAGTTGCAATAGTTCAGCTAACGATTTAGCTGGAATCTTGTCTTCCGCAGCACTCACTGGGAGAGAAGATACAAGGGCAACAGCCATCAAACTTATGATTAATTTTTTCATGACTTATTCTCCTCCTGGTGCTGCAATGGGTAAGTGGACGAGGTCTGCCGTTTTAGTCTTCATCGCTATACGAATACCATCACGCACCCCCAAACGAAAATCATCACCAATCATGTCCCACTGTCGAGTGGTATTATTCCAGACGCCGGTAGTTTCTCCGTCAGGTGTCTGGAAAACCAGTGATACTCGACCCCATTTCAGCATGTCGACTTGCCTGCTCTTACCGTCAAGCTCGATCATATCGGTATAGGCTTCAATCGTAGAACCATATGAATTTTCAACCTGGTATGCCTGTAGTACTTGAGAGAACTTCTCAGCAACTGTGACGTCAGGTCGATCCAAAGTGTCTTTTAAAAACTCAATTCGATCATTTCTTTCTGACATCAGGAATGGAACATCAAGGCTGACGAATTTTTCAAGATTGTCGATCATTCGTTCGATAAGAGGTCCTATTTGACGTTCGATGACAGTCACGTTATCGATTGACTCCGCCAACTCATGAAGTTCTTCTTCCTGGTTTCTAATTAATCGCCGTTGCTGCTTGTTGTATATTATCAAGCCATCAACAACTTTCATGATTTGCTTGAATTGAGAAAGTAAATCACGAGTATCGTCTGTGATCTCGTCTATTTTTATCTGAGATTTTCGACCATCTTGTGTCGTAACCGCCCTTACCCCGAGAACTTCATCAAGAGATTGTGCGTACAGTGTGCCAGTACTAAGGATAGATACGATAAATAGCGCCGAAGCGATAATACCGGGTCTGATCGATTGCTCTTTCATGCTGATACCTACTTAGGAATTGTTGCTCTTATAATATGACTCTGCTGGCTCGGTATCCCTGAACAACGTACTAAAACAAGGTATGTCCGCCAATCTGATCAAGGCCAACAGGATGTATAAGCAGCAAGGATTTGTCAAGCAAACAGTTCGACTAAAAATGCTTGATTTGATATTTAACTATGATGATCTATTGATTGATTCTTATCGAATTGCTCAGATAGGAATAATCCCTAACTGTCTATACAAACCGGAGGTTTTATGCCAGCGCATTCCACTGACCGGCAGATGAACTGTCAAGACCCCCTTACTCAGACCGGGATTTTCCCGAAAACAGAATCTCACGTCCTTTCTCACTTGTGAAAGCCGAATCATCCCTGAGATCAGCGGCAACCCCTAGCCCTTTCTTAACGGGTTCACGCGCCATCAGGGATTGATACCAGCGGTGCAGATTCGGGTAATGATGCAGCTCCTGCCCCTGGCGCTTGTGTCGAAATATCCAGGGAAGGCAGGCAATGTCGGCAATACTATATTCATCTGCCACATAGTCCCGGCCATAAAGGCGGGAATCCAGTACCTTATAAAGCCGCTGACATTCGTTGGTATAGCGCTTGATTGCATAATCAATCGTTTCGCTGGCGTAGAGCCTAAAATGATGGGCCTGGCCTCCCATAGGCCCAAGTCCGCCTACCTGCCAGAATAGCCATTGTATACATTGTGACTTCAGTTCACGGTCACCCGGAATTAGCCTGCCGTATTTTTCAGCCAGATACAGTAAAATCGCACCAGACTCAAATATCGTCGCTGTTTCCCTGCCATCCTTTGGGCTGTAATCAACGATCGCCGGAATTTTGTTGTTGGGTGAGATGCTTGAGTATTCATCCGAGTACTGATCACCTGATGTAATATCAATGGGCTTAATAATATAGGGGACCTTGAGTTCTTCGAGCATGATGGTCACCTTGAAACCATTGGGTGTCGGCCAATAGAATAATTCAATGGGTGGATCTGCCTGCATTCAACAATCCCTAGCTGGCCAGATGATCGCTGAAAAATTTCAAGGTTCTTTCAAGGGCAAGATCGGCCGCAGCCTGGTTGAAGCTGGCGCGGTGATCACAATTGAAGCCATGATCTGCATCGTACAAGTTAACGATGACATCAGGGTGTGCAGCATCAATTTTTTCTACATCTGAGATGGGAATGTGCTCATCGAGATTACCGAAGTTGAGCATTGTTGGAATTCTGGGCTCCTGGTCATTGACCCCGATGATTCCGCCCCCGTAATAACCTACCGCACATCCGATGCCATCCATATTGCATGCACAGAGCCAGGTCAGGAGACCACCAAAACAATATCCGACAACAGCGACCGGACCACTCTCACCGAGATAGTTCACCGTTGCCTGCAAATCCCCCATGGTATTTTCCATCTTCAGTTTCTGTCTTGCCAGTACTGCTCCACGAGCGATGTCATCTTCTTCGTAAGATAACTCGACTCCTTTTTCAGCGCGGTCAAATATAGCCGGGGCAACTGCAATGTACCCCTGGCGGGCATATCCATCACAAACCTCGCGGATATGCTGGTTTACGCCAAAAATTTCCTGGATAACCATCACGGTGCCTTTGGCTTCTCCCTCCGGGTCTGCCTGGTAAGCGCCGAACTCAAAACCATCACCGGCAGTCAGTTGAATCATGTTTCCCATCTTTGTCATCCCCTATTTTCTTTAGGCATAAGAATTTGTACCAGCACACTAAATACTGTCGATTGTGAAGTCCTCCCCAATCTCTGACCGTCTAGCTTCGCTCGTGACCAGCGCAAGGCAACCGTCCTGGGTCAGATACTTTTCTGCGACTCGTTTTATATCCTTCTCATTTACATCCAATATACTTGCCCTTCGTAACCGTCTCTGATCTGCACCACGCCCATGCAGGGCGTTATGAAAAGCCTGCCTTGCCTCGCCAGCAGGAGAACCCGGTGCATCAATACTGCTGACAATGCCAAGAATCGCCTCTTCGACAAGCGCGAAATCTATGGGTCCAGTGATAAGCCAGTCAACTGACTGTTTGAAGGCTTCAAATGTCTCATTCAAAAGCGGGTCCCGATAGGAATAGAAACGGAACAGACCATTGCCACTGTCGTGAGTTGCGCCGCCGCCATAAGCCCCGCCCTGTTCACGAATAGCCTGGTGCAGATACCCGTTTCGAAGCACCGCCGACAAGACTGCCAGTGCCGGTGAATCTTCATGGTTCTCTGGCACTGTTTTATACACACTGACACAATAGTTAACCGGCGTGCTGGTCATAAAAGCCTGGTTCACAGGTTTGGCATCAAAATCAATCGCAAAGGCATCACTATTCGCATGCCCTGTATGTTCTTTCCACATAGAACTCAATGTCTCGATGAGCGAATCGTTCTCCTGTGATTCACCCACCAGGAGGAATTGCCGGGGAGACTCAAATAGGGTATCGCGCAGTTTGCCGAGGCGATCGCAGAAGTTCTGTAAGCCAGCAGTTTGATCCAGCGAGTCGTCCAGCAACTTGAGGTAATGGAGGCTACCGAGACCCGAGAGTTGGTGGTTAATCCAGGATACCGGTCGTAGACACCCGCTTGCAGCAGTTAATGCATAGGTATTTCCATTTCCTGCCACGTTGGCTTCTTTTCTTACCCGAATCTGCTTCACCAGGTCACGAATACGTTCCTGCTCGTCAAAGCGGGCTGTTTTAGAAGTTTCCCACAACAGGGTGATGAGATCCTGCGACTGCTGGTTCAGCGTGCGACTGCCCAAAGTAAAATAGGCGTTGAAATTTTCTGTATCTGACTCCCGCGCTCGGATGGACGAGAAGGCATGAAGCCCTCCAGTCTGCGCATGCTGGAGCAGCTGCGTTTGAAGATAGTCCCTCCCACCGGAGCCTACTTCTGTCAAAATCTGTGAGTAGAGTGGCAGTAATCTGAACAGTTCAAAATCCATTCCTGGCAAAGCAGTGATGACCTGCTGATAGGTAATGCCGTTAGTCCCGGCGTTAAAACTGGTGATATTCCTCGAACTATGGATTTTCCCTACTGGTATTTTGAGGGATTTCGGTACATCGGCCAGTCCTACCTTTGGCAGGACCTCCAGATCTTCTTCCATGTTCTGTCGTTCTTGTAAGGCCTTCGCCTGTGCAAGTAGCTTTTCCTTCGCCTCTGACGACAAGCTGGTTTTTATGTTCTCCAGCTTTGCCTTTTCTTCATCATCCTGTTTCTTGCTTAAATTAGCATCAGGATACATCACCAGGCGAACTCGATGCGGGTTGTCCAGCAACAGACTTTTTACCAGGTCTTTAATAAATGATGGGTCGTGGATTTCAGTACGAAGTTTGTCTATGACCGGGTCGAGGTCCAGTAAATCAATCGGGCTGCCTCGGTGGATAGCCGCCGACATGGACGAGAAAATTAACTGGAGTCCATAGGGCATTCCGTCGCCACCCACCTCTCGTTGAGACAGCTCCAACTGATAAAACACAGCCTCTAACCGTTCAATTTCAACACCTTCTTCTGCAATTTTTGAGAGAACACCTAAAATGAGATTCTCGACGTCATCAGCGTGTCCCGGGTCGCTGCCCTCAACCCCGCACATGAAACTCATTTCGTGATTTGTTTCCTCAAGACCACACAATGGCGATGCTGATGCCGCAAACTCGAATTCTTCAAGCGCTCTTTTTAAAGGTGAAGCACTTGTATCAAGAAGTAAATCGGAGAGAATGTGACATTTGAGCAACATTTCGAGATCAGTATTTTCGCCCAACAGCCATGCCATGACGATATGCGTTTTACGGTTCACATCACCCTGATCCAGCGCATAAGGCGCACTGACTCTAACCGTTTCCACTAACCTCGTTTCGGGGCTCACCCTGATTTCTTCTTCGACCCGGCTGAGACGGCCTAATGCCTTTTCTTCCATAAACGTCTGTAGCTCTTCCACAGGCAGATCACCGAAGGTCATGAATACAGCATTTGATGCGTTGTAATGTGACCGATAAAAATCTACCAGTTCATCGTAACCGAGATCAGGAATATGCTTCGGGTCACCACCACTGCTGTAATGATAGGTTGAAGTCGGAAACAAATGTTTTTGCAATTCAGTATAGAGAACCGAGATAACGGAACTGCTGTCTCCTTTCATCTCGTTATAAACAACACCGCGATAAACCAGCGGGGTCGATTCATCCTCTGGGTTCTCAAACTCCAGCCGGTGACCCTCCTGTGCAAAGTCCAGCGGATCCAGTCGGGAAAAGAAGACGGCATCAAGATAGATGTCCATCAGGTTGTAAAAATCTTTCTTGTTGGTACTCGCAAAAGGATAAGCCGTATAGTCACTTGTGGTAAACGCGTTCATAAACGTATTCAGGGAACGTCGGATCATCAAGAAGAATGGATCCCGAACAGGAAACCTCTCGCTGCCACACAGGGCAGTATGTTCAAGAATATGCGCAACGCCGGTTGAATCCATCGGCACCGTTCGCAGCGCCACCATGAATACGTTTTCTGCATTCTCCGCCTCAAGGTGGTAATGAAGCGCGCCGGTTTTTCGATGTACAAATTCATGTACGTCAATATCCAGTGTATCGATTCGGCGTGACTGTCTTAATTCAAATTGTGCTATGCCCTTAACCACGCTAGCGTCCATCGGGATAGTCTTTGTTAAAGTCACGCCAATAGTCTGCAATAATGTCTTTCATTTCCCGCCTGAGTAGTAGAATAGTGAATAGGTTTGGAATGGTCATGAACGCAATGGTGATCGCGGAAACCAGCCATACGAGGGAAGTATCGGCAATTGCTGCAATAAAGAATCCCAGCACATATACTACCCTGTATGGCAAGACAGACCTCACCCCGAACAGATAGGTCATGGCGCGGTCGCCATAGTAGGACCACGCGACTGAAGTTGAAAAAGCAAACAGCACAAGCCCGATTGCCACGATGTACTTTCCAAAATCACCAAAGGCACCCCTGCTGAAAGCAGCGGTCGTCAAGTCAACAGAATGTAGTAACGACTTTCCCCTGACGGTAAGATCATTGGTCAATTTTCCGTCGACAATAACTAGTTCACCATTGAATGGCGTGTCATCACTATCGATAAAACGTACGTCTTCTGCGAGTGACCTGTTGTGGATGATGGTATATCCATCAGACGTCGCTATTCCATCAACCGCAGAAACGGTACCGCTATAAGCCACGATGGGATCATCTTTACCAAAAAAGTTCAGATGTTGGTACAGGGCTGCCTTGTCATCCTCATTCGATTCCGAGTAGCTGCCCCGCACAAATTCCATATCGAATTTCTGGAACTTGTTTTCATGTTTTTCGGTCCATACGCCCGAGGATAATATGACTAACCCCGTTAATGTGCAGATGAGGATGGTGTCAATAAAAGGTTCTAAAATGGATACCATGCCTTCCGATACGGGTTCATCGGCCTTGGCAGCAGCATGGGCTATTGGCGCACTACCCTGTCCGGCTTCATTGGAAAATAGCCCACGATTCACGCCCCTGTTAAATGCATAAGCAAAGCTCGCGCCAAGGAAACCGCCGGTAGCCGCTGAACCGGTAAACGCATCACGAAATACTGCCAGGAATGATGCTGCGACCTGGTCGAGATTCGTGAAGATGACAGCCAGGCCACCCACAAAATAGATAATTGCCATGGTGGGAACAATCATTTCAGCAACCCGTACGATTCGCTTGATACCACCGACTATCACCAGCCCGAGAATCAATGCCAGTGAGAGACCGGAAACCCACTCTGGAACTCCGAATGTGTTGTTCAGTGCAGCGGCAATGTTATTGCTTTGTGGCATACTGCCTGTACCAAAACTGCTAACGACGGTGGCAACCGCAAAAAATACCGCCAGCCATTTCATGTTCAACCGGCGCTCCATGACATACATGGGACCACCAACGATAAACCCATTATCATCATGAACCCGGTATCGATGGGACAGCGAAACCTCGACGAACTTGGTCGTCATACCGAAAAAGGCTGTCATCCACATCCAGAAGAGCGCAGCCGGTCCACCCAGAAATATAGCCAGCCCGACACCACCTATATTGCCCGTTCCCACGGTGCCGGAAATAGCCGTCGTCAAAGCCTGGAAATGTGTTGCATCACCTTCCATACCCGGCTTGTCGTACTTACCCCGTACAATTCGCCACGCATGCCTAAAAAATCGAATCTGCGGAAACTTCAGATAAAAGGTAAAGAAAATACCTGTGCCCAGCAGCAGGAAAGGAAAATACTGGGCAGATCCGAGAAAAGAATCCAGGGTTTCCAAAAGAACCGTTAGCCCTGTAAGCACATCATCGTTCAAATGGGAAATCTCCTGCGTTTGCCTGAAAAAGTGACTGAACCAGTGCCGGGTTCGAGTTGGCTACCGCTAGCCGCTCGCGACCATATCAAATAAACTGAATGCTGAATAGCAAGTGTTACCGGGTCAGCCCATGCGTTTTTTGATCAATTCAACTATTTTTGTCTTCCTGCTTACCGTACAGGGAATAACATCTGCAAAGGACTCATGGAAAAGGGTTGACCGAATCATTGCCATTGGAGATCTTCACGGGGACTATGAACAGTACCAGGCAGTGTTGAGAATGACCCGCCTGATCGATGAGAGCGGAAAGTGGATCGGCGGCCGAACCCACCTTGTACAAAATGGTGACATTCCCGACCGTGGCGCGGATTCGCTAAAAATCATTCGGCACCTGCAGACTCTGGAGAAGGCTGCCCGAAAATCAAAAGGCTATGTTCACCTTCTGATCGGTAATCACGAAGCCATGAACATCTATGGTGACCTGCGATATGTCCACGCCGGTGAATATGAAGTATTAATCGATCAGGAATCACCCAGGCGCCAGGCTGACTACTACCAGCGCTTTATCAAGTACATGGCGAGTAGTGGCTCTGAAACCCTGGCCGATGATGCCTTTAGGGAGCAGTGGATGATTTCATATCCACTTGGCTACGTGGAGCATCGAATTTTATGGCATCCCGGCGGCGAAGTTGCTGAGTGGGTGAGGAAACACAATTCTGTGATCAAGATAAACCATACGCTGTTTGTCCACGGTGGCATTAACCCTCACCTGCCATTACAAAGCATCCGGCAAATCAACAAAATCGCAAGGAGAGAACTATCCCAGAGTCCGCTTCCCGATGGCACCCTGATTGAGTCGGCAGACGGGCCATTGTGGTATCGGGGACTGGCAAAAAATCCGGAAGCAACTGAGCTGACTGCCATGCTCGCCATGCTCGAATTTTATGATGCAGGGCAGATAGTGATGGGCCATAGCCCAACCCGGGGGATCATCAATCCAAGATTTGATGCCAAAGCCATCGTTATAGATGTGGGATTGGCAGCTCACTACGGCAGTGGCATGGCAGCTTTACTCATTGAAAATGGGAAGTTTTTTGCGATTCATCGCGGTAAGAAGATTCCCTTGCCAGCTGATGATAGCGAGCTGGTAAATTACTTTAAGAAAATTGTGCCACTGGAGCCTGATCCTGTTTATCTAGAAAGGATTATTGAACAGTTGGAGAGTCTCAAGAGACAGCTACCGGTTCCCTCATCGTCACAAACTCTTCCGCCGTCGTCGGATGTATTCCGACGGTTGAATCAAACATTGTCTTTGTCACACCGGCTTTAAATGCAATGGCGATTCCCTGAATGATCTCGCCCGCATCAGCACCTACCATATGCACCCCTACGATCTTGTCAGTGGATTTTTCGACAATCAATTTCATCATGCTCTTTTCATCGCTGCCACTTAAGGTATGCTTCATGGGGCGAAAATGAGAGAGGTAAACTTCGATTTCGTCATACTTATCAGCAGCTTCCTCTTCTGTTAAACCGATCGTACCAATATTTGGCTGACAAAATACTGCAGTTGCAATACCCTCATAGTCCATTACCTTAGGCTCTCCCTTAAATTGAGTGCTGGCAAATGCCATGGCTTCCGCAAGAGCGACCGGTGTCAGCTGCACCTTGCCAGTGACATCTCCCAGTGCAAAGATGTTCGTCTCGGAAGTTCGAAATTGTTCATCGACGATGATGGCGCCATTTTCGCGACACGCAACGTTTACATTCTCCAACCCGATATCACTCACCGCTGGTAGCCGACCAACCGCACATAGCACCATATCGGTCAGCATGTCTGACCCATCGTCAAACAACACTTTGAGCTTGCCATCGGCAAGTTTTTCGATCCCAACGACGACAGTTTTGAAGTGCAAAGTGACGCCCTTCTTTTCCAGTTCAACGCGGACAGTCGTTCGTACATCCATATCAAACCCACGCAGGAATATTTCACCACGATATGACAGATGGCTATCGACACCCAGGCCATTGAAAATTCCGGCGAATTCAACTGCAATATAACCACCACCCAGTACCAGGATATGCCCCGGCAGAGATTCAAGATGGAATGCTTCATTTGACGTGATGGCATGCTCAATACCTGGCCATTCAAGCATAACGGGCCAGCCACCGGTTGCGATCAATATTTTCTCTGTCGATAAAACCTGGTCATTAATTGAAATATGATGCGCATCAACAATTCTGGCCCGACCATCAAAATGGGTGACTCCTGCATCATCAAGCAAACCAGAATAGATATCATTGAGCCGCGAAATTTCGCGGTTTTTGTTTTTTAACAAAAGATCCCAATTGAATGAAGGCGAGACGGAATCCCAGCCAAAGCCTTCGGCGTGTTGATATTCCTCAGCAAAATGTGAGGCATAGACAAGCAGCTTTTTAGGCACACAACCGACGTTTACGCATGTGCCGCCCATGTACTTATCTTCGGCCGTCGCCACGCGGGCACCATAGAGTGAACTCATGCGTGCGGCACGGACGCCACCGGAACCCACACCCATGACAAATAGATCATAATCATAATCGGGCATCTAATTTAATTTCCTATTCCAATAATTGACTCGCCTTATTGCCCCGGCTGTATAAGTTCCGGCAAAATGTCCCTTTCAGACCTTTATTGTTTTGGCGATAAAACATTGAGTTTACATGAGATTCATTCAAGCAACAGATGTTACAAAAAATGGATTTTGAACTAGTGCCGTTCCGTAACAACGACAAGATCATATCCCTGATGGGCAAACTGGATTTTAGTGACGGCGTGGTATCTGTCAGCTATGAACTCACCGGTAACCTGGAGGGACTAAACTGGCCAGAATCGGGTCCAGGACAAAGTCGAGCTTACGGATTATGGGAACATACCTGCCTCGAGTTATTCATCGGTTCAGTTGCCTGTGATGGTTATCATGAAGTCAACTTGTCCCCTGCTGGTAACTGGAACTGTTTTTCATTTACAGATGTTCGCGTCGGAATGAAAGAAAGTGACACGCTAACCTTAATATCTCTTGAATCCATGGAGACGAATAAGGTTGCGCGACTTAGTGCTGTACTTGACTTCAAGCGACGACTCCCAGACTCTCTGCAAATTGGACTTTCAGCTGTCATCGAGATGGGATCAAATTTACATTACTACGCACTGTCCCACGGCAGCGTGCCTGATTTTCATGCAAGAAAGCACCACACATTAAGACACCCTGAACAGCTACACAGCAGGACTGATCAGGTGACGAGATCCAATTTATGACTTTCAGACTCGGTATTGACCAGCTGCTCGGCTCTTCGGAGAAGGTGAATCAGCTCAAAACAATGCGGATTGGCCTGGTAGCCCACCCTGCATCGATGACCTCATCAGGTGATCACTCCCTGGACGCACTATTCAAAAAACGATGTCCGGTGGTCAGGGTATTTGGCCCACAACATGGCATGCGTGGTGAGGTGCAGGACAATATGCTTGAAAGCGGGGACTATCAGGACCCGACGCACCGGATTCCTATTGTTAGCCTATATGGCGAACACCGCCGCCCGACAGATGAAATGATTGATGACCTGGATGTTATTTTGTTTGATCTTCAGGACATTGGTTGCAGGATCTATACCTACATCAGCACACTCAAGTATTTTGTTGAAGCCTGCGCCCGGCGAGAATGCGAGTTGTGGATTCTGGACAGGCCCAACCCTGCCGGTAGACCCATTGATGGCCTCACCCTTGAACCCGGAGAGGAAAGCTTCGTTGGATGTGATGAAATTCCCACACGGCATGGCCTTACGGTTGGAGAATTAGGCTTGTGGTTCAATTCAAGACAGGAAAAATCTACGAATCTAGCTGTGGTTGAAATGGCAGGATATGAACCGGGCAAGCGTCCTGGATTTGGCTGGCCCTCTGGAACGATTCCCTGGGTTAACCCCAGCCCTAATGCCTCCAGTGTAAACATGGCGCGATGTTTTCCCGGAACCGTGTTACTCGAAGGCACTACCCTTTCCGAAGGTCGTGGTACAACTGTGCCACTTGAGATCATTGGCGCACCAAAGTTTCCCGTCACCGCAGTGTTGGAAGATCTTGCACTTGAAGCTCCACACTGGCTGGAAGGGATCCATCTTCGACCCTGCTTTTTTGAACCTACCTTCCACAAACATGTCGGCAAACTCTGCACTGGCATCCAGTTCCATACTGACTTCAACAACTATCAACACGAGGTATTCAAACCCTTCCGACTGACAGCCGGGATTTTAAAGAGCTTTAGAACGATTGAGCCCGATGCAGATTTATGGCGATATCATGAATACGAATATGAACTGGATCGCAAGCCAATTGATGTCAT